>Ga0157376_10002139_pt1 | contig 13310 bp, 11 predicted proteins | sample M45metaG_FD_121801 | JGI IMG/M metagenome (GOLD analysis project Ga0157376, IMG submission 121801) | Miscanthus rhizosphere microbial communities from Kellogg Biological Station, Michigan, USA - M4-5 metaG | ecosystem: Host-associated > Plants > Roots > Rhizosphere > Soil | place: USA: Michigan... | reverse complement strand
GACCGGCTCGCCGGCCTTGAGCGCGTAGGTCATGGTGGGCGCGCCCTCCGGCTCGGCGCCGACCACCCGGGTGCTGCCGCCCAGCGCGGTGCAGATCCCGGCGAGCAGCCCGCCGCCGCCCACCCCGGCCAGCACCGTGTCCAGCGGGCCGCCGGCCTGGCCGGCCAGCTCGGCGCCGGTGGTCCCGGCCCCCAGGATGGTCTCGGGGGTGTCGTAGGCGTGCACCCGCATCGCCCCGGACGAGGCCTCCCATTCCTGGCTGAGCTTGAACGCCTCGGTGTAGGCGGCGCCGCTGACCACGAGGTCGGCGCCGTAGGACCGGATCCTGGCCACCTTGGCCGGCGAGGACACCTCGGGCACGAAGATCCGGGCCGGGACCCCGAGCTTGCCCGCCGCGTAGGCCACCGCGGCGCCGTGGTTGCCGCCCGACGCCGCCACCACGCCGGCCGCCGGGATCTCGCGCAGCAGCAGGTTGGCGAACGCGCCGCGGGCCTTGAACGACCCGGCGTGCTGCAGCTGCTCCAGCTTGAGCAGCAGCGGCCCGGCCGGCAGCCCGAAGTCGGCCAGGTCCACGCTGATCACCGGGGTCCGCCGGACGTGCGGCGCGATCAGCGCGTGGACCTCCCGTACCGCGGCCGCCGACAGCTCGCGCGTACCCGTCATGCTTGTCTCCCTGTTCGCGTTACCGTGATCGCGTTCCCGTGCTGGCGTTACCGTGCGGCGAGGCCCGCCATCAGGCAGTCCACCACACGGCCCGCGTGCCCCGGCTCCACCGGGTCCCCGTAACGGCTGCGGGCCATCACCGAGCCGACGAGCATGTACAGCGCCGACTCCACGTCGGTGTCCTCGCGCAGCTCGCCGGTGACCACGCCGCGGCGCAGCACGGACCGGATTACCTCGCGGCGCGGCTCCACCCAGGTCTGGGTGTAGCGGTCCATCAGCCGCGGGTACCGGCTGCCCTCGCCGAGCAGCAGCGCGAACTCGCGGGCCCGGGCCGGGTCGGCGGACTGCTCGGTCAGCGCGTCCAGCAGCGCGCGCAGGTCCTCGCGGACCGACCGGCCGCGCGGCTCGGGCAGCGGCGCCTGCATCGACGCGATCGCGGCCAGCAGCAGGTCCTCCTTGCCTGGCCAGCGCCGGTAGATCGTGCTCTTGCCGACCCCGGCCCGGGCGGCGACCTTCTCGATGACCAGCGCGTCGGCGCCGGACTCGGCGAACAGCTCCCTGGTCGCCGCGATGATCGCCCGGTCGGCCTCCTCGCTGCGCGGCCGGCCGGGGCGTCGCTGGTCCTCGGCTGCCTTCCCGTCAGCCGTCCTGGCGGCTACTTTCCTGGCGGTTCTCATGCCGCGCTCACCTCCCCTACCTCGGTCTCCCCCGCCTCGGCGGGCACCGGTACCGGCGCGGGCGCCGCGGCCCGGCCCGGCATCCAGCGCAGCATCACCGCCGCGCCCACCAGCGCGATGCCCGCCGAGATCAGCGAGGTGATGTGCATGGCGTGCACGAACGCCCGGGGCGCCGCGGCCAGCAGCGCCCGGCTGCCGCCGGCGTTCAGGTGCGCGGCGGCCTGCTGGGTGGCCGCGATCGACACGGTGGCCTGCTCCCGGGCGGCGGGCGGCAGCGCGGTCAGCAGCGGGGCCAGCTGGCCGCGGTAGGCCTGGGCCAGCACCGAGCCGAGCACGGCCACGCCGAGGGCCACCGCGACCTGCCGGGAGATGTTGGTCAGCGCCGAGCCGGCCCCGGCACGGTCACGCGGCACGACCGACATCACCGACTCGGTGGCGGCCGGGATGACCGTGCCCATCGAGGCGCCCTGCAGGAAGAACGTCACCTCCAGCACCCAGATCGGCGTGCTGGTGCCGAGCAGCCGGTAGCCCAGCATGGTCACCGCGGTGGCCAGCAGGCCGCCGGTGCAGACCGCCTTGCGGCCGAACCGGCTCACCAGCGTGGCGCTGCGCGGCGCGGCCAGCAGCTGGCCGGCCGCCAGCGGGATCGTCAGCAGCCCGGCCGCCAGCGGCGTGTAGCCGCGCACGTTCTGGGTGTAGAAGGTGGTGAAGAAGAACGCACCGGAAAGCGCGAAGAAGAACAGCGCGATGGCCCCGGCGGCGGACGACAGCGCCGGGTCGCGGAACAGCTTCACGTCCAGCGACGGGTGCTCGATCCGGGCCTCGTACCAGGTGAAGAGGGCCAGGACGGCCAGCCCGCCCACGGCCGGGCCGAGGACGTCGCCGCGCAGCCAGTGCCCGGTCTCGCCGCCCTGGATGATCCCGTACACCAGCAGCACCAGGCCGACAATGGACAGCAGCACGCCCAGGTAGTCGATCCGGCCGGGCGACGGGCTCCGGCTCTCGGGGACCAGCAGCGCGATCAGGACCACGCCGATCGCGGTGAGCGGCACGTTGATCAGGAAGATCGAGCCCCACCAGAAGTGGCTGAGCAGCAGGCCGCCGAGGATCGGGCCGAGCGCGATGGACACGCCGACCGCGCTGGCCCAGATGCCGATGGCCCGCGGCCGCTCCTGCGGGTCGAACACGTTCGTGATGATCGACAGGGTCTGCGGCATCACCATCGCGCCGCCCAGGCCCATCAGCGCCCGGGCCAGGATCAGCTGGTCCGGGGACCGCGCGTAGGACGACGCGAACGAGGCCAGGCCGAACATGATCATGCCGATCATCAGCATCCGGCGGCGGCCGAGCCGGTCGCCGATCACCCCGAACGTGAACAGCAGCCCGGCGAAGGCCAGGGTGTAGGCGTTGATCGCCCACTCCAGCTCACTCTGGCTGGCGCCCAGGCCCGCCGGCTTCGGCTCGGAGATCGTCTTCAGCGCGATGTTCAGAACCGTGTTGTCCAGCACGATCGCCATCAGGCTGAGAATGAGCACGCCGAGGATTACCCACCGGCGTCGCTGAACGGTCTGCTGATCCACGCTGATTGTCCCTCGGCCTAGCCGCGATGGCCCGCTGGCCACGTTCCGTACTGCTGAATCCATGGCCAGCGCTGGTCAGGCTGCGGCCTGGGATAACGATACGATACGCGGTCGTATCGTTATCAACCAGACCTGGCCGCCGGTCTCTGTTGCGGGAGGGTCTGGCGTGTAATGATCGGAATTGCCCGGGGACGCTGCAGGAGCGCCTCGAGGCGTGGAGGTCCAGATGACGGCATTTGCGGGTGACTCTGGCACGGCCGCGACAAGGCAGCGGACCGGGAGTCAGGGTGAACGCCAATCGCGGGAAGCACTGTACGGCGGGCAGGCGGCCCGCCGCGTCACGGTGCGGGATCTGGCCGCGGCCAAGGCCCGCGGCGAGAAGTGGCCGATGCTGACCGCGTACGACGCGCTGACCGCGCGGGTCTTCGACGACGCCGGCATCCCCGTGCTGCTGGTCGGCGACTCGGCGTCGATGGTCGTGTACGGGCACGACAGCACGATCCCGGTGACGCTGGACGAGCTCATCCCGCTGACCGCTGCGGTGGTCAGGGGCACCCGCCGGGCGCTGGTCGTGGCTGACCTGCCGTTCGGCTCGTACCAGGGCTCGCCGCAGCAGGCGCTGGCCGCGGCGACCCGGTTCCTGAAGGAGTCCGGCGCGCACGCGGTCAAGCTCGAGGGCGGCCACCGGGTGCTGCACCAGGTCGAGGAACTGGTCGCGGCGGGCATCCCGGTGATGGGCCATCTCGGGCTGACCCCGCAGTCGGTGAACGCGTTCGGCGGCTACCGCGTGCAGGGCCGCGGCGAGGACGGCGAGACGCTGCTCCGCGACGCGAAGTCGCTGCAGGCCTCGGGCGCGTTCGCAGTCGTGCTCGAGTGCGTGCCGGCCCCCCTGGCGAGCCAGGTCACGGCCAGCCTGGCGATCCCGGTGATCGGTATCGGGGCCGGGCCGGACTGCGACGCGCAGGTGCTGGTCTGGCAGGACATGGCCGGGCTCACGCCGCAGGTAGCGAAGTTCGTGAAGAAGTACGCGGACGTGGCGGGCGACCTGCGGTCCGCGGCCCAGGCCTTCGCCGGCGAGGTCGCCGGGGGGCAGTTCCCCGGGCCGGAGCACGCCTACCGCTGATCGCGCAGGACCCGCTGACCGCCGGGCCGGCCGCGGCGCTGGCCGCGCCGGCCCAGGTCAGTGGCCCTTCTATGTATCTGGGCTGGGCCGGCTGCCTCTTACCCGGAAAGCGCAGGGCGTACGGCCAGCCCTCGGGTGGCCGGGAACGGGGGGCGCACCATGAGCGTGCCCACAAGCACCGTCACGCGGCATCCATACCAGCCGCCACCGGCACAGCCGCGCGAGGAGCCACCCCGCGCCGGGCCGCCGCCAGCGGGCCTGCCACCAGCGGACCTGCCGGGCGCGGGGAAGCCGGACGACCGGCAGCAGGCCGAGGAGGATCCGCGCTGGCTGCGCCGCGTGGCCGTCACCACCTGGATGAACACCCTGATCGCGGCGGTGGTCGCAGCCACCTGGCTGACCGCCGGGCTTCTCGCCGGCCACCCGGAGCCGGCCGCGCGCGGCTGGGGCTCCTGGGCTCTGCGACTGTTCGCGGTGTGGTGCCTGTCCTTCCTGCCCGGCTGGATGTACGTACGGTTCCTTGACCTTCGGGCCCACGCGCTGTGGAGCGAGTACATACTGAACCTGTACCGGCTGGGCTGGGACGAGCCGCGCTACCTCCCCCGGCCGCCGAAGGACTCGGCGTTCTACGTGGGCTGGAAGGCCATGGGTGGGTCCGCCCGGCCGGACAACATCTACCGGCAGAAGTTCGTGGCCTACTACGGGCGCGAGGCGGCAAACATCGGCGAGCAGACGGAGCTCGGGGAGCCGCGGGAGGGCGGCCGGCTCAGCAAGGAGTCGCTATTCCCGGTCTTCCTGGCAACCGCAGTCCTGGCCGTGGGCTGGGCCGCCACGCTGTGGAACATCCGGTTCCTGACTGACCCGGGCGGCACCGGGGACGTGCTGAAATACGGTTTCCTTGGGGCCTATGCGTTCGTCATCAGCATGCTGATCCGCCGGTACTTCCAGAGCGACCTGCGGCCCAGCGCCTACGCCACTGTGGTGTACCGGATCATCTTCGTTCTGCTCATCGTGGCGGTGCTGGACCAGGCCCTGAGTGGCAGCGTGGCCGAGGGTAACCAGGTCGAGATGGCGGTCGCATTCATGATCGGCTTCTTCCCGCTGGTCGGCCTCCAGTTCCTGCAGCGGCTGACGGCCAGGGCGCTGAGCTGGAACCTGCCGCGGGTCACCCCGGACTACCCGCTGGACCAGCTGGATGGCCTCAACCTGTGGTACGAGGCGCGGCTGACCGAGGAAGGCGTCGAGGACATGCAGAACCTCACCACGATGAACCTGGTGGACGTCATCCTGCACACCCGGGTGCCGCCCGGCCGCCTGGTGGACTGGACCGACCAGGCCTTCCTCTATATTCACCTGGAGCAGGCCGGGCGCAGAGACCTGAAAAAGCTGCGCCAGGCCGGTGCCGGGCCCCGCCCGGAGGCCGGCGGATCCGGCCCGGCCGGGGCCGCGCCGGATGGAGCCACCGCGAACGGAACCACTGTGAACGGCGCCGGCCCGGACAGCACGGATTCGCACGGCGGCGCGACGGCGCGGCTGAGTCTGCGCCGGGTGGGCATCAGGACCGCGACCGATCTGCTGAAGGCCTTCTCCAAAGTGGATCAGGGGCCGGACGGGACGTGCAGGCGGATCTACTGCCAGCCACCCGGGGTCAGCCCGCCGCTCCCGCCAAGCCAGCTCCGGCTGCTGGTCAAGGTACTGGCGCAGGAACAGGCTCTGAACCCGGTGTGGAACTGGCAGCGCAACGGGGTCAAGGCCCACCGGGACTGAACCGTGCTGCCCTTTCCAGGCCGCGGTCGACGGTCTCATCGGCCACGCATCCGCCGGCCAGAACGGCTCGGGGAGGCACTGACCGTCAGATGTGGGTGACGCGGAGGCCGGCGTGGGTCTTGTAACGGCGGTTGACCGAGACCAGGTTCGCGGTCAGCGCCTCGACCTGGCCGCAGTTGCGGAGCCGGCCCGCGTAGATACCGCGCATCCCGGGGATGCGGGCAGCCAGCGCCTGGACCAGGTCGGTCGCCTCCCGGTCGTCGCCGAGCACGAGCACGTCCAGCCCGCACTCGGCGACCTCGGGGTCGAGCAGGAGCGCGGCGGAGACGTGGTGGAACGCGCCGACCACCCTGGTGCCCGGCAGCACCGCGGCGGCCTGCTCGGCGGCGCTGCCCTCGGGCACCGGCAGCGCGTAGGCGCCGCGCTTGTCGAAGCCGAGCGGGTTCACGCAGTCGATGAGGATCTTGCCGTCCAGGACGCCGGCCAGGGCGGCCAGCAGGTCCTTGTGCCCCTCCCAGGGGATGGCCGCGATGACCACGTCGGCGTCCCGCGCGGCTTGCTCGTTGCCGGCCCCGGTGAGCTGCGGCGGCTCGCCGATCGTGGCGGCCGCGGCCTGCGCGCGGGCCGGGTCGCGGGAGCCAATGATGACCCGGTGCCCGGCCAGGGACAGCCGCCGGGCCAGGCCGCGGCCCTGGTCGCCGGTGCCGCCGAGCACACCGATCACCAGGCGGTCGAGGTCGGCTTCGTCCAGCGGCTGCGCAGTGGTCATCCGCTGATCTTAGATCGGCGGCTTCGGCCGCCCGCGCGGGCCCGGTTCGGGCACCATTGACCGCCACGGACGCGGAGCAGGTGGCCGCGCTGGCCGGGATCCTCGGGCCGGGCGGCTGGACGGCCGAGAACCGGGAGTTCGCCGGGCGCTGCGTGCGTCGGCGCGTACACCCGGCGGGCCCGCTGCTGTCCGTATCCTGCCTGACAACCGTCTCGCTACGATCCGGTCCGGGCCGGGCCACCCTGGTAGCCGGGGCGCGGGGTGCGCCGGGCCCGGGCCGGGAGCCTCGGTTCCAGCCGGAGCAGTGCGACGCCCGCGGCCGCGCTGGCCGCCGCGGCCACCGTGAACACGGCCGCCGGTGACCGGCTGAGCAGCGGGCCGCCCAGGGCCGGCGCGATCGCCAGCCCGGCCCACCAGGAGAAGCCGAGCGCCGCCATGTACCGTCCGCGCAGCCCTTCGGGCGCGAGTTCGGCGGTCAGCGGCATCAGCGTGGCGGTGTAGAAGCACTCCCCCGCGCCGACCGCCACGCAGACGGCCAGCAGCAGGGCGTAGGCCGGCCCGGGCGCGACCGCGCCCGCGGCGATGACCAGCAGGGAGCAGGCCGTGAAAATGATCGCCGCCAGAGCCATCAGCCGCACCCGGCGGCGGCCCTCGGCCAGCCGGGCCACCGGCACCTGGACCAGCACGACGGTGACCGCGTTGGCGGCGAGCAGCAGCCCGATCGGCCCGGTCGGCAGGCCGATCGCGGCGTGCGCGAACGGCGGCAGCAGCCAGGTGAACGCGCCCCAGCCGACCGCGATCACGGCCAGGTTCGCGGCGGCCAGCCGCAGAAACGCGCCGTCCCGCAGGACCTGCCGGTAGCCGCCGGCGGACCGCTCAGGCCGGGGTGGCTCGCGCACCACGGCGACCAGGACGGCGACGTAGATGAGATAGGTGACCGCGTTGGCCAGGAACAGCAGCACGAACCCGGGCAGCCCGCGAGCCGCGACCAGGCCGCCGAGCGCACCGCCGAGGCCGATCCCGGCGTTGGTCGCGACCCGGGACACTGCGGCGGCCCGGTGCCGCCGGTCCGGCGGGGCCAGCGCGGCGAGCAGCGTGGACTGGCCCGGGTTGAGCGCACCGTTCCCGGCCCCGGCCAGCGCCGCGGCGGCGAACGCCATAGCCGGGGTCCGGGCGAAGGCCAGGCCGGTATAGCCCGCGGCCAGGATCACCCCGGCCACGGCCGTGCTCCGCCGCGGCCCGAACCGGTCCACCACCGGCCCGGTCAGCGGCGCGCTTACTACGGCAGCGCCGGTGATCGTGCCGGTCACCAGGCCCGCCACGGCCAGGCTGAAGCCGCGCCCGTTGTGCAGGTAGATGATCTCGAAGGGCAGCACGGCCCCGTACCCCAGCATGTTCACGAAGATCCCGGCCTGCACCAGCCACAGCTCGGCGGACAGTCCCGGGCGCATGCCCACTACCCACCGCCACCGCCGGCCCCGTCCCGGGGCCTGCTGGCCAGCCCCAGGTGCCTTAGCCGGCCCAGTCGCCGCATCGATCCCGGTCACGCCGGCCGCCCGGCCCGGCCCGGCGCCTCGCCCTGCCCCGCCCGTCGAGTCCGCCCGGCCGGCTGCCCGGCCTCCTGTCCGGCCGGCTGCCACCGGGCGCCAGAGTCGCCGCCTACCGCGTGAATTTTTGTTATAGTACATATTGATGATTTCTCTAGTACATAGTTCTTTGATGCAGAGTATCGGCACCGGGGCAGGCGCCGCTACGATCGCGGGCACGATCGAGGCGGGGATCGCGGATGGGCGGCTGGGGCCGGATGACCGGCTGCCGACCGTGCGGGAGCTGGCCACCGCGCTGGAGGTGAGCCCGGCGACGGTGGCCGCGGCGTACAAGGACCTCGGGCAACGCGGCCTGATCAGCGCCAACAGGCGCCGCGGCACGGTGGTGGCGAGCCAGCCGCCGCTGCGGGTGCGCGGCGCCCGGCCGGTGCCGGCCGGAGCCACCGACCTGGCCAGCGGGAACCCTGACCCGGCTCAGCTGCCGCCGCTCGGCCCGGCGCTGGCCCGCATCGACCCGGCGCACAAGCTCTACGGCGGCCCGGCCAAGCTCCCCCGGCTAGCCGCCCTGGCCCAGGCCGACTTCGCCGCCGACGGCATCTCCGGCGAGCTTGCGATTGCGGGCGGGGCGATGGACGGGATCGAGCGGGTGCTGCAGGCGCACCTGCGGGCCGGGGACCGGGTGGCGGTCGAGGACCCGGGCTGGCCCCGGATCGGCGACCTGATCCGGGCGCTGGGTCTGCGGCCCGAGCCGGTGGCCGTGGACCAGTCCGGCCCCGTCCCCGGCGAGCTCGCGCGGGCCCTGGAGCGCGGCGCCCGCGCGGTCATCGTCACGCCGCGGGGGCAGAATCCGACCGGCGCCGCGGTTGACCCGTCCCACGCCCGCGACCTGCGCGAGATTCTCGGCCGGCACCGGCACGTCGTGGTGATCGAGGACGATTACGTGGCCGCAGTAGCGGGTGCCCCCTACGTCCCGCTGCACACCGCGAGCGACCGGTGGGCCGTCATCCGCTCACTCTCCAAGGTGCTCGGCCCCGACCTGCGGGTGGCGCCGATGGCCGGCGATCCGCTGACGATCAGCCGGGTCGAGGGACGGCAGCTGCTCGGCCCCGGCTGGGTCAGCCACCTGCTCCAGCGGGCCGCGGCCGAGCTCTGGGACAGCCCGGCAACCCGCGACCTGCTGGATCGCACCGCGGCCCGGTACGCCGAGCGGCGGGCCGCGCTAGTCGCCGCGCTGGCGGGCCACGGCATCAGTGCACACGGCCGGTCCGGCCTGGGAGTCTGGGTCCCGCTGGCTGAGGAAACCACCGTCGTCCAGCAGCTCGCTGAGCGCGGCTGGGCGGTCAGCCCGGGCGAGCGGTTCCGGTTCCGCACCCCGCCCGAGATCCGGATCACCACCACGAGCCTGGACCCCGCCGACACGCCGGGCCTGGCCGCGGCGATCAGCGAGGCCGTCACCGCCAGCCCGGCCACCTACGCCGGCTGACCCCTCAGGAGTCGAGGCTGAGCACCATCGTGGGCCGCTCGATCACGTGGTCGTCGCGCAGCGGCCGCACCGCGGTGCCGATCGCGAAGAACTCGGTGGTGTGCGAGCCCCACGTGTGCGAGTGCTGTCGCAGCTGCACGCCCACTATGCCCTCGGCATGCAGCTCCTCGGCCTCCGCCTGCATCCGGCTCATGGCCAGCTCGCGCGCGTCGTACAGGGCCTGGGTGAACTGCTCGAGCTCGACGTTCCGGCCGATGTTGCCGATCTTCCCGGACAGCCGCTGGTGCGCGATGTGGTACACGCACGAGCCCATGACCATGCCGAGCGGGGCGTACCCGGCCCGGATCAGGGTCCAGAAGTCCTGGCCGGACAGGTCCGAGGTGAACGGCTGCTTCTTGACGTTGCGCCATTCCTTGACCCCGCCGCCGCCCGCGCCGGGCTCGGCCTTGACCGCGGTGCCGACCGCGATGAACTCGGCGATGTCGTTGCCGAACTCCTTCATCTCCACGTCCAGGCGGACCCCGACGATGCCGTCCGCGCCGAGCTGGGAGGCCTCGGCTTCCATCCGGGTCATGGCCAGCTCGCGGGCGTGGTACATCGCCTGGGACAGCACGTCCAGCTCCTGGTTCTTGCCCCAGCGGCCGATCTGCAGCCCGACGTGGTAGATGGAGCTGCCCAGGACCAGCCCGAGCGGGCGGAACCCGGCCTCCCTGACCAGCAGGAACTCGTTGACCGACAGGTCGGAGGTGAAGATCGACCCGGCGTGCCCCGGGCGCAGCTCGGCCAGCCGGGCGATGGCGTCCTGCGGGACGCCAAGCGCCGCGAAGTCCGCGCTCTGCTGCTCGCTCTTCTGGTCAGTCATCGTTCTCCTCAGGAAGCTGAAGGCACAGGAGGCCGGAGCACGGGCGCTAGAGCCGGATCCTGGCCGCCTGGCGGCGCTGCGGGTCGAGGGACATGATGGCCAGGCTGCCTGGCCGCGGCGGGTGCCGCCGGGTGCCGAAGTAGGCGATAGCGGTGCCGGTGGTGGTCACCTCGGCGATGTGGTCCTTGCGGCCTTCCTGCATGGGGCATTCGCGGTCGCGGATGCGCAGGTCCATCGCGGAGATCACGACGCCCTCCGCGCCCTGCCGGGCCACGTCGCGATCCAGCTGGACGCGGCCGTCGTGCCGGGCCTGGTTGACCAGGTCGGTATGGCCGGCCACCTCGGCGTTGCCCGCCCCCCAGCGGGTCTGGTTCAGCGTCATCCAGTCGTCGTGCCGGGCCGCGACCGAGATGCCGAGCGCGAAGCCGACCGGCACCCAGCCCGCCATGATCAGCTTCGCGAAGTCCTGGCCGGTCAGGTGGCTGGTGAACGGCTTGCGCAGCTGCGGCGGCCGGCCGGCGCCGTCCGCGCGGACCGCGGTGCCGATGACCTTGAACTCGAGCCCGCCGGCCGGGAACCCGCCGACCTCGATGCGGGCGCTGACTACGCCGTGCCCGCCGAGCGCGCGGCACTCGGCCTCCATCCGGCTGATCGCCTTGTGCCGGGCCTCGTACATGGCCCGGACCAGCGGGCCGAACGCGCCGCGGTCGCCGGACCCGGACACCGCCGTGACGCTGCGGTACGGCGTCGCGAACCCGCCAAAGCCGGCCCAGGCGCCCGGGCAGGCGTACCCGACGTAGCCGATGTTGTAGACCGCGGCGCCGAGGACCTGGCCGACCGGCTGGAAACCGACGCTGCGGATCGCGGCGAACTCGTCGGAGGTCAGCGCCGAGCCCCAGGTCCCGCTGGCCCTGATCTCGGCCATCCGCTCCTGCGCCGCCGGCGGAAGCTGCTCCTCGCTCACCGCACGTCCCTTCCGTCGCAGCGCCCCCGCTGACTTCGGCGATGCGGCCTCAGTTCACGATACCGGCGGCCGGGCGCCGGATCGTCCCGGCCGCGTACCGTAGCCGCCCTGCATAACGCCGGCCGGGTCACGCTGGTTCACCCGCGCCGGTTCAGTCCTGGGAATCCCAGTCCTCGTTGCGCTGCCGCACGGTCTCCAGCGCGTGCTCCGCCGCCTCGCGGGTCGGGTACGGGCCGAGCCGGTCCTTGTCCGGGCAGCCCGGGCCGTGCTCCACCCTGCTGTGCGTCAGGCAATACCACCAGCGGTCGTCACCGTCCATGGCTACTACACTTTCAGATCATGGCGACATTGCTCCAGCCCGGCCGGATATCGCCGCTCCGCCCGGTCCCCGCGTCGATCAAGGCCCCAGAATACGTGGGCCGCCGCTACCCGAAGCTCGGTGAGCCCGACGTGAAGGACGCGGGCACGATCGAGCGGATGCGCGTCGCCGGGAAGCTCGCCGCCCAGGCACTGGCGGAGGTCGGCCGGGCCGTCGTCCCCGGCGTCACCACCGACGAACTGGACCGGGTCGGGCACGAGTTCCTTGTCAGCCACGGCGCCTACCCGAGCACGCTGGGCTACCGGGGCTACCCGAAGTCGCTGTGCACCTCGCTGAACGAGGTGATCTGCCACGGCATCCCTGACGACACGGTGATCGAGGACGGCGACATCGTGAACGTGGACATCACCGCGTTCATCGGCGGCGTGCACGGCGACACCAACGCCACGTTCCTGGCCGGTGAGGTCGACGAGGAGTCCCGCCTGCTCGTCGAGCGGACCTACGAGGCGATGATGCGCGGCGTCCGCGCGGTCACGCCGGGCCGGCAGCTGAACGTGGTCGGCCGGGTCATCGAGTCCTACGCCCGCCGGTTCGGCTACGGCGTGGTCAGGGACTTCACCGGGCACGGGATCGGGACCACGTTCCACTCCGGCCTGATCGTCCCGCACTTCGACGACCCGGACGTGACCACGGTGCTGGAGCCGGGCATGACGTTCACCATCGAGCCGATGCTCACGCTGGGCACGATCGACTACGAGGTCTGGCAGGACGGCTGGACCGCGGTCACCAAGGACCGCAAGCGCACCGCGCAGTTCGAGCACACCGTGCTGGTCACCGCAGACGGCCACGAGATCCTCACCCTGCCGTAACCGCGGCGCCGCAGGCCCTGGAAGCGATCGATGTAACATCGCTTCGCTGAGAAGAGAGCGACGTTACATCGATCGCTTTCGCCGGCGGGCCCTGAGCCGGCGGCCGCCTAGCACGCCTAGCACGGCGACCGCGGCCAGGAACCCGGCCGCCCCGGCTGCCGTCACGTGCTCGGCCCCCGCGATCCGCGCCGCGTCCCGGTGCACGACCTGGACCGGCCCCGGCCGCCCAGGCCCGAAGCGCTCACCCGTGCCCAGCCCGGCGCCGCCACCGCCGCGCGCCGCCAGCCGTCCCGCCGCCGCCAGCGCGGCCAGCGCGTCGACCTCGCCGAACCCGGTCCCCGGCCGGTAGCCGCCGGGCGGCCGGTGCGCGGCCGAGCGGACCAGTGCCTGGCGGACCAGGGCCGGCCCGAGCCCCGGGTAGCGGGATCTGATCAGCGCGGCCACCCCGGACACGAACGCGGCCGCCGGGCTGGTCCCGCTGGCCCGCGCGTACCCGCCGCCCGGCGCGGCGCCCACGATGTTCACGCCCGGCGCGGACAGAACGACCGAGGAGTTCCGGTCGGAGAAGGAGGCCGGGCGCCCGTCCGCCCCGACCGCGGCCACCGCGATCACCCCGGGATAGGCCGCCGGGTACGAGTACGGGGTAAACCCGCCGGACCGCTGGGCGTCGTTGCCCGCGGACGCGAT
>Ga0157376_10002138_pt1 | contig 13313 bp, 9 predicted proteins | sample M45metaG_FD_121801 | JGI IMG/M metagenome (GOLD analysis project Ga0157376, IMG submission 121801) | Miscanthus rhizosphere microbial communities from Kellogg Biological Station, Michigan, USA - M4-5 metaG | ecosystem: Host-associated > Plants > Roots > Rhizosphere > Soil | place: USA: Michigan... | reverse complement strand
TCAGCCCGTAGACGGCTCGGTCGCTGCAACTGAATGGAAAGGAGTACATGAGCTTGACGAAATAGTGCATGTCTACAACCCTGCTACCGGGTATATCCAGAATTGCAATTCCACCCCCTATTCGATGTCGGGCAACAGTAGCCCTGAGCGAAGGAAGTATCCCGCCTATATGGCGCCTGACGGCGAAAATTTCCGGGCGCTGAATGCTATGCAACTGCTTAGCGGCGCGGACAATTTTACCCTGGATAGTCTCACGGCCAAGGGATATGATCATTACCTTACGGCATTCGATGTTCTGCTTCCGCCTTTGTTTGCGGCGTATGCGACGGCTCCCGACAGTATCCGCAAGGTGTTGCAAGAGCCAATAGGGCTTTTGCAGAAATGGGATCGCCGGTCGGGTGTACGTTCTGTCCCCACCACGCTGGCCGTGGAGTGGGGAACGAAAATGGCCCGGTTTGCGCCGAGGCCGAGAACGCCAGAAGAGGCGTCTAATGCCGTGAGAAATGTTCAGCTGGAGGTAGACAAGAGCACGCCGGAACAGAAGATTGCGGAATTGGTCGGTGTCGTCAATGAATTGCGGCAGCAATACGGCAGCTGGAAGATCCAGTGGGGAGAGATCTGCCGATATCAGCGGCTGACGGGGAAGATCGTCGAAACCTATGACGACAGGAAGAACAGCCTTCCGGTGGGGCTTGTTGCATCGGCATTTGGGGAACTGCCTTCTTTTGTAAGCCGGGTGATGCCGAATACCAAGAAACGGTATGGGGTTTCCGGTAACAGCTTTATCGCGGCGGTGGAGTTTGGCAAGAAGGTGAAGGCAAGGACTATTGTCACGGGTGGGGAGAGCAGTGATCCTGCGTCGGCGCATTTTGCGGATCAGGCTTCGATGTATTTGAATGGACAGTTCAAGGAGGTGTTGTTTTATCCGGAGGATGTGAATCAGAATGTGGAGAAGAGGTATCATCCGGGGGAGGAGTGATTCATTAGTTGGGGAGTTGGGGAGGGCGATTTGCGAGAAGCAGAAGAAGGCGGCGTGGGGGGATGGGTTGATGGATCAGGTCGCGAGGGATTTGTCGGGGGAGTTTCCGGGGATGAAGGGGTTTTCCGCACGAAACTTTTTTTATATCAAGTCAAAGAAAATAATTGGTCAAGGGCCGTGTTGACGATGCAGCTGGAGGGCCGGCTTTATGAGCGCAGCGGGAAGATCATTAATAATTTTGATTTTTTGACGTTGGGGAAGGAGGCGAAGGAGCGGGATCTGGAAGGAGCGCTGGCCGATCAAATCCAACGGTTCCTGTTGGAATTGGGTCAGGGTGCTTTTTTATCATACACGACTCAGGTGTTATGTGGTGATCGAGCTCAAGATCACGGATTTTTTGCCGGAATATGCAGGGAAGTTGAATTTTTATTTGAATGTCGTTAATGACAAGTTAAGACATGAGTTGGATCAGCCAAGCGTGGGGATCTTACTATGTAAGACTTCCGACAAGGTGACGGTGGAATATGCGCTGAAGAATATTTTGAATCCATTGGGAGTGGGAGAGTATCAGATTACGAATGCTATACCGGAAAATTTGAAGGGGAGTTTGCCGTCGATAGAGGAATTGGAGCAGGAGCTCGAGGTGGGGTGTGAGGTGCAAAAATAAAGTGCGGCATGGGGCGAATCCCAGCACGAATTTTGGGATCGTTTCGGGGTAATTAACTAAAACACATCGTATGAAATCACAATCGCAGGAAATCACCGGGGGTGCTGGTGTCGGTGGGCGGGGGTCGCATGTTCTTTTGGCGGGGAGCAGGAGGGAGATGCGGCCGGGCGCCCAGGTTTTGGGTGTAGCAGATCCCGATGAATGGCTGGAATTGACCATTAAGTTGAGGCGGAAGAAAGCCTTACCGGAGCCGGTGGGAGGAGTTGGAGTGGCGGGGGCGGGAGGCGGAGGAAAGGAGGCGGGAGCTGGAGCTGCGGCTGGCGCGGGGGCAGGAGCGAAGTCGGCGGATGGTGCAAGTGCGGGTGCAAAAGGGGCGGCGAAGCCGCTTACCCGGGCTGAGCTGTCGGCGCAGTATGGGGCGGACCCGGCGGATATCGAGAAGGTGAGGACTGTTCTTACCTCGCTGGGATTGAAGATCCTGAAAGAAGATCCGGTAACGTGTACGGTTCGGGCGGGAGGAACGGCGACGGTGGTGGAGTCGATCTTCCAGGTTCGACTATTTCATTATTCTTCGCCCAAGGGAAATTACCGGGGAAGGAAGGGTGATATTCATGTGCCGGCCGAACTTTCGGGGATCATTTTAGCGGTGTTCGGGTTGGACAACCGGATAATGGTCAAGAGGCGGCCGTTGCGAAGGCGGAATCATTCCCTCCACATGGCGCAACAGGAGGCGGCGAGCCGGAGTTGGTTCTATCCGGCCGAACTGGCTACGATCTATTCGTTTCCGCCGGGAGATGGCACGGGTCAGACGGTAGGATTGCTGGAGTTCGGGGGTGGATTTTTTCAGGATGATCTTACCACTTTTTGTCAGAATGCAAACGTTGCGGTTCCGGCGGTGAAGCTGGTGTCTGTGAACAATACGCCTACCAATCAACGGGATGGCGCGGAAGGAGAGGTGATGCTCGATGTAGAGGTGGTGGCAGGTGTTTGTCCCAAGGCTAAGATCGTGGTATATTTTTCCAGCTTTGATGAGGGCGGGTGGGTCGCAGCCGTCGATACGGCTGTTCATGATGACCAGAATCCATTGAATGTGCTTTCTATCAGTTGGGGTTATGCGGAAGATGCACCAGGCGCCTGGACAGCCGGGGCGCTGGATGCCATCAACGATTCGCTAAAGGCGGCGGCATTGCTTGGCGTGACGATCCTTGTTGCTGCGGGGGACGATGGCTCCGACGACCAGGTGGGTGATGGTCATGCGCATTGCGATTTTCCCTCTTCGAGTCCCTATGTGCTGGCGGTCGGCGGTACGACGTTAAAAAAGTCGACCACGGGTGTGATCACGGAGACGGCCTGGAAGGATGGGGATGGGTTGCGGAAAGATAATGGCGGCAGCACGGGTGGGGGAGTGAGCACTTATTTTGCCCGCCCCGACTGGCAGAACGTCAATATCAACTCCGTGAATCCGGGGATGTTCGATGGCCGGATCATCCCCGACGTCGCAGCTGATGCCAGCGCCAATACGGGTTATTGGATGGTGGTCGACGGTCAGGGCGGGGTCAGTGGCGGCACGAGTGCGGCGGCGCCGCTCTGGGCTGCATTAATCGCGCTGGTCAATTCCGGCCTTGGCAAGCCGGTGGGTTATCTGAACCCGCTGTTGTACCAGGCCGGAGTTGGCGGGAAGACGCTTGGTCAGACCGGTTGCCGGGATATTACGGCCGGAGATAATGATACGGCCTCGGTGGGGGGATATTCGGCGGGTGCCGGCTATGATGCGGTGACGGGATGGGGGGTGCCGATCGGGACGGCGCTATTAAGCGGATTGAAATAAGAAAGTGAGAAAGGGCACCTAAGGGTGCCCTTTTTTATAGTGGTTATTGAAGACAGTTGGCGGTGACATTGGTGGCCTTATTGCTAAAGAGAGCCTTTGTCACCTTGCTCAGATTGGTCTGAGAGGTCTTGCTGATATTATAGGTCATGATGGCGGCATAGCCGTTATTCCTGATAAAGTTGGATGCGGTAGTCTCATCGGTCCCACCGATATCGACGCCGATGGCCAGTTTGGTTTTTGCCATGCCGGCACTGACATAGGGCGCCAGGCGAGCGGAGTAGTTGGTGTTGCCGTAGGTCATTTCCCATCCATAGTCAAGGATGTCCCCGGCCTTTTTACCATTGTATACGGCGCTGAAGTATTGGGTGTCGTTGAAGAGGGCCTTTGTGATGTATTTGGTAGTACCCAGCTCCGCACGAAGCGCGGAAAGAGCAATGACCAGGGAACTGGTGTTTGTGGTACAGGTGGAATACTCATCATCAATGTCGATACCGTCGAGCCCATATTGGGTGACGGCATTCCTGCATTGAACGGCGAAGCTGTCGGCCTGGGCATAGGTGGTAAAGCATCCCCAGCCGGCATTTTCATGGTTGCCGAGTACGGTCAGCAATACTTTAATACCCAGGGATTGCAGATACGTGACATTCCCTGAATTGAGGGTGCTTTGTACCTGGGGATTGAAATACAGTACGGCGTTGCCATTGGCATCGGCATTGATGTTGGCGGCAAAGATAACGGCAAAGCTGAAATCCTGTTTAGCAGGACTGCCATAAGTGTAACAGCCGGGATTGTGGAAGCTGTTGGAATTGACCTCTACATAGGCGGTGATGAAGGGAGTGGTGACGGCAGCGGCAAGCGGGGTGACGGAAGTTGTGGTTGTTGCGGGAGTGGAGAGTGGTGAAGTAATGGATTTGTCGTTCTTTGTACAGGTGACCAATAGCAACGACAAGGCAAGCGGGATGGAGAAGGTTGTTCTTTTCATATTACAAGCGTTTAGTTCTAAAAGGTAAGGAATTTTATGGATCGAGAGGATCATAGGGGTCCATATGCAGGGATTCCATTACGGGATAGTAGCTGACCTCGTGGGTGGAGACACCATGTTTCTCCTTATAAGGCAGATACCCCAGCTCCCGAAGGTTGCGCTGGTCGAAACGACCTTGTGGAAGGATGATATAATCGATCTGGGATTTGGTGCTTACGCAAAGAGAAGGAATGGTGATAGGGATCCCATACCGGATCGTGAGGCGGTTGGCGTTGCGAAAGTTGGTGGTCGTGTGACGGGCCTGCGGATCGATGATGACAGCGCTTTCGGGAATCCCCTGTGTAAGCAGGTATTTTTTCATTTCGAAGGCTTCGGCATAGGGGGTATGAAAGGGATGAACGAATCCGCCGCTGACGATGATGAAGGGGGCTAATCCTTTCCGATAGCGGTCGGCGGCCAGGTTGCATCGCATGCGACCCATCGGATCAAAGGCCACTGTTGAAAGTTCGGGGCCTTCGCCAGGGACCATGATCGCGGCGTATTTGTATTTTTTCCAGTCGATCAGTCGAACGTTGGCTACCGCGGCCTTGTTCTCTTTTTCTTCCAGCGGCTCGAAGCGAGCAGGCTCATCCCGGTCGTTGAGATCCATGAGCTGCAGGGCGAGGGAAAGAGAAGGTTGGAAGAACAGCGTCATCGAGTCGGCTTTTTCGCCGAGATAAGCGAAGAGATCTTTTAGCGCCGACCGATAGTAGCGACTGTTGACGTCATAGCTAACCGAGTCGATACCGGAGTAGCGCATTCTTTTTCCGAGTCCATACTGATCGATAATATAGTTGATGCCGACGATCGTTTGCGACCAGACATTGAGGAGAAAGGTTTCGTTGTTACCGGCAATGAAACGTTGGTAGCAGCCGGAAGGGCGCAAGTGGCGATCGATCAGTTCGTCGAAGGCGGCGGTATTGGCATGATAGAGATCGAGCAGGGCGCGGGCCACGTCTGCCGAATCGGCGGTGGTAAAGCGAAAGTCAGTGACCAGGGAAGCGACCCAGCTGCAAGTGTCCGTTGCATGGGAGCGGAGCAGGCTCAGGCGAGTCTTGTCAAGTTCTTTCAGGGTAGGGTCGGCGACCAGTAGTTTTTGGATGGCCGGGGTCTGGGCGATGACCGTGAACCAGTAGAAATTTTTGTCCGAAGTGGGGTTGGAAGAGCGGATGAGATGGTAATCCTTTTGAAATCCGGCCCCCGGCTGGGAACGGCCGGGCAGGACGATCGTCAAAAAAAGCACTACAGGGAGCAGAAACTTGGAGGATGCAGACGTCATTTTTAGTGATTTTTTTAGTAGTCTACGAAAAGAGCAAAAGAACTACCCACTCCGGAGGAATTAATAATTATTTTAACATTCCCTAATCCAAGCATAACACCTCAAAGTAAGGGCGCGCATGAAAATGGTCGTCCTTTGCAGGACGTATGCTACCTATACTTCTGCTTCTCATTTCCTGGCTTGGTAAGCCGGAGATGCGATTATCCCAATCCTTTACAATAGACTCTTTAGGCGCCTGTCAGGGTATTTCCTGGCAGAACGGAAAGGCCTATCTGTATGGAGACCGGGAGGTCGGCATGATCCGGGAGTTCGATCTGGCCGGGGACTCTCTTCAATATACGGGTCGCGAATACAAACTTACGCTTAATGATACGGATGTGATCAATCACCCTACGGGGTTTGCGATCCACGGGAAGGAGCCGGTCTTTCTGGGGAACAGCGTTCTACTCGACCGGGCGACCAACAAATGGTATGTGGCGACCGCGGACTATGGCGAAAGGGCCAATGAGGTGCGCTTGTATGATCCCGCCGTGCTCGAGCATGCCCGGAAGACGACGGATAAAGGGGTGTTGTATAAGAAGTTCACCTGCGGACCCTGGGTGCAGAACATGCAGTGGCTACCCTCGAAGGGCTTGCTGGTGCTGATCCAGAACCAGGTGGAAGGACGCAAGTGGCGATTCACCTATATCGATCTCAACAAATCATTGGAATCAGGCAAAGCGGAAGTGGTCGGGACGGTGGACAGCATCGACCGGGGAGACGAACTGGAAGGATTCACTTTTCTTTCCACGCTTTCAAAAGGAGTAGCAGTGACCTCTTCCCGGAAAGGGAATGTCAATTTTATAGATATAAACTGGTAAGGCGACATGCAATCGGACCGGAGTAGCGATAAAGAGCTTTGGCGGCTTATTTCGCAGGAGGACGACAGAACTGCGTTTGAGCAATTGTACAGGCGTACCCTGCACGCTTTGTTGGGTGCGATCTATAAATGGGCGGATGATGCGGAAGAGGCGGAGGATATCCTGCAGGAAGTGTTTCTCGATCTCTGGGAAAGGCGAACGAAGATCCAGATCAAGAATGAAGTTTTCTCCTACTTATATAGTATGGCCCGCTACAAGATCTTCGACCGGTTGCGGGAAAAACAACTGACCGAAAAACAGATCAGGGCCTGGACTCTTGTAATGCAGGAAGAGGCGGTAACCACCGCTGCTTTTCTCGAAGAAGAGCTGGCCAGCCGGGAAGCGGTGGTTTCTTCAGAGCTCGAGCAACTGCCTGCGCAGATGAAAAAGGTGTATCTCCTCAGTGCGGAGCAAGGTAAAAGCATTCGGGAGATCTCCGAGGAGTTGCTGGTCAGTCCTTACACAGTCAAGAACCATCTTCAGAAGATACGCAAGAGATTGCGCGATGCGGCGGTGCGTTTGTCGAGTTTCTTTCTCTAAAAAGGCCACAGGCCTTTCGGCTGAGGTGTGTAATGTTACCACAGTATTAATTCGATTTTCGGGAGTAGTCCTTTCTTTTTGTTTGCCAGACTTAGATACGTATGTATCAAGAACAAATAAAGGAGCTATTGGAGCGGTATATCAAGGGCGAGTGTTCCGATGAAGAGGTGGCCGTGCTGGAAAAATGGTATGACCGGTTAAGCCTGGAAAAAGATGCAACACGATTGCTGTCCGAAGCGGAAGAGCAGCGGCTGGTGCGGGAGTTATGGGAGAAAATCGCCGCGAAAGAAAACCCCGAGATGGGTAGTGAGGCGGAGAGCCGGTTTCGTAACCGACGCGCCCTGCGTTATGCGGCAGTCTGGGCGGGGATGATCATCGTCTCGGGCGGGATCTGGATGCAATGGAACAGGAAAGGCTCCCGGGCCGTAGCAAAGCGGCAACCTATGTTCACGACCATCGCGACAGCCTATCAGCAGGTGCGGAAGATCAGGTTGCCGGACAGTTCTATCGTCTGGCTCAACTCCGCGACACATGTTTCTTTTCCGGACGACTTTATTACCAATCGGGAGGTGCGGCTTAGCGGGGAGGCCTTTTTTGATGTGAAACCCGATGTTGGTCATCCATTTGTAGTATTGGCTGGCACTACTTCGACAAAAGTTTTTGGTACTTCATTTAATATTTCGGCCTATCCCGAAGCGGGGGAACTGCGGGTTTCGCTCAAGAGCGGAAAGGTAGGATTCGAAGCGGGGAGCAAAGGCGAGCAGATCCTGTTGCCCGGTGACATCATGATCTATGATAAGGAATCGGGAGCGGGCGAGGTTGTACAGGAGGCGCCGGGAGAAATGGACAGCTGGACTGCCGGCCGGATGGTATTCTACAAGACGCCATTGAAGGAGGCGCTCGCGCAGATAGAGGCGAGATACGGGTTGCATATTATCTATGATCATTCGATCGCCAACCGGACGATCACTTCAAGATTCGAGAATACGGCACTTGAAAAAGTGTTGCAATCCCTTTCGTTTGGATGGGATCTGCATTTTACCAGGGTCGGCGACACCTTACATGTACGATAACGAAAACAATAAATGTCTGACGGTATGACAAGAAAACAACAACACCGCTTTATGGGAATTGGGTTGCTCCTGGTGTTCCTGCTCCTGGGACAAACGGGATGGGCCCAGACGATCAGGCTCGACCTGAAGGGAACGGATCTGAGCAAGGTCGTATCGGCGCTGCAGCAGCAGGCGCCCAACGTAAATTTTACGTATAGCCAGGAAGTTCTCGAGAAAGTGAAAGTGGACCGGATCCAATTGCGAGCGGCGCGGCTCGAGGACGCGCTCCAGACGTTGCAGAGGCAGTACGGACTGCATTATCTGCTTGACGGATCGAATGTAACCTTGAAGTATGTGCCTTTGAATACGGCGCCGGAAGCGCCGATGTCCGGCGGCCGGCGGATCGAGGGGACGGTTGCCGACGAGAATGGTCAGCCTGTCCGGGCCGCGACGGTGCATGTGAAGGGAACGCAAAACGCGGTGGTAACGGATGACAACGGCCATTATTCCATTTTGGTGACGGCCGGGTCGCATCTGGAGGTTTCTTCCGTCGGATATGGAACCCAGGATGTGCTTGTAAAGGGTGTCAGTCCGTTGGATATCCGGATGCACCAGGGACACGACGCCTTGAACGAAATAGTTTTCGTGGGGTATCAAAAGATGCGTAAAAGCGATTTTACCGGCGCAGTTGCCAGTGTGAAAGCCAGTGAGCTGAATGTTTCCGCGCCTACGGTGGGTCAGGGTCTCGTTGGTAAGGCAGCCGGGGTCGTCGTATCGCAGACGGACGGATCGCCCTATGCGAGTCCCAAGATCCGGGTCCGCGGCGTAAACTCTTTTAATGCAAGTACCGATCCTCTATATGTGATCGATGGTTATCCGGCGGGGAACGATCTTTATATCAACCCGAACGATATCGAATCCGTCGACATTCTGAAAGATGCCGCTTCTGCAGCAATTTACGGATCACGGGCCGCGGGGGGCGTCATCCTGATCACGACGAAGCGGGGAAGGCCGGGCAAAGGGAAGCTTGAGTACGACTATCAATACGGCATCAATCAGCTAGCGCATAAGGTGAAACTGTTGAATGGCGATCAATTCGCTCAGCTGGTGATCGACGGCCGGAACGACAGCTATAAGGACCTTGTGCAGAACCAGGGTCTTGTCTGGAACGACAATATGTATCTCGACAATAACGCTCAGCGGGTTGCGCGGGTCGGTAACGGGGCTTCGGTGAGCATTCCCACGGAGCTGTATGATTTTACCACGGGCAAAGAGATCAAGCAGAAATACAATACCGACTGGCAGGATGAGCTTTACCGGAATGCGCCTTTTATGCGGCACAACCTGGCGTTCTCCGGCGGTACGGATAAGGTGCGGTATATGCTGAGCGGCGACTATCAGAGCCAGGATGGGATCATGTTGAATACCGATCAGCAGCGGGTGAATTTCCGGGCCAATATCGACGGGGACGTTAATGACAAGGTAAAGGTCGGAGCCAGCATTTCCTATACGGGCAACACGAACCATGAGACCCAGGAAGGACGCTGGGATCATAGTCCCGCATTTGGCGCGCTGATCTATATGCCTGTGTTCCCGGCCTATAATCCGGACGGCAGCATCGCGCAATTCCTGGCGGCTGGGGAGTCGGCACAGTTCGGGTATCAATCCATCGAAAATCCGATAGCCACGGCGGTGATGACCAAAATCAAGCGCCAGGGAAACCGGGCTACTTATAACGCGTATGCGACCTATGAGTTCATTCCCCACCTGGTATTCAAGGCCAACCTCGGGTTGCAGACCTATGGTGAGAAATACGATTACTATCTGCCTACTTCGCTGAGCAGCGGGACCAACCCGCCTTTCTCCGCGGCGTCTATCGCGGCGGCGAATGCCGTGGCTCAGAACCTGAGCCAGAAAGACCAGCTGAGTGAATTCACGCTCACTTACGACAAGCATTTCGGACCGCATGCGTTGAATTTCCTGGCGGGTTATACGGTACAGCAGACCAACAGTGATCTGCTCGGTATTACGGCGAAGGGTTACCAGAACGATCTTATTCCCGAGGTGACCGCGGGTACGCCGGGGCAGATAACGATCAACAGCGGTAGTGGGAAAAGCGGTTATACGTTAAACTCCTATCTCGGCCGGGTGCAATACAACTATGAAGGGAAATACTATCTGACGGGTTCGTTCCGGACGGATGGGTCTTCCCGGTTCGGCGCGGCGAATAAATGGGCGGTTTTCCCATCGGTGAGCGGCGGCTGGACGATCTCTAAAGAGAACTTCTACAAGGGCTGGCTGGAAGAGCACTCGACCCTGCGGTTGCGGGCTTCGTGGGGCCTTAGCGGTAACAACAATATCGGGAATTACAACACGGTGCAGACCTACAACAGCCCGACAGGGGTTATTTTTGGCAACAACGTCATTTCGCAGGCATATCTTGCGGGTAATGTAATGGACAACGGTCTGGAATGGGAGTCTACCCAACAATACAATGTGGGTATCGATCTGGGGTTGTTCCACGACCGGGTCCAAGTGATCGCCAACTGGTACAATAGCCGGAGCTATAACCTGCTTGTCAATAATAATATCTCGGCGGTGTCGGGTTCTTCTACCATTCTTACAAACCTGCGGAACTCGAGGATCAGGAACACGGGTTTCGATATCCAGGTTGATGGAAAGGTAATTCAAAGCCCGGGTGGTTTCAACTTCAATGTCAGCGGGAATATCTCGATCAACCGGAACAAGGTGCTCAATCTCGGTGGGGCCAGTACGATCATCAGCACCGGTGCAGAGCGGTCGTATATTACTCATATTACGGAGACGGGTCAGCCGATAGGTATGTTCTACGGTTATAAGGTTGCCGGTATGGCCCGGGCGAAGGATACGGCCGGGATCGCAGCCGACACGAAGGTTTACAACGCCAACAACCAGTCTTTCCCCAAAGGATATAAGTTGCAAGGGCCGGCGCGGTCGCTTGCGCAAACGAATCCGATGCGTCCGGGTGACCTGTACTTCAAGGACGTCAACGGGGATGGCGTTGTCAACTCCAGCGATCTTGGGATCATCGGTACTCCGTATCCGAAGTTCACGTATGGGTTCAGTCTTTCGGCGAGCTACAAGGCAGTGGATGTAAGCGCCTCCTTTACCGGCAGCTACGGCAACCAGGTTTTGGATGGACAGGACTATTATCTGTTCAATATGGAGGGATCGGGTAACCAATACGAGGTCGTTTCGCAACGGTACCGCTCGGAATCGGAGCCGGGGAATGGACATGTTTACCGGGCATCGCGCGCCGGTACGCAGAGCAACAGCACGCGGCTATCGACCTTCTATTTGCAGGATGGCAGCTTTTTACGGTGTACCAATATTTCGATCGGGTACAACCTGCCGGATATTACGGTGCTGCATAAGGCGGGACTCAGCGCTATCCGGGTCTATGCGGGTGTGAACAATGTCTTTACGATCACCAAGTACAAGGGGTATAATCCCGAGGTGGATTATAACTACAGCATCGGCAGCAGCACGGCGAACCTGACACCTGGTGTCGACTATGGGGTATATCCGCTTGTCAGGGCGTTCAATTTCGGAGCTCATGTAACCTTCTGATCACAGACCGAGCCGCCGGAGGTGGCTTGACAAAATTTAAAATCGAAACGATGAGAAATAAAATTATAGCGATGTTCTGCGCGGGGCTGGTGTTGTGTTGCTCCTGCAAGAAAAGCTTCCTGGTGCAAACGAACCCGAATGCGGTGACGATCCCAGCCTTTTATACCTCCGAGACGGATGTGCTGCTGGCAATAAACGGATGCTATTCGGCGATGAAGAACAACAATGCGATGGGCGAGGAGAGCGATCTGTTTACGGATCAGCGGTCGGACGATGCCGGAACCAACGATAACCAGTCCAATGCCGGGGAGCCTTTCCAATTCAACAATTTCTCCCTGTTGCCTACCAACACCTATCTCTACAGTCATTGGAAGCAAATGTACAGCGCCATCGCCCAGTGTAATATCGTGCTGGCGAATGTCGACAAGGTGACCTTTACAGACAGCCTGAAGCCCACGTATACGGCGGAGACCAAGTTTCTTCGGGCGATGTTGCTGTTCGACCTCGTCCGGGAATTTGGAGATATTCCGATGGCAACGGTTCCCCTGAATACTCCGGAACAGATCACGGCCGCGACGTTCCGGGTACCGGCGGCGCAGGTGTATAATCAGATCATCAGCGATCTTGCAGATGCCACCAAGTCCAATCTTCCCGTGCGCCAACCGTCCGGCAACCGTGGGCATGCTTCGATGCAGGCCGTCAATTGTCTGCTGGGAACGGTGTATCTGACAAAGTTTGCCACCCTTGATGGCGGAAATAGCGGAAAGGCTCCGAACTCCGATCTGGACAGCGCGGAGTATTATCTGACGAACTGTTACAATCAACGGACATTCACGGATCTCAAGACTATCGCCTATACCGACAATTTCGACGTGACCAAGAAAGCCTCGTGTCCCGAGCCGATCTTCCAACTGGTGTACCTGCAGGGGGACGTGAACTACTATTCGCATATTGCGACAGACGCCCAGGCGGCGGGGGAATTCATCACGACCAAGAAGACGCAGAGTGGGGTAGGCTACAATGTGACGCATGACCTGGTAAAGGAATTCGAGGTGACCGATCCCCGGGACAGTTTTTCTGTCCGCTACGATACTTTTAAGACGGTAAAGGACTGGTATGTGACCAAGTATCGGGATACCAGCGCCGCGGCCGGCGTCAATGGCTATGGCGGGAATGATTTCCCGGTGATGCGGTATGCCGATGTGATACTGAAGCTGGCGGAAGTGAATATGTACAGGGGCAAGACGGCGCAAGCCATTCAATTTCTCAACATTGTCCGGACCCGCGCAAAGATGCCGGACTATGCCACGTCCATGGCGGATCCGACCTATAGTGCTAAATTCCCGACGTTGAAGCTTGCGCTGCTGCATGAGCGGCGGAGTGAGCTGGCTTTCGAGCATCACCGGTGGTTCGATTTGTTGCGTTTCTTCAGCATCAAC
>Ga0157376_10002132_pt1 | contig 13323 bp, 6 predicted proteins | sample M45metaG_FD_121801 | JGI IMG/M metagenome (GOLD analysis project Ga0157376, IMG submission 121801) | Miscanthus rhizosphere microbial communities from Kellogg Biological Station, Michigan, USA - M4-5 metaG | ecosystem: Host-associated > Plants > Roots > Rhizosphere > Soil | place: USA: Michigan... | reverse complement strand
GGGAGGATGCCGACGACGCGGGAGTCCCCGGGAATCTCGAACCGCCCGGCCCGCAGCGCCTCGAGCTTGCGCCGGGCATCCCCGAAGTCGAGGTTCATCGTGACGGGATCGCAATCGACGAGAACCGGATAGGCCCCGAGATAGCGGACGATTTCGGCGGTCGCGGCAAAGGTCATCGTCGGCACCAGAACCGCCTGTCCCGCCTTCAGGCCCAGGGCTTCGACCGCCAGGTGCAGGGCCGCCGTGCAGGAATTGACGGCCACGGCGTGCGGGGCGCCCACGGCGGCCGCGAAGTCCTCCTCGAACTGCTTGACCCGGGGTCCGGTCGTCAACCAGCCCGACTTCAGGGCCGAGACGACCTCCCCGATCTCCGCCTCGGAGACGTCGGGCCGAAAGAAAGGGACATTCAGTTGCGTCATGGCATTGTCACCCGTCGTTTCGATGTTCGGAAGGGTGAGTGTACAGGATCTCGAGCCGGGACCGGGGGTTGCGACGCCGCCGGGCGGTCCTCACTACTGCCGGGACCCTGGCCGCTCCGGCACCTTGGCCGTCGGTACAGGGTCCAGGTACAGGTTCCTACCCCTGTCCGTTTTTGGCCCTCCCGACCAATGGTTTTTGCAGGGCAAGATCTTTAGAGTCCTCCAAGAACAGCCGAGATTCACTTTAGTGCTCGCCTCGAGCGGATCGAGTCGAAATTGTAAGCGAAAACTGGAGGTTGCGTCGGTTCCGTAAGTGTTTCGATCCCCGAGTGACATCAGGATTTCCCGAGCGACATCAGGATTTGAGGATCGAAAGTCTTCCGGCACCCGTCGCGGAAGGAAAACCCTATGAAGTCCCGGATCGCGCAGCCTTTGGTTTGCGAAACATCTGCCCCGCTCCTCCTGCATCGCCCATCCCGCCGCCTTCTGGCGGCCGCCATCATGGCAGCGTCAAGCCTGTGTCGGCCGGCATCCGTCCACGCGCAAGGGACGGTGACGACGAGCGACGGACTGACGATGTCCTTGAGCTCGTCCGGGTCGGTGACGGCGTTGAAGCTGGGCAGCACGAACTTCGCCACCGGCTCGATCGCCTCGGGCTTCTACTTTCGGGAGCCGTCCCTGTCGCCTTCGAACGAGGCGGTCAACGGTTCGTTCGAAACCGGATCGGGCATGCCGACGGGGTGGGACACCGACGGCGGTACCGGAGGCACGTGGACGATCGACACCGGCTACCACTCGGCCGGCGCGCGTTCGATGAAGATCAACATCCCGGGCTCGACTCCCAAGCGCAGCCCGAATTTCTCCACGACGGCCGAGTTCTCGCTGTCCCCGAACACTCCCTACAGGCTCTCGTGCAGCATCAAGACCTCCTCTCTGGACGGCTACCTGACCGTTTATCTGATGCAGCAGGACTCCTCGGGCGTGTGGACGCAGACGGGTGTGCAGAGCCTGACCGGTACCAATGACTGGCACAAGCACGAGATGACCGTCCACACCGGACCGCGCGCGGTCAGCGGTTACCTGAAGGCGTACATCTCGAGCGGCTACGGCTCAGCCTGGCTCGACGACGTTCAGCTGAGGAACGTCTTCGGCGGCGACATGCCCGTGGCCTTCGGGGGAAGCGTCTCTTCCAGCGGCGGCGTCGTGACACAGACGGCGAGCGGCTCTGGCCTGAGCCTGAGCGCGACGTTCAAGAGCGTCGGATCGGCGATCAAGGTCGACGCGACCCTCACCGACACGACCGGCGCCGATCGCGGCGTGGAACTGACCTTCCGGCTTCCGCTATCGATCGCCGGATGGACCTGGGACAACGACTTTGTGACGCCTTCGACCATCGTTGCGGGAACTCGCTACACCAAGCTCGACTCGAGCTTCGGCAATCAGACGCTGGGCCACACCCACTCGATGTATCCCTTCGCCACGGTGCACAACGCCTCGTCCGCATTCGCGATGGCCGTTCCTATGGGCCCATTGATGGATCGCTTCTATTACGACGACGCCAATGGCTTACGGCTCGTCTACGACGTGGGTCTCTCTTCGGCGACGGTCCTCCATCCCAAGAAGGCCACCGTCACGTTCTGGATCTACACCCACGACGCCAAGTGGGGCATGCGGTCAGCCGCCGAGAAGTACTACGCGCTGCAGCCCGACGCCTTCACAACGGCCGCCACCAACCACGGCGCCTGGGCGCTGGACAACACGGTTCCCCTCAACCTCATCCCCGACCCGGAGGACTTCGGTTGGGGCTACGAAGAGGGCGACCGAAACCTGGCCTTCGACAACGCCAACGGAATCGTCGGAAGCCACTACATGAGCTTCCCGGAGTGGGACATCAACATTTCGGGCTACTCGAGCCAGCCTCCCTACGACGTCCTGGTCGACACGCTGAATGCTGCCCTGGGCTCGAGCGGGTCGACGGTCGATGGCACCCCCACGGCCGCCATGGCCGCCGCGGTGATCGCCTCTTCCCCCTACGACCAGAACGGCCTCTATCAGCTCAGCTACAACCCTTACTTCTGGTACAGCAACAAACTCCAGATGTACCCCGCCATGCCGTACTCGACGATGGCCAACGGCACCTATCCGCTGCGCCTGCAGTACAGCGTCGATAACCAGGTCGCCATCGCGGAGGATGAGGGCAACACCCTCGGCGGGGTTTTCCTCGACAACACGACTACGGTATTCGGCAACATCGAGAATTACCGCAAGTCGCTCTGGGCCTTCCACAACGGGCCCCTGAGCTTCTCCTACAGGACGGGAGAGACGGTTCAGTACTTCGGCGATTCCATGGACGATTTCACGGGAGCCTTGCGAAGCTACCTCAACGATCAGGGCATGGTCCTGATGGCCAGCCTCACTCCAGGCTCCTACGTCTGGTTTTCACCCACCATCGACGTGGTCGGCGGCGAAACCGGCGGAGCCGAGACCCTCGATCGGGCCTACGGCCGACGCACCCTGGGCTACGGCAAGATCTGGACGAATCTCTACGTCCCGGGCTCGATCACCCCGACCCAGGACAAAGTCCTCGCCTACCTGAGGCAGGCCCTTCTGCTCGGATTCTTCCCGGGATTCAACGGCGGCTACTGGGACCACTCCTCTTACTACGAGCGGGATCGCGGCCTCTTCAAGCTCTACATGCCGCTGATCAAGACCATCGCCCAGGCCGGCTGGAAACCCGTCCACTACGCGACTTCGTCGAACGCTGCGACTCTGCTCGAACGATTCGGCGACCCCTCCGACGGCAGCTTCTACATCACCGCCCAGAACTCCGGCACTTCCACGACCACCGTGACGATCACGCTCGACGGCGCCGGACTCGGTATCGCGGCCAGCACCCCCGTCGCCGTCAAGGAGCTGCTCAGCAACACCGCCCGCTCCGTCACTCGCTCCGGCACCAACATCATCTTTTCGGAAACCCTCGACGCCGGTGAAACCACCGTGTACGCGGTGGACCCGCCCTCCGGATCCCCCGTTGCCCAGTTCACTTACAGCCCGGCGAACCCGTCTTCCGGGGAGTCGGTCCAGTTCACCGACCTTTCATCGAACTCGCCAACCTCCTGGTCCTGGACCTTCGGCGACGGAGGAACCTCGACTCTCAAGAACCCGACTCACGTCTTCTCCGCCGGCGGCTCCTACCGGGTCACCCTCATCGCCACCAACGCGAATGGCAGCAGCTCGGGCGCGCATACCGTGGACGTCAGCGGAGGAGCCCCCGTGGCCCAATTCACCTACAGCCCGGCCAACCCATCCAAGGGGCAGACGGTCCACTTCACGGACCTTTCATCGAACACGCCCACCTCCTGGTACTGGACCTTCGGCGATGGAGGAACTTCCACTCTCAAGAACCCCAATCACGTCTTCGCCGCGGGCGGTTCCTACCGGGTCACCGTCATCGCCACCAACGCGAATGGCAGCAGCTCGGGCGCGCACACCGTGGAGGTCAGCGGAGGAGCCCCCGTGGCCCAATTCACCTACAGCCCGGCCAACCCTAATCACGGGCAGACAGTTCATTTCACCGACCTTTCGTCGAACACGCCCACCTCGTGGCTCTGGACCTTCGGCGATGGAGGAACCTCCACTCTCAAGAACCCGAATCACGTCTTCGCCGCGGGCGGCTCCTACCGGGTCACCGTCATCGCCACCAACGCGAATGGCAGCAGCTCGGGCGCGCACACCGTGGACGTTCAATAGACGATTTCACCGTCGCCGCGATGCCGCCGCCTGCCAGAGCCGAAGCAGGCGGCGGCGTTCTGTTGAAGACCGACTGACGTCTCGACGCTTCGGCCGATGCGTCCCGGGAGTGGGCGGCTCCGTCTAACCCACTGGATTTACACGGCGTAGGCGATCGCCTCTCGCCGCCGGTGTATCATCCCCGTTCCGGGAGCTCCGAGACCGAAGACAGCGATGTTCAACCTCACGAGGCTAGGGCCTTTTCTTCTTCGTCGCTCCAGTCGCTTCCCGTCAGCCCTGGTCGTCGGCGCCCTCGCAGGCATCATGAGCGTGCTGTTCGGGGGTGACCCTCTTTCGGCCGGAGCAGCTCCAGTCACCCAATTCACCTACAGGCCGGCGAACCCGTCTTCCGGTCAGTCGGTTCAATTCACCGACCTTTCATCGAACGCGCCAACCTCCTGGTCCTGGAGCTTCGGCGATGGAGGAACATCGACTCTCCAGAACCCAACGCACGTCTTCTCCGCGGGCGGCTCCTACCGGGTCACTCTCATCGCCTCCAACGCGAGCGGCAGCAGCCCGGGTGCGCACACCGTGGACGTGAGTGGTTCGCGGCGTCCGGTCACCATGACGGTGCCCGGGCGGGAGGTCGCGCCGATCGCGCTCGCGGACTCGATCTCCGGGTGCGACTACTACGCGGCGCCCGCCGGAGCCGGCGATGGTTTGTCCCCCGGGGCGCCGTTCCAGGTTGCAGACTTCTGGTCTCATGCTTCCCCCGGCAAGACCCTCTGCCTCCTCGACGGCATTTACGACGACCCGCAGGGCATGATCAGTCCGCCCGCCGGAATCTCAGGCGTCGACGGATCCCCGATCACCGTCAAGGCCCTTCACGACGGCAGAGTTCTCGTCACCGGCCATGCCACCCGTTCCCCGGTTCTCCTGGTGCACAACGACTGGTTCGTCGTCGAGGGTGTCAACGCCTGCTGCTCGAGCGCCTCGGTCGTCGATCTCGAGTACTCGAGCCGTAACGTGATCCGCCGCATCGCGGCCTGGGACGCTGCGGATGGCAACACCGAGATCTTCGGCGTCCACTACGGCGATCACAACCTGCTCGAAGACGTCGCTGGCTGGGGTATCGCCCGCAAGATCTACCAGTCGTCCCAGGGGGGAGACTTCACGACCATCCGTCGCGCCTGGGGCCGTTGGGAAGGCTCGCACGTGACCGGACCGAAGATGGTCTACACCCTCGCTTACAACAACTACGACATGCTCGTCGAGAACTCCATCGGCACATGGAGCGGCGAGAAGATGAAGCAGACCTACGTTCTCCTCGACTACAACGGGCACCCGTGGACGGGCGTCGGCGGCGGTACCTACACCAACCATGGCGTCAATCAGCCTTACGGCATTTTCGCCAACGATGGCCTGGCCGGCGACAGGAACGCCCGCGCGAGGCTCCTCGGAAGTATCGCCTACGTCGCCGGGACCGACGTTTTCAAGGCCGACCGGGAGGTCTTCGTCACCAACATCGATTCGGTCGAGATCAAAGATATGGCCGCGGTGTTTGCGTCCGGCGGAACCTATTCCGGCAAGTACACTCTTGGGCTCTACGGCCTGACGACCAACGTCGCGAACGGCGGCGAGACCAACGTTCGCGCGCTGAATCTGACGAGCATCAGCGCCGATTCCCTGGGCAGTCAAATCGGGGATGGTTGGCAGCGGGCAAACGTCTTTCAGAGTCAAGACCTGACGGCACTCACGACGTCCGACTCGGTCTATCCTGGAACCGAGGGCGCGGACCTTTGCCACGAGTACGTCGACGGAACTCTCACCGATCGGCCACTCTGGCCATGGCCGATGAACGGACGCATCAGCGAGGCCATGGTCCAATCGGGGCGAGCGCCTGTGGACGTCACGCAAACGATCGAGCAACTCCTCGGACCGATCCCCAGCGGATGCCGATCGGCCGATCTTCTCGTCCCCGTGGCCGGTCACGTCGACGGAGTCAACGGAGCGCTGATCCTCACCGACCTCCACATCTACAACCCGTCCAGCGCGACGGCCCACGCGGGGCTTCTTTTCCAGCCAATCGGAGCCGATCAAACCTATCGAGTCAGCCTCGAAATCGCCCCGGGCCAGACAGTCAATTCCCGGGATTCCGTCCAGGAACTCCTGGGTCTCGGTAGCGCGGTCGGCAGTCTCCGGATCCAGTCCGACGCGAACGGCGAAGAAGCGCTGCGAGTGAACGCCCGTGTTTTCGCCGTCCCGGACGCAGGAACGATGGGCATGGCCGTGACGAGCGCGCCGATCTCGAATTCGCCCGCGTCCTCGTCCACCTTCGTGACCGGCCTCGCCGAGACGGAGGCGTTCCATTCCTCTCTGGGCGCCGTCAACACGACGGATCACCCGCAGATCTTCAAAATCGTGCTTCGCTCGCCGACCGGATCCGTGCTCTACACGAGCCCGGCCATCACGATCGACCCCGGCCTCCCGATGCAATGGTTGACCAGGAGCCTGTTCTCCCGAGCCAACGGCACAGGTCTTCTCGCCGAATTCCAGCCGCAGGGCGGCACGACCGCGCCGTTCGCGTACGGAATTCTCGTGGACAACGCCTCCGGCGACTCGACATTTCAGCCGGCCATGGCCCCGCTTTCGACGCTCTATCTGCCGGCAATCGGAAACGTCCCCGGTGCCAGCGGGGTATTCCTCACGGATCTTTCCATCAGCAACACGAGTGACTCGACCGTCACCGCTCGGGCAACGTTTCTCGATCACGATGGGTCAAGCGCCAGCCCGACGCCCGCGTCTCTGACGCTCGACCCGCACGAGACTCTGCGCATGACCGACGCGCTCCGCACGCTTTTCGGGCTCACGCAAGGTTACGGCGCCCTTCATTTGGAAGCCCTGGACGGGTCGTCCTCCCTCCTGGCAACAGGCCGTGCTTACACGCCGTCTCCCACGACGGGCGGAACCATGGGCCAGCAGATCAATGCCGTCACCGCACGGGATCTTCGCGCCTGGGGGTCGCTACTCGGCCTGGAGCAGGACGACGCCTCTGGAACCAACGTCGCGTTCCTGAACCCCGGCGCATCCGGCGTATCCGTGACTCTCGAACTTCGCGACTCCACGGGGAGTCTCCTGGCCAGCCAAACCCTGGATCTTCCTCCGGCTGGTTATCTCCAAAGGAGCCTCCCGGCTCTCTTCTCAGGCGTCGCATTTCCGAGCGATGCCGCGATGACGTTGTCCTTCAGGACATCGGCAGGGGCGATTTTCGCGTTCGCATCGATCATCGACAAAGGCACCGGCGATCCGACCTTCTTTTCCTCAGTTCCGTGATCCGCATCCACGAGCTCGGGGACAGGAGCCCGCGAACCCTCGTGAGGGCACTCCAACCATGAGAGCGCGGTCCGTGAACGTCGCTCTCGCGCTCGTGGTTTACGGCCTGGGAGTTGCTTCGATTTCGGCTCAGGCCGCCTTCCGATGCGATTTCTACGCATCACAGACCGGGGGCGGTGACGGCAAGTCGCCGGAGAAGCCGTTCCGCGTCGAGCGCTTCTGGCAGAACGCCGCCCCGGGCGTAACGCTCTGCCTTCTGGACGGGACCTATACCGACGCCGCGTCGATGATCGATCCCCCGCCGGGCCTGAACGGGAGTCCGGGCAGACCGATTACGATCCGCGCCCTGCATGACGGAAAAGTCTTCATCGACGCTCAGGGGAAACGACTCCCGGTTCACCTGCAGCGGAACGACTGGTTCGTCATCGACGGACTGAACGCGTGCTGCGCGAGCGGGACGGTCGTGGGTCTGGATCGCTCGAGCCACAACGTGATCCGCAGAATCGCGGCCTGGGACTCCGCGGATGGGAACTACGAAATCTTCGGCGTCCACTACGGCGAACACAACCTGCTCGAAGACGTCGCCGGCTGGGGGATCGCCCGCAAGGTCTACCAGTCGTCCCAGGCAGGAAACTTCACCACCATCCGCCGCGCGTGGGGACGGTGGGAGGGCTCGCACGTGACCGGACCGAAAATGGTCTATACCCTCGCGTACAACAACTACGGCATGCTCATCGAGAACTCCATCGGCACATGGAGCGGCGAGAAGATGAGGGAGAGCTACGTCCTGATGGACTACTACGGAAAGCCGTGGGTGGGCCGTCTCGAGGGGACATACAACAACCACGACGTCAACCAGCCATACGCGATCTTTGGAGTGGACGCGCTCAAAGAAGACAAGAGGGCGAACGCTCGCCTTTTCGGGAGCATTGCCTACATTACGGCCAGCGATTCCTACAAGCCGTCGCGCCTCGTCTTTTTCACCAACCTGGATTCCGTCGAGATCGGCGACACCCTCGCGTATGTTGAGCCGGGCTCCCATCCCCAGGTCAACACCTTCGGCCTCTACGGACAGTCCCGCGGGCTGGCAGCCTCCACAAACCTTCTCGCGCGAAACATCACGAGCATCGGAGGCTCTGGCGCGGTCATCAAACCGGACTGGGAAACTCGCAACGTTCTGGAAGGCTCCTCGCTGGCCGTCTACGACTCGACGGAGAACGCCTTCAACACCACCCGCGGCGCCAACCTCTGCCGTCGATACATCGACGGCGTCCGGACGAGTGAACCCCTCTGGCCATGGCCCATGAATCAACGAATCCTCGACGCCATGATTCAGTCGGGCAGGCAACCTATCGACGTCACGGCGACCATCGAGAAGTTCCTCGGCAGGATCCCGCAGGGGTGCCGCGCGGCTCCAAACGAGCCCGGATCCACGCCTGCTCCATTGCCGGGCCAGCAGTCACCGAGCCGCTGACTGACCTCCGCCGCTTTCCAGGTACTCCGCAAACGCAGCCGTGATGGCTGCCCGATCGAATCGCTCGAGGGCGGCCCGGCGGCCGGCGCTTCCGAGCTCCCGGCGTTTCTGCGGATCCGCCGCAAGCTCCTTCAATGCCCTGGCCAGGGACGTGATGTCGCCATACGGGACCACGACCCCTGCGTTCGCTTCACGCACGATGTTTGCCGCCTCGCCACCCGCGATCAGAACGATCGGGACGCCGGATCCCATCGCCTCGTAGAGCTTCGACGGGGCCGCGCCCGGCAGTGCCAGCTTGAGCGGCACCAGCGCGATGTCCGCGGACGCCAGCAATCCCGGCATCTCGCTCACAGGGACGCCTTCAAGAAAGCGGACATTTCGAAGGCCGAGCGCGCGGCTCTCCTGAATGAGTCTCTCCTTCTCCGGACCGTCACCGATCAGGACGAACGAGAGACTCGGCTCGTCTTTGACCTCCTTGGCCGCCGCCAGAATCTGGTCAAGACCCTGGGCCAGTCCATGCAAACCGGCATAGATGGCCAGGCACGTTCCGCTTCCCCTTGCTTCCGGGCCCCCGAGCTTCTCTCGCATCTCCTCTGATCGCCGTTCTGCCGAGAAGCGGCTCGTGTCCACTCCGTTCGAAAGATGAAACGTTCGAGCATCCGGGAACCGGCCCGCGATGTCGGCCTGCATCCCGCGCGTCTGCGTCGAGACCAACCACGCCTTCCGATAGCAGAAGGCCTCGAGACTTGAAGCCAGCTGCACCGCAGGGCCCTCTTTGATGACCCCGAGAAGCACCGCCGTCTCCGGCCACAGATCCGAGACGTTGAAGATCCATCGCGCTCGCTTGACCCGGCTGAGAATGTAGCCTGAGATTCCCAGGAAAAGCGGAGGGCTTTCGGTCAGCAGATAGTCGACGCGCGGCAGCTTGACGAGCCCGACGATGAGGGACGAGAAAACAAACGAAAAGTAGTTGAGAAGTCGACGCACAATTCCCGCCGACTGGGAGGGATAGATGAAGGAACGCAGAATGGTGATCCCATCCTGTTCTTCCCGCCGAAACACTCCGCCGTAGCCATCGTAGATTCGACCACGCGGGTAGCTAGGCATCGCCGTCAGCACCGTCACCACGTGGCCTCGCTTTCGCAGCCGACGGGCGAGGTCTGCCAGGCGTCCCTGCGGCGCACCGACCTCCGGTGGATAATACTGGGTGAGGATTGCAATTCTCATCGGGTCGCCGACCTCAGCGCTCGAGCGCCCCGTTGCACGAACAGACCCATCAATACCTTCCCTTCCGACCGCCTGAGGTTGTTGTTGCCTGCGGGAGATCGACCCACTGAAAGAACGAGTCAGTCTTCCTCTTCAGCCAATCGACGAGACAGAGCAACCGCAAAAGGAGGTTGTCGCCGATTAACCTGCACGGAACGGCCCGAGAATCTCCCGATAGAGGCTCAGCAACTTCACCCGCTCAACGTCCCAGTTGAACCGCGTCTGGACCGCGCGCCTGCCGTTCTCACCCATCTTCCTTGCAAGGTCGGGATTCCTGACCAGGTGCTCGAGCGCATCAGCAATCTGCACCACGTCGGTCGGGTCGACACCGATTCCCGCGCCGTACAGACCCGCAACCTCACGATGGCTCGGGAAGTCGGAAAAGACGAGGGGCAGACCGAGGGCCATGCACTCGACCATCTTCACTGGAACGGCCGCGAGGTTGTTGCCCACCGGGAGACCTGGCACCACCCCGATACTCGCGCCGAGCTGGAGCAGAAGCGCGTCCCGCTTCGAAAGGACGCCATGGTAGGACACGAGCTCCCGTACGCCAAGCCGCTCCGCCTCGCTCAACAGGACCCGCAGATACTCCTCGCTGCCTTTGCCGGCCAACTCCAGCCGTAAAGAGACCCCTCGCTCTCTGAGCACCGCGAGAGCCGCAAACACCTGAGCCAGGCCGCGATTCGGCAATATCGTGCCTGCGTAAACACACGTCGCCCCGTTGCGTGCGACAGACGGGAGGCCTACCATCTCGGACAAATCGGGATAGTTCGACACCGTCACCACGTTGTCGTGAAGAGCGCCATAGCGTTGCGCGACACGCTCCGTTGCAGCCACCACCGCCGCACATCGACGTACGAGCCGTCGCTCTTCCAGATCCCACGCAAGACGCGCGACAGGCCTCAATGCGCGCGGAATCCACTTCCGGTCCATGAGCACATCGAGGTAAGACTCATGGACGTCCCAGATGACCGGGCGCGATCCGGCGCGAGCAATGACGGGTCCCAACAGCTCGGGCTCGTGGACGTGAAAGACGTCCGCCTTGAGGCCGGTCGCAAGCTGCGCAACCTGCGAGCGCCGGCTCAGCCGTTCGCGACGGCTGGCCGATTCCGGCAGGGGATGGATCGTGACGCCCTGGTCGACAAATGGCTCGGTTCCTCTGGCTCTGGCTATCAAGTGAACGTCGTATCCGGCAGCAGCCAGCGAGACACAGGCGCGATGGAACACGCGGCCATCATCCGCCGAGTGGCCCGAGCAGACGTGACAGACTCTCATGCGCGCAGCGCCGAAGAGCCGGACCAGGGCGGACTCGAGGACCACCGCCGCGGACAGCGCGCGTCTTCTCGTTCAGCCTGCATGAAGATCCATAGCCCGCGAATCCAGCGGTACCGCACATTGCATTCGTCTAATGGTCCAGGGGCTCACGCAGGGCTGCGGCGTAGAGGTCGAGCATGTTCGGAGCATACCGCCGATGATCGAACGACGACTCCATGAGCTGTCGACCACTCTTTCCCATGCGCTCCAGAGCGGCCGCCTGCGTCGAATACTCAACGATGGCATTTGCCCATGCCGTCACGTCCCCCGGAGGCAGAAGGAGGCCCGTCTCTCCCTGTCTTATGACTTCAGGGATCCCGCCAACCCTGCTCCCGAAGACAGCGCGCCCGCAGGCGGCCGCTTCCATCGCAACGTTCGGCAACCCCTCCTGCATGCTTGGTTGGAGCACGACGTCCGAAGAACGGATATAGCCCGGCACGTCCGCTGGAGGCACGGCGCCCACCAGGTGGACGCGGTCCGGTTGCCTGAGCTCCGAGCGCCATCGAACCACGCGCTCCGAGTCGGCCGCCAGTCCCGCGATCACCAGGGATGCCGGCAGGTCGCCCAGGTTGATTTCCGCCATCCGCCAGGCTTCGAGCAGGGTCTCTCCCCCTTTCGTGTTGCTGCGGTACGGAAGCGTCGGATAGGGTGGAAAGCCGCCGAGAAAGAGGAAACGCACAGGGGGCCTCGCGACCAGCGGGCCAAGCGCAGCACCCTGAGGAATACAACGCTCCAGGTCCACTCCGCGGTAAACCGGTCGAACATTTCGAGCACCTGGATAGAGCGCCAGGAACGCCCCTGCCAGCGCCTTGCTGTTGCAAGCCACCGCGTGGAGATATCGATCCCAGCCGTCAACTCCGCGGCGTCCCCGAATTTGCGGAAGTATCGAATTGATGTCGGATCCGATCGCCTGCGCCACGTGATGGATCCGGGCAAGGCGCGCCCAGAAGCTCGCCACGATGCCGACCGTCAAGTCGACGGAATGGATGATGTCGCACTTGGACCCCAACAGGCGTCGCAGAAGGGGCCAACCAAAGTACCTGTAGAGCAATGCGTTCCAGGAGGGCGACCCCTTGAGTTGAGGCACGGCCAGCGTGGTGACAGACACGCCCCCAATCGAGGCGATGGAAATCAAACGCCGGCCGGGCTTCCATGCTCGGAGAAACACCACTCTCAGGTCGGACAGCGCCGACAGCGCCTGCGCGGCGCGAAGATTGAAGATTCCTCGGTGAGGCTGGTCGGAAGTCGGAAAGCCTGGCACGATCATCACGACTCCGAGGCGCCGCTGGTTCACCCGTCCGTCGGACACATTGTCATCCGACGCCGGCTCCATGGTCAGGCTCGAGCGGAGGATCCAGCTGCCGTGATCGCCTCGGAACCGTGGATGACGACGCCCGGCCGGCGGGGTCCGAGCGTCTCCGGATTTCGAGTGGTCGCCGACCGTTCGAATCGACGCCACAACTCGAGAACGAAAAGATACCAGAGGGACGCCGGCGCAACACCTTTCTTTCGGGCGTTGTCGAAGGCCCGCGCCACGGCACTCGCATCGACCCAGCCCTCTTCCTGTAGAACCGAGTGCTCCCATACGGATCGGGCAGCCTCATACCAGCCATTTGCCAACCATCGATGAACGGGAATGCCAAATCCCATCTTGCGGCGTCTCGACGTCTTGTGCCCGATGCGCCTGGCGGCCAGGGCCCTCAACAGCGCCTTGAGGCGATAGCCGCGAAGGCGCAGCTCCGGCGAAAGAGTCGCAACGAATGTCCAGAGATTCTGATCCAGGAAAGG
>Ga0157376_10002127_pt1 | contig 13338 bp, 10 predicted proteins | sample M45metaG_FD_121801 | JGI IMG/M metagenome (GOLD analysis project Ga0157376, IMG submission 121801) | Miscanthus rhizosphere microbial communities from Kellogg Biological Station, Michigan, USA - M4-5 metaG | ecosystem: Host-associated > Plants > Roots > Rhizosphere > Soil | place: USA: Michigan... | reverse complement strand
CCTGCCGTTCGAGTTCATGTTGAACGCCTTGCGCCTGCGCGAGGGTTTCACGCTCGCGCAGTTTTCCGAGCGCACGGGCCTGGCGTTGACGGCGATCCAGCAACCCCTGGCCGAAGCCGAGAGGCGCGGACTGGTCGAACGCGACCTGGCGCGCGTACGGCCGACCGAACGCGGCTTCGATTTCCTGTCCGACCTGCAGCAGCTGTTTCTTTCCGGAGGTGACCAGGTTCCGCAATGAATATCCTCGATTCCTTCGCGCGGCACGCGCAGGCCCACCCCAAGCACCTGGCGCTCGTCAGCCAGGACAAGGTTTTCTCGTATGGCCAACTCTGGGCGACCGTGGGCAGCGTCGCGTTGGCCTTGCAAGCGCATGGCGTGCGTCGTGGAGAGCGCGTGGCCGTGTCGTGGATGGCTCCGCCGGCCTATCTCAGCGTCGTGCTCGCGCTGGCCTGGATAGGCGCCGTTTCCACGATGGCCCGGGACGAAAAGACGATGCCGGGGGAGCGCGACCGGATCATGCGGCGGGACGGCGTCACGGCCTGGGTGCTGCCGGCGCCCGGCGTCGAGGGCGCCGCCGCGCTGGTGGGCATTCGCCCGATCCATGTCCTTGATCTGTTCAACCGAGCTTCGACGCCGGGCGCGTTGCCGCAGCTGGCCCAAGGCCTGGCCGACGAACCATGGCGCATCACGCTGTCGTCCGGAACGACCGGCGAAAGCAAGAGCATTCCGTGGACCCATGGACAGCTGGCCGCGCTGCAAAGGCTGCAGCTGGACGTGTACCCCTCCGGCCCCGGTGAACGCCTGCTGATCTTCGCCAGCCTGGCGCTGGGCTTCAGCATGGTTCACGCGACGATGCAACTCGCCAGTGGCGCGGCGCTGGTTCTGCCTCTCCTGAGCTCGACGGCTGCGTTCTTTGCCGCGTTCGACGACACCAGGCCTACGCGCGCCTTGACCACGACCGCCGTTGGGTTCGACCTGGCTGCCTACGCGAGGAAGACCGCGCGGAACGAGCCGCTGCGCTTGTCCTCCCTGCTGTTGGGCGGAAGCGTCCTGCCGCCGAATTTGCGCCGGGAATTGGAACAACGGGTTTGTGCGAACCTGCGGGTGGTCTATGGATCCACCGAGGCAGGGGCGATGGCGCATATCGACAATCAATCCTACCTGGCCAATCCGGCCTCCGCCGGCCGCGCAATGCCCTGGGTGCGCGCCGAAGCGGTGGACGAAGCCGACCAGCCGTTGCCCGCGGGTGAGATCGGCCGCCTTCGCTTTCACTCGCCCGCGATGGCCGGCGAATACCTCGGGGATCCGGAAGCGTCCGCTCGGGCGTTCAAATCGGGTTGGTACTACCCGGGCGACTTGGGGTCCGTGGATGCTCACCGCAATGTGTTTCTTGCCGGTCGCGATGACGACGTCATCAACGTCGACGGCGTCAAGGTGAATTCGGCGATGGTCCGGCAGGTGCTCGACGCGGACCCGTCGGTGATCGAGTCGGCGGTGAGCGTGGTCGAGCAATCCGATGGCCGCCGGTTGCTCGTGGCGCTGGTCGTTCCGAAGGCGGATGTGGATGCCGCCCATCTTCAGCGCCTCGTCGAGGAAAAGTTCGGGGCGGTCCGCGCGCCCAGCAGGATCCTGAGCGTGGAAGCGCTGCCCAGGAATCCGGCGGGCAAGGTGGACCGCAAGGCGCTGGCGGTTCTCGCTGCGGCTCTGCTCGGCAGGGCGGATTCGGCGCCGCAAGTTCCGGCAGCCGGCAACGAAGGGGAGGCCTCATGAAATCGAGCGCTTTTGCATGGGTCGCGGCGGCGCTGCGCGCATTCCACGTCGTCCTGTTCCTCTTCCTCGCGACGCCCGTCATGGCGCAGTTGGAGAAACCGCCCATGCGCCTCGTCGTGCCGACGCCGGCGGGCGGACCTCTGGATTTGGTCGGTCGCGTTTTTGCGACCGCGCTCGCACGGGAAAGCGGCGAGCCCGTCATCGTCGAGAACCGGCCCGGTGCCAACGGGCTCATCGGGACCGAGGCTGTCGCGAGGTCCCGACCCGACGGGCGCACGATACTGTTGGCTGCGGAGTTCGTGGCCAGCAACGTGGTGATGAGCAAGGCGGACGTGGCACCTTTGCGCGACCTGGCCCCGGTCATCGAATTGATGCGTGTCGACCTGGTGGTGGTCGTGCGCAAGAGCCTCGGCGTGCGCGAACCCTCCGACCTGCAGCGCGCAGCGGCACAGCAACCCGGAGGCCTCAATTGCGCAGCTCCACCGGGCGGCCTGGGTCTGGCATGCGAGCAGCTCAAACTGGCGCTCGGCCCCGGCTCCGTGGTCACCGTTCCCTACGCGGGCGTGGCCCCCGCGATGAATGCGCTGCTGGGTGGACAGGTCGATATCGCGGTGGTGCCCTACGACGCTGTCGCGCCGCAGCTGGAAACGGGACTGGTCGTCGCGGTCGCCAGCGCCGGCCCCGAACCGGCCGGCCCTCCTTTCGAAAAGTTGCCGCGCATGATGCAGTTCTGGCCCAACTTCACCGTGGTCGGCTTCATGGGTGTGATGGTGCCTGCCGGAACGCCCCCGGCCACGATTGCCGGCCTGAACCGCGCATTCAACAACGTCCTCAAGGACCCGCAGGTCCGCGATGCCCTTCGGGGGCGCGGCCGCACCCTGAAAGTCGGCGGCTCGCCCGGCGAATTCGGCGCCTCCATCGCCGAGCGGATCGACTACTACCGCCGCCTGGCGGACGCGATTGGCCTGAAGCCGCAGTAACTGAAAGCCCGGGGCCCTGGTGCATGCGTTCTTTGCATAACGCGGCACGCATACGGCATTTGCACTTCGAGAGCCGCAATCCTAGAGTGTGGGCTGAGCCCATGGACGGCTGGCCACAAGCCGGCGCGAATCCGGGCCGCAACAACCATCCCAAAGGGACAATCCCATGAATGCCTCCACCCAAGCGCTGCACAATCGTGTCGACGCTGTCCTGGCCCTGGCCGCCTCGTTGCTTGCGCCCGACCGCCTGAAACTGGTCGAAGGCTTCGCGCCCGAGTTCTTTCGCCAACTCGACGCCGACGACCTTGCCGAGCGCACGCCCGAAGACCTTCTGGGGGCCTTGCAATCGCTGCTGAAGCTCGGTGAAGAGCGCCAACGCGGCCGCGCCAAGGTGCGGGTCTTCAGCCCCACCACCGAAGCCGACGGCTGGACGTCGCGCCATTCGATGATCCAGGTCGTCAACGACGACATGCCGTTCCTGGTCGATTCGACCACGCTCGAGATCAATCGCCAGGGCGCGACGCTGCACCTGATCGTCCACCCGATCTATGCCGTCGTGCGCGACGCGAAGGGCAAGCTCCGGTCGATCGGCCAGCAGGCCCAATCCGTCGATGCGCCGCGCGAGTCGTGGATGCACATCGAGATCGACCGCGTGGTCGACGAAGCGCATCGTGACGCGCTGGCGCACGGCATCGAGCGCGTGCTGGGCGACGTGCGCGCCGCGGTGGAAGACTGGCGGCCGACACTCGATCGCCTGCGCGCCGTGATCGCGGAACTCGCGCATGCGCCGCAGGCCCTGCCGCGCGACATCGTCAACGAAAGCCGTGCCTTCCTGCAATGGCTGGCGGACGATCACATGACGCTGCTCGGCTACCGCCAGCACGACCTCGTGCATGAAAACGGCGACACCGCGCTGCACCTGGTCGCGGGCAGCGGGCTCGGCCTGTTGCGCGAAACGGCGGAGGAAAAGCGCTCCGCCAGCTTCTCGGCGCTGCCGGCGAAAGCGCGCGCGCTGGCACGCGCCCAGTTGCCGGTGCTCGTGGTGACCAAGGCCAACACGCGCTCCACCGTGCACCGCTCGGGCTACACCGATTACGTCGGCGTGAAGCGCTACAACGCGCAAGGCGAAGTGATCGGCGAACACCGCTTCATCGGCCTGTTCACCTCCACCGCCTACAGCGCACGCGTTGCCGAAACGCCGCTGTTGCGCGGCAAGGTCGAAGCCATCGCACGCCGCGCCGGACTGCCGCAAGGCGGCCACCTGGCCAAGGCGCTCGACCACATCCTCGAGATCTATCCGCGCGACGACCTGTTCCAGATTCCCGACGAAGACCTGTACAACACGGCGCTCGGCATCCTGGCCTTGGGCGAGCGGCAGCGGCTGCGCCTGTTCGTCTGGCGCGATCCGTTCGACCGTTTCGTCTCGTGCCTGGTCTACGTGCCGCGCGAGGCATATTCCACGGACCTGCGCATCAAGTTCCAGCGCATCCTGCAGGCCGCGTTCGAAGGCTCGAGCGCGGAGTTCGACGTGCTGATGAGCGAGGCGGTGCTGGCGCGCATCCACTTCACGGTGCGCACGACACCGGGCCGCGTGCCCGCGTTCGACCGCAAGGAAATCGAGCTGAAGCTGGCCGCCGCGGCGCGCCGCTGGGACGACGAGTTGCGCGAGAGCCTGATCGACTCCGAAGGCGAGGCCGCCGGCCTGTCGCTGTTCAAGGACTGGAGCGCCGCGTTCCCCGCCGCCTACCGCGACCGCGTGGCGGCGCGTGACGCCGTGCCCGACGTGCGCAAGTTGTCCGGGCTTTCGGATGCTTCGCCGCTCGCGCTCTCGCTGTACCAGGGCGAAGGCCCGTCGCCCGGCGCACTGGGCCTGAAGGTCTATCGCGCCGGCGCGCCGCTCGTGCTGTCGGACAGCCTGCCGATGCTCGAGCACATGGGCGTGCGCGTCATCGCCGAGTCGAGCTACCGCATCGGCGCCGACGGCGGCGAAGGCATTTCGCTGCATGACTTCGAACTGCAAGCTCCCGTCACCGGCGAGATCGAAATGCCGACGCTGGCGCGCCTGTTCGAGGACGCCTTCGCGCGCGTGCTGCGCGGCGAAGTGGAAAGCGACGACTTCAATCGCCTGGTGCTGCTGGCCGGCCTGTCGGCCGAAGAGGTGGTGGTGCTGCGCGCCTATGCCAAGTACCTGAAGCAGATCGGCTTCGCGCAATCGCAAGCGACGATCGCGGCCACGCTCACCACGCACCCTCGCATCGCCCGCATGCTGGTGACCTTGTTCAAGCTGCGCTTCGATCCGGCCGGCCGTGACGAGGAGGGCGCGAAGGCGCAGGTCAACGGCATCGAGAAGGCGCTGGAGAAAGTCAGCAACTTGTCGGAAGACCGCGTGCTGCGCCAGTTGCTCGCGCTGGTGCAGGCGAGCTTGCGCACCAACTATTGGCGCACCGGCATCGGCCACTCCGGCGCACCGGGCCCGCGCCGCAGCTTCCTCAGCATCAAGTTCGATTCGGCGCAGATCCCGGGGCTGCCGGCACCGCGTCCGCTGTACGAAATCTTCGTCTATTCGCCGCGCTTCGAAGGCATCCACCTGCGTGGCGGCAAGGTCGCGCGCGGCGGCCTGCGCTGGTCGGACCGGCCGGACGATTTCCGCACCGAGGTTCTGGGCCTGGTCAAGGCGCAGATGGTGAAGAACACCGTCATCGTGCCGGTGGGCTCCAAGGGCGGCTTCGTGCTGAAGAAGGCGCCGCCCGTGAGCGACCGCGAGGCCTTCATGAAGGAAGGCGTTGCCTGCTACCAGGATTACCTGCGCGGCCTGCTGGACATCACCGACAACCTGGTCGGCGGCAAGCCGGTGGCGCCGCCGCAAGTGGTGCGCATCGACGGCGACGATCCCTACCTCGTGGTTGCCGCCGACAAGGGCACGGCCACGTTCTCCGACTTCGCGAACGCGATCAGCGCCGAGTACGGCCATTGGCTGGGCGACGCCTTCGCGTCGGGCGGCAGCGTCGGCTACGACCACAAGGCCATGGGCATCACCGCCAAGGGCGCGTGGGAAAGCGTCAAGCGGCACTTCCGCGAGATGGGCATCGACACGCAGACGACCGGCTTCACCGTGGTCGGCATCGGCGACATGTCGGGCGACGTGTTCGGCAACGGCATGTTGCTGTCGCGGCAAATCAAGCTGGTGGCGGCGTTCGACCACCGCCACATCTTCATCGACCCGCAACCCGTGGCGGAAACCAGTTTCGCCGAACGCGAGCGGCTCTTCAAGCTGCCGCGCTCCTCCTGGGCCGAGTACGACGCCAAGCGGATCTCCGAAGGCGGCGGCATCTGGGCCCGCTCCGAGAAATCGATCGCGATCTCGCCGCAGGCACGCGCGGCGCTCGGCATCACCGCCGAGCAGCTCACGGCGACCGAATTGGTGTCGGCGATCCTCAAGGCGCCGGTCGACCTGCTGTACAACGGCGGCATCGGCACCTACGTGAAGGCGAGCACCGAATCGCACACCGACGTCGGCGATCGCGCCAACGACGCGCTTCGCATCAACGGCTCGCACCTGCGCTGCAAGGTCGTGGGCGAGGGCGGCAACCTGGGCTTCACCCAGCGTGGCCGTATCGAAGCGGCGATGTCGGGCGTGCGCCTGTACACCGATGCGATCGACAACTCCGCCGGCGTCGACACGTCGGACCACGAAGTCAACATCAAGATCCTGCTGGGACTGCCGGCCGCCGAGGGCAAGTTGACGATCGAGCAGCGCAATGCCTTCCTGCCGACGATGACCGATGAAGTCGCGGCGCTCGTCTTGCGCGACAACTATTTCCAGACGCAGGAACTGTCGGTCGGCCGTTCGCTCGCCCCGCAACTGCTCGACGACCAGGCGCGCTTCATCCGCTTCCTCGAGAAGAACGGGCGCCTCGATCGCGGCATCGAGTTCCTGCCTTCGGACGACGAGATCGCCGAACGCAAGGCGCGCGGCCTCGGCCTCACGACGCCGGAGCAAGCCGTGCTGCTCGCGTACAGCAAGATGTGGCTGTCCGACGAACTGGTTGCGTCCGACCTGCCCGAGGACCCGTGGGTCGCGACGGCACTCGAGCGTTACTTCCCCAGCGGCCTGCGCCAGCGCTTCGGCGAGTACATCCCGCGCCATCCGCTGCGCCGCGAGATCATCGCGACGCACGTCCTGAACAGCATGGTCAATCGCGTCGGCCCGACGTTCGTGCATCGCCTGGCCGAACTCACCGGCGCCACGCCGCCGCAAGTGGTGCGCGCCTACCTGCTGGCGCGCGAGGTGTTCGCGAGCGTCGACCTGTGGCAGCGCATCGAGGCGCTGGACAACAAGGTGGCAGACAGCGTGCAGACCGCACTGATCGTCGAGTGGCGGCGCCTCATCGGCCGTGCCACGACCTGGTTCCTGCGCTCGAGGCGGCTGGAAGAGCCGATGGAGCGGGGCGCGCAAAGGCTCGCGCCCGCCATCGCCGCGCTGCGTGCGCGCCTCGAGCCGGAAGCGGCCGGCTTGCCCCGAGTCACGCAATGGATCGCCGCCGGCGTGCCGGCGCCGCTCGCGGCGCAGATCGGCGCGGCGGATCGCCTGTACAGCGCGCTCGACATCGCCGAAGTCGCGGAAGGCGCGCACAGCCTGCTGGATGCGACGAGCGAGGTGCACTTCGGCGTCGGCGAGCGGCTCGGCCTGGAGAAGCTGCGCCAGCAGATCGAGCTGCTGCCGGCGGACACGCATTGGCAAAGCCTCGCGAAGATCGCGCTGGCCGACGACGTGGCCGACCTGCAGCGCTCGATCGCCCTCGACGCCGTGAAGGGCCATCCGGGGCCGGCGATGGAGAAGCTTTCCGCCTGGGAAGCGCGCAATCCGATGGCTTTCGCGCGCGCGAAGCGCCTCGTCGCTGAACTGGCCGACGCGGCGGTGCCGGACCTCGCGATGCTGTCGGTGGCGTTGCGCGAGTTGCGCAACCTGGTTTGACCGGAGGTCAGGCGCTCGGCAGGCTGAAGTAGAAGCAGGCGCCCTGGCCGGGTTGCGATTCGGCCCAGGCGCGCCCGCCATGGCGCACGGCGATCCGGTTCACGGTCGCGAGGCCGATGCCCATGCCGGGGAACTGCTCGACATCGTGCAGCCGCTCGAAAGCGTTGAACAGGTGCTTCGCATGCGCCATGTCGAAGCCGGCGCCGTTGTCCTTCACGAAGAACGTGACTTGCTGCGGCGTCTGCTCCACCAGTCCGAACGCCACCTCGGTCCGGGGCATCGCCGACGTGAATTTCCACGCGTTGCCCAGCAGGTTCTCGAGCAGCGCTGCAATGAGGCGGCTGTCGCAACGCGCGCGCAAATCCGGTTGCACGGTCACAGCGGCAACGCGCTCAGGTTGCGCGCGCTGCAACCGCTCCAGGATGTTGCGCGCCATCGCGCTCAGGTCCACGTCTTCCTGCCGCAGCTTCTGGCGCGTCACATGCGAGAGCACGAGCAGGCCGTCCACCAGCCGGCCCAGGTACTCGATCGACGCCGAAATCCGGTCGATGGTGTGGCGCACTTTCGGATCGGCCGAATCGCCGAGCTGCAGGTTCAGCGCGCGGCTGAATCCCTGCACGGTGACGAGCGGCGCGCGCAAATCGTGCGACACGGAATAGGAGAACGCTTCCAGCTCGTGGTTTGCGATGCGCAACGCGGCTTGGGTCGCCATGAGTTCGGTGATGTCCGCGTCCATGCCGACCCAGCACGTCGCGCGGCCGTTCTCGAACACCGGCGTCGCCTTGTACGACAGCGTGTGCCAGCTGCCGTCCTGCGCTTTCACCCGCCGGGTTCCCTCGAAGATGGCGCCGGTCGCGCTCGCCGTCTTCCAGCGCTCGCGCATCTGCGCGACGTCTTCGGCGTCCACCACGTCGGCCCACTCGTGGCCGTACCACTTGGGCGGCGCGCCGCCGACGAGTTGGTACCAGGCGCGGTTCAGGTAGGTGACCGCGCCTTTGACGTTGACGATCCACATCACGTGCGGCGCCTGGTCGGCCGCTGCGCGAAAGAGCGCGTCGCTTGCGGGAGCTGCACTGCGGGCCACAAGATTCCTCTCTGGCGGAGAGTGTGAGATTCGAACTCACGGACGTCTTGCGACGTCGCCGGTTTTCAAGACCGGTGCATTCAACCGCTCTGCCAACTCTCCGGAACAGGCGATTTTACGCCGCAGCGGCGTTCAACATGCCTTTTCGCTCGATGAAGGCAACCACTTCGGCCAGGCCGCTTTGCGTTTTCAGGTTGGTCATGACGAATGGCTTGTCGCGGCGCATGCGCTTGGTATCCGCTTCCATCACACCCAGGTCGGCGCCGACGTAGGGCGCGAGGTCGGTCTTGTTGATGACGAACAGGTCGCTCTTGGTGATGCCGGGGCCGCCTTTGCGCGGGATCTTCTCGCCGGCCGCCACGTCGATCACGTAGATGGTCAGGTCCGACAGCTCGGGACTGAAGGTCGCGGCCAGGTTGTCGCCGCCGCTTTCGACGAAGACGATGTCGGCGTCGGGGAAGTCGGCCAGCATGCGGTCAATGGCTTCGAGGTTGATCGATGCGTCTTCGCGAATCGCCGTGTGCGGGCAACCGCCGGTCTCCACGCCCATGATCCGCTCGGCCGGCAGCGCGCCGCTCACCGTCAGGATGCGCTGGTCTTCCTTGGTGTAGATGTCGTTGGTGATCGCGACCAGGTCGTATTTCTCGCGCATCGCCTTGCACAGCATTTCGAGCAGCGTCGTCTTGCCGGAGCCGACCGGCCCGCCGATGCCCACGCGCAGCGGCGGCAGTTTTCTCGTGCGATTGGCGATGTGGTGAAGAGTGCTCATGATCGGAAGAGTCTGGAGTATTGCGTTTCGTGCCGCGCCGAAAGGATCGCGAGCATCGGCGAGAAGGCCTGCCGATCATCGTCGGACATTGCAAGCGCCTTGTCCACCGCGGCGGGAATCTCCGCCGTCAGCGCGGACAGGATGCGCTGGCCGGCGCTTTGCCCGAGCGGCACGGACTTGATCGCCGCCTGCATCATGTTCTCGGCCCAGCCGAACGCGAAGGCGAGCAGGCCATCGCGCACCGGCGAACTGCCGGCGCTCGCGGCCAGGGCGAAGGCCAGCGGATAGGTCAAACTCGATTCCGTTCGGGCCGAGCCGCCCGAAGCCCAAGCAGCTGCCGGCCCTTCGATAAGTTCCGGCCGAACGGTGCGCAACCATTCCACGAACGAGCGGCCCATCTGCTCCGTCTGCTGGCGCAGCTCGGCCGTCTCGCGGGTTTGCAGGACCCAGCCGTTCAAAGCAACGATGCGCGCGAGATCGCCGCTGCGCCAGGCGGGAATGGCTTGCGCGATGACGGCAAGATCGGCCCGCGCCAGCGCCAGGTCCAGCTGGTCGACGAGCCACAGCCTTGCTGAGGCTTCGTCGTGAACCAATGCATGTTCGACGGCGCCCTCCAGGCCCTCCGAATACGAGAAGCCGCCGATCGGCAGCGCGGGCGACGCGAGCCAGATCAGTTGCAGCAGCGCTGCGTCAGTGGTGCCCGTGGTCGTGGCCATGCCCGTCGCCGTGATCGTGACCGTGGTCATGGGCGTGGTCGTGGTGCGAATGTGCCGCATGCGAATGCGAGTCGTGCGAGGCATAGGCGCCGCCTTCCGGCTCGAATGCCGCGTTGGCTTCGTTCACGATCAGGTGCATGGCGCGCAACATGTCCGCCAGCACGTGGTCCGGCTCGATCTTCAGGTGGTCGGGCTTCAGCTCGATCGGCACATGGCGGTTGCCCAGGTGATACGCCGCGCGCGTCAGGTCGAACGGCGTGCCGTGCTCCTTGCAATGGGTGACGACCAACACCGGCTGCGGCGCCGCGATCACCTTGACGAGCGAACCGTCTTCGGCGACCAGCACATCGCCGCCGCGCACCACCGTGCCGCGCGGCAGGAAGACGCCCAATTGCCGGCCTTGCGAGTCGGTGCAATCGAAGCGGCTTTTCTGGCGGACATCCCAGTCGAGTTCGACCGTGCTGGCGCGCTTGAGCAATACGGGAGCGAGGCCGTGACCCCCGGCGAGGATTTTCGAGACCTGCAGCATGGGCGAAATTAGAACAGGAAGTAGCGCTGCGCCATTGGCAGCACTTTGGCGGCCTCGCAGGTGAGCAACTGGCCGTCGGCGCGCACCGCGTAGGTCTGCGGGTCGATCTCCATCTTCGGCAGGTAGTCGTTGTGCACGAGGTGATGCTTGCGCACATGGCGGATGTTCTTCGCCGCGACCACGTTCTTCGCGAGGCCGAAGCGCTCTTTCACGCCGGCCTTTAGTCCCGCCTGCGAAACGAAGGTGAGCGAACCCTTGGCGACGGCGCCGCCGAACGCGCCGAACATCGGGCGGTAATGCACAGGCTGCGGCGTCGGGATCGACGCATTCGGGTCGCCCATCGCGGCCATCGCGATGAAGCCGCCCTTGAGGATCAGCGCGGGCTTGATGCCGAAGAACGCGGGCTTCCACACGACGAGGTCGGCCCACTTGCCCGGCTCGATGCTGCCGACTTCGTGGCTGATGCCGTGCGCGATGGCCGGGTTGATCGTGTACTTCGAGATATAGCGTTTGGCGCGGAAGTTGTCGTTGCGCGAATCCCGATCGGCCTGAGCCTGTCGAAGGCCAGGCTCAGCCCGAACGGACCCCGTTCGCCCTGAGCTTGTCGAAGGGCCAGCCAGCCAGCCACGCTGCAACTTCATCTTGTGGGCGGTCTGCCAGGTGCGCAGGATGACTTCGCCCACGCGGCCCATCGCCTGGCTGTCGCTGGACATCATGCTGATCGCGCCCAGGTCGTGCAATACGTCTTCGGCGGCGATGGTCTCCTTGCGGATGCGGCTTTCGGCGAAGGCAAGGTCCTCGGCGATCGCCGGGTCCAGGTGGTGGCACACCATCAACATGTCGACGTGTTCGTCGAGCGTGTTCATGGTGTAAGGCATCGTCGGGTTGGTCGACGAGGGCAGGAAGTTCGCTTCGCCGACGACGCGCAGGATGTCGGGTGCATGGCCGCCGCCCGCGCCTTCGGTGTGGAACGCGCATAGGCCGCGGCCCTTGGTCGCCGCGATGGTGTTCTCGACGAAGCCCGATTCGTTCAAGGTGTCGCTGTGGATCGCGACCTGGACGTCCATCTCGTCGGCGACGTCCAGGCAATTGCTGATCGCGGCCGGCGTCGTGCCCCAGTCCTCGTGCAACTTCAGGCCGATCACGCCGGCCTCGACCTGCTCGCGCAGCGCGGCCGGCCGGCTCGCGTTGCCTTTGCCGAGGAAACCGAGGTTCATCGGGAACGCCTCCGCGGCCTGCAACATGCGCTCGATGTTCCACGGTCCGGGCGTGCACGTCGTCGCGAAGGTGCCGGTGGCGGGGCCGGTGCCGCCGCCCATCATCGTGGTGACGCCGGATGCGAGCGCTTCCTCGATCTGCTGCGGGCAGATGAAATGGATGTGGCTGTCGATGCCGCCGGCCGTGACGATGTTGCCTTCGCACGAAATGATTTCCGTGCCGGGGCCGATGACGATGTCCACGCCCGGCTGCGTGTCCGGGTTGCCGGCCTTGCCGATGGCCGCGATGCGCCCGTCCTTCACACCGATGTCGGCCTTCACGATCCCCCAGTGGTCGACGATCAACGCGTTGGTCATCACCAGGTCCATCGCCCCTTCGGCGCGCATCCGCTGTGATTGCGCCATGCCATCGCGGATCGTCTTGCCGCCGCCGAACTTCACTTCCTCGCCGTAGCCGCCGGCGCGCAAGGTGTAGTCGTCTTCGACCTCGATGAAAAGGTCGGTGTCGGCGAGCCGCACGCGGTCGCCGGTCGTCGGGCCGAATATCTCGGCGTAGGCACGCCGTCCAATCGTTGCCATGGTCAGAGTTTTCCTTGCACGAGGCCGCGAAAGCCGTGGACGATGCGGTCGCCGGCGAAGTCGACGAGTTCGACGGTGCGCTGCTGGCCCGGCTCGAAACGCACGGCGGTGCCCGATGCGATGTTCAGGCGCATGCCGCGCGCCGCATCGCGATCGAAGTCGAGCGCGCCGTTGGTTTCGGCGAAGTGGTAGTGCGAGCCGACCTGGATCGGACGGTCCGCCGTGTTGCGCACGACGACCGTCAACGTGCGGCGGCCGGGATTGAGCGCGTGGTCCGCGCCGTCGGTGATGAGTTCGCCGGGGATCATGGTCAGACCACCGGTTGATGCACGGTCACGAGCTTGGTGCCGTCGGGGAAAGTCGCCTCGACCTGGATGTCGGGGATCATTTCGGCGACGCCTTCCATCACGTCGGCACGCGTGAGCACGGTACGCCCTTCGCTCATGAGTTGGGCGACGCTCTTGCCGTCGCGCGCGCCTTCCATCACGGCGGCGGAGATCAGCGCCACGGCCTCGGGGTAATTGAGCTTGAGGCCGCGGGCCTTGCGCCTTTCGGCGAGCAGGGCGGCGGTGAAGATCAGCAGCTTGTCTTTTTCGCGGGGGGTCAGTTCCATGACTGCATTGCTAATGAGCTGAACGAACCATCTTAGTGCAAACCCCAAGGCGGGCCATACGCCATTCGGCGCACAGCGGCACGGAACCTGCGATCCGGAAGCCGTG
>Ga0157376_10002125_pt1 | contig 13340 bp, 10 predicted proteins | sample M45metaG_FD_121801 | JGI IMG/M metagenome (GOLD analysis project Ga0157376, IMG submission 121801) | Miscanthus rhizosphere microbial communities from Kellogg Biological Station, Michigan, USA - M4-5 metaG | ecosystem: Host-associated > Plants > Roots > Rhizosphere > Soil | place: USA: Michigan... | reverse complement strand
TCTGTGGGTTCAAAAGCCTCATACAGAGAGGTTTTGTCATGGGTGTTCAGATTATCCATGACCAGTACAATGGTTCTGGCGGTCGGATAATGCTCATCTACCAACTTGGCCTAATGGGCGCGTCGGTGCGTGATTGGCCAGTAGATCCTGAAAAGTATGTTCTGGATTGACCTTTGGCCGCTTAAAGTCTCCGAAAGTATACTTTCCAAGACCCTCCCAAACCCGTGTCTCTTTTAATGGCTCATCATGCTATTCTTACAACATCTAAAAGATTATGAGACACTCCCCATGGAAACCATCGGATATGCCCGGGTCAGCTCCACTGGGCAAAGCTTGGAGGTGCAACTGGAAAAGCTCCAGGACTGTGACCGCATCTTCCAGGAAAAACGCAGCGGCACTTCCTTGCAGCGTCCCAAGCTGGCAGAATGCCTGGCTTACGTGCGGCAAAACGATATTCTGGTGGTTACCCGATTGGACCGCCTGGCTCGTTCCACCCTGCATTTGTGCCAGATCGCCGACATGCTGGAGAAAAAGAACGTGGCGCTCAGAGTGCTGGACCAGAATATTGATACCACGGATGCCACTGGACGGCTCATCTTCCATGTGCTGGGCTCTATTTCCCAATTTGAAACCGAAATTCGCGCTGAACGCCAATTGGAAGGTATTCTCAAAGCCAAGGCCAACGGCGTCCAGTTTGGGCGTAGTAAACAGCTCAATGAGAAGGAAATCCTGGAACTTCAACAACGAAGAGAAAATGGCATTCTGATTCGTGAACTCATGGCTAATTACAAGCTATCCAAGGCTAGTATCTACCGTTATCTCGCTCAGAACAAGGAATAACCAGAATGCCTGGCCAACTACGCATCGACGTGCCCATTAGGCCATTTTGTGGCAATTCGACTATGCATTGCAGCGCTGGGCCAGACGGAAATACAAACGGTTGAAGTATAGTCCAACACAGGCACGGGCTTGGGTGAAACGTATTGCACGCCACAATCCGAGTTTGTTTGCCCATGGGCCAATTACTTTTGCCGGAATGACTGAACGGTAGGAGCGGTATGAATCGAGAGATTCACGTACCGTTGCGGGAGAGCCTGGGGGTGAAATTCCCCTGGGCTACTCGACCAAATAGGTCCATTTGAAGCAGAGACTCAAGCACAAAACTTTAACATCTTGTTTTTATAACCCATAAGTCTGCAACAAACGGGATGGAAAACATTCATGACTATCACGACCCCACCTCTTAATCTAAATCCTATACCATCGGCTCCAAGTAGTACATTTGCTGCAAATGTACCTTATGCAAATCTAAACACTAACAATGATACGTTTTTTAAGAGTAAAAGTGGGACTAATAAGTCCATGGGGACTTATGTATTGCTTGCTCTTTCTTTATTAGGCGTTGCTGTCTTTGGTGCTATCAGCCATCGGATGAATATTATAGAAAAAGCAGAGAAATCCTTTAAAGAGGGGCTATCAAATAATAAGTCGTGGGAAGAATTGAAAAAAGGCACAGGTTTTTCAAAATTATCACCTAAGTATATTTATGGAGAACTCTTGAATACTAGACCTGAAACGGAAGAAAAATTCCTTCCATTACTGCAATCTGCTATAAAGGATGAAAAATTAGGTGTGCATGCTCCGGCCATGCTTGCCCATGCAAATTCACCGAAGCAATTTGCTGCAATACTTGAGCATCCAAATGCAGACATTAATCAGCTTGTGGATGGTCGGAATATTCTAGAGCATGTATATCAACATATTCCAGATGATGGCAGTTTATTGACGTTTCAATCCACCACTACCAAGGCAAAAAAATCAAATATTAACTATATACTAGACAATCCTAACTTCAAGCACGACACAACTTTAGCGAATAACAAAAATCTGCGACAGCACTTTCAGGAGATTAGGTCTTCTTATCAGGAATCAGCAGCATCATTAGAAAAAAAGAGCGAAGACCTATATGATGAAATGTCAAAAATGAAGGCTCCTGAAATTATTGAATCCCCGGACTATACCAAAGAGTCGTACTATATTAAAAAGGCTGAGGCTGAGCGTCTTGCTAGCCAAGCGAGCAATGTTGAGCTATTAGAGCACATACTGAAACATCAAAAGATCCGAGCTCTGCCCGAGTAAAAACTTAACAGAACGTCTTATTCTGGTTCAGTTTCTGAGCTTATCTTCAGAATTCAAAAAGCAAAGAGTCCCGATTATCGGGACTCTTTGCTTTTTCAGGGCTTGAGCCTGGCCGCCCTTTTTGAAACAATAGGTTAAAGGAAGTGTTTCATTCCAGTGATGGAGGGGTTGAATAAAGAGAAGGGCATAACGTCCTTTGGGTTTGGCTTAGCTGAGCTATTGTCATAAGGCAGCTAAAAAAAGTACGCAAACATAGTTTTATATGGTACATTCCACAATGTGAATGAGACCAGTTTGGAACCAGTGTTATAGAAGGTTGTTATGGTCAAAGATACCAGCTTGGAATTTACTGAGACCTTCTTTGAAAAAGAAGTTGGAATCAATGAGGCAGCAAGTATTACACAAAGAGGTAAGGGGCAAATAAGTAGAGATTCCAATAGTGGCCGCCTGACATATACATTGAATGATAAGGGCCAGAAACGCTATAAGGTTGCAGATCTTTTTCAGCTGTATGGTCTCAAGAAACCAAAAGAGACTGGTTGCAAAATTGATGAGATACCAACTGGAAACATGTCTGATACCAGTGATAACACTGTTGCTCTTGCCGTGCTGCAGGAGCGGGTTCTGGCATATGAAAAAGCTATGCAACGCATGGAACTTGAGATTATGGATCTTCGACAAAACCGAGATAAGCAGTTAGAGACCATTCAACGTCTTACATTGCTATTGCCGAGTCTGAAGACTACAACCCAAGAGGTACAGCCGGTTGAGAGTCCTGCGAAGCGATCATTCTGGAAGAGATTCTTCTCATGACCAAAAGAGAACGGGAAACGCAGGTTACCAAGATCGCACGTACTGCCGCTGATGTTTGGATGGTACCAGCTGGCGAAGCAGGAGAGATGGCTTTTATTTCTCGGATTCTCGTTCAAGCGTTCTTCCCACACTCAGACCCCAAAAAACCTGGATGGGTTAGGAAAAATGGGGATTTTACTCTGACGCTCAAGTCAGGGTTTGAAGTTTCTGAGGATGGTAATCCTAAATTTTTTGGCTTGCCATATGGCACAGTACCCCGTCTTATGTTGGCTTGGCTCAACAGTGAGGTCATCCACAACCTTAATGATGAGAAAAATACCCAGCCGCATATTATCTATCTTGGGAAAAGCCTATCAGATTTCCTCGAAAAGATTGGTATAGGACGGACTGGAGGCAAAACGGGTGGAATTACTCGATTCAAAAAACAAGCAGAAAAACTCTTTCATGCGGAAATCAGCGTGAATTGTCCCGGAACCTATGCAGGGCAAAAGGGCATTGCTAAGAGTGATATTAAGATATCCGATGGCCAGTTTTTCTTTTGGGATACGCGAAACCCAGAACAACAAAGCTTGTTTAATAATTACATTAAGCTGTCTGAGCCTTTTTACCAACTGCTAATCAATACTCCCGTGCCTATGGATTGGCGTGTACTCAAGGTAATCAAGCAATCCCCGATGGCGCTTGACCTGTATATGTGGCTAACACACCGAATGTCTTATCTCAACAAACATGTTGCAATTAAATGGGAAACCCTACAACAGCAATTGGGTGGGGATGTTGAGGATATCCATAAATTCCGTCAGCAAGTTCGACAACATCTTAAAAAGATTTCTACTATCTGGCAGGGATTGAAGATGGATGCTTCTAAACCTGATGCACTCCATCTGTATCCGACATCCGCACTTACAATCCCTACGAAAACCTTTCCCTCCTAGCGCAAAAGACATGTTTACTTTTGGGGCATTCTCTGTTCATAAGTTTGTAGATTTCAAAACTTATCTACGCATAAACGGGTAGATGCCAGAATTGTATTGATAGGAAAGGCTTTAGCCCGTTTTTTTGACTTTGATTAAAACTTATCTACGCATAAACGGGTAGGGTTTTTGCGCATAAACGGGTAGGGTTTTTTCCTGGAAAGTGCCTACTACTCTTTCATTTCAGCTCCCCCTATAGTATATCCTGTAATAATTTATTATCCTGTAGTAGGGAAAAAGTCTTCTGTTCAAAACTGAAAAGGTAGCCGCATACGCGGCATTATTTTTATAGTCCTCTTCAGGGGGGCTTTGCCCCCCTTGCCGAACAGCAGACCCCCCACACTCGCCGCGTGGCAGAAGGGCAGGTCTCCATTTCATTCCGTCCTGCCCTTCGTGCAGGCAGCGTCCTTTAGCTGGTAGTCTGTCCAGAGTGCGCTTCGCCGTTCCCGTTGGTCACGCTCTGGACAGAAGCTTTCAAGATCGAGCGAGGAAAAGATCTTGGACAACAATTTAAAAGCAGTGTTTGTTTATATTGTTTAAAAAAATAATAAATTGGGGTTTCACTTGCGTTTGAGTTGAATATTAAAAATTAATCCCGTGGCCTCTGGCTGGCTCATGAAGGCATAAAATAAGGAGTTCCTGTATATTCTTATCTGAATGATTATAAAAATGCGTCTGTGGTCATTTTAGATGGGGTGCCAACTGACGGGTTATTGATCAGCTTGATGCTCTCCTGATAGTTCTTCATTTTCCAACCGCTCAGCAAGCTGCTGTGGCAATGTTTCCATGAGCTTATAGCCAGTAATACCTATGGGTTTAGCAATATCCCGAATGCTATATTCAGCAACCACATGGTTTTTATGCTTACAGAGAATTATGCCAATAGTGGGTTGATCATCTGGATGACGCAACGAATCATCAACGGCAGACAGGTAAAAGTTCATCTTCCCTGCATGCTCGGGTTTAAAATCACCCATTTTTAATTCGATAACCACATAACACCTGAGTTTAACGTGATAAAACAGCAAATCCAGGTAGAAATCCTCGCCTCCAACGGATAAGCGATAATTGTCTCCCAGATAGGCGAATCCATCGCCCAGTTCCAGCAAGAAAGACCGAATATGCAGTAACAGGGCTTTTTGAAGATCCCGCTCCTTGGCCTGATGACCGATAGCTAGAAACTCAAAATTGTATGGGTCTTTCAGGATTTGATGGGCTAAATCGGATTCTGGAGCCGGAAGTGTTCTCTTGAAATTGCTGACTGCTTTTCCCTGGCGGGAGTATAAACCGATTTCCATCTGATGTTCTAGGACATTTCGGCTCCACCCGTTTTCAATAGCCTGTTCCGAGTACCAAAGTCGTTTTTCAGGGGTATCTGCTTTGTCTAAAATTCGGACGTTATGCCCCCATGGCAATTGTGCAACGACTTGTTGCACAATTGTTTTATCCGGCCAAGCTTCCGCAAAAGCCCGCATATATTTGAGGTTTCTTGCGGAAAACCCCGTCATGTCTGGGAACTCTTGTTTTAAGTCGCTTGAAAGGTTATCAATTACTTTTGAACCCCAACCCTGTTGTGCCTGTCGTTCCAAAATTTCCTGCCCAATGTTCCAGTAAAGCAGTACCAGCTCTTGGTTGACCGATAGAGCCGCTCGTAACTGAGCTTGTCGGATACGTAGCTTTAGCTCTTGCAGGAGGCTTTTATAATCTTCATCAGGTGAAATTAGCTTGTCCATTGCGTTATTCTACCTAAAGAGCTTTCCAAAACAAACCACTTTTGATGTTAGGAGGCACTGGAAAAGCTAAAACATTTAAATACAGAGTCTAAAAATAACTATTTCTTTGCTTTCCCCTTTTCTGCCTTGGGTTTTATCTCTACCTCCTCTGGTGTTAAACCATCCAGAGCCCCAGTTAAGGCACGTTCCAGCGTCCGCTCGTTTGCTCTCAACAATCTTTGGCATTCCTGAGCCCAGTCTTCCGGCTTCAACTCTCCCTCATTCAGCTTCTGTTCAATGACCACGCCCCAAGCTATGAGCCGCCCGGTGCGTTCCTTTCTGGCCTCCGCAGAAATCCTAGCCTTGGCCTGCTGGACGCGAGCTTTCAGTTGTTCCTCCTGCTTGAGCAGTTTTTCCAAACGTTCTTGCGGTGTGGTGGGCATACAGAAAAATCTCCCCCTCGGGTTCATGGTTCGGACATACACCTCTCAATAAACCACAACCATTCACTCCCAAAACCTACCCAACGGTGTAATTGCCGAGCCGAGCTGCGCCCCGTACAATCCCCACTTGAAGCGCAGCGAAAAGCGCACTTAAGCATTGCTTCGCAATGCGGTGCGCCAAAGGCTTTGCCTCTGGACCCCACGGGGCGCGTGAGTCAGTTTGGAAAGCGGTTCATTTGAAAAAATGACCTGAAGCGTTTTTAACCCACGCGCATGTGCTTCTGAGAATGGATGATAATGGGGCAACTGAAATGGCGATATTTCATTACAGCGTCAAAGCCATTAACCGCAGTAGTGGACGAAGCAGCGTGGCTGCCGCAGCGTATCGTTCTGGAGAACGGTTAGTGGATGAGCGAACCGGAGCGGTGTATGATTACGAGTGCCGGGAAGGGGTGCTGCATGCGGAAGTGTTTCTACCGGATGGGGAGAAGTTGGGGCGGGAAGAACTGTGGAACCTGGTGGAAGGGGCTGAAAAGCGGAAGGATGCGAAAGTGGCCCGAGAGATTGTGGTAGCCTTGCCCCATGAGCTGAGCCAGTTGGATCAGTTGATCCTGATCCGGGGATATGCTCAAGATTTAAGCCGCCGGACGGGCTGGGCAGTGGATCTGGCGCTGCATGCCCCCGGACGAGCTGGAGACCAACGCAATACCCATGCCCATCTGTTATGCAGTACCCGAGTGGTGGAACAGGAGGAAACCGGGCAATACCAAATGGGTGCCAAAACTCGGGCATGGGATGTGGTGAGTACGGGGAAGGATCTGGTAAAAGCGGAACGGGAGCAATGGGAGCGTCAAGTGAACGCCATGCTCGCTATTGCCCAGCAACCGGAACGGGTGGATTGCCGCAGTTATGCAGCCCAAGGGATTGAGCAGGTGCCTCAGGTACACCTGGGAGTAAGTGCGTCTCAGATGGAGCGCAAAGGGATTGAGACCGAACGAGGCAACCGGAACCGGGAAGCCAAAACCTTGAATGAGAATCTGGTGCAACTCTCTGAAGTAAGAGTCGAGCGGGAGCAAACGCAAGCCTTGCAGCGGGATATTTACCGTTGGGAACGGATGGAACTCAAAGAGCTGGAGAAGGAAGCGGAACAGCTTTCCCGAGTTCCTGAGAGTCTGGCGTATCTGGAGGCTGAGGTGCAGAAAGCGTATCAACCGTTAAGGACTGTGAGTTATAACTACTGGGGTTATTCCTGGGAGCGACCCCAGTCAGAGTGGGATGATTACGAGGCGTACAAGGCGGGTAAAATCGGGTGGCTGGATGAATCCCGTCAGAAAGAAAAGGAAAAGGCGATTGAGTCGGAATCCACCTCCCTACTTTGGGCTCAGCGATATGAGAAGCAATGGCGGGAGCAGCACCCGTACAAGTCTATGCTATTTGATATGGGGATTCCCAACCGGGAGTTGGGGGAACTGGTAGAGAGACGGCTAAATCGGGAGGCGGATGTAGCAAAAGCGGAGAAGGCCATGTCTGAGTTTAAGACGGCTAGAAGCCAGGCTCAGCAGAATCTGAAGCAGGCCATTCAAAAGGTATTGCCGAAGATGGAAATGGAGTATGCCAAGCGGCAGGAGCGGGCTGTGGTATTACAGCCGATTCTGAAGCAAAAGCAGGAACAGGCTAAAGCGATAGAGACAGAGCGAGAGAAGCAACGACAGCAGGAACGATCTCGGGAAAGAGGTGGTGGTTGTGGGATTGGCTTTTAAGGGTATTTTGTGTTTCATGAGAATTGTTTGATTTGTATTATGTTTTAATATTAAGTATATAAAATGATTTTATCTATGAGATTTAAAGGAACAGTGCCGATGTTTGGGGGAATAGCCTTGCAAACTCGACCGAAACAACCACCCTTTCATCATACAAACAGGTCCCTCACAACCCTAATATAGAGGCTGTTTCTATTTTTTCAAGCTGCGCCGAAATTCAGTTTTGATCTGTTTTCAGCCCCGAGCATCAAATTTTTTTGCCTTTTTAATTTGAAACTGCCGCTTTGGGTAACCAAGTCGTCCGGCATCCAAATTCAAGAAGCCGCCTGAATGGCAAGCATCTATCCAAACAAGACCTCTGGTGTTCTGAGGTAAAAATTGATCCATAAGTTCTTGCAGTTTTGTTTTTGTAATTTGATCTCCGTTCAGCAAAATCGAACCTTCCGCTTCACCTTCGGGTATTCGCCGGATCATATCAGCCTTTTTTTGAAGATAGACTTGATTGACTTTATTTTCCTTTTTTATAAGTTCTCTCCTAGCATCCAACCAAGCCTGCTCTAACTCATTCTCCCGGGTTTCATTGATCGGTTTATCATACCATTGATGATTAAGAAATTGCTCCCATTTTGCTTTCAACGTAGCCACACGTTCTTGCATGCCCAGGTGCTGTTTTTCACTTTCAAAAACCGACTCCATGGCAGCTGTCGCATCTTTAACTTCCTGGGCTACGGGATAATTCCGAAAAGCGGAAACGCCATGAGCGTCCGTACCGATCAGAACTTCCGTCTGAAATCCTTGCTCTTGGGCATTTTGAACCGTTTCCCCGATTAATTTGAGATAGGTTGGTAAAGTATTGCCATTTGCCGTATCACTATGAATAATATTTTTGCTTTTCAGGTTAAAAACCTGCTTCAATCGTTTGATTTTTTCCCATGTACTCGCAGTAAATTCTGCATCGTTTAAAAACAATGCGATTCTTTTAATTTTAGGGTTATCGTTATCCTGTTTATTCCAGACTGCAGGACAGGCATTACCCTGCCTGGAAGAAAAGCTAGAGACCATGACTTCATTCGGGTATTTCTGTCTCATGGCACTTGCAACCACAAGGCTGGCATCGCCAAAATTGGTGATATCCGGATGCTCAAGCACATTCAGAATGCCTTTTGACGCCTTAGTCATATCATCAGACGGATAACTGGAAGTTTGTGTCTGGCTAGAGGTAGCGATAACATCCCAATTTCCATTTCGCCAAGCCTGACTCATGTGCTCCGGTGGGGGAACAGAACTTTCAAAATCCAAATTCCATCCTTGCTTGGGCAAATTTACGTCCAAATATTGGCAAACGGACTTTTCTGTCTGACGCATCAAGCTTGATGATTCACGCCTTAAACAAGTAGAAGCTGCTAATCCAGCCATTGCTAGCGCTTTAATATTCATACATGCAGTCCATATTTCTTGTGTTAGGAGAACATCTACTTAAAAACCGAATGCTGGATTTTGATGATCGAGATGATACCAGTCCATCCTTCCATTGGGCAATATCCAGCCATGCTTTGGAAAGAGAGCATAAAAAAGCGGGGGAGATTTGGGTTGGGGGAGTGCACTGCTCCTGAAAATTTAAACCAAAAGCATTTAGAAAATTGATTTTTTTATAGAATTACGAAGCTTGGCCATGTTGTCCTTAAAGTTATAACTTCGTGGATATGGTAAATGGGGTCAGCTCACGAAACGGAAAATATCGTACGCTAAGGATTTGGGGTAAGGGTTTAGGTCAGGTTGGTCATTTCAGAGGGCTTGGCGAGGCTACCAGAGGCAGCTCCGGGAAGCCATCGATAGAGAGTTGGAATGGAGATTCCCAGATGGTTGGCGACCTCTTTGGGTGGCGTACCGGCGGCCAAGAGCTTTTGGGCAGAGCGCAGCTTTTGTTCGGTCATCTTGCGTTTGCGTCCTCCCAAGCGTCCGCGAACCCTAGCAGCATTAAGCCCAGCCCGGGTTCTCTCCAGCAGGAGTTCCCGTTCCATTTGAGATAGAGAGGCCATAATGTGGAAAAAGAAGCGTCCGGAAGGCGTTGTGGTATCAATGGCATCGGTTAGACTCCTCAGATGAATGCCATTCTCCTCAAACCAGGTCACAAAACTGACCAGTTGCTTCACTGTACGACCCAACCTGTCCAGCTTCCAAACGACCAAAGTATCCCCTTCTCGCAACACTTCCAGGGCCAAGTGCAGGCCGGGCCGATCCCGACTGACCCCGCTGGCCTTGTCTTCGTACACTTTGTCACAGCCAGCCTGGCGCATGGCTTCCAACTGTAAATCCAGATTTTGCTCCTGGGAAGAGACACGAACATACCCAATAATCACAATGCTTTTCCTTCTTGAAACTCGACTGCATGGATTTTAGCAATAAACTGTTTTCAAGTATTGTTTTCGAGAAAGGGGAAGCGCTGGTTTTTCGTTTCCCTTGAACCCTCTGCCCTCTCTTCTCACAAACCCTCGTTTCCGAGAACTGCACCATGCCTCGCCGCTCCATTCTGACGCCTGCTGAACGGGAAAGCCTTTTGACCGTTCCCAACGACCCAGATGAACTAATCAGCCTCTATACTCTGCAAGAACAAGATCTTGCACTCGTTAGGCAACGGAGAGGAGCGCACAATCGCCTCGGATTCTCCATCTTGCTTTGCTATATGAGGCATCCTGGAATTGTACTGTTGCCTGAAAGTGACCCCAATCCAGCTTTGCTGGAATTTCTTGGCCAGCAATTGGATTTACAGCCGGAAGCCTGGTTGCAATACGCTCTTCGCCCGGAAACACGGCGAGAGCACTTGCTGGAGCTGCAAGAATATTTGGGTTTTCAGACATTCACCCAAGCCCATGCCAGGATAGCGCTGGAAAGTTTGGAAATACTGGCCCAACAAACAGACAAAGGCTTCTTATTGGCCACTGAACTGGTGCAAAACCTCCGGAACCAATCCGTCCTGCTGCCAGCCATTCCTGTCCTTGAACGTCTTTGCGCCGAGGCTATCACACGCAGCACACGCCAGATCTGCTTGGCACTCACGAAAACGCTACAGCCTACTCAAAAACGGCTACTGGATGATTTGTTGCAATTACGCTCTGACAGTAGTATCAGTACCCTGGCTTGGCTCCGTCAACCGCCTGGAGCCCCCAATCCCAAACATCTGTTGGAGCATATCGACCGTCTCAAAACCATTGAAAGCCTGAATTTACCGGAAAGCCTTGAATATGAGGTTCATCAAAACCGGCTTTTGAAAATCGCACGCGAAGGCGCTCAGATGACCGCTCAGCATTTGCGGGACTTGGAGCCTCTACGTCGCCACGCTACGTTGGTCGCCGTAGTCCTGGAAGCCAGAGCAACGCTCCTGGATGAGTTGGTAGACCTACATGAGCGGATTCTTGGCAGTCTCTTCAACAAAGCCAAACGAGCTCACCAGGAGCACTTCCAGCAATCCGGAAAAGCCATCAACGAAAAAGTTCGACTGTACAACCAGATTGGCCAAGCTTTACTGGACGCCAAAAAGACAGGAATAGACCCGTTTGCTGCCATTGAAACCGTTATACCCTGGGATACGTTTACACGTAGCGTGACAGAAGCAGGAACCTTGGCCCAGCCAGAAGCTTTTGATTTTCTGGGCCGGATTAGTAGTGGTTATAACCAGGTTCGCCGCTATACCCCATCCCTGCTTGAAGCACTCAAGCTGAAAGCAGCTCCTGCCGCCAAAGAAGTCCTGGATGGTATCCATACCTTGAAAACACTCAATCAGACCAATGCCCGAAAAGTGCCGGAAGATGCACCAATTGGCTTCATTAGGAAGCGATGGGAACCCTTGGTTTTCTCTGGAAACGGCATTGAACGCCGTTTTTACGAACTATGTGCCTTGACAGAACTCAAAAATGGCTTACGTTCCGGTGATATCTCCGTGCAAGGCTCTCGACAGTTCAAGGACTTTGAGGAATACCTGCTGCCAGTTGCCACATTCCAGGCTCAACAGAAACTACCATTAGCGATAGATTCAACCTGCCACTCCTATCTTGAACAGCGACTTCAATACCTGCAAGAGCAATTGGCCATCGTGGAGCGGCTGGCCATCACCGATCAACTTCCGGATGCCAGCATTGATACGGAAGGACTGAGCATCACACCGCTGGATAAAGCCGTCCCAGATGAAGCGGAATCCCTCGCTCAAAAGGTGTATGCCCTGCTCCCACGGGTGAAAATTACCGAGTTATTGACAGAAGTAGATGACTGGACGGGCTTTAGTCAGCAATTCACCCATCTGAAAACGAATCAGCCCTGTTCAGACCAGTCCTTGCTGCTGACCACTATCCTGGCAGATGGTATTAATCTGGGGTTAGCCAAAATGGCCGACGCTTGTCCGGAAAGCTCCTATTCCAAGCTTACCTGGATACAGGCTTGGCACATTCGCGATGAAACCTACTCCAAGGCACTCGCTGAACTGGTCAATGCCCAGGCTCAACAGCCTTTTGCTGTATGGTGGGGTGACGGTACCACTTCCTCTTCAGATGGGCAGCATTTTCAAACCGGCGGCCATAGCCAGAACACCGGCCACGTCAACCTGAAATACGGCCAAATCCCAGGTAAAACCATCTATACCCATATCTCGGACCAGTATGCCCCTTTCCACACCCAGGTCATCAATACCACCATCCGGGACGCCACCTATGTCCTGGATGGCCTGCTGTACCACGACTCAGATCTCCGAATTGAAGAACATTACACCGATACTGCTGGCTTTACCGATCATGTCTTCGCCTTGACCCACCTGCTCGGCTTTCGCTTCGCCCCACGCATCCGAGACTTGGCCGACCGGCGGCTCTATATCCCTCGTGGAACTTCATTCTCCAGTTTGCAGCCCATTATTGGCGGGAATATCAACCAAAAGCAGATTGAAACGCACTGGTCAGACATCCTACGTCTAGCCACGTCTATCCGGCAAGGAGCCGTCACCGCTTCGCTTATCCTCCGTAAATTAGGCAGTTACCCACGTCAAAATGGCCTGGCCGTTGCCTTGCGAGAATTTGGCCGCATTGAGCGAACCCTCTTTATGCTGGCTTGGCTGCAAGACCCTGGACTCCGTCGACGGGCGCAAATCGGCCTAAACAAAGGAGAAGCTCGCAATGCACTGGCCCGAGCCGTGTTCTTCAACCGTCTCGAGGAATTCCGGGACCGAACCTTTGAAAGTCAACGCTATCGGGCTTCTGGGCTCAATCTGGTTGTGGCGGCCATCACTCTCTGGAATACCGTTTATCTTGAACGGGCCGTCAATGCTCTAGTAAAACAAGGATATGCCATCGATTCCGCCTTACTCCCATTCCTTTCACCACTCAAATGGGAGCACATAAACCTCACCGGAGACTACACTTGGCCCTCCAAAAAACCGAGGAAAGGCAAATTCAGGCCATTACGCCACCTCGCAAATCCTTAGCGTACGATATTTTCCGTTTCGTGAGCTGACCCCTA
>Ga0157376_10002124_pt1 | contig 13340 bp, 8 predicted proteins | sample M45metaG_FD_121801 | JGI IMG/M metagenome (GOLD analysis project Ga0157376, IMG submission 121801) | Miscanthus rhizosphere microbial communities from Kellogg Biological Station, Michigan, USA - M4-5 metaG | ecosystem: Host-associated > Plants > Roots > Rhizosphere > Soil | place: USA: Michigan... | reverse complement strand
TGCACTCCATTGGTCGACTAGCTGATCGCCAACGAAAACCCTGTATTGCGCCACCCCACTGCCGAGATCGAAATACTCGACGTCCAACTCGTAGGATCCGGGTGCTCCCGCAAAACGAGTCTGCGCCCAACACAACTTTTGTCCCTCCTTGCAGGACACTCCCTTCCCGCCCGACGCCCCTTCCCACGATGCAGGCTCGAAGACCTCGTATCCCTTCAATTCCATCTTCTCGACTTCAATTCTGTCGGGATAATGTCCGACTCTTTCCTTCTCATCCGCGATTCTGGATGCGCGTAGAAACCAGTTATTGATTGCATCGCGCCACACGAGTGCGTGCCCTGATTGATACTCCAATTGCTCCAGGACAGCCTGGTACCGCTCATCGTCGACGTGGCCCTTCAGAGACCTCCACGATTTCACGAATTCGTTAGCCTGCGCGGCACCCTCGTAATGTAAATCGTAAATCGTCTGGATGACCGTCACCCCAGTGTGCAGACGGTACGTATATGGCACGTGATGAAAAAAGAGTAAGAGGTCGTTGGGCGTGCTTTTAGCCGTCTCATACATCTTCTGCACGTCCGGCGAATACTGGCCGACGTATCCCGTGCCTGTTGCAACCGTGCGGTCCATCCCCACTCCGTCCGCCTCTGCCCGAATCCACTGCCCCCAGCCGTTTCGCTCCTGAGATTCCGGTGCCGGCCCATAGTGCGGTCCTGTAATGTTCGTTAGGCTCTGTAACCCCAGCGGTCCGGTATATCGCTCATAAGAGGGCCATGACTCCAATAAGATCCTCTCGAGTTTGCGCTCAACCTCGGGATCGATCCCAAATGTAAGCTCTGTCCACTCCGACGCGATCTCTTGCGATGCCAGACTCGGATTCCATGCAAGACGTCCAAATCCATATAAATTCGCCATCGCCAAATGATTCGACAACCAGTTTGAGCTTAGCCCGACGTTAGCCACCCCGACGTATCCGCCACGCGCTTGATGGAATGAACGGCCAGCAACAATCTCTTTTACTGGCGTGTGCTGTCCACCCACCGCCAGGTCGAAGTCAAGCACTTCCTTCCACATCGGAACGAGAAACACTGTGTGGCGCTGCTGACCCGTATATTCCTGCGTAATTTGCAACTCGATCGCCTGATTCGTATTTTTCAGCCCGCCGAAAAGCGGCGATACCGGTTCCCTCACCTGAAAATCGATAGGGCCGTTTTTGATTTGCACGATCACGTTGTCCAGAAACTTCCCATCAAGAGGGTGAAAGATGTCGTACGCGGCTCGCGCGCGATCCGCCTTTTTGTCATTCCAATCGAGATGGCGGTTGTACACGAAGGCTCGGTAGAACACGATTCCGTGATAGGGCTGCAACGCTTTTGCAATCACATTGGCGGCATCCGCAGCATTTCTTCCGTACACTGACGGGCCGCTTTGGCCCTCCGAATCGGCTTTCACAACTACACCGCCGAAGTCCGGAATTTGCCGGTACACCGCCTTGAACTTTTGGCGCCACCAATCCGCCACGCGCAGATTCATCGGATCGAAAGTGTCGAGACCGCCCGCGGCTTGCGGCATACTTACATTGACCGAAACACCAAGCTGAATTCCATAAGGACGAAACGACGCAGCAATGCGCGCCAGTTGCGGAATGAATTCGGCATCGAGGATGTGGGGGTCAGCATTCACGTTGTTGACATTGCAGCCGTTAATCCCCACCGAGGCCAGCAACCGTGCGTATTCTGTTGCGCGGCTCAAATCCGCGCGCACCTTTCCGTTTTCGAAAAATATCGACATGCCCCCGTAACCCCGCTCGATGGAACCGTTCAGGTTGTCCCACTGGTTCACCCATCGCACCGAGGCTGACGGCTTCTCGACTTCATGCAGGTCAGCAACGCTCTTGCCTCGCGCAATCTTGCTGAGAAACGCGAACGTCCCATATAGAGCGCCACGCTCGGAACCGCCGGCAATCACGATTGCTTTGTGCCCGTGAATTTCTTCGGAGAGCAGTTCGTAGGCATCGCTTTGCACGTCCTCACCGGGCCGGAAAGATCCATCCATGGCGCGAATCTGCTCTATAGTCCCAACTACAATCGCGGGCTCCGTGGGAATTCCTTTGCGGACCGTCAAGGTTCGATTCAGCATTCCATGAATTCCGCGAAGCAGCTCCACCTGAGCGGATTGCAGGAGCGCCGAATCTCCACAAATAATCAACGTTGCTGGAAGGCCGGCGTACTTATTCGCCGCCTCTGGAGCAAGCCGTGCGTAGCGCAACCAACCAGCCTCACCGTTTTCTGCGAAGACACCGCCTGCGAACAGGCAGAGAAGCACGCCCAGCCTGCATATGCGCCGCCGTGTCGAGTACCATCTTCTTCCATGTGCACTCACGCTCTGATCTTACCCGCAGCACCGAAATCATGAGAATTGCTCGAGCGGGATTCGCAAACTTTTCTACGTACATTTGCCATGGCTTTTCAATTGAATGTCCGACAGTGGGGAGTCGCGCTTGGTCGATTGCCATCCATCACGGTAAGACCGTCAACAAGAATTGCTGCGAACCTGAAATCATCAGCCAGTACTGCGACGGCACCTTGCACTAGCAACCAACTCCGCGTTTTCGCCGATAATTAAAAAGGCCAAGAATCAAACCATCAATGCCTGCATGGATGGCTTCAAGGCGGTACGCCATCGAAGTCGAAGGCATATTTGATGGCAGGAGGCAATCGATGGACCACCAACACACCAAGCCTACCGCATTCGAAGAGAAGGTTCAGAAGCTTGGCTTGAATCGAGAAACTTGTGCCGCCTCCGAAGAGTTGCGCCGATGGTGCGAGCGCAACAAGGAAGAATGTTACATTCCGGAGTGGCTGCTAGAGCAGTGGGGAATGTCCGTAGATCCGAACGCGCCCATACAACCTAAGTCTCGCGTCGCCTAATGCTCGAGGATTCTCACGTGAGGCCGTATACCGCATACCGAATTTGCACGCGACCGGCGACCCCGATATTCGAAGACGCTCAATCACAACAATGCCTGCAATTGCGGCATTGGCTCTCAATCTTTTACTTCTTCGGAGCCTGCCATTCGGTATTTGGAACGGTCCTCAATGGGCACCCATCGCCCTGGCTGGCAGAAATGCCGCATCCAAGACCCAGTGCTGTTGCTCAAATGTGACCCGAGCTAGGACCACACTCCCCACGGGCACGGCTTCACCAAACTGCACCGAGACGCCTTCCTCTACTCTCGCACACTCTTGCATATCGCCTGCACTGCTCGCAACGCCGGGAACGCACCGTTCACAAAAACTGATGGTCACAAAACCCGCCTTTACCTTCGTGCTCAAGACACATAGCAAGGGTTCGGATACGTGAATCTCTTCGCCACTGTCAGTGATCGCGCACCCCGGACTGATGATGACGGCAGAGTCGTCTCCGTCTAAAGAAACTTCCAGGCCTGTGACTATGCCGTGGCCGCACATGCAGCGATTGTGACGCCTGAGCCCTTCGCGAAAGTAATTTTGCTCTGCCACCAGATCATCGGCGGTGAGAAGCTGACCGCTGTAATAGCGTGGCCGCGTAAGTCCAGAACGTGTATTGCAACCTCCCGTAAGGGTCGCGAACACTTTCTGCAGTAGCAACCGGAAATGAGCGTGATCGGGCTCAGGAACTGTATCCGAGCACCAGAATTCCTGTTCGACGAGCCACGCGAATAATTCAATCAGCGTGATGCCCGGGTCAGACCTGGTGTCTCTTGTCCAGTCCGGGGCGTACTTCTTCGTGACCGCGACGAACTCGTTCACTAGTGCACGTCGTTCACTCTCATTCAATCGAGTCATTCCCGGCTGCTCCTGTGATCAGAGGCATAGGTTGTGTTGACGACGGACTGAGCGTACCACCCTACGGCGTCAATATCATTGTGCGTTTCGCCCGGACGCTGGCCTGCCATTTCGTCCTTGCAGGCCTCCGCCGCCGCGGATGAAGGAGACGTAGCGCTGGCAGGCTGGGTTGATCCGCCGAATGGACGGGCCAGGTCGAGGTTTCACCTGTCACTGAGAGTTAAGCACCAGACGGCGGCGCTGACGCACGACCTTCTCGGCAAATCCCACGACTTCGATGTTCTGTATGCCGCCGTCCAAGGCAATCTGATGCGTTCCATCCTGAGCAATGGCGAGGCTTGCACCCGCAGCGTGTCCATCGGCATAGACGTCCACCTGATCCAACCCGGCGGTCTCGATGATCAGCTTGCCGCGGTCGATATTTACATTCAATCGCGTCCAGGGTTGAGCGGCTAGCAATTTGGCGCACTGGCGAATCAGATCGCGGTTTTCGTCGAGGATGTCGTTGCGCGTCATGGCATACGTCTGACCCGCGATGCCGGCGTCTTCAATCAACGTTCCGTCAGCATCCCCCGAGCGAACTGCCCGGCGTACCGCAACCGTAAAGCTAGTGCCCTGCGGCAACGGGGGCAACGGCATTCCCGCGGACTCCATGGCCGCACTTACATCATCCGACATCCAGACGTTGGCGCCGCCGGCGCCTGTGGCCTCTCCAATGCACAATACGGGACCGATCCGGTTGTCCACGATACCCGCCGTGAAGAGGTCGCCTGACGAATAGGTGTTCGCGTCGACCACCACTACAACTGGACCACCATAGAACTGACCAAGATCATTGCATTGCTCGAGACTCGTAATCGGCAGATGACTGGAGTAGAGTTCGCCCGTTCCCGCGGCGCTGGTCAGCGATGCCGCCCATGGTCCGAGGTCCTGTTGGTTCAAAGCGGTCGAGGCCATGGCCGCCGTTAGCGGCGTGGCGCGAAGCGCAAATTTTGTTGGCGTGATCGAATTCGGCGTGAACAACTGGAGCATACGCTCCGCAGCCCAAATCAGTCCTCCGGGATTGTTGCGCAAATCGATGATTAAGCCCCGATCCGGAAGAACTTTCAGGAGTTGAATGGCAGCGTCGAGAAAACCCTGGTCGTCGTTGACATCGAAGCTCCAGATTCGGAGATATCCGTACTTAGCGTTCATCACGAATCGCGCCGACAAGAAGTCTTCGTACCCGGTCGTCGGCAACCCGCCTCTCGATGCTTTCTTGGGCTTCCGCTCCGCTCTCCAGAGTTCGGTGTTGAACATCAACTTCTTCGCGCGCCGAATGGATTCAGCCGCAGGATTGATCGCGCGTCGCGTCCGCGCCGAGTAGCTGCGACTCGCATGGGGGTCCCTGTCTGGGTACACGACCCGCCAATTGAATCGAATCTCACGCACTTTGTCCTTCAGATCGCGATACTGCACCACAACCCACTTTTCCTCAGGAGGCGGCAGGTAGCCGAGCGCTCGCAGTGTCAACGACTCCACTGCACGCGCGCGTCGCGCATCCGGACGGCCGCCGGTCTCGACTTCCGCGTGCAGGTCCACCGCCCGATCGAAAGGCACGCCATTCCAGAACTCCAGCTTCACACCGGGCACAAAATGGGGCTCGTTGCGGACAATGCGCTGGTTCACCTTGGTCACGAGGTAGCTTGGTGTCGACGCGGGCCCACACGACTCCACCAGGAATGGCAGCGACGCCACAGCGCTTTGCAATGTTTTCGGGCCGCTGTATTGCGTATGCGCATCGCGCAGGCGGTTGATCAACATCATGAGTTCGCGGTGAAACTGCAGGTCGCTCAATTCCGATACCTGCTGCCGCAATCGCTCAATGGCGCGGACCGGGCTAAACCCGTACAAAGCAAGTTTCAAAGGCAGATGGGCATAAAGGTTGTCCAGTACATGCACCCAGTTGTCCAGAACATCAAAACGTTCGGCGCCATTCAGCGCTCCCACGCCGTGAGGAAACTCCTGCAGGGCGCGTTCTAAGGGCTCTCCGTACTGAGGATCGCTGATCCTTCCACGTCGTCTTGCCGGGCGTCGAGTAGTCATAGCACGTCACTTAGTAGAACTTGGCAAGGCCATCCAGCAGCGTGCCGTGAAAGCCGCGCCCGTGGATGGAGTCGAAGAAAGCTTTGTCGTGAACCAGCGAGGTCAATGGGGGAATGACCACCTGATCAGGATGCGGCGGAGGGCCTGCAAATGCCAGCAATCCTCCGCTCGGCATGTCAAGCATCAGTTCCAGCGGTGCATCCGGAGCATTGACCCGCCCGGCAAATCCACTCCGCCGTTTCTCTGCTTTCTTGAGCGACCCGGCCGGATCTTTTCTAACATTCTCTAACTCAGCCAGAATCGCAGCCCAACTCCATGCTTTCGTACCGTCATTCGGGTCAGGTACTGCGAGCTTTCTCTTAACGTCAGCTACTGTGAACGTGCTCGCTGGAGACGCCTTTGCGTCAGTCATCAAATCCGCGTCTCCGTAACGTGCCTTCCCACCAACAACAACTAGCGCAACTTCCTTTTCGGTGGCGGCAACCACGTCGGCCCAGAAGCTTCCCTTCTTGCGCGAACGCAGAACAGTGACGTCTCCAAAAGCGCCTTTGACTAGACGTCCCACCTGAATGCCCCAGCATCGGGCAAGAGCATCGCCAGCATTGGTCGTCACCATTGCGACGAAGTCCTGATCTCTCAATCCGAACCCGAGTTTCGCACTCGCCAGCTTGGCGACTTTTACTTCGGCCAACACGTGCTTTGTGCCGGAGGGTCCCCAATCCGATCCCAGACAAATCGAGATTTTCTGCCGGATCGCATCGGGAACGTCAGTCGTACATCCGTACAACCAATAATTAGAAAACGGAGACCACACCAGCGCACCAGCGCGATCGCGTGTCCAGAGCTTCCAGTCTGCTGCCCCGACAGAGGTGCAATGAATCCCAAAGAACGTCGGCGCCAGACACCCAGCGGTTGCAGCGTCGGTGAACTCACGCGCAACGATTGTGCCCGGCTGACCTTCGGCACAGTGATAGATAAATCCGGTGCCTTTCGCCTCCGCTTGTCCGATCCGCGCAAGGTCAGTCGGCGTCTTCGTCAGCGCTGATGTCAGGATCAGATCTTTTCCGGTGTCGGCCTTTTCGGTGTCGATGTTCCGCAGTAACTGATCAAGTTCGCGGCTCGCGGTTGGCCATCCTTGTATAGACGTAGTGCCACCTACCAGTGCTCGAGTCTGAACGAATGCAAGCAGCGCCTCGGGTGCGGCTTTGGCGAGCACCCAAGCCGGCCAACTAAGATCAGGCTTGTATGTAGGGGCGCTTGGCCAGCTGTTGTGATGCGCAAATGCGACCTTCTGTTTGGGCTCGGCCCAGAGCGGCAGTGTGTTGTAACCGAGGTGATTGTGCAGATCGATGATTCCCGGCATCACGTAAGCAGAGCCAACATCTACGATGGCAGCCTTCGAAAATCCCGCCGGCGCCGGCGCGTTTCCATGCGTCACTGCGTCGATGCGGCCATCGTCCCCGATCCAAACCCGTCCCTTGAAGATGGCGGATCCATTTCCATCGAGTGCCGCAATCCGGCCTCCGATCACTAGAGCCATACATCGCCTCCGCCATTTTCAGTAGACAGGATCTTCCCAGTCACAACTCGTCTCCGTCGCGCTACGCTAAATCGAAGTAATAGATGTACGAGTCATCGCTGCCCGCGGCGGCCGCAGCAGCGTTGTTCGAAATTTGCATGGGCCAACTCATGTTGCCAGTTTGAAGTCTGCCAACCGAGCTTCCGTCCCCGCGAAACAAGTAAAAGTCTCCCGGACTTCCATCCGGATATCCGTCCGCAACGGTCACGTAGCTTCCCACCCCATCCATTGAGGTGCTATTTGGATTGCGTTTCGTAGCGTGCATCCAGAGTTTTTTGCCGGACGTGCCCTGATGCGAGAAAAGAAAGACCTTTCCAATTTTCTTGTTGTTGCCGACCGCTGAAAACAGAGACCCGTCCGCGTTGATCGCAACTCCACGACAATCGCGGCAACCAGCCAGAGAAGCACTCCACGTCGGCGCCATGCTGGGCCCAGCGCCGGCGGTCTTGAAATAGTGCGCTTTCGAGTCACTTCCTGCGACCACGAATGCCGAGCCATCGCCGGAAACCGCAGTCCACCGGACCGCGCCCTTACTGAGCTGCCACACACTCGGGGGGCCAAGAATACCTCCCACGTTTTGCACCAGATACACCATGCCTCGAAATGTTCCGGCCACGATCCATTGGCCATCGCGAGATACGGATACCGCGACGACATTGTCTCCCAGAGGACAAGCCAATGCCTGCGCCAAATGCCAGGTCGAGCCGCTTCGTGAAAACAGGTAGAGATCATCGGCGCCCGCCACCAGGTACGAGCCGTCGGCGGAAAAAGCAACCATATTGACTCGAACCTTGGTATTGAAGCTGTATACTCTGTTCCCCGTCGCCACTTCGTAGACGTACACAAAACCTTCAGCCGGAGCCGTTCGTCCGCAACCCGCCGCCCACCGACCGTCGCTCGACAATGCTACCCAGTAAACTCCCTCCGTCGCCTGGAACTCATCACTCCATAGCGACGTTCCCTTCGCATTCCAGGCAAACGTCCCGACCTTAATGAGCGCCAGATCGGCGGGACTGTGTTTTGCTCCTGCATATGGGAAGAAATACGTGCCCGCGACAACGGTGCTGCCATCGTCGGAGATCGCGACCGAGTTCACGTATTCCACGGGACTGCTAATCGGAGAGCGCTTCCACTTGGCCTTCAGCGAGCTGCTCTTGGTATGAAATTTTGAGTTTTTTCCGTCGCCCATACTTTCCTCCCGCGTCTCAACACGCAGCACTCAACCTCGAAGTCCCGCAAAAGGGTTCCTTCGTCATCATCATGCTTAGATATCAGAGGGGAAGCTGAACAATTACCGACGGCCGGCTCAGAACCGGTCTCTTATTTCTTAACAACCAGCCTATTTCGGTCGGCGGAGTGGACCTTCAAGACGCGCGAGCTCTCGTCTCGCCCACTCCCAGAGGAAAGAATTAGATTGTTATTAGCATCCAGGTGCCACCGGCCAGCTTTTTGTTCGGTACGATCAGTCGGCCCGGGCCCGCTCTCGGTCAAAACACCCTCCGGCTTCAAATCGAAAGAAGAACGCCCTCGAGATGGTGGAAACTTATAACTCGCCGGCCGGAAGACCATCTCTTTGTCACTGTCTTCCTCATGGGAATGAACCCAATGCTGCTCGAGGACGCTTCTGTCAATTTTGCTCATATCCGCGTCTCTACGTTCCAATCTTGGCTCGTGGACCGTCAAGCGCAGCGTTCATTCGAGCCACTTGCTGCGTCGTGAACATGAACATCGCAGCATCGTCAACGTAGTCCATATAATTCATGAACATATCGCCGTTGGGCCCGTTGCTGCAGGTGATATGGGGAAACTTCGGCTTTCCGTAGTTCGGAAGCTGTGCATTCGGCGTATCAGAGACGAAATCCGTTCCCTCGCAATGGGAAGTATCTCCCCAAATGTGATGGAGGTTCAGCCAGTGTCCGATTTCGTGGCTCGCCGTTCGCCCTAAGTTGAATGGAGCAGCCGCCGATCCCTTCGTCCCAAATGCTGTGTTGAGGATCACGACCCCGTCGGTCTTTGCCGGACCTCCGGGAAATTGAGCATATCCCAACAGGCCCCCCGCCAGCGTGCATACCCACAGGTTCAGGTACTCATCGCTGGGCCACGCGTCTGCTCCGCCGGTTTTCGATGACTTCACTGTGTCGTCGTCTGTGAACGAGGTTGCCGTTGTCTTGGTTCGAGTGATGCCTTGAGTAGCTTTGCCCTGAGGATCTTTCGTCGCCAGGGCAAATTGAATCATGGCATCGCTCACCAAGCCCAACCACACGCTCGGTGTTTTCTTTCGATCTGGATTTTTCGCCCGATAGTCCAGATTCAATCGCGCAATCTGGCTCTTGATTTGCGCTACAGAAATATTCTCGGAGGGCTGGTTGTACACCACGTGAACAACCACCGGGATCGTAGTGGGTTTGCCCGATCGGTGGGTGAGGCCCGCTAGCATTCGGCGCGATGTCAAAAGCTCCAGGCCGGCCAGCCTGCGGCCAAAAGCTGGATCCCTCTCAAGGAGCCTCGAGTGCACGGCCATTGTCCCGCAGGAGCGCCGTACCGGAGGTACCGGCTTCTTATATCCTTTTTTCTTATTAGCCATCGATCTGATGCCCTTTCTGGCGCGACTCGCGCTCGGAGATGAACTTACTCACAGCCAGGGCCAAATTCCTATTTCTGTCCTACCCTTGTTTGGCATAGTGAACATCCCGGTCTATCCGTTTCCCGAAATTTACAGATTTCCTGTAAGTTCAATCCCTGCGCCCGAGCGCCTCAAACTCTAAACATCAGGCACCATCGCATATACTTTCGCCTCCCACGGAAAGATCGGTTCACGACCCGCCCACCTTAGGGGTACGTCCCGTGCCTGACTAACCTCCCGCCACTTCTTGCCAGCTGGCAGCCCGGGCCAGTTGGGAACCACATACTCCGACGCGGGATTCGAGGCGTCGACAGTCTGGAAATCAGAGAAGTTGGCGATCACAATCACGGCGTTTCCGTCCTCCAGGCGGCCACGCTGCCACACCACTACGCGTTTGCCATCGTTGAAGTCGACGTGCAGAAACACGGTGTCATTAAGACTCAAGGCGTCGGATGTAACTCGAAACTTTGCCAGCCTTGAGACGTATTGGAAAATCTCGTTCCGCCATGGTTCGTCAACCCGCTCAAAATTGACCGCATCGAGCTCTTTGCCGGGTTCGCCAGTTGAAAGGTCATGCGGATCGGCAAATTCCTCTCCCGCCAGAATCATGGGAATTCCCACCGCCGTCAGCAGACACACGAAGGCCAATTTGACCTGCTTCTCCTTGAATACGATCCCATTGTTCTGCAGATAGTTGAATAAGCGCTCATTTCGCGGTCCTTGCACGTCGTGGCTGGTGATGTAGTTGATCGCCTGCGCGCCGTCGTTGTAACCCAGCAGGCGACAGTCGATCAGCTTCCGAACACTCCATTCAAAACTCGGCTCATTATCGTCATTCTTTCCGAGAATCACATTCCGCAGAATGCGCTTGAATTGCTCGTGCCCCAGTCCGTCGAGACGGTTCTGCCGCAGGAGTGCTAGTGGCTCGGACAATTCCTCTCCGACTACTAGAAGGCGTTCTTCGGCTCCCTCGGGACTCTCGTTCTGTTCCTGCCATCGCTTGCGCCAAAGATCTCGTGCATAGTCTTTGAATTCCTGCACAAAATCGTAGTTCATGATGTTGTTGACGCTGTCCATGCGGATTCCATCGATATGAAAGTCCAGAATCCATCGCGCAAGCTGCGCTTTCATCAACTGGCGTGCCGGGACCGCCGGGATACGTTCCCCGCTGATCGGATCAAAGGTTGCGGTGATGAAGTTGTATTTGAAAAGATCGCCGCCGAATCCGTTGCGGCCATCCTCTTCGGGATCGCCTGTACCTGGCTCGACAAAAAAGTCGAGATAGTTCACGAACTGGGTCGCACCTCGAGTCGAGAAGGCCATCACCATGTCGTCGAAGAAGCGCATTCCCGCGATGTGACAGGCTTCAACCAGCCTCGTGAGATCGGCGGCAGCAGTCGACGAGGTGTTCCCTTCCGGTCTCCCCAGATCGAAGTCAGGCGTGAAGTAGTTGCTGGTCGCATATCCCCACGAACGATCCGCGAAGCTGTCGGCAATCGGAAGCAGTTCTAGTCCAGTCACACCGAGATCGCTTAAGTAGGCCCGGCCCGCCTTCAAGGCAGACACGCCGGCAAAGTTCGCGCCGTCCTCTTCCGCATCGATCAATGCCAGAACGTCACGAAAAGTTCCAACCCCAATTTCTGCTGACGTTTCGACGCCGCTCCGACTCCAACGCGTAGGCAATTCATACAGAACCAGCTTGTTGTTTGGCGGGAGATCGGCCTGCGATTCGTTTTCAGTGAAGGAAGCTGCGTTTTCGTCCGGATCGCACGCGACCAGAATTTGATCCGGAAACTTGACGACCCCTGCGGGCATGCGGTCGTCGTCTGTGTAAGGAGGTCCGGGTATTTCTGCTCGCAGGCGCCAGTCCACGATTTCCGCTGTCGGATCGGTACAATCGATGATACCTGTGTAACTTGGCTGCGGATGTCCGTCCCGCACACGAAACCAGTAGTGGTAGATTCTCCCGTCCACAAGATTGCAGTCCGTTGCCTTAATCTCCCACACATCCTCAAATGTTTCAGACGGATCGAGGTCGAGAAACTGCTCTTCCCCAAGGGAAGGCGGATTTCCCGGTTGGAAGACTCCAATCCGCAGCTTTGGAACGGGATTGACGTGCCGTGGACGCCAAAGGAGAAAATGTGTTCTTTTTTGCTTGAGCAGTTCTGGATAGAGAGTTAACGACGATGCGGCGGTGCGGCGATCAAACAGGATGCCTCTTACAATGGGAACCATACGGACTCCCTTCAGCAACGTCCTGTCGGGCGATGCAGTTCATCGATCTTGGGTAGCTCAGATTTCTCTCCCCAGGCATTACCTAGATTTTGTGATAGGCCGACTCACGAACACCTTGGGACTTACTACAGAGATGAGCTCATACGGGGAAGAGTGACGCCGTTAGGTAAACGAGTAAGAGTAGAGCGATGACCCGACGTGATGGTAGTACTTTTGCGCCGTGCGGTCAACGACTAGAGAGGCGTGATCCTAGCTAGATTTAATCTTGATTTAGTGAAGCAGATCGTCGAATGCGAAACATTACTTACCAGATCGAGGCACGCATGGACACTCCGTGGAGCAAATCCCTCCTCCGTCTGACCGTGATTTACCATGATGCCTCGATCCACGATCACCTAAGCCATCTCCATGCTCATGCAGGAAGGGTTCGCAAAATTTACCAATGCACGCGAGTGGCTGTGGCTCCGGAGGCTCATTCGAGAAGCTTACCTCATGATGCATGGCTCCGGCCCAAAGGGTCTGCACTCGACAGAATCTCGGCTAAGCACATGCAACGCATTGCACGTCCCAGATTAAATTTTAGGTGATTGAACCCAGGGAGTTTGAGGTTGGTTGCGGGGGGTGGATTTGAACCACCGACCTTTGGGTTATGAGCCCATGGTCGGCTAGTAGACCACCACTGATTCCAGGTAGTTTATCTCTCCCGTAGTCGCTAATCACAACCAAAAACCTAGCAGTTTTGCGTGCAAATGCGTGCAAAACGTAGAAGCACAGCGATTCGCCATTTTTCCGTCGCGCGAGCGAGTGCGGCAGCTATGGCGCGGTCGCACTGCCTACCCGACAGGGTTGGTAAGTGGTAGCTCTGCGATATAGGCAGCCATGAAGTAGCGGCAGTGCCGAATCGAGCTTCGGGAACATGACCGAAGAAAAAAAGGGGCTATTGAGCGTCTGCGCATGTCGATAGGGCGGGAGTCTCCCCGAGACTCTAAGC
>Ga0157376_10002122_pt1 | contig 13344 bp, 11 predicted proteins | sample M45metaG_FD_121801 | JGI IMG/M metagenome (GOLD analysis project Ga0157376, IMG submission 121801) | Miscanthus rhizosphere microbial communities from Kellogg Biological Station, Michigan, USA - M4-5 metaG | ecosystem: Host-associated > Plants > Roots > Rhizosphere > Soil | place: USA: Michigan... | reverse complement strand
TGCAACGAGTGTTTTCTGATGAAGTTTGTTCCAAAGGAAAAGCAGGAGGAGGGTGTTCCTTGCCGGTTTATCCCACTGACCGAGGAAGGTGAAACGGTGGACGATTTCTACCGCTGTGGAACGCAAATCGAACTTGAGGAGGCGTTAAAAAACTGGCTGCGTAAGGAAATCAGCCGCATGGAAGGGCTGGAAAAGCCGAAGCAGCAGTTGCCTAAACCCCTTACGCCACAAACCTGAGCAACCGACAACAGTTCAGGAGGTCGCACCATGTCTTTCCGATTTCGGGTCGTGCCCAGAAAAAAACGTCGCGGAGTTGGCCCAGGCAATGCTAAGAAAGTTTCACCAGATGTTCGATTTAGGGAAAGCTGGTTGGAAGCTTCTTCCGTGGAAGAACAAATCTTTTTCGATCTTCGTCAAGATGTGCGAGAGCAATTGGAGGCTATTTCTTCTCCCGTGGCCTACGCGAAAGGTGAAGTCCTGTTTGTTGAGGGCCAGAAATCGGAAGGAGTGTTTGTACTTCATAATGGGAGCGTAAGACTCTCGGCCAGTTCTGCTGATGGCAAATCATTAATCGTTGGAAGAGTCGAGAGAGGCGAAATCTTAGGGTTGCCGACCGTTATTTCCGGCAAACCCCATGAACTGACCGCGGAAGCCCTCAAACCAGCTGAGTGCAGCTTTGTTGCGAGGGATATTTTCCTGCAATTCCTGCGGGAGCATGGGAACGCAGCACTGCGTGTCGCTGAGATCCTGAGCCATATGTACGACGCCGCCTTTGACCAGGCGCGCTATCTGGGGCTTTCCGCCAGTGCTGAGGAAAAGTTGGCTCGACTTCTGTTGGAATTGCCAGCTGCCAACTCACAAAACAACGGTCATTGTTTTCCACTTACCCATAAAGAGATCGCAGAGATGATTGGATTGTCGCGCGAAACCGTGACACGAATGCTTGCGCGCTTCAAACGCGCAAACCTGATTGAGCCGCATAGCTTAGGTTTTCGCGTTATGGATCGTTCCGGCCTCGAGGAGTTGCTTATTAAGCAAATGTGAATTTTGTAATAAATGTGCGATTTGTGATTAGGATCACAGATTTTTCGATTGACGGCGTGAATAATCGGCTTAAGTTGCTCGCCCGGCTTTGGGCGAAAGAGCAGGGATATGTCGGCCATTCAACAAATTGGTATTCGTGTGAAAAAAACCTAGTTCTGTCAGCGCAGGCAACGGGACCAATCAGTTTGCAGGATGTGTCAGCCGGAAAGGAACAGTATGACACGCAAATTGCTTTGTAGGCTGGTTCTACTAGTTGGGATAGTAGGCCTTACGAGCATCGTCTCAAGCCAGGACCAGAACAAGCCGAGCGAATCCCCAAAGCAAGTGGCCACAGATTCTGCAGCCGCTGCTCCCACAAAAGCTGATGGAGACTACGTCGGCTCGGAAGTATGCATAACCTGTCACGCGGACCAACAAAAGAATTTCATTCATACCATCATGGGCAACGCCATGGCCCATCCAAAGAGCGCCCTTGATGCGCGCGGCTGTGAGGCTTGCCATGGTCCAGGTAAAGCTCATGTGGATGCTGGTGGTGGGAAAGATACAATCCCTATCCGTTTTACTAAGGACTCAAAAACTCCTGTCGAGGAACAAAACTTAGCTTGCCTTTCTTGTCATACGAAAGGTAATCAAATGTTCTGGCGCGGCAGCCCACACGAATCGCGCGCCATGGCTTGCGTGGATTGTCATAACGTCCACTATGGAAGCCAGGCAGCGCGCTACGCACAGCTCGCCAACGAGTCCCGTTACGGTGCTCCACTTACTGAGCACGTAGGCACGAAAAAGCCGCAGCCTGAACTGTGCCTCACCTGTCATCAGATGCGGCGGGCACAGTTGCAACGCTCGTCCCACATGCCTTATCGGGAGGGAAAAGTTACCTGCACCAGTTGTCACAATCCACATGGAAGCCCAAACCCAAGCCAATTAATCCAGGCTTCGATTAACGAGAACTGCTATAGCTGCCACGCCGAGCGACGCGGGCCATTCGTTTGGGAGCATCCGCCAGTGATGGAGAGCTGCGCAAATTGCCACGAGCCTCACGGCACCAGTAATCCACAATTGTTAAAAGTTCGGATGCCACGCGTCTGCGATGAATGCCATGCGGCCAGTCGCCATCCAACGCAGCCGCAACCTCTCGGTTCGATCAAGAACTTTGGCAGAGCTTGCACGAATTGCCATTCCCAAATTCACGGATCGAATCACCCCTCAGGAAACTTCTTCATGCGTTAGGAGGAGCAATGAAAACTGTACGGGCAAAAATCGGGTTTCTGTTGCTCGCACTCCCGCTAGCGTGCGCATTCGCCACCGGGCAGGACCAGTCGTTTGAACACGGCATGGTGGATGCCGGAACTCGTTGGAGCTGGGGCCAGGTTTATGGCCGTCCAGACCTTCCATTTGACCCAGCTTTGAAAACATCGAAATATAACGAATATCGCGATCTGCGTGACGGATTTTTCGTCCGCCGTTTCCGCCTCAGCAAGGATGATATTGCGGGATCTAAATACTATTTTGATCTGCAATCAGACAGGGCGATCTACCATGACCAGAGCTATCTCGGGACTTTCGGACAGTGGAACCGGTTCAAAGTTCAGTTCCGTTATGATGAGATCCCACATACTTACTCAAACACTACCCGCACCCTCTACACGCAAACCGCACCAGGTGTGCTCACGATTCCATTACTTATTAGAAACCAACTGCAAACCCTCGCGGCCAGCTCGGCGACTTCTCTTCCATCTACCATTCAGACCCAGTTAGTACCAAGCATGAGTTTTATTACCCCGCGGATAGAACGCCGCGCCGGAACTGCCCTATTCTCTTATGATTTCAATCCCGACTGGGATATGACAGCCTCTTATTCTCGTGAGCACGAAAGCGGAAATCGGCCTTTTGGCTTGATCATTAACAGCAGTCCGAGCGCCTCGCTGACCGGAGGCTACGGCGTAGAAGTTCCCGAGCCGATTAATTACTTCATTGATACAGGAAAATTCATGATCGAGTATACCCGGGAAAAATGGGGCATACAGGTCGGCTATTCCACTTCATATTTTCAGAACAGTATTGGTACTTTGACATTCGATAATCCATTCCGCACTAGCGATTGCGTTGCTCCTACGAACTGCACAGCTGCCACCCAGGGACCGGCAACCGGCCGCGTGGATCTCTACCCCGACAATCACGCCAACTATTTCAACTTTGCGGGTACATTTGTCCTGCCGCTGAGGCTTCGCCTCATTGCCAGCATCAATCTTGGCTGGCTGCATCAGAACGACCCATTTCTTCCCTATAGCACCAACAGTATCCAATTGGCACTAGACGGCCCCTTGCCCGCATCCAGCCTGAATGCGAAAAAGCGGACGCTAGCGATGAACTATAAGCTGATTGAATCCTTAACCAAGAAATTTCAGATCAAAGCGGGCTATCGTCAATACGACTACGACAATCAGACACACTCCCTCAGCTTTACCCCAATTCAAGGTGATATTTCCGCTCCCGACCTCACCAGTCCAGAAGAAAGCTCCCCGTTTGGATACAACAAGAAAAATATAGAAGTGACCGGCAATTGGTTCTTCGCGCGCAAGAGTTCAATCAAAGCCGGCTACGAGGGCGAGATCATGGATCGCTCCCACCGCGACACCGAGCACTCCACGGAAAATGGACTCGTGGCCGCGATTGATTCGGATATACGCAAGGATCTCTCCTTCCGTGCATCCTACCGTTATTCGGTGCGTGACCCGGAAGAATATGTGGACGAAGAATCTCTCGTCATCAACGGCGGCATCACCGCGGACAATGTTTTTAACCGCCGCTTCGATGAGGCTGCCCGCCTTCGCCATCGCGGCAACGTTGAGTTAACCTATAGTCCGACGGACCGGCTTAGTGTTTCCGGCTTTGGCGGTACCTTGCAGGATGACTACAACCGCCGTGGCGGAACGAACAGCGCCACCCCTTTGAATTTCACGACTACTACAGCAGACCCGTATTATCTCTACGGTTTGCTCAAAGATCTGAACTACAATGCCGGGTTCGACGGCGATTTCATGCTGACAAGCTCTGTCTCCGTATTTGCCGAATACTCGTGGGAACGGTACGACAAATCCATGTCTGCGCGCTATCGCGTCCCCGGCGGGGCCACGCCTACTCCACTTGATTGCAGCACCTCGGGGCGCGGTTGCGATAGCGCTAATAACGACTGGGGGAGCAGGGCCCGTGAGTTCGTGCACATTACCACTGCCGGGTTCGACCTCCATGCGGGGAAGAAGGTTTACATCAACGCTTATTATTCCCTCTCCGCCGCTAAGGGACACGTCACCAGCCGGCCGTTTAGCGATCCTACCCTCATAACCGGTCCGGACAAATTCCTTTTGACTGGGACAAGCGCGGCAGTGGATTATCCCGAGACCGTAAGCCGCACGCATGAAGCTGTAGTGATTTTCAAATACAAGCTGACTTCCAAACTCGTGCCGAAAGTGGAATACCGCTATCAGCAGTTTGATAGTCACGACTATCAGACTTCGGCGATGACTCCATACATGGGATGCGTAAGCCCGTTGCCTCCAGGCGCGGCAGTACCGGGTTGCCCCAACGTGATGCTAGGCACGCCAAGTCAGTTCTATCCATTTTTTGTTGTGGGCGACACCAGCGCCGCGAGGTATTTGTTCCTCGGGACTGATCAACCTTCTTATAAGGCACATTACCTGGCAACGACGCTGGAGTATCACTTCTGACATTGCAGGATGCAGGCTTATCTTGAGTTTGCTGTACTCGATCACAGGAGGGATGAATGTTGAGCATGAGAAGTCAGGGAGTTCGTCTCCTTTTGGCGGCGGCAGTTGCAGTGGGCATATCGCTGTGGAGCGTTCCTGCCGCGGCCGACGCCGCGGCCAACTACAAGGCCAAATGCGCCATGTGCCATGGAGCTGACGGCAAGGGCGACACCCCCGCCGGCAAAAAGATGGGGGCACATGATTTCGCCTTGCCTGAAGTGCAGAAGGCGAGCGATGCCGATCTGATCGCCATTACAGCCAAAGGCAAAAACAAGATGCCTGCATATAGCGGGAAATTGAGCGATGCGGACATCAAGGACTTGATCGGGTATATTCGCCAGCTTGCTAAGGGAAAATAAACAGCCTGCGATGAAGTATGCAGCGGCTGCCGCAGCATGGCACTTGGCTCTGCTGGTAAGTGTAAGTGTGTCAGCCGCCGCTCAAAAACCTACGAATGATGATTGTCTTACCTGCCACGGCGATGCCAGCCTCCTCACCAAAGACGTTGATGGCAAACCGGTAAGTCTCCATGTTGATCCGGAAAAATTCAAAAATTCATTGCATGGTAAGGTATTTTCCTGCGTCGATTGTCACACGGACGTGAAGTCGTCTCCCCACGAGAATGCGCCGGCCAAAGTGTCCTGCGCCATCTGCCATGCTGATGAGCAAGAGGCGTGGGAGCACAGTTCTCATGCGAAATCGAAACAGAGTGGCGGCGCGGGTGCTACTTGCCTGGATTGTCATGGCAGCCCGCATGAACTGCTGCCATCGAGCGATCCTAAATCACGCACGAACCACGCCAACATTCCCACCACTTGCGGAAGCTGCCACAACCAGAAGTTTGTGATGGAGGCGACAGGAGGAGCACAACCGTTCTCCGCCTATCAGCAGAGCGTGCATGGCCGTGCGGTTGCGAATGGAGTGAAAAAAGCTGCGGTCTGCACGGATTGCCACAGCGCGCATGAAATTCGGGGGCCTGCGGATCCCAAGTCTTCGATTTTCAAATTCAACGTGCCCGTCACTTGCGGCAAATGCCACGGTGAGGTGCAGCAGGAATTTGACCAGAGTATCCATGGGCAGGCCATCTCTCGCGGGCAGTGGCAAGCGCCAGTGTGTACGGATTGTCATGGCATCCATTCCATTAAGTCGCATAAAGACCCCAACTCGCCCATTTCCGCCCAAAATCTGGCCCAGAACACCTGCGCACCCTGCCATGAGCAAGTTCGGTTGTCACAGGAATTTGGTTTTGAGGGAGCACGAGTCTCGACTTATCTGGCCAGCTACCATGGCTTGGCGTTACAACGCGGATCAACCGTGGTGGCAAATTGTGCCAGCTGCCATGGAGTCCATAACATCCTTCCGTCCAGCGATCTGCGGTCAACCGTCAATCCGGCGAACTTGGTAAAGACTTGCGGACAGTGCCATCGTGGTGTGACGGAAAATTTTGTCTCTGCAAAGGTCCATGTCAACGCGCCGCTCTCCCAGGACACGGGAAGCATTGTAGTAAGGGTAGTCCGCAGGTTCTATGTCCTGCTAATCGTTATCGTCATCGGCGGCATGTTGCTGCACAACTTTGTGATCTGGAGATTCAAAACGATCCTGTTGCGACGGCGTCAAACCGGTCCGATGGTGACACGAATGAGTCAAGGGCAGCGCATCCAGCATGCGATCTTATTTACCAGTTTTATCGTGCTGGTTTTGACTGGATTCGCGTTGAAATACCCCAACTCCGGGTTCAGGTTCCTGGTCTTGGGGATGAATGAAAGTCTGCGTGGCGTTGTACATCGCATCACCGGGTTGGTGCTAATCGGGATTGGTTCTTATCACCTGTTTTACGCCATTTTTAATCGTGAAGGGCGCATGATGCTGAAAGACATCTGGCTGCACTGGCGGGATGTTCGCGACACTTGGGAGAACCTTAGCTATCACCTAGGATTCTCTTCGAGCAAACCGGGCTTCGCCCGCTTCACCTACGCCGAGAAAGTCGAATACTGGGCCCTGATTTGGGGGACGATTGTGATGGCAGTGACTGGCGTTATGCTCTGGGCAAAGGTTATCGTCGGAAACCATCTTCCCCGCTGGTGGATTGACGTAGCCACGGCCGTCCACTTTTATGAAGCGATACTGGCGACCCTGGCGATCTTAGTGTGGCATTTCTACCAGGTTTTCTTCGATCCCGACGCCTACCCAATGAATTGGGCTTGGTGGGATGGACAAGTACCGGTCGCTCACTATCAAGCGGAGCATCCTTTGGATGTGGAATCAGTGCGCGAAGCAGGACCCTCTCTACCGGAAGCAACCGCTACTCACGAAAGCGAGCGCGAAACGACCGATCGGAAAAAAGAGAAACCGCCGGAGGACGAAAATGGCAGCTGATGAATCTCCAGCGAAGAAGGAATCGCTGGGCCCAAAACTTCGCCGTCTGCTGCGCAATCCGACTAGCATGGCCGGAATTGCTTTGTCGATCGTCAGTGCAGCCAATGTCTTTCTTTTTTTTCTGATTGACTTCATTGGGCAGCATCCCAGTCCCTACATTGGAATTCTTGCCTACATCGTGGCGCCGGGATTCATGGTCTGCGGATTGCTTTTGACTGCAATCGGCGCCTGGCGTGAACGCCGTAGAAAATCCAGCGCACAGCCCAGCGAGGTGCCTCGCTATCCGCGTATAGACCTCAACGACGCAGCCCAGCGCAGCACTGCACTCTCCTTCGGAATATTTCTGATTATTTTCGTGATGGTAAGTTCAGTTGGCAGCTATAAGGCCTATGAATACACGGATTCGGTGCAATTCTGCGGACAGACATGCCATACGGTAATGCATCCGCAATACACGGCGCATCAATTGTCGGCGCATGCGCGGGTCACCTGTGCGGAGTGCCACGTTGGCTCGGGCGCTTCATGGTATGTGAAGTCAAAATTTTCGGGGGCACGTCAGGTTTTTGCCGCTGCCTTCAACACTTTTCCTCGGCCTATTCCGACACCCGTCCACAACCTGCGCCCAGCGCAAGACACGTGCGAGCAATGCCACTGGCCCAAAAAGTTCTACGGGGCGCAGCTCAAAGTTTTCACTCACTATGCCAGCGATGAAAAAAATACATTTCGTCAGGCCCGTCTGCTAATCAAAACCGGTGGAGGCGATCCCGCGACTGGTGCGCCTGAAGGCATTCACTGGCACATGAACATCGCCAATGAGATCGATTACGTGGCATCGGACGACAAACGCCAGGTCATCTCTTACATTCACGTCAAGGACATGCAAGACCGTGTGACCGAATACTATGCACAGGATTCCAAACTAACGAAAGAGCAAATTGCCCAAGCCGCAAAACATCGCATGGACTGCGTGGACTGCCACAACCGCCCCGCGCACGTTTATATCCCGCCGGAGCAGGCGGTAGACCAGTCGTTGTTGGCACACCGGCTGGATGTGTCCTTGCCTTTCATCAAGCAGCAGGCACTATCCGCGCTTACGGGTAAGTATGATACGACCGATGCCGCGATGCGTGGGATTGCCCAGGAAATACAGTCGTTCTACGAAACCAAGTACCCCGATCTCGCGAAGAGCAAACAACTCGAAATCCGCGACGCGGTTGATGAACTGCAACAAATTTTCCGGCGCACAACTTTCCCGGAGATGAAGCTAAACTGGCAGACACATCCCAACAATCTCGGGCACTTCTATTTCAATGGCTGCTTCCGCTGCCATGACGGACAGCACGTAAGCCCGGACGGCAGGGTCATCAAGAAAGACTGTGATCTCTGCCATACCGTGCTCGGGCAAGATGAAGGTCGCGTTCGTACGGCTGCGGCAGCGAAGCTCACTTTTCAGCATCCTGTCGACATCGGTGATATGACGCAGGTGAACTGTAGCGACTGCCATACCGGAGGAGTCAGCCCGTGAGTCCAGTAATTTGAGAAACCGAACTAACGCGCCAATCTCACATCACTTTTGACGATCTTTGGCACCTTGATTTCCTTACTACTCTTTTTTTCCCCGGTGGCCCACTCGTGACCGACCGCTGCCGCATGGGTTGCTTCGTCGAAGAATTCATTGAGCAATTGCAATATCTCCTGCTTGTCCGCCAGTTCGGTTATGCGGCCAGGAAATGTCACATCGTCGATATATTCGCAAAGGTTTTGTTTTGTCAGCGCGATGGCCCAGATCAGTTCACTGAGTGGGACACCTTGTTCGGCCAGGCGAGTCCCGATCGCGATATAGCGTTGCTCGATTTCGGGCGCGCTCCTGTCGATCATCCACGTGCCTAGGTGGTGATAAATTTCATGCACCCGCGCCTTCAACTCTTCGGAAGGTATGTTTCGATAGGCAGTCGTTCGCTCACTTGCATGGACTTTGTGCACCAGACTCACAGCAAGTGAATCGGCATGATATTCAATGACACGAACCAGCCTGTAGCTCAGCATGACGCCTCCTTGTAACTAGAGGGGATTTTCGTTGAGATAAAGTACAGAAGCGATGATCCTCGGCACATTCACACGTGATTGAAATCACTGAGTGAGGACAAGGATGACTTTCGAAAAGTCAGACTAAAACTGCAACATGCGCTGGAGAGCTTGTTTGTTGCGGATGGTAAGGGTCGCACCTTTTACTTGCAGTAATTGCTTCTTCTTGAACTCGGAGAATAAGCGGCTGACTGTTTCCCGTGTGGTGCCAATCATCTCGGCGATTTCCTCATGGGTAAGAGTCATCTTTAGTTGTGTACTATTGTCTCCTTCGTTTGATTCGGGCGACCAGGACAGTAATAACTTGGCGAATTTCTCTGACGGCGAACTGGTAAGTCCTAAAGTTCGAATTTCTTCATACGCCGTGTAGTAGTTACGGCTCAATTGCTCAGCCACACGCACAGCAACTTCGCCATACTCCCGTAGAAAATGCAGGAATGCGTCGCGGGCAATAAAGTTCGCTTGCCCCGGCTCAACCATCTCGGCCGTAACTTCATAGGGGCGATTTGAAACCGTAGCATTCAGCCCTAAGACATCACCGGGATCGGAAATCTTGGTGATGATGGTCTTCCCTTCCTTCGATGAAATAGAGAGTTTCACTTTGCCGGTGCAAAGCACAAAAACTCCTCGCGGCTGCTGTCCCTCAATAAACAACATGGCGGATTTGGGGTAAATGGCTGTGGACTTGATTTCATTCAATCTGTGCAACGCGGGGCCTGGCAGGTTGCAGAACAAATGCTCTTCCCGGACCGGGCAAGTAACACAGTTGTCGAGAATGTTCAGGCCGTAAGGGGCTTTCATGTCTTTAATTTCTCGCAAAATTGTAGCACTCCCTGTGATTGTAATCACAAAAACCCGTGCGTTAAGGCACGGCGTAACCAGTATTCCACCAAGAAAATAGGCATGTTAGCAGCCCGGGTGGAGGGTGACATGACGACCTTGATGGAAGTGCATGAGCCGGAGGTTCTAGAGCGTACTGTACCAGAAATCAACGTCCATAAATCTCCTCCTCCATTCATTCCACCTGCTCTGTTTGCTGACGTTCTCCTGGAAGTGGATAGCGCAGAAGGTGAGCGGCGGAAGTGGTCTGCGTTGTCTTCGGTCGTTTTACAGTGCTTGCTGCTGGGCGTTGCATTGATTGTTCCCTTGATCTTCACAGAAGCTTTGCCCAAACAACAACTGCTTACATTTCTAGTAGCGCCACCTCCGCCGCCACCACCACCACCTGCCGCCGCCATGCAGCCAGCACGAATCATGCATCAGGTTGAGAGCGATTTGCTGGACGGCAGGCTACGTACACCGAGCAGAATTCCAACAAGAGTCCAGATGATCCGGGAAGAAGAAGCTCCTCCGCAACTGAATTTGGGAGGCGTAATCGGTGGAGTTGTGGGAGGAGTCCCAGGCGGCCAATTAGGTGGGGTCATCGGAGGCATCATCAACACGAATAGCAATCTTGGAGTCATTCCGAAATTGACGCCCGTGATACCAAAGCGTGTACGTGTCTCACAGGGCGTGGTCGCCGGGATGGTCATCCACAAAGTTGAGCCTGACTATCCACTGTTGGCAAGGCAGGCACGAATCCAGGGCGACGTTGTGTTATCTGCTGTCATTTCTAAAGAGGGCACGATCGAAACTTTGCAAGTGGAAAGCGGACATCCGTTGTTAGTACAGGCTGCACTGAGAGCAGTACATCAATGGCGTTATCGCCCATATTTTGTGAGCGGCGTTCCTGTGGACGTAGATACCAAAATTGTGGTGATCTTCCGCTTTGCGAATTGAAATGTTCGTACAGAAGTCTTAGGAGTTTCAACATGGAAAAGAAACACACATATAGAGTCACAGCTTGGTGGAGTTCTGAACGGACAGGTCTGGCCAAATCAGATGCAGCACCAAACGCAATACACTTCTCTGCCCCTCCGCAGTTTGGCGGTATGGAGGGCAGGTGGTCCCCTGAAGACCTCCTGTTAAGCGCCGTAGCTGGTTGCTTCACGACGACTTTCAAGGCGATTGCGGGAAATTCGCTGTTTGAATACACGGACCTGGAAGTAATGGTAGAGGCGACTGTAGAGAAAACGCCGCGTGGCTATTGTTTTACAGCCATTGCAATTATGCCCAAACTAACGATCCCGGAGGGACAGAGTGACACGAAGGCTCTCGAACTTTTGAGAACCACAGAAAAACTGTGTCTTATTTCGCGTGCCCTGACAACTCCCAAACACTTTGCACCGCGGATCGAAGTCCGAGCATTGGCTAGTTCTGTTTTGTGAAAAATCTCAGGAGGTGGGCTATGAAAACTCTCGAAATGGGTACTGAAGTTAAATTGAAAAACGTTCTGTTCGCAACCGATTTCTCCAGGTATTCCAATGCGGCACTGCCATACGCTTTTGCCATTGCACAGCAGTATGGGGTGAAACTTTTTGCCGCCCACGTATTATCGCCGGAATCGTATCTCTTCACAGTGCCGGAGGGATGGAACAGTCTGCTTGAGAAGCAGAGCGAGATCGACAGCAAAAAGCTTGAGGAGCAATTGCGAGGCGTTCCACACGAGGTCTTGAGTCCCGTAGGTGATATTTCAGACGTTATTTTCAAGCTTGTGCGAGACAACCACATTGATTTGTTGGTCGTAGGTACGCACGGCCGAAGTGGTCTGCCAAAATTGCTGTTGGGGTCAGTCGCGGAAAAACTTTTCCGCTTGTCATCCATCCCCGTGCTCACGGTGGGACCTCATGTCGTACGAGGGGAAAAACTGGTCGCGGAGTTCAACCGGATCGTGTTTGTCACCGACTTCAGCGAAGAGTCCCTTGCAGCCAAGGCATTTGCTATTGCACTCGCCCGGGAGCATCATTCGCGCTTGTCAGTGTTAAATGTTTTGCAACATCCACAGGCGGGTACGGTGAATCTCGAAGCCGACATGGATTTTGCCTTTCGGCAGCTGGAGCAAATTATCCCACCAACTCCGGATCTATGGTTCCAACCGGAATATTTTGTCGAGGTTGGCGATGCCGCTGAAACGATCCGTACCTTTGCAAGCAAACACGGCGCGGACTTGATCATCATGGGAATTCGGCCACCGGCGAGAAGTATCGGCTCATTAACCCACTTCAGTCATAGTACGGCACAGGACATCATGGCTTACGCAACGTGCCCAGTATTGACCGTCCGTGGCTAGCAGCGATGCCTAAGAGTAATTAAGTCTTGCTTTGCGAATGGAGACATCTATGATTTCGACAGAAGTTGCTCCTGAACAGCGGCAGAATAACCGCATGAAAAATCATGTCAAGAAACAAAGTCTAGAAGCTCTATTCGCGCCGGAATCGATAGCGGTCATCGGTGCGACCGATCGTGTTGGCACGGTCGGCCGCACTGTACTGCAAAATTTGTTGAATCCTGCTTTTCATGGTCGGGTGTATCCAGTAAATCCACAGCGCTCTGAAATTCTTGGAGTGAAGTCATATAAGCGCATTTGCGACGTGCCAGAACCTGTTGATCTAGTCGTACTGGCGACACCCGCCGTCACCATTCCCGGGCTAATTGGTGAGTGCATTGACGCAAAAGCAAGATCTGCGGTTGTCATCTCAGCAGGATTTAAAGAAAGGGGCGCAGAGGGAGTCGCGCTCGAACAACAAATCCAAGAACAACTAAAAAGAAGTTCGCTGCGGCTCATTGGCCCGAATTGCCTCGGAGTTATGAATCCGCTCCTGGGGATGAATGCCACCTTCGCCAAGGATGCACCCAAAGGCGGCAGCGTGGCATTTTTGAGTCAAAGCGGCGCGTTGCTGACAGCAATTTTGGACTGGAGTTACAAAGAGGAGGTCGGCTTCAGTGCGATTGTTTCGACTGGCTCCATGCTCGATGTGGGCTGGGGAGATTTGATCTACCACTTCGGAGATGATCCGCACACCAAGAGCATTCTCCTTTATATGGAGTCAGTAGGTGACGCTCGTTCATTCTTGTCCGCAGCCCGCGAGGTGGCGCTTACAAAGCCAATTATCGTTATCAAAGCCGGAAGATCAGAGGCAGCTTCAAAAGCCGCAGCCTCGCACACCGGCGCACTCACCGGAAGCGATGAAGT
>Ga0157376_10002121_pt1 | contig 13348 bp, 13 predicted proteins | sample M45metaG_FD_121801 | JGI IMG/M metagenome (GOLD analysis project Ga0157376, IMG submission 121801) | Miscanthus rhizosphere microbial communities from Kellogg Biological Station, Michigan, USA - M4-5 metaG | ecosystem: Host-associated > Plants > Roots > Rhizosphere > Soil | place: USA: Michigan... | reverse complement strand
GCAGACAACGGAAGAGCGGGCGGCTGTCAGGTTGCATTCAGGTGCGCCTTGGGATCGTCCGTGCATGGTTCTCGCGTCGATCTCCGCGCAGGTGACCGATGCGGTCGCGCAGCACGGCATCGTCGCCGTCTTCGTGCTGATGGCGATCGACGCGCTGCTGCCCGTCGGCGGCGAGCTCGTGATGCTCTACGCGGGCGTGCTCGCCGCGGGCGCGGTCAGCCACGCAGCGCCGCAGCTGCTCGGACTGCACCCGCATGTCGGCCTCGAGGCGTACATGGTCCTGACGCTGGCGGGAACATTCGGCTACCTGCTCGGCTCGCTCGCCGGCTGGGCGATCGGCCTGCGTGGTGGGCGGCCACTGCTGGAGCGCCACGGTCGCTGGCTGCACCTCCCGCCGCCGCGGCTGGCGCGCGCGGAGCGCTGGTTCGATCGCTTCGGGCCGGCGGCCGTGTTCCTTGGGCGCCTGACGCCGCTGGTGCGCTCGTTCATCTCGATCCCGGCCGGCGTCTTCCGCGTGCCGCTTGCCGGCTACACGCTGCTGACGTTCGCCGGCGGGCTGATCTGGTGCGCCGCGTTCGCCGCCGCCGGCTGGGCGCTCGGCGACCAGTGGGAGCAGTTCGACCACGCGTTTCGCTACGTCGATGTCGTCGTCGCGGCAGCCGTCGTGGGCGGTGTCGCGCTGCTGCTCGTGCGGCGTCGCAGGACACGTCGCGTGGTCGCGCGGCGCTAGTCAGCCGGCGGCGGCGCTCAGGAAGTTGTCAGGCGTAGGCGAGCAGACTCGCCGGCATGACACGAAACGCTCTGCTTTCCCTCCTCGCGGCGCTGTCGCTCGGCGCCGCCGTGCTCGCCGGATGTGGCGGATCGGGCGCCTCGAGCAGCTCGACAAACGGCGCGGCGCAGTCGGAGGCGGCCGCGGCGGCGACCGGCGACATCCCGGACAACCAGGTGTTCCTGACCTACGGCGACCGTGCGGGCGGCTACGCGATCCGCTACCCGGAGGGCTGGACCCGCCAGGGCTCCGGCGCAACGGTCCTGTTCACCGACAAGGACAACTCGATCCAGGTCACGGTCGCGCACGGCGCGGCGCCGAGCGCGGCGTCCGCCCGATCCGCGCTCGTGAGACTGCACGCGTCGCAGCCGTCGCTGCACGTCACTGCCGCGCCGCAGGTCGTCACGCTCCCGCACGGTCGCGCGGTGAAGCTGTCCTACTCGGTCACCGGGCCGGCGAACGCGGTGACCGGCAGACGGCCGCTGCTGCTCGTGGACCGCTACGTCTACGCGCACGGCGGGAAGGTCGCGACCGTCGACCTCGCAACGCCGAGAGGCGTGGACAACGTCGATGCCTATCGCATGATCTCGCGGAGTTTCGCGTGGCGCTGAGAAGCTTCTACGTCGAGCCCGAGCACACGCTGGAGCCGGTCGCGTGGCCGGCGCTGGAGTGCCGCGACGTGTTCCGGATCTTCCGGTCAGGTCCGGTCGAGACGGTCGCGCTGCGCGGCCTCGACGTGCGCATCGAGGCGGGTGAGACGGTCGCGGTCTTCGGCCCGTCCGGATCCGGGAAGAGCACGTTCCTGACCCTCGCCGCCGGCCTCGACCAGCCCTCGGCCGGGGAGGTGCGGGTGGACGGGACGCCGCTGGCGCGGCTCAGCGACGGCGAGCTGGCACGCTATCGCGCAGAGCGCCTCGCGGTCGTCTTCCAGAGCGAGAACCTGTGGCCCGCGGCGAGCGTTCGCGAGAACGTGCTCGCGACGCTGCGACTCGCTGGCATCGACGACGCCCGCCGTAAGGCGGACGACGCGCTCGCAGGGTTCGGGCTCTCCGGGCGCGAGCACGAGCGCGCCGGCGCGCTCTCGGGCGGTGAGCAGCAGCGCGTCGCGATCGCGGCGGCGGCGGCGCGGCGGGCTCAGCTCGTGCTGGCGGACGAGCCGACGGCCGAGCTGGACGAGCACAACGAGCAGCTCGTGCTCGCGGCGTTGCTGCACCTGCGTGCCGAACACGGCGCCGCGGTGGTCGTCGTGACCCATTCCGAGCGCGTCGCGAAGGCGGTCGACCGCGTGATCGAGCTGCGCGACGGACGGGCGCTGCCATGAGCTTGGTCTCGACCCAGCGGGCCGAGCTGGCCGCCGTTCACGATCTGACCGTCGCCTACGGTCGCGGCGAGGCGCGCGTCGAGGCGCTGCGCGCCGTGACGTTGACGATCGCGCCGGGCGAGTCGGTGGCGCTGTGGGGCCGCTCGGGATCGGGCAAGACGACGCTGCTGCACGCGCTCGGCGGCCTCGTCGAGCCAAGCCACGGGGATGTGCGCTGGCTCGGCGATCCGCTCTCCTCGCTCGACGCAGCAGCGCGCGGGCGGGCGCGCGCCGCCGGGATCGCGTACGTCTTTCAGGGCGCGAACCTGCTGCCCCACTTCACCGCGTACGAGAACGTCGCGTTCGCCGCCCACCACGCCGGCGCCGAGCAGGTCGACCCGGCCGAGCTGCTGACGCTCGTGGGCCTTCAGGCCAAGATCGACTTCCTGCCGTCCGAGCTCTCGGGCGGCGAGGCGCAGCGCGTCGCGATCGCACGGGCGCTCGCGCAGCGTGCGGAGCTGCTGTTGTGCGACGAGCCGACCGGCCATCTCGACAGCGACACCGGCACGCGCGTGCTCGACCTGATCGAGCGGCTGCACGACGCCTACCGCTTCGCGTTGGTGCTCGCGACGCACGACGCGGACGTCGCCGCCCGTTGCACGCGCGTGATCGGGCTGCACGACGGGCGCGTCATCGGCGACGGAGCGCCCGCATGAGCGCGACCGCGCGTATCGGTGTCGCCGGGCTGTTGCGCGCGCCGGGGCGTACGCTGCTGCGCGTCGTGGTGCTCGCCGTCGCGACCGCGCTGCTGGGGTCGATGCTGCTGTTCATCGGACACTCGCTGCACACGATGAGCGCGAGCGCGGTGCGCGCGGTCGCGCTCGACTGGCAAGGACCGGTCGGCTCGGCCGTGGCGGCGCAGCGCGTCGCCACCGGCGCGGGCCGCCAGCCCGGTGTCGCGCAGGCCTCGGCGACCGCAACCGCGCCGTTCGTGGGCGCGACGTCGCATGGTGCGAACGGGGCGACGAGCTCCAGCAGCGGCGCGGTGCTCGCCGTCCCGCCCGGCTACCTGAGACACATCAAGACGTTCCGGATCCTGCACGGTGCGCTCAGACCGGGCACGGTCCTGCTCGACCAGCAGATGGCGGCGACGCTCCAGGCGCGGATCGGCGGGATCGTGCGTCTCAGGCCCGCTCCGCATACGCCCGCGCTCCCGTACCGCGTCGGCGGCGTCGCGCTCGTCACCGCGCCCGACGTCCTGTTCCAGCCGCTGAACCCGCTGCTCGGTCCGGCGCCCGCGCAGCCGCCGGCGAACGTCGCGGTGATGAGCTTCGAGACGTTCGCGCGCAGCTACGCGCCGCACCTGCGCACGATCAGCGGCGGCACGCTCGGCGCGAGCGCGCAGCCCGGCGCGCAGGACGCGGTCCAGTGGCAGGTGCAAGCCCAGCTCGACCCCGCTCCGCTGAGCGGTGGCAGCCCGGCGTCCGCGCTGACCCGGGCGACGCAGACGCGCAACCGCGTCGAGCGCTCGCTGCCGGGGCAGGTGCAGTTCGTCGACAACCTCGGCGACCAGCTCACGACCGCGGCCGGTGACGCGCTCTACGCGCAGACGCTCTACATCATGCTCGCGGTCCCGGGCGCGCTGATCGCGCTTGGTCTCGCCTACCTCGCCGCGCTGGGCACGGTCGAGCGCGACCGCCGCGACCTCGCGCTGCTGCGCGCCCGCGGCGCGAGCCGACGCGACCTGCTGACGCTCGCCGGCGCCGAGTCGCTCGCGCTCGGCGTCCTCGCCGGGATCGCCGGGGCCGCGCTCGCGTTCGGCGCGGTCGCGGTGCTCGTCAGCGGCGGCGTGGGCCTGACCGTCGGCCGTGCGCTCGCGACCGTCGCGGCGTGCATCCTGCTCGCGAGCGCCGGGGCGGCCGCGGCCCGGATCGCGGCGAGCGCCGACGTGCTGCGCGCGGCGGTGAGCGAGGGCCGCCGCGAGCGCAAGCCGTTGTGGCAGCGGCTCTACCTCGACTGGGTCGCGCTCGCGGCGAGCGGACTGATCTACTGGCTCACCGCCCGCACCGGCTTCTCGGCGGTCGTGAACCCGGACTCGAACCCGACGCTGTCGCTGTCGGTCTACATGTTCTTCGCGCCCGCGCTGTTGTGGATCGGCGCGACGCTGCTGCTCGTGCGCCTGCGCGGCCGCGGCCTCGCGTGGCTCGCGCGCCGTCTCGCCGGCGAACGCGCAAGCACCCCGCGAGGATTCCTGGCGGCCAGTGCGGCGCGGCGCGGCGCGGCGATCAACCGCGGGCTCGTGCTTGTCGGGCTGCTGCTCGCCTTCGGCGTCAACCTCGGCCTGTTCGCTGCGACCTATGACCAGCAGGCCAACGTCGACGCGCAGCTCACGCTCGGCGCCGACGTCGTCACGACCGCCCCGCCCGGCGTCGCCACGCGCGCCCACCTGGCGCAGCGAATCGCGCGCGTTCCGGGCGTACAGGCGACCAGTGCGGTCGATCACGCCTACGCCTACATCGGCCCCGACCTGCAGGACACCTACGGGATCGACACCGCGACGTTCACCCACGCGACGACGCTGCGCGACTCCTACTTCCTCGGCGACAGCGCCGCCTCTGCGATCGCCCGGCTGCACGCCACGCCGGACGGGATCCTCGTCGGCAGAGAGACGATCACCGACTACGCACTGAAGCGCGGCGACTTGCTCAAGCTGCGTGTGCTCGACCGCCGCGACGGCCGCTTCCGCGTCGTGCCGTTCCACGTCGCCGGCGTCGTGCAGGAGTTCCCCTCGGCGCCGAAGGACTCGTTCATGGTCACCAACCTCTCTTACCTCGAACGGGTCAGCCACGGGCAGGGGCCGAACACAATCTTCGCCAAGGCGCCGGGCGACCCGGCCGGGGTCGCCCGGCGCATCGCGGCCGCGACCCGCGCGGACGGGACGCAGGTCAAGGACATCCGCCAGCAGACCGCGCAGACGGTCAGCGCGATCACGACCGTCGACCTCTCCGGCATCAGCCGCATCGAGGAGGCGTTCGCGATCGTGCTCGCCGCTGGCGCGATGGCGCTGTTCGTGACGCTCACGCTCGCCGAGCGCCGCCGCGAGCTGGCGACGATGGCCGCACTCGGCGCGCCGCTCAGGAGCGTCGGCGCGTTCGTGTGGAGCGAGGCCGCGCTCGTGCTCGGCGCCGGGCTCGCGCTCGCGGCCGGACTCGGGTTCCTGCTGGCGGAGATGCTCGTCGCGATGCTCCAGCACGTCTTCGACCCGCCGCCCGACGCGCTCGCCGTCCCGTGGGGGTTCCTCGCCGCGCTCGCCGGCGCCGCGCTGGTCGGCGCGCTGCTGGCGACCTTGCTCGCGGCGCGTGGGCTGCGGCGGTTGCCGCTGGGGCGAATCCTGCGGGAGCAGTAGCCTGAGTCGGGCGATGACGGAGCCGCGGATCCTCGTCGCCGAGGACGACCTTGAGCTGCGCGAGCTGCTCCTCAGCGGTCTGCGCCATGCCGGCTTCGACGCCGCGGGCGTCGGCAGCGGCGCCGAGCTGCTCGCGCGCACCGCGAGCTGGACGCCGAACGCGCTGATCGTCGACGTCGGCCTGCCCGACGCCGACGGCCGCGACGTCTGCCAGGCACTGCGCGCCGCCGGCAACCCGGTGCCCGTGCTGTTCCTGACCGCGCGCGATACCCGCGCGGACCGCCTCGCCGGCTTCGGCGCCGGCGGCGACGACTACGTCACCAAGCCGTTCGACTTCGCCGAGGTGATCGCGCGCATCCACGCGCTGCTGCGCCGCGCCGACCCGCCAGCCGCGCCGGTCGACGACGGCGGGCTGCGGCTCGACCCGGCTTCGCACGCCGCACACCTCGGCGAGAGCAGCGTCACGCTCACGCCGACCGAGTTCCGGCTGCTCGCCGCGCTCGCCGCGCGCCCCGCCGAGGCGGTGCGGCGCCGGACGCTGATCGCCGCCGCCTGGCCCGAGGGCGCGATCGTCCACGACAACACGCTCGACGTCTACATCGCGCGCCTGCGTCGCAAGCTCACCACGCTCGGTGCGGAGCAGGTGATCACCAACGTCTACAGCGTCGGCTTCACGCTCAGATGACACGACGCAATCGCTTGAGCAGCGTTCCGGGCTTGCGCGGTCGGCTGCTCGCAACCGTCACGCTCGCGGTCGCCGCCGCGATCGCGCTCGCGCTGCTCGCATTCAACCTCGTCCTCGACGCACACCTCGACAGGGACGCGCGCGACCTCGCCCGCTCCCGCGCGAGCACCGCGCTCGCCGGCGTGCAGCTGCTCGACGGACGACTGCGGGTGCGGGAGACGCTCGACGACGCGATCCCGTTCGACCGGCCCATCTGGATCTTCGCCGCTGACCGTCCGCTCGAGCGTCCACGCGCACCCGCGGCGGTCCAACGCGCCGCGGCCGCACTCGCCGCGGGTCCCGCAACCGCGGTCGACGTGCCGGACAGATCGGTGCGCCTGATCGCACTGCCGATCGCGCACGCCGGAGCACGTGTCGGCACGATCGTCGCCGGCGTCTCGCTCACCCCCTACGAGCACACGAAACGCGCCGTGCTGGTCGCCTCGCTCGCGCTCGGTGCGCTGCTGCTCGCGATCGCGGTGCTGGCTGCACGCTGGCTGCTCACGGCCGGGCTGCGCCCGGTCGCGCGGATGACGGCCGACGCCGCCGCGTGGAGCGAACACGACCTCGACCGCCGCTTCGCCGCCGGTCCCCCGCACGACGAGCTCACACAGCTCGCCGCCACCCTCGACGACCTGCTCGACCGGCTCGCCGGCAGCCTGCGCCGCGAGCAGCGCTTCTCCGAGGAGCTCTCGCACGAGCTTCGCACCCCGCTCACCCGGCTGCGCGCCCGCAGCCAACTCGCGCTCCAGGACAGCACCCTCACGGCCGAGACGCGCGCCGTGCTCGAAGCGGTGATCCGCGATACGGACGCCGTGACCCGCACGCTCGAGGCGCTGCTGACAGCCGCTCGCTCGCACGGCGAGCGCGACGTGAGCGCGGACGCGCGTACCGTCGCCCGCACGGTCCTCGACGATTGCGTCGTGCTCGCAGCCGAGCACGGCGTCGCGCTGCACCTCGACACCGACGGCGCGCCCGCGCGGATGCGGGTCACGTCTGAGCTCGCTGAGCGCACGTTGCACCCGCTCGTCGAGAACGCCTGCCGGCACGCCGCCGGCGAGGTCCGGATCGCGGTCCGACGCGACGACGGCGCGCTGCTGATCGAGGTCACCGACGACGGGCCCGGCGTCCCCGCCGGCGAGGAGGAGCGGATCTTCCAGCCCGGCGCGCGCTCACGCGACGCGAACGCGGGCGCCGCCGGCCTCGGCCTCGCGCTCGCTCGTCGCCTCGCGCACGCCGCCGGCGGCGACGTCACCGCCCGCGGCGGCCCCGGCGGGCACTTCGTCGTGCGGCTGCCGGCCGGGTGACGCGCGCGCCGAGGACGGCTTTCATCTTCAGCTCATCCGCATGGCGAACACTGCGCTGATGCTGCAGGCGAAGCGGGTCGTGCGCACGGTCGCGCCGGTGCTCCCGGCGCTGCTGTTCGCGGCGTACCCGCTGCTCTCGCTGTTCGAGCAGAATCAGACGGAGCTGCCGCTGAGCGTGATCTGGAGCCCGCTCATCGTGGTGAGCGCCCTGATCGTCACCCTGTACGCCGTCCTGCTGCTGGTCTTGAAGAACGCGCCGAAGGCCGGCGTGCTCACGGCGCTGGCCGTCGTCGCGTTCTTCTACTTCGAGACGTTCAAAGGGGACGTCGGCCTGGGCGTCTCCGACGGATGGGCGCTCGTCATCTGGCTCGCGGTGTGCGCCGTCGTCGGCGTGCTGCTGGCCAGGACGAGCCACGCGCTGGGCGCCGTCGCGCTGGGCATCGGCGTCGCCGCAGCGGTGCTGGCCGTCGTCCCTGCGCTGCGCGTGGTGTCCTACCAGCACCGCCACCCAGCCGTGAAGGCGAGCGATCCGCGCCTGTGGGCGACGTCGCTGGCGCCGCCGTCTCAGGCGCCCGCGACCAAGCCCGACATCTACGTGATCATCCCCGACGACTACGCGCGCGGCGATGTCCTGAAGCGCTACTTCCACTACGACAACGCGGCGTTCGTCGCGCAGTTGAAGCGCCGCGGGCTGACGCTCTCCGACCAGGTCCGCAGCCCGTACTCCGACAGCGAGTCGAACATCGCGGCGGAGCTCAACATGGACTACCTGACCGGCCTGCGCAGGGTCCTGGGGCCCACGTCGGAGGACGTGCGCCCGCTCAAGACGATCATGGAGGACAACCGCGCGGCGCGGATCGTCAAGGCGCTCGGATACCGCTACCACCAGCTCGACACCGACGAGGTGACGTACGCCGGTGGGAACCCCGGCATCTCGCCGGTGGCGACGCCCGACAGCTTCCAGAGCCTGTGGCTGCGCAAGAGCGTGCTGCGCGCGGTCGGCGGGCCGATCGGGTTCAACGACGGGGCGGGCGACGAGCGCTTCCGCAAGGCTGTCCGGTCAGGGTTCGACCGCCTGGACTCGGTCATTGCGCAGCCCGGGCCGAAGTTGGTCGTCTTCCACACGCTGATCCCGCATGACCCGTACATCTTCGGCGCGCGCGGCCAGTCGGTGACGTTCCCGAGCCAGTCCGACGCGGTGATCCACTCGCGCCTGGGGATGAGGTACTACGTGCCGCAGCTCCGCTGGCTCGAGGGCAAGCTGCTCGGCACGATCGATCAGATCCGCGCCCACTCCAAGCAGCCGCCCGCGATCGTCTTGATGTCCGACGAGGGCTTCGAGGGCGGCGACGCGTTTCCCGAGGCGATCACGCGCGACATCCGCGTCAAGGGCCTGCTCGCCTGGTCGCTTCCGGGCATCAGCGACACGCGCGGGCCGCAGCCGCCGAACACGGTCAACGCACTGCGCTGGGTGTTCAACCAGGTCCTGGGCACGACGTACCCGATGCTGCCGACCGCGAGCTATCCCGACGGCGACTACCCCTATCAGTGGGAGGCGTTCCGCGTCGCGAAGTAGAGGACGCGGGTGCCAGACCCGAGCTCCTCGATGCGCCGGATGTCGAACGCCTCCCGCAGGCAGCGCTCGAAGCTCGCGCGGTCGTAGTCGGCATGCAGGCCCTCGCGCTTGCGTGAGAGCAGGCGCTGCACCATCGCGTCCTCGCGCGTCGGGAACTCGACCACGAGCGCCGCGGCGATCTCGGCCAGCCAGTCGACGAGCTCGCGCAACGGCACGTTGGCCGCGATTACGATGTGGTGCACCAACGCGAGCGCGAGGACGAGGTCCGGGCGCCCGCGGTCGAGCAGCGCCTTGCGCTCGCGCGCCCGCCAGCCCAGCGCCGGTGAGGGGTCCGCGAGGTTCATCGTCAGCGGCAGGATCGTCTCGTCGCCGGCGTCGCGCAGCTCGCGATAGAGCAGCTCGACGGGCCCTGCGTCGGCGTCGATCGCGACGACGTGGCGCGCGCCCTCGGCGGCGATGCGCGCGTAGCGCCCGTTGTTGGCGCCGAGGTCCCATACGAGCTCCCACGCCTGTGATGTCGCGACCGCGCGCACGAACGCGTCCTTGCGCAGCGCGTCCTGCGCGTCGTAGGTGTTGTCCTCCCCGTAGCCGACCCACGTGCCGGGCGACGGGCTCCAGTGCAGCCGATCGACCAGCCTGCGCATCTTGCGCACGTTGGCCTCGATCAGCCCCCGCTCGGCGCCGGAGCTGCGCACCTCGCGCTTGATCGCCGCGCCGCTGGAGACGTCGCGCTGTTCGAGGCGCGCGTGCAGGAAGACGTTGGTGGCCAGCCCGCGCCGGAAGCGGTCGCGGAACGACAGGACGGCCCGCGCCTGCGTGGCCGTGATGCCGTCGATCGAGCCTCGCAGCCAGGGCTGGAAGCCCACGCCCTTGTGGGCCTGGAGCAGCAGCGGGAAGAGGTAGAGCATGCAGAACTGGCGGTAGCCGACCCACAGCTCTCCGGGCCGCAGACGCTCGAACGACCCGACGTCGATGAACACCGGGCGCACACCCACGAACTGCACGTTGTACGGCGAGGCATCCTTCAGGACCAGACCGTGATCGAGTGCCGCGAGCTGGAGGTCGAGCTGCAGCAACGCGGCGTCCTTGAGCATCGAGAACGTCCACTCGTACGGATAGGAGACGAACGGCAGGCGCTCGTGGCGCAAGACGGCGGGCTGGTCGGTGCGCTCGGTGCCGACGAGGCGCGAGTCGCGCAGCAGCCCGCTCGCTTCGAGCGCCTCGAAGTCCGCGAGCCCTTCGGAAGAGAGCGCCCGATACACCTCACCGCCCTCGTAGAAGACGCGACTCTCCGGGTCGCGGAAGGAGCCCGGCTCAGCTGTGCTCACGCGGTTGCGCGTCCGGCTCATCGCGACGGATCCGCAAGAACCTGAGGATCTTGTCCCAGAACAGCTTCGCCGACACCGCGATGGCGGCGACGCCGCCGGCGATCAGCTGCAGGATCACGCTCGAGCTGCCGGGATCGAGATAGCCGAAGATGGTGCGCATGGTCTGAAGCTACCCCGGTTGCGTGAGCTGGGCATGAGAGCGCCCGCCGTCCGCGCGCAGCCGATAGCCGGCACCGCGCACGGTCTCGATCGACTCCACGCCGAAGGGCCGGTCGATCTTCTCGCGCAGGTAGCGGACGTAGACGTCGACGACGTTCGAGCGGTTCTCGTAGTCCTTGTCCCACGCGTGCTCCAACAGCGCGTAGCGGTCCAGGGTCCGGCCGGGCCGGCGCATGAACGCCTCCAGGAGCGCGAACTCCTTGGTGCTGAGCCCGATGTCGGTGTCGCCGCGCCACACGCGCCGGGTCGCGGGATCGAGGTGCAGGTCGCCGACCGACAGCACGGTCGGCCGCTCGACCGGGCCGCGGCGTGCGAGCGCGCGAAGGCGCGCGAGCAGCTCGGCGAACGAGAACGGCTTGACGAGGTAGTCGTCGGCCCCGGTGTCCAGTCCTTGCACGCGGTCCTCGACCCCGTCACGTGCGGTGAGCATCAGCACCGGCGCCCAGACCCCTTCGCTGCGCAGGCGCCGGCACGTCTCGAAGCCATCGATCCCGGGCAACATCACGTCGAGCACGATCGCGTCGTACTCGGTCGCCTGCGCCATCCACATCGCATCCTCGCCCTTGACGGCCACGTCGACGACCAGTCCCTGCTCGCGCATGCCGCGCAGGATCAACCCGGCCATCTTGAGGTCGTCCGCGACAACCAGGAGGCGCATCAGGCCGAGGCTCCCACCGGCAACGTGATCCACACGTCAGCGCCGCCGCCCGGGACGTTGCGGGCGCCTGCGCTTCCACCATGCGCGTCGGCGACGGCGGCGACGATCGCCAGGCCGAGACCCGCGCCGCCGCGCGAGCGCGCGTGATCCGCGCGGGTGAAGCGCTCGAACGCTCTCGCGATGAACTCGTCTGGGAAGCCGCGCCCGTCGTCGCGCACGTGGAGCTCCACAGCGTCGCCCGACCGCGCCGCCCGCAACACGATGTCGCCCTGCCCGTGGCGCAGCGCGTTCTCGACGAGGTTGGTGAGCGCCTGGTCGATCCGCGGCCGGTCCGCCCCGACCACGAGCGTGCCATCAGCGTCGATCCTGACCTCCCGGCCCGACGCTCGTGCGCGGTCCCCGAAGCGCCGGCCCGCTGTCTGCAGAAGCTCGGCCACGGGCACGTCCTCGATCGCCAGGTCAAGCCGCCCACGGTCGGACCGCGCGAGCACGAGCAGGTCCTCGGCGAGCTGCGTCAGCCGGTCGGTCTCCTCCCCCACCGACTGCAGGGCGGCGCGCAGCTCCTCCTTGCCGCGGCCCTGTCGCAACGCGAGCTCGACCTCAGAACGCAGGATCGCCAGCGGCGAACGCAGCTCGTGGCTGGCATCGGCGACGAAGCTGCGCTCGCGCTCGAACGCCAGCTCCTGGCGCGCCAGCATGTCGTTGAGGGTCGTGCCGAGGCGCGAGATCTCGTCATGCGCCGGTGGCACGGGCAGCCGGCGCCCCGGCGCACGCATCGACACCTCGGCGGCCTCTCTGCGCATCGACTCGACCGGGCGCAGTGCCGCAGCGGTGACGGCGTAGCAGGCCAGCGACGCGAGCAGGAGCGCGACCGGCCCGCCGATCGCAAGCAGCACGAGCAGGCGGTGCAGTGCCTCGTTGCGGTCGTCGAGCAACGCGCCGACAACGGCCACTGTGCGGACGTTGCCCTGTCTGGCCGGCGTGGCGATGAACCGGACCGGCGCGTCGAGGCCCGCGATATGCCGGCGCTCGAAGTAGATCGTGTCGCGCAGCGCGCGTTCCAGCTCGGCCGGCGTCAACAGCGATCGCGAGCGGTAGTCCGGCGTGCTGTCCAGCACGGCGCCGTCCGCCCCCAGCACCTGGGCGAGGTTCTCACCCGCCTCGGTGAGCGGGCTTCGCCCAGAGAGCGTGAGCCGTCGATCGGTGCCCTGGACCATCGCGACGACGTCCGCCGCCCGCGAGCGCAGACCCGTGTTGACCGTCGCGCCCAGGTCCGCCTTCATGCGCAGGTAGACGAACGCACCTGTCGCCGTGAGAACGACGACCATCACAGCGGCGAAGAACAGCGTGAGCCGCACGCGGATGGGGAGTCGCCGAAGCGCCTGCACGAACCAATGATCGTGCTCCGGCTTCATGAGAGGCGGGTGAGGGTCACCTCACGGGGCGATGGAGAGCCGCCGCCCGAACGGTCCCGCCCCGATCGGGGCGGGACCGTCGAGCCTCGAAGACCTCCCGAGCCCCTAATGGCCGGGAGCACCCGGAGACAGCGGGCGGCTAATCGCCATGCTCGCCCTGCTCGGCGGTGCCGGGCTGGTCAGCGGGGTCGGACTTCTCGCCAGCATCGGGCCTGTCGGCGTGGTCGCCGTGCTCGTGCGCGTCCGGCTGCTCGGCCCCGTCACCGTTCGATTCGGGCTGGCCGACGAGCGCAAACGCGTCGTCGAGGCGGACATCGACGGATCTGCCGGTCGGGGTGGTGACCTCGACCTCGTAGGTCGCGCCGTGCTCGCCGTCGAGCTCGAGCGCCGTGACGGTGCCGCCGCCCGTGACCTTGAGCGCGGCTGCCTTCGCCTGCGCGGCCGCGGCCGCGGGCACGGGCTTGCCGGCACCGTCGTCGTGGCCGTTGGAGAGCGCCACTGCGACGCCGGTGCCGCCGGCCATGAGCGCGAGTGCCGCGCCGATGCCGACCGCCAGCTTGCGGTGACCCTTCATAGGCATTCCTCCGGATGGTGGGGATCAGGGAACACGCGCCGTTCTACGCCGATCGAATGAGACGACAATGAG
>Ga0157376_10002120_pt1 | contig 13355 bp, 14 predicted proteins | sample M45metaG_FD_121801 | JGI IMG/M metagenome (GOLD analysis project Ga0157376, IMG submission 121801) | Miscanthus rhizosphere microbial communities from Kellogg Biological Station, Michigan, USA - M4-5 metaG | ecosystem: Host-associated > Plants > Roots > Rhizosphere > Soil | place: USA: Michigan... | reverse complement strand
ATGCACCTAATCCTTCTAGATGGAGTCGACGCTTAACTATAGCAGCTCTCTCCTCTTTAGGTCTCGCTACAGTAGAAAACAAACTAAAAATGGCCACCTACTCTGGCAGGCATTTCTAAGAAAAAAAGGCATTTTATGAAAAAGCAAATCAAGACTCTTTTCTTCATCTACTTACCGCTCCTGTTACTCTCTTTCTCTCTAGGCGCTCAAGATAAGCCATCTATTAAACTATTAGAAAAGCTACCTAAAAAAATAGAAGAAAAAATAGAATCTATAGAAATCAAAGAAGCCTCTATAGAGCTTCCTAAGGAACAAGCAGAAGAAAATTTAATCCTTGAAAGGTCTACCCATCTGAAAGTTATTTCCAAGCCTATAGAAAACCCTCAAACAGAGACTCCAGATGGTTTTATCTTTGAAATAATCCCATAGATTTTAATTATCTTTTTTGATAAAAGTATCTCCCTAATTAAAAATATTTTAATAAAGGAGAAACAAAAATGGCTAATTTTCGACCCCTATATCATTTTCCAGGTGACTATTCACCAGATTGGGACCGATTACCCGATTTGAACCGAATCCCAATTCAAGCAGCCCAATGCCGTTATGATGGTGAGGATTGTCAACTAGATCTTTGGACTGATACCGATCCAAATAACATTCAACAAAACAATGATCATTATTCTATTAATAACGATAATGATATAATCAGCGGAATCAATCAAAAATTTATAGCTAGATTTACTCTGCCTTTTTTTTATTGGAAATCTGCCTCTCCAGAATTAGTTAACAAAGATTACGAACAACGCAATCTTCCAAAACCACCTCCTGATATTGCAGGTCGTATAGTGGTCCAACTATTTCACCAAAATGACGGAGTGACTAATTGGACAGCTATAGCTCAGCGAGTTAATGAGCTAATGCAATTTTTAAACGAAAGAGAATCTCGTTCTGACTGGTTTTTGAAAATAGTGGTTCCTTTTTCTACAAGAACACTCGGTAGTACTTGCAAAAGTTTCTTTCCACTCACTTGCACCTTACATCGCAACCTATCACATCCTGAATTAAGAAACGTAACTCGCATGGTAGATTATTTGCCGTCACCCTTTACGCGACTAGCAGCTCTCATTGGAGACGTAGCCACCTCACCTTTGAAACTCAGCAGCTTAATTCCAAGGGCTGTTTACCAACATAAGGTACAGAAAAATCGCGATATAGAAGGTCTACGTGATATTCAGATTACCATAGGCAAAGGTCGTAGAAATGGTTTTTCTTGGAATCAAGGCGTATTCTGCATAGATTTACCTACTATTGTTAATTATCAGCACTACAACCTAATTGAGTTTGTCCGTAAACAACATAAAGTTTTTATTTTAGGATCTTAATTAGATAAGAATAAATTTGTCCCACCACTGACGGGACAAAGAAGCTGGCAAACCATAATCCTTGACATCTCATCACCTATCTGAGAAAATAATCTCTCATATTCTTTAAAGGTTTTTATGGCACAATTAATTAGCGTAGAAGAACAAGATCTGATCGACTTTAGAGCGCACTCTCAAGACAATCAAAAGTATTGCGCCTCGTTAGAGTCGGGCAATATTCTATTTTTTCCAAAGACTCTTTTTGCATTTCCTCAAGAGGATCTTGATTTTTTATTAGCTCAAAAACAGACTGGCTCGGCCCATCGAAAAAATATTGCCTATAAACCAGAAGCCGATAAAATCACCAATTTTGTAAAATCCTCTAAAGAACAAGAGCTACAATTGTTAAATATAATGCGCAATTATTCAAAACGCGCAACTCTCTTTTTAACTCAATTATTAAACCCTTATGCTTCACACTGGAACTTAGATTATGCCAGTTTTCGCCCTTTTCAAGAAAAAGGCAGACCTTTGCGATTACGAGCACGCAATGACTTACTGCATGTGGATTCCTTTCCAACACGCCCTATGCATGGAAACCGTATTTTGCGATTTTTTACTAATATTAATCCTAATGAGAGCAGGTACTGGACTACCTCTTTACCCTTTGAGCAATTAGCCACTCTGTTTGGAGGTAAAGCACTCCCCTTCCCAAGCTCAAACCGCACTCTTTTCAAAAAAATAAAAGAAGTAGCTCACTCCATGGGACTACCGATTACACTTCGTTCTCCCTATGATACATTTATGCTTAGCATGCACAACTTTTTAAAAGAAAATGATGATTTTCAAAAAAATTGCCCAAAAGATTATTGGGTATTTCCTCCCAATTCTTGTTGGGCAGTCTATACAGACCAGGTTTCTCACGCAGCCACTGCTGGCCAATATGCCATTGAACAAACCTTTATTATCCCAAGAAGTGCACTTATCAATCCAGAAAAATCCCCTATAGGTGTCTTAGAAAAACTCATGCATTCTAAAGGCCTATAAAGGATCTTCTATAACATTATTGTTTCCTGTATAGCTTTCCTACAATAACACCACCTACTAGAAATTTTACTATACTAGATAGGAGCCAGCCCCACGCTAGCATAGCAGAAATTGGCATCCAAATATAAGAGGAAGCTGCATATATCCCCATAATGACTCCAACAAAAAGACCAAAATGTAGACCCTGTTTCACACCTCCATTTTTATAAAACTTAGCAAATGCAAACGTGAACCAGGCGGCTGTAAATAAGTGCACCAACCAGGCAAAAGGCATATAGCTTTTCATCTCCTGAAAAGTTCGCCAAAGAGGTGCAGTTTGTTCATAGCTATGCATCAGTAAAACACCATGAACTAACCATTCATAAAAAAATATAAACACAAATAGAGCTAAAGCAGCTCCAAAATAACGCTTCACATTCATCTTTTTACTCCTATTAAAAAGGTCAATTAACAATTAACAGAAATTTATTTTAAACGCTAATATAATATGGAAAAAATATAATTAACCTCTGACTAACAGAAAAGGCCTTTTTAAAAAGCCTTATCCATTTCTGAGGAGGTGGCGCTAGCTTGAAGGGTGCGAACTAAAGCTTTCCAACTACGATATTCTTCATGAAGGGACCTTTTAACGGCTTTAATTTCTTTTTTTAAAGCTATTAAATGCTCTTTTTCACCATTCTTTTTTTTCAAATCATAGTAAATATCTTTCATTTTTTTGACTTGTTTCGATTTTGTCAAAACATTTTCAATGATATGAGAAATTTTAGTCTCCCATTCCTCTTTATAAAGTGAGAGGGAGTCTTGTATCTTCTTTAAGAGAATCTCTTTATGCTCAGACAATAGCCTCTCTTCAATTTGAAGAGTCTGAACTCTTCTTAATTGCTTGGCTAAACCGCATTTACTTAATATCCAAATTAACCATTTTGTAGGGTCAAAATGAAACCAACGAATCCCATTGCGGTAGTCATAAGCAAAGGTATGGTGATAATTATGATAACCTTCTCCAAAAGTTAACAAAGCAATAATATAGTTATCCACTGCTGAAAGCTCTTTACAAAAAGTTCTAGCCCCCCAGGTATGCGCTAGCGAGTTAATAAACCAAGTAAGATGATGTAAAACGAACATGCGCATTAAACAGCCAAATACGAAAGCCCCTAAATAGTTATCAAAGATCCAACCTATACTCAAAAAAGCTAATAGATTGGTCCCAAACATCAATAGGCTATAAAAGCGATGTTGAAAAACAAGGAGAGGTTTTCTCATTAAATCAGAGACCACTTTGGGATCAATTTCTTTAGGTTTTTCAAAAAGCCATAAAAAATGAGCATACCAAAATCCTTTACTAATAGAGTAGGGATCTTGGTCTGTGTCTACAAAAGCGTGATGGTGGCGATGATCAAAAGACCAACGAAGGGCGCTTCCTTGAGTAGCCATGGTGCCAAAAAATAAGAGTATTGCCTCTGCAACAGAATTCATTTTATAAGACGTATGTGCATAAAGGCGATGATATCCCATAGTAATACTAAGACCTGTAATGTACATGAGAATAGCTGAAACGAAAATCATTCCCCAGGGAGCATCAAAAAAAATCAAATAAGAAGGCACCCCTATAAGCAGCAGTAAATGATATATAATAAGAAATATACCAGGCCCCCAATTGAATTGTTTTAACCTAGTACCTTTAGATGACTCTATACTCATAATAGTTCCTTGTGGTATAAAAACATAAGGATAGTAAAAGTTCTTATAAAATCCAAGATAAAAGAGCTTAGAATCCTTAATTTAAGGAATAAATAATTGAATTACACTCGACTAGGCTTTAATTAGGAAAGTCTGATATCCTCACTGGGATGGAAGATCCCACTTCAATACAAGAAGCCGTAAATAAAAGGCGCACTTTTGCTATTATTAGCCACCCTGATGCGGGGAAAACGACTCTTACCGAAAAACTGCTTCTCTATTCAGGCATGTTACATACCGCGGGAATGGTTAAAGGACGCAAGGGACGAAAATCGGCTACCTCAGACTGGATGGCTATGGAACAAGAAAGGGGGATCTCCATCACCTCTTCTGCGATGCAATTTAATTATAAAGGGATTATCATCAATGTCTTAGATACCCCTGGACACGAAGACTTCTCTGAAGACACCTATCGCACTCTTACCGCTGCTGATTGTGCCATCATGGTGATTGATGCCTCAAAAGGAGTTGAAAAACAAACACGTAAATTATTTGAAGTCTGTCGCTTAAGAAAAATTCCTGTACTCACTTTTATAAATAAGATGGATATGCCTGGAAGAGATCCTCTAGATTTAATGAATGAGGTGGAAACTCTTCTTCAAATTCATTCTTGCGCCATAAATTGGCCTATTGGAATGGGCAAAGAATTTCAAGGAATTGTCGATCGTTTGACTAATGAAGCTATTTTTTTTACAAAAAGCGCTCCGGGTGGCGCTCAGAAAGCAGCATGGACAAAAACACCTCTCGATAGTCAGGATATTCACGAAAAAATGTCTCAAATAAATTATAATCAGCTCTTGCAAGAATTAGAGCTTTTAAATTTAGCAGGGAATCCATTTAATAAGGAAAAATTTCTCAATGGTGAATTAACTCCGGTTTTCTTCGCCTCCGCTCTCACCAACTTTGGAGTGGAACCCTTTTTTGATGCTTTTATTCACTTAGCCCCATGCCCTCATAGTAGACAAGCCACCCTTCCAGATGGAAAAAAAATAGAGATAGATCCTATTAACACCCCTTTCAGTGGTTATATTTTTAAATTACAAGCTAATATGGATAAACGTCACAGAGATAGCATGGCATTTATGCGCATTTGTTCAGGGCGTTTTGAGCGTGATATCGTGGTAAAAAACCAGCGATCTGGCAGAGAGATTCGCCTGTCGCGTCCTCATGGGCTAGTAGCTGGAGAGCGTTCTACTCTTGATTTGGCCTATCCAGGCGATGTCATAGGGGTTATTAACCCAGGATTATTTGCTATTGGAGACACTCTTTCCCTTTCTGGCTCATTCACCTATCAACCTCTACCCCAATTTCAGCCAGAAATTTTTGCTAAAATCTACCCTAAAGATATCGGAAAACGCAAATCATTTGATAAAGGGGTCCAGCAATTGAGTAGTGAAGGCGCTGTACAAATGCTACACATGAGGGAAGGTGGGAGCTTTCTTATTTTTGCCGCTGTGGGTCAATTACAGTTTGAAGTGATGCAGTATCGTTTAAAAGATGAGTATGGAGTAGAGACAACCCTATCTCCTCTTCCTTATCAATGCAGTGCATGGCTACTTGGCGATGTAAACTCCTTTAAAATGCCAAGTAATGCTATTATTGTTCTCGATAAACAAGAACACCCTATGGTATTATTTAGCACTCTGTGGGAAAAACAATATTGCATCAAACAAAATCCTCATCACGAGCTAGTAGACATATTAACATAAAAATTAGGAAATAAGATGATTGACTACATTCTATTTGCCTGCTGTTTATTTATATTAACAGGAAGCATTTTAATTACATTCAAAACAAAATTCATTCAAATTAGATTACTGCCACAACTTTTTATAATGTTAAAAAATGGAATTGCAAAAAAAGAATTAAACCAAGATCAGCATACTATTTCACCCCATAAAGCCCTATTAACTGCCATGTCTACTACTATTGGCATCTCGACTCTTGTAGGACCTGTTATCGCGGTACAACTAGGCGGTCCAGGAGCTTTAATTGGATTTTTATTAACCGCCTTTTTTGGAAGTGCAGCTACTTTTACCGAAGTCGATCTCAGCGTTAAATACCGAAAAAAATTAGCTTCTGGTGCCTATATGGGCGGGCCTATGCAATACTTAGAAAAACTCATTTCGCCAATGGCTGCTAAGCTCTATGCTTTTTGCGGTGTCATTCTCATGATGGTATGGTCTGCGGCTCAAGCTAACCAGGTTGCTGCCCTTTTAGACTCTCCTTTACTAGGAGACTATAGAATCTCCACTTGGATATCCGCTATTGTAATAGCTGGGCTCGTTTTGCAGACTTTAAGAGGTGGCATTAAAGGTATTGGAACGCTATCGGCAAAAATTGTCCCCATAATGTTTATTCTCTACATCGGATCTTGCTTCTGGATTCTTTGTGTGAACCGAGATCATTTATTATCTATTTTTCAAACCATTTTAAATGCCTCTTTCTCGCCTTATGAACTAGCCAACGGTACTTTGATAGGTGGATTAGTAAGCACTATGCGTTGGGGTATTTTAAAAGGGACACAAGCTACAGAAGCGGGAGTGGGAACTCAAGCCATCCCCCATTCTATGACCCATTCTACAGATCCACAAGCTCAAGGCGCCCTTGCTATGCTAGCTACTTATACAGCCGGTTTTTTAGCCTTTCTTTCGGGTTGTGTAGCCCTGATTACAAATACATGGCAAGACCCCTCTCTTCCTTTGGGCATCAGCATGGTAGCTGCCTCCTTTAAGATCTACTTTTCTTATGCGGGTATCGCTATCGTCTCTATTACTGCTCTATTTTTTGGATTTGGTACTATTTTAGGCAATAGTTACAACGGCACGCAATGTTTTGCTTATCTTACCAAAAATAAATATAATCGCTACTATCTAGCGGCTATACTCATTATGATTATAGTTGGTTCTGTAGCCGATGTAAAATTCATCTGGTCTCATATCGATATCTTTCTAGTATGTATGGCACTGCCTCATATGGGAGCGCTCTTACTATATGCTTTTAAAAAACCGGTGCCCATTCAAGAAATCTAAAGATTCATCGCAAGGCTCTAAAGCACTTCTGCAGCAAGAGCTGCGAGCTCCGAACGCTCTGTACGCTCGAGAAACATATGTCCATATATAGGATAGGATTTTACCCGACCTACTAGAAAAGTTAACCCATTCGAATCTTTGTCTAAATAAGGATTATCGATTTGAGTGGGATCTCCGGTAAGAATGACCTTACTCCCTTGACCTGCACGCGAGATAATAGTTTTAATTTCATGAGGAGTCAAATTTTGGGCTTCATCAATAATCATATAAATTTTCGGAAGTGTACGCCCTCTTATATAAGTGACTGCCTCCATCTCCAATTTCTTACTTTCCAGTATCCATTTTTGGGTTTCATGTCCGTTAGTAGACCCACGCGTAGACTGGCAGAGAAACTCTAAATTGTCATAAATAGGCTGCATCCAGTGAAAAAGCTTTTCCTCCTTAGTACCTGGCAAGTACCCAATATCTTTACCTAGAGGCATAATAGGCCGACTCACTAAAATACGCGTATAAACATCCTCATCAAACACCTTTTTCAGTCCAGCTGCTAACGCTAAGAGCGTTTTACCCGTTCCTGCCTGTCCAATTAGAGAGACGAGCTTGATATCATCCCGTAACAGTAAATCTAGCGCACATTTTTGCTCAAAATTTAAAGGTTGAATGCCCCAAATATCTCGTGTTAATTTAGGTAATGGATCTAACCGTTTTAAGCGAGAATTATATTTACAAATCGCAGAGGATTGTTCGGGCGAGGTGAGTAAACAATATTCATTTGGCAAAAAATCAGAAATAGACTCAAGAACCAGATAGCCATCTTTATAAAAAAGATCAATCTCTGATTTAGGAAGCGATAACTTCCGATAGCCGCGATACATGCCCTCAAAAGAGACCTTGAGATTTTCATAGTCTTGAGCCTCAATCCCAATAGCTTCCGCCTTTACACGCATCACAAAGTCTTTAGAAACCAAAACAACAGGTTGCCCCATTTCCTTAATTTGATAAGCCATATGTAGAATTTTATTTGCATTGCGATCCAAAGGTAAAGGGAAGCTTTTTTTATCTATCCCCTTAGATTCTAAGTGAATACGTATAACTATTTCCTCTCCAACATTAACTCCTAAAGAGAGGTTTCCTTCATTAGCCTTTAACCCATCAATATAACGTATTACTTGACGCGCATTTTTTCCCAACTCATCTGTTAATCGCTTCATGCTATCTAACTCTTCTAAAACAATAAGCGGAATCACTACATCGTTCCCTTTAAATTTTATAATAGCATCGGGATCATGTAACAATACGTTAGTATCTAGGACAAATGTTTTGCGCGGCATAATGACCTTTTTTTGACCATAAAAATATGAAGATATCTTATCCCTTTACGAAGCACAATATTTTTATACAAAAATTTATATCTACATAAAAATGAATTACTTATGAATAAATTAAGCACTCTCATGTAAAGAGTGCTAAATAATGTTTGACAATCACTAAACGCTTCAAGTATAATTAAAATTACAAAATGATTTATAAAATAGAGGTTTTTATGAAAATTAATCATAAAGTATTGAGTCTCCCTCCCTTTATCTCCACATCGTGGAAGAATATTTTTTCTCTTCATATGGAAGATTTAGAACAGGGTCCTGTCATGGTTATTTTACTTAAAAATGGAGTCCAGATAGAGATCCCCTCCTTAGACCCTCTTATTGCAGGCGCTATTTTTACAGCCCATGCTCAATACTTAGAAGAACTTCCATCCAAAACGCCTCCTCCTCTTCACCTTAATGAGGCATTACAAAAAATGGGATTTGCGCATTTTAGCATTGGCATGGAAGAGATAGAGAATCGACACAATGCTTTAGAACACAATCCGAATCAAATGGACTTGCCAGATATTCCAAAGGAGATTATAGACAAGTTAGTGTCAATTTCTCACATTATGGGAATAGAAAATTTTCATGGGTCATCAAAAGCAGAATCTGATTGTAAGTGTATACACTGTCAAATAGCACGCGTCATTGACCAGGAAAAACAGAAAGAAATATCAGAATCTATCGAAGAAGAGGTGACCTTAGAAGATTTACGTTTCCGTCTTTGGGATATTAATGAAACGGGCCATCAACTCTACCGAGTCAGCAACCCATTAGACACTCAAGAACATTATGATGTAATTTTGAGAGATCCTATTGGTTGTACTTGTGGAGAAAAAAATTGCGAACATATTCATGCTGTTTTAAATAGTTGATCGATTTATTGCTAATTCCTCTGGTGCTAAAAATAAGCAAACTTTACAATTAAATTTGCTAACACATTGTGCCACTTCAAGGAGTTATCATTTATGGCTAACCACATTTTATATGCTTTCATAGCTACCACTATCCTCTCTTTAAATGCAGCATCCGCTGATGATGCTGCAAATTCCGACAATACGCTCTCCTTTAAAACAGCGCCCGTAATGACCCATTTGCCAACAGAATCAATTTTTAAGCCCTTCACTGGAAAAATCAAAGGCAAAAAGGTCAGATTGCGCGCACAACCCGATTTAGAAGGATCCATTATAAGAGAGCTTGATAAAAATTATCTCCTCTCTGTCGTGGGGGAAAACAATGATTTTTGGGCAGTAGAGCCTCCCTCTGATACAAAAGCTTATATTTTCAGAAGTTATGTTTTAGATAATAAAGTAGAGGCCAACCATGTGAACGTGCGTTTGCAACCTGACTTAGAATCTCCCATTATTGGCCATTTAAATGCCGGCGATGCCGTTGATGGAATTATCAGCGCTTTAAATAATAAATGGTATGAAATCTCTCCCCCTTCTAATGCTCGTTTTTATATCGCAAAAGATTTCATTGAAAATATCGGAGGCCCCGAGGTCAAAGTACAGCTAGATAAACGAAAAGAAGCAGTAGAACAATTAATGGATACTGCCCTGCTACTCAGTAAAACCGAACTGCGAAAATTTTATGAAGAAATAGATATAGAGCGGTTAACACGCAATTTTCAAACGATTGTCAACAGCTATACCGATTTTCCAGACTATGTAGAACAAGCTAAGGAATCTCTCGCTTACCTTCAAGAGAGCTATCTATTAAAGAAAATTGCTTTTTTAGAAGGAAAGGCAAACCCTCAAGATAATGAAGAGGCTGTAGAATTAATTTCTGAACAAAATGAATTAGTCTTAGAAAATGAGACAGCAATAGAGGCCCCTACCGAAAGAATGAAGATGTGGACACCCATAGAAGAGGGACTTTATCTCTCTTGGATGCGTATGAACGAAGATCGCACCGTAGAAGATTTTTACGAAGAACAGCTTCTTAATGCAGTCGTTTTAAAAGGTATTTTAGAACCCTATACTTCTCCAGTTAAAAATAAACCAGGTGACTTTATTTTACGGGACAAGGATCTTCCTATTGCTTACCTCTATAGTACACAACACAATTTACAAGCATTAAGCGGTAAAAAAATAAAAGTAACTGTGACACCAAGAGATAACAATAATTTTGCCTTTCCTGCTTATTACGTACTAGCTGTTGAATAGGAGAATTAAAACTTACACCTGCTAAGACGAAGTCTTCGATTGATGATTCCATAAGTTGTTATATAATCTGCGCTGTGGCCTTTCATGGGATCTGAAAAAGTAGGACTTACAAAACTCATGATCCCAAAACTTGGCTTTAGGATCAGGTTCTAGTAGCTCTAACTGATCTCGATATTTACACATGCCAAGGCTAAGCTGATGATTCTTTGCTGGACTGATTCTGGAGAAGTCATAAGAGCATTATAGACTTGGGCGAGCTCCTTTATTATGGGTGATGGTATTTCTACTAACTACGGTATTCATCTCACTTTTTTTATTTTATTTCTTCCGAAGAGATGGCTTGCACAGCCTTTTCATAACTCTCTTCATAAATCGCTTGGCTAGCGTCTGAACGAATATAATAGTTAAGCATGCCATGACGAGAGGTAATACAATCAATTTTATCTATAGAAAGTTCAGATCTATCCGAATTATAAATGAAAATTCTTATCTCTATGTTTTTGGCGGTAAATGGATACTCATGGAGGTAAGGCCTTATTTCTGTATTATTATTGATGGCTGATAGGTATTCATTAGTAGCATAGACAAGAAGGTCTCTACCTGTTTTAAGATCGACCTCTTTATAATAATTAAAGCTCATCGCCATCATTTGTATATCATCCATCATCCCTCCCCCTGTCCCCACTAGGTAGAGGTTCTTTTGCGCTTTTAATTCTTTTCCAGTTTTTGCTGTAATCTCATGAGCCAGCATTACATAGCGGGGAGACTGATGGCCAAAAGAAGAATACCCCAAAAGAACGATAACTAGGATCCCTACAATACTAAAAAACAACTTCATTTTTTACCTCCATATTTTTTAATATAATCATTAATATGACGTTTTATACTTAGTGCAAAAGTAGGACTTGCAAACTCATGATCCCAAAACTTGACTTTAGCATCAGCTTCTAGTAGTTAACTGATCTCGATATTTACATATGCCAAGGCTAAGCTGATGATTCTTTGCTGGACTGATTCTGGAGAAGTCATAAGAGCATTATAGACTTGGGCGAGCTCCTCCACTATGGATTTATGGCGTTCATTTCATACTCCTTGTAACTTCACCATCTTCAATGCTTCTTGATAGGTTTCTTCACAAAGAGTCTGACGAGAATATTGCTCTAGACCATGAATATAATAGTTAAGAACTCCATTAATTGCAGAAATATAGTAAATTTTGTCTGAAGTGAGCCTAGATCTATCCGGCTTGTAGATCCACATTCTTATTTCTACATTTTTTGCAGTAAAAGGATATTCATGAAGATAGGGTCTGACTTCTGTATTACCATTAATTGCTAAAAGATACTGAGAAACAACATAAACAAGTAGCTCTCTAGCTTTTTTAAGATCGACCTCTTGATAATAATTAAAGCTCATAGCCATCATCTGTATATCATCCATCATCCCCCCCCCTGTCCCTATGAGGTAGAGGTTCTTTTGCGCTTTTAATTCTTTTCCAGTTTTTTCTGTAATTTCATGAGCCAGTATTACATAGCGAGGAGACTGATGCCCACAAGATGAACACCCAAACAAAAAAGAAAATACAGCTATTGCTACTACATACTTAAAAAAATTTTTCATTTTTTACCTCCATAGTCTTGAATGTAATCATTAATATGACGTTTTATACTTGGTGCAAAAGTATGACTTACAAACTCATGATCCCAAAACTTGACTTTAGCATCAGCTTCTAGTAGTTGTAACTGATCTCGATATTTACACATGCCAAGGCTAAGCTGATGATTTTTGCTGGACTGATTTTGGAGAAGTCATAAGAGCATTATAGACTTGGGCGAGCTTTTCTATTATGGGTGATGGTATTTCTACTAACTACGGTATTCATTTCACACTTTTTTTATTTTATTGTTCTGAAGAAATGGCTTGTAAAGCTTCTTCATAACTTTCTTCATAAATTGCTTCGCGAGGATTTAAACGAACATAATACTCTATCCTCCCCTTCATACAATCAATACAATAAATCTTTTCTGGAGAAAGCTTAGATTTATCCGGCTTATAAATAAAAATATTTACCTCTATATTTTTAGCAGTAAACGGATACTCATGGAGATAAGGCCTTATTTCTGTATTATTATTAATGGCTGATAGATATTCATTGGTAGCATAAACAATAAGTTTTCTAGCTGTTTTGAGATCGACTTCTTGATAGTAATCAAAGCTCATCGCCATCATTTGTATATCATCCATCATTTGCCCTCCAGTTCCTGCTAAGTAGAGGTTCTTCTGCGCTTTTAATTTTTTTCCAGTTTTATCTGTAATTTTATCCGCTATTTTTTCATAATCTTGTTCCGAATGTCCCAGAAAAAAACAGACAACCAAGAAAGAAAATACAGCTATTGCTACTACATACTTAAAAAAATTTTTCATTTTTTACTCCCATAGTGTTTAATATACGTATTGATATGATGTTCTAGGCGTTCTGAAAAAGTAGGACTTGCGCTGCCGACAAAAAGTTGGACGCGAAAACCGAGGGAATAAGAAATCTACCGTGTAAAATCCTCTCTTGAGTTTTCTACTAGCATCAGTCGTATTGCAGCTGATAGTGCTGCACTATATCTTTTGGTTCTATGTTCTGCAACTCTT
>Ga0157376_10002119_pt1 | contig 13360 bp, 9 predicted proteins | sample M45metaG_FD_121801 | JGI IMG/M metagenome (GOLD analysis project Ga0157376, IMG submission 121801) | Miscanthus rhizosphere microbial communities from Kellogg Biological Station, Michigan, USA - M4-5 metaG | ecosystem: Host-associated > Plants > Roots > Rhizosphere > Soil | place: USA: Michigan... | reverse complement strand
GCTCGCCCGATGACTGCAGCCGCTCCCGTTGGCTCAAGCCCAATTCGGCCAGCAGCGGGGTCGACGCGTCGCGCGTGGCGAAGCCGGCCGGCAGATTGCGCAACTTGAATAGCAGCGGCATGACCTTGTGCAGATCGCGGTCGGCGATCACGGTCTCCTTGGTAAAGGGACCCGCCTGCTGGGTGAACTGGGCCGCCGCCACCTGGGTGTCGGCAATCAAATCACGGTTGCGTCGGTAGCTTTCCGTCCAGGCCGCTCCAAGACCAAGCACGGTCAGTGCGAGCAGACTGTAAGCTGTGGCTTTGATGATCCGCGCGCGCCGAAGCGCGGCCCGATCGGTGGAAACCCAGGCGGCTTCGCCGATGATCACCTTCAGGATCAGATCGGCGAGGAAGAAACTCTTGCCGCGTCCGGAATAAGCCTGGGCGCCAATCTGTTCGGCGCCGAAGCTCTTTGCCAGCGCGCCGATCAGCCGGTCGATCGGCGTGCCATGCTGGGTGCCGGAGGTCAGGTAGAAGCCACGCAGCGTCGCGTTGGCGTGATAGCGCGTCGGTTCGAATATCTGGTTGAGGAAATCGAAGATCTGACGCTTCAGCCCGGCGACTTGAGGTGGGAAACCGTAGAGCAGGACGCGGCTGCTCGGCGTCGGCTCCTCTTGCAGGCGATCGGTGAGGTCGGAATTGAGCCGCTCGACGAGGGCGTCGAACTCAGCCGGAATCTCGCCGACCATGTTGCGGGTCTTGTCGGCGGTCTGGAAGGTCGTTCCCCATACCTGCCGGCGGCCCTGGTCGGACAGGCTCGCAAAATACTCCATAAAGCCCGCGATCAGGTCGGACTTGGTGAACACCGCATAGACCGGGAAGTCGACCTTCAACCGCTCGTGCAATTCCAGCAGACGGGCGCGGATGGCGTCGGCGTGGGCCTTGATCTCCGACGGCGACAGCGTCAACAGGTCTTCCAGGCTAACCGCGACCATGACGCCATTGATCGGCTGGTGAGGCCGGTTCTTCTTGAGCAGGTCGAGAAATGCGAGCCAGCTCTGCTTGTCGGATTGAGCGTCGGAATCCTGGGTGGTGTAGCGGCCGGCGGTGTCGATCAGCACCGCGTCTTCGGTAAACCACCAATCGCAGTAACGCGTGCCGCCGACGCCTGCGATCGCCGCCGGCGTTGCTCCGCTGGACAGCGGGAATTTGAGGCCTGAATTAACCAGCGCGGTGGTTTTGCCCGATCCGGGAGGACCGATCAGCAGATACCACGGCAGGTCATAGAGAAAGTCGCCCTTGCCGCCGCTCGCGGTCTTGAGGGTGGCGAGCGCGTCCTTCATCTTGTCCTTGAGGACGCCGCTATCGTCTTCGGGCTTGTCCGAGGCAGCGATGCCCTCGGCAATCTTCGCCGCGGCCTTCTTCCGGCGCCGCCACTGGAAGCTCATGACCGACGCGAAGAGGGCGCCAACCGCCAGAATGGCGATCTCGCGACCGATTACCGTTTGAAGCGGATAGTAACCGTGGATCGAAACCAGCGGGCCGACGAGGAAGATCAGCGCGGCAATAGACCCCAGGCCCATGCCATAGAGCACGATGCGGCCCACTTCCTTGAATGAAAAGTGACTCATCGGTCGTCAATCCTGCGGTCGAGAACCCGCCTGCACTTCATCTGCGGCATGTACGTTCGCTCACCGGGCCCGTGTCCGTTCGCGGAATTACGATTTCGACGCGCCGGTTCTTGGCGCGGCCATCCGCGGTGTTGTTGTCGGCGATCGGCGCGGTCTCGCCCTTGCCGTCGGTTTGCAGGCGATCCGGCTTGGCCAATGTCGCCTTGAACAGCCCTGCCACGTTCTTGGCGCGCTCAACGGAGAGCGCATAATTGGACGGGAAGCGGACATTGCTGGTGCCGATCGGCGTATTGTCGGTGTGTCCGATCACCTTGATGTAACCGTCCTCCTTGTCGAGCGTCGCCGCGATGCGATCGCCGATCGGCTTGAACTGGTCGAGCACGTTGGCGACGCCGGAATTGAACAGCAATACGTTTCCGATGCGGATGGCGATCTGGTTGGCGGTTTGCTCGACGGCGACCTTGTCGGCGGCGACCTCGGGGGCCATGGCCGTGCAGATGCGCTGTAACTGCGTGATGCGATCGGGTTCGGGCGGCGGGATCACCGGCGGCGGCACCGGCTTCTCCGGAACCTTGCGCTCGAGCGACAGCTTGTCTCTGCCGAGCAGGGAAGTCATGCCGTTGGCGGCGACGTCGACCCCGCCGGTGAGCCAGTAGAGATACAGAAAATAAATCCCGAACAGGACGATGCCGGCAAAGCCGAGCACGGCCCACCATGGAACCAATGTCCGCGCCATGCGCCGCGCCAGGTTCTGACCCTGCCAGCGCGGCGACAACTCGCGATAGACCTTCGGCTTGACCCGGCGCAACGTCTCGTAAAGATCGCGCTGAATCTGCTGCAGGGCGGAGACGCCGCCCGCCGAGGTGCGGTGAATGCCCTGGAAGCCGAGCGCAAGACAGGTGTGCTGCAGTTCAAGCACATCGTAATTGAGCAGAGGGTCCTGCTTCAGCCGCGTCAATTCGTCGAAGAACCGCACGCCGCCGATCCGCTCGCCGAAGAACCGGCTGAGCATGCTGTATTGGGTCCAGACGTGGCGGTCTTCGGTCGGGATGTTCTGGACGATGTCGTCCGCCGTCGCGCAGATGATGTATTTGGCGGTGTTGGCCTGAGCTTCGGCGATGCCGCCTGAGCGAATGTCGCGTTCGAAGAACTTGATGCTGTCGGCAACGATTTCCATCAAATTGGCGAAGGAGGCGCGGGCGAGGGCAACGCGCAGGCGGCCGAGCAGCAACAGCAGCGGCCCGGCCGAGCGCAGGATCGGATTTTCATTGGGCGCGACCAGTTCGTCGACGGCGATCTCGGGCGCCTGCGAGGGCGTCGATTGCTGCGGCGCCTGATTGCGCGTGACGATCCATTCGTCCGGATTCGGATTTCCCGGAGCGCTCGGCGGCACATAGGGCGTCGCGGCGGGCGCCGCCGGTTGCGGCGCGCCGGCGGCAGGAGCTTCCGGCGGTCTGGGGGCAGGCGGTTCGACCGGGCGCCGCCCGCCTGGATTGGGACGAATAATCGTCCGCTCTCCTGGCGCGCCAAACGGCGGGCGTGGTGGAACCTTGTCGTTCATCGCCTGTCTTCCAATACGGCCCACAATTCGAGTTCGAGTTCAGGCCAGTCACCGGAGAAGTGCATCCCGATCGAGCTCGCAATCGAAAACTCGGACCACAGCGGCGATTTGCGATCGAGAAAGAAATAGACGTGGTCGGTGATGGCCCGGATCTGCGGTGGCGGTGTCGGCAGGTGAACCAGCGGCACGCCGGGAAGATGGGCGTGCACGATCTCGTTCATCTTGGTGTTGGGACCGATCTTGAACAGATGAGGGAACTGGGTCTGGATTTCCGTAAGCGGACGATGCGCGGCGACTTCGAGAACCAGCGTGGCGTCGCGGAACAGCGTACGATCGCGAATTGTCGAAATGAACGCATTCTGCGCGCGCTCGATGATCTCAAGCCGGATGGCGCGCCGGCCGAGGCGGACGCTGAGGAAGTCCTGCAGGTCGCGCATCACAGGCCCGAAGACATTCTCGAGATTGTCCTGGTCGTAGGCCGGATATTCCCGCGCGCGCCGCTCAGGCGTGGCGAATGTCGCGAGCTCGCCGACCAGGCGCAGGAATTCCTCAAAGAGGCGTTCCGGGTGCACATAGCCAGACGAGCGATAGTGTTTCAGCACCGCGATATGCCGGTTTAGAAGCTGCAGCACAAAGTAGTCGATGCTTTGCAGGCCGCCGCCGGCGGTGGGATCGGCCGCATAGCGCGCCAATTCCTCGAGCTTGTTGTCGATCCAGCCGACCACGCGATCGGTCCAGCCGTTGACGGTCGGGTGCGCTCCGCACAGCAGGACCGGCGGCACATATTTTTCGTCGAACACGATCTGCCGGTCGCGAACTTCGAGGATGCGCGCAATGCCGAGGCTGGTATAGCCGGGCTTGGCGGTCTTGCGAAGTTCGAGGCTCAGCCGGGGAAACGCGATGTCGACCTCTTCCTCGATCCGCAGCGCGGAGGTCGAATCGATGAAGGCTTCCGAATGTGTGACGTAGCGCGCGGCGCTCTCCGCTTCGCGGTCGTCGGCTTCGCGCATGTTCGCTGACGCCATCGGCATCGTCAGCCAGACGATCTGCTGCGACGCGGCCTCCGGCACCACGATGGACGCCGGCAACGGGCTGTCGGCCGGAACGTCGAACGGCGTCCCGTCCGGCATCACTCCGGCTGCGCGCCGCAGGGCGAACTTGCTTTGCTGGGCGAGATCGCGATCGATCTCCAGCGTGGTGAAGCCCCAGGGATACGGCGTCGCGTAGCGTACCCGGGATTCGAGGAGATGTTCGTGATAGCGGTCGTTCTGCTGGAAATGGTGCGGACGCAGAAACAGCCCTTCCGTCCACGCTACCTTGGTGTACCACGACATCAGTTAGCCACGCTTGTCTGGAGCCATTGCTGCCAATTCCGGGTCGGTGCGTCGGTGCAGCGCATTTTCATCATATCTTATTTCCATCGCGATCATAATATTCGGCAAAATATTGCATGAAGGCATCGAGCATGCCGTCTTCATGGCTGCGTGTGCGCGCCTGCCAGCGTGCGGCGTAAGTATCCCAGCTCCGCGCCTTGCTTGAGCCGAGCGCGCCGAGAAGGCCACGGTCGCCGGTCGAGGCCCTTTCGATGGCGGCGGGGTCGAATTCTTCCATCAGGCGCTTCAGCGCGTGCTGCATCGCCGAAAACGTTTTGATTTGATGTGTCTTCAAATCGTCGAAGCCTTGCGCGACCGCACTGGAGGCGCCGAGGTAGCTCTTCGTGCGCGCACCGAACATGATGCGCATCGCTTCCTCCACGGTGGGAGCAAACTTCAGCGGATTATTGTCGAGGGCCTGCACCGTGGTCTGATTGGTGCTCCGTGCGAAGCGCTTGGCCTGCTGCCTGGCTTCAAGCAACTGCTTCATGTTCTCGGCTGTAAGACGCAGCAATTGTCCGACTTCCGCGGCGAACTGGGCCGGGTCCTGGGCGGCGAATGCATCGTCAGGCAGGCCTGCGCCGCGGGCGATCAGTCGAACGAAATCGGCAGCCGCAGCCGCGGGATCGGTGGTGACGGCCGATCCGCCACGCTGATTCGGGCTTGCCGGGGCCACAGGGCGCTGGGAGGCCGGTTGAGCCGGCGCCGCCCAGGGACCGTCGGGCTCACCGGTCACCCACACCGGGCGGCGCGGGTTCGGGACCGGCACGGCCGCAGGCTCGGGAGCGGGGGGTGGTTTCGGCGCGCCTTGCGCCCATCCGGCATCATCGGGATTTGGCGTGGAATCCCATTGCAGCGGCGTCCCCGGCGGCGGAGCCGCCCCGGGACGCGCCGGCGGCTGCAGGTCGACCGCCCAATCGAGAAAGTCCGGCTTGACCGGTTGCAGGTCGCGCTGCGCCTTCAATTGGCGGGCTTCGATCGGGGGCGCGACTTCGCCGGCTGGCTCCCACAGATTGTCGTAGTCCGGGGCGGCGCTGGCGGCGACCGCGGCCGCGGCCTCCGATCCCCCGCTGACATTGGCGATGATGATGTAATGGCCGATCGAGAAGCGGTCGCCGTCGCGCAGCTTGTGGGGGGCCTTGAGGCGGCCATCCGCACCGTGCAGGAAGGTGCCGTTGGTCGAAACGTCGTGCAGCCAGTAGGCCCCGTCACGCCAGCGTATTTCGCAGTGCTTTCCGGAGATGAACCGGCTCGGATCGGGCAAGGTCCAGTCGAGATACTGGTCGCGGCCGATATCGATGCCGCGCGTGCCCTCGACCGTAATGCCCAGCGGGCCGCCGTCCGGCAGTGTCGTCTCATTTTCGATTCTGAGCGCCAGCAACGAGGGCTTCCTTGGTAAATTGACTGTCGACAAATCCGCGGGCCGCGGCGAGGTCCATTTTAGCGGCCGCTCATGCGGTGTCGAATCGCGTAGGCCGGTCGCGCCCGCCGGAGCCCGCCGGGGAGCCGCGCTGATCGCCTTCCGGCTCCGCCAGCCTGATGCCTTCGGCGATGCAGGCCCGCATGCGTTCCGGTCGTTCCGCTGCCCCGAGGCGGCCAGCGCCGACCAGGATGGCGATGCGGATGGCCCTTGCCGTCAGATAGTGCGGCACCGGTACCGGCGGGTTCGAGACGGTGCTGAGCATCCCGCCCGACCACCCGGCGCCGAGTGCAAGCCAGGTCAGCGGATCGGAACTGTCGCTCCGGGTACCGACCTGCAATGCCGCCAGCCTGTTCTTGTCGGTCGGTTCGTGGACCCAGGCCTCTGCGGCTACCAGCCCGGCAACCCCGTATTGTGTGACGTCGCCCAGAACGGAGCGAACGCTTCCGCATCCCCACCACACGGCTTCCCGCCGCGGCAGCAAATGAGCGCAAAAGGCGACCGCACCGTCAAATCGTTCCTGAGCCGAGAGGTTGTTCAGGAACACGATCGGCGGGTCGTCCGTTGCCGCAACCCCGGATTTGTTTGCCAATTCGGGGAAGGTCTCGAACACTGATCGAGCGGTCGTAAAGCGGACCCGCGACATGCAACATCCCTAACAAGTGGGCACCATCGCCCTTTATTGATTTTCGTTCCTTAACAATCACAAAATGCCCATAGCGCTTTCGAGCGAAGCGGGCCCCGGTTCGCCCGTAAGGGACAAAGCCTGGAACCCGGTTTTGACCAGGCTCTATACCGGGATTACCACCGGTACCATTCCGTTGATCAGCACCATGCCATTGAGATTGATGATCGGAGCCGTCAGCGTAATCACCGCGCCGGCGGTATAGTTGGCGAGGGCCTCCGCATTGTGATTGATGATCGGCGAGTCGACGGACCTGTTCGCCGGCGTCAGTTCGACCTTGGTCATACCGACAGTGTGGCTGATGGAGATCATGGCGGTCGTCGACTGACTGCCCATCGGTATACTGACGTTGCGGTCGCCCATTTGAATACTGAGCTTGTCGTCGCCGTTCTTCAGCGTCGTGCTTCGTGACGGGCTGCCTTTCGGCGGCGTGAAGGTTTCGCCGATGGTCCAGGTTTCGGCGCGCCTGACCGTGACCTCATGGTCGCGTTCGGCATGCATGCGAATGTTCTCGGATGATTTCTTGTCCTCGAAAATGAACTCGTTGTAGCCGTTGCCTCCCTTCGTGGAGTCCGACTTCCAGCCGGCAATGGTCTTGTTATCCGGCAGGTCATAGGGGACCTTGTTGTCGCCGTTGTAGACGCAGCCGACCACAAGCGGCCGGTCGGGATCGCCTTCCAGGAACTCGACCACCACCTCCATGCCAACGCGCGGGGTGAAGACCCCGCCCCATTTCTTGCTGGCCCACACCTGGGCGACACGGATCGGACAGGTCAGTTTCGGTTCGCGATCCCAAAAGAACTGGACCCAGATGCGACCGTGCTCGTCGGTGCTGATTTCCTCGTTTTCCTCACCCTTCTTTCCGACCACCTTGGCAGTCTGGATACCGTGGATGCGCGGCCTCGGTGTCAGCGGCAGCATACGGAATGGCCGGTCGCTCGGCTGAAACTCGTAATATCCGTAATAGATCTGATCCTGCTCGCCACCGTCCGCCTTCGCGGTGTCGGTGTCCGGCGCGACAGTGCGATAGTGGTGCGACGAGAAACGATGATCGGCGCGAACGACCAGATATTCCTTGTTCTCCGCCTTCGTTGGGTGCTTCTCGACCGTGATGAGCGCGCCGGCATGTAGCGAAGGGGCGTCGCCCTCGATGATGCGCCGATGATCCTTGGCCTGCTCGGCTTCGAGCCGAAAACGCGAAAGCTTCTTGCCCTTGTCTTCCTCGTCATACTTGCCCGGAAAGTCATACACTTCGAGCTTGGCGTGGGTGTACTTCTCCGACGCTTCCGAGGGGGCCAGCAGGTTCTTCTTGGGCTTCAGATAGTCATAGTCGTTGAACTGGACCTTCCCGGTGCGAAAACGCCGCTCCGAAATCCAGCTGTACAGATGCTGGCCGGGCCGGAGCTCCGATTCGGTCAGCGGAATGAAGGATATCTGGGACAGACCCGGGACGGGCTTGTGCGAGGAACGCGAGTCGGCCAGCACCATCAGATGTTTTTCGTCGGAATGCTCGAAGAAATAATAGATGCCGTACAGCTCCATGAGCCGACTGACGAATGCCAAATCGGTTTCGCGATACTGCACGCAGTAGGGAATTTTCTCGTAGTCGCCGTTGGTCCGGAATTCGTAGTCGTGGAATCCCGCCTTATCAAACACGTCCTTGATGATGTCCTTGACGTCCTTGTCGAGAAAGATCCGGCAATCGGCCTTGTGGCCAAGCAGCCAGAACCACGGCCGCAACGTAATCCGGTAGTGAAAGAAATCCTCGATCTTTCCGATCCACTGCGCCTCAGTCATGACGCCGTGGTAAATTCGCTTCTTTTTTTCGTAGGCGTCCAGCTTGAGCATGCAGCCCTGCCCGAGCGCCTTATCGAAGTCGATGTTCTCCTTCTCGCTCAACGCTTCGATGTTGAACTGGAACATGTCGCCGAGCACTTCGGACCCATCGAGCTTGATGAGCGCGAGCACATTTTCGCCCAGCGGCGTCTTGAATTCGGCCACGCGTTCGGATTGGCTCAGTTGTCCGGCCATGCACATTCACCTTCGGGGGAGGTTGTCGCCTCCAGAGTACTGGCCTAGTCCAGCACCGTCTAGGCGTGTCGCGACAGTCCAACCACGCGCAAATTCCCGGCAAGCCGGGACATCGCCCGGTGTTCGGCGCAATCACCCACGTAACGTTGGTGTCGGTGACGTGCAGGCGGGTTCAGTTTCGGTGCAAAATTTCGGGCCGGGCACGCGCGATTGGGCTTCGCCGCCACGCGGATTTACAAATCCCGGGCGACGCGAAAACCATTGGCGTAGTAGCGCACGTCCCGGTCGTACATGAAACGCGCGGGCGAGCGCGCAAAAGCCGACTTGGAGGCAAAGGAACCGCCGCGCAACGAGCGCTGCAGACATTGGCCGCTGGTCCAGGCGGTGCCGTCCGCTGGAGCGCCGCGGTAGTTATTGTTCCAGCAATCCTCGACCCATTCGGCGACGTTGCCGGCGACGTCGAAAAGTCCGAAACCATTCGGCCTAAACGATTGGGCCGGCGTTGTTTTCCGTAAAGGGGCGTCGCCGCAATCCTCGCAATTCGCACTGCCCTTGATGAGGGTCCGGCCCCACCAGAAAGGCGATTCCGTGCCCGCCCGGGCGGCGTATTCCCATTCCGCCTCGCTCGGCAGGCGATATTTCTTGCCCGTCTTCTGGGTCATCCATGACACGAAGTCATGGGCATCGTCCCAGCTGACGTCGATCACCGGACGGTTGCCGCGCCCCCATCCGCGATCATCGGGCCGATATTTGCAAGCGCCTGCGGCCACGCAAAGGTCCCACTCGTCGAACGTTACCTCGCGGCGCCCGATGGCGAAGGCGTTCGGGATCACCACCCGATGGACCGGCTTTTCATAGATCGTATCTTCCGAACCCATTTTGAATTCACCGCTCGGAATCACGACCATTTCAGCGCATTCCGCACAATCGCGGAACAGCTCTCCAGGCTCCGGAACGGCGGAAGCCGCGGCGGCCGGCGCTGGCGGCGCGGGCGCTGGACTGGCCGCGGCCGGTGGAGTCTTTTGCCGTGCCGTCGGCGTCAGGGGGGACTGGCCTTCTGAGCCCGTCGCCCAAAAGGTCGCCAACACACCGACAAGAAGGTTCAGGGTTCGCAGGCGCAACTTCATCTCAATCCGTCCGCCTCAATGAGTTTCCGGCAAAGCGCATAGGGGCAGAGGACCTGTATGCCATGCGCACACCCCATGGCCAGAGACTTAACACCGAACGACACTTGTCGCTCAGTTCGTGCACTAGGATTATTGCGAACTTCACATTACTCGGAATATTTGCGTAAACGACAGGACGGTGCAATCCCTTGCTAACAGTAAGCACCTGTTGGTATATTTCTGCTCCCGGTTTGACGAGAAAGTGATCGGCTTTTCCGCGAATTCAAAGTGGTTGGGATCGTCTAATTAAAGTGCCCGCCGCTGTTCGTGGCCGGCGATTGCAAAGGAAACATGTCGTGTTTTTGACCTCACTCAGACCGGCGATGCTTCCCGTTTTGATCAGTCTCGTGACGGCCGGCGCCGCTTACGGTCAGGCCAAGCCGACCGGCGGACCGACGGCTTCGCCCGTGGGGGCCATGGTGTATTTCGTCGACGTCAAGGACGGCGTGACGATCGCTCCCAAGAGCATCATCCATTTCGGTATGCGCGGCATGGGTCTCTCGCCGGCGGGCGTCGACCGGCCGAATTCGGGCCACCATCATCTGCTCATCGACACCGAATTGCCGCCGTTGAGCGAGCCGATTCCGAGTGACTTCAATCATCTGCATTTCGGCAACGGCCAGACCGAAGCGGAATTAAACCTGCCACCCGGCGAGCATACGCTTCAGTTGCTTCTGGGGGATTCGAATCACGTTCCGCATTCTCCGCCCGTGATGTCCGAGCGTATCCGCATACGCGTGGCGGAAGGCGCGGCTGCGCCGTCGGCAGCAGCGGGGGCGCCATCCGCGCCGACATCTCCCGGCGGCCGCCACGCATCGGCGCCGAATGCGAAGGTCTACTTCGCGTATCCCAACGACGGCGACTATGTTTCCACCAAACCCGTCATCCGTTTCGGTCTGATCGGGATGGGCGTGGCTCCGGCCGGCATCGAAAAGGCCAATACCGGCCATCACCACCTCATGGTCGATGAAAAGCTGCCGCCGTTCGATGAGCCGATCCCCACGGACTTCAATCATCTGCATTTCGGAGCCGGACAAACCGAAGCGCAAATCACGCTTCCGCCTGGCCGGCATACGCTGCAATTGTTGCTCGGCGATGAGAACCACATGCCTCACGATCCGCCGGTGTTCTCCAAGCAGATCACAGTCGTGGTCACTGAGTCCGGCCGCCGGGTCTCGGAATCCGGTCGCCGGGTCGCGGAAGCCGACAGCCGGCCGGCTCCCAAAGTGCGCAAGAAGAAGCACCGCAAGCGGTGGGTCTATTATGAGTAAATTCTTGCCAGCATGGGTCGTTTTCCTGTGCGGCATCTTCTTTGTCGTGGTGTCGACCGACGCCGCCTGGGCCGAGCGGAAGGTCGCGCTCGTTGTCGGCAATACGCAATACAAAAATGCGAGCCTGGTACTATTCAATCCGAAAAATGATGCGGAGGACGTCGCCGCGGCTCTTCGTAGCCTCGATTTCGAGGTCGTGCTGACGGTCGACGCAAGCAAGCGCGATTTCGACGTGGCGATGACACAGTTCGCGCGCCTGGCCACCGGCGCGGACGCTGCCCTGTTCTACTACGCCGGTCACGCCCTGCAGTATCAGGGAAGAAACTATCTGATGCCGATCGACGGCGAACTCGAAGACGAGGTCAGCCTGCGATATCAGATGGTAATGCTGGATGACGTTCGCGCCGCCGTCGAACGCGCCGACGGAGTCAAGATCGTCATCCTCGACGCGTGCCGCAACAATCCGGTCGTCGACAACCTTCGAAGAAAGATGGCGGGTGCTTCGCGCAGCGTCGATGCCACGCGCGGTTTGGCGCGCATCGACAAGGCGCTGGGAATGGTGGTGGCGTATTCGACCGCGGCCGACGATGTCGCGGCCGACGGCGCCGGTCGCAATAGTCCGTTCACCGGCGCGCTGTTGCGACGCCTCAAGGAGCCGGGCCTGGAAATCGGCAGCATGTTTCGCCGCATCGCTGCCGACGTGAACGAAAAGACCAACGGCCGGCAGCGACCTGAAACCTACGTTTCGCTGATCGGCGAATATTATCTGAACCAGAAGGACAGGCCGGTCTGGGACCAGATCAAGGACACGAGCGACCCTACGGCGTTCCGCAGCTTCATCGCGCAGTTCCCCTCGTCGCCCCGGGCCTCCGATGCGCAATATCGCCTGCAGATGCTCGAGCGCCTGGCCAAGGCCGATACCGGCAAGTCCGATGCCACCAGGCCCGATGCCAGCAATATCGTCATCGAGCCCGGCCGGTCCAAGCTGGTCGCGGCCGGACGCGAGCCAATCGAGCGCCCGGTCGTTCCGCCGCCTCCGATTGCTCAGTCGGCTCCGGCGGTTCAGTCGCCCCCGGTCGATGACCGTCCCAAGCTAGCTGCGGTCGAACCGCCGCGATCGCCCCGCATCGAGGAACCGAAGGCCCAGGCCGTTCCCGCGGAGCAAAAGCAGGCCGCCCTGATCGTGGCTCCGCCTTCACAGATACAATCCTCCGCACCATCGGTGACGCAGGAACAGGCATGCAAGCGCGACGCGGATCGGCTGGCCCGGCTGCGCGTCAGTCAGGCAAAGGAAGAGTTGATCAAGTTTGAACGCGAGCTCGGTTGCGAGAAACTGCGTCCCCAGTTGCTCCGGTTGAAAGAGAGCATTGGCCTGGACAGCACCCGCGCCGATGCTCCGGTCGTGCCACAACCGATTCCGCCCTCTACGTCGCAACTCGCGCCGGCCGCGACGCAGGTTACCGCGCCGGCCGAACCATTATCCGCGCAGGCGAACGAAGCGTGCAAGCGCGACGAAGAGCGGCTCTCCCGGCTACGCGCCAATCCGACGCTGGACCAGATATCCCGCTTCGAGCAGGAGCTTCGCTGCACCAAGCTTCGTCCGCAAATTGCCCGGTTGCGCGAAAGCCTCGGTGCTAACTAGTTCCTGGCGCTAACGGCGGCCCGAAAGCCGGCCCAGCGGCGAGCACAAATCATTTGACCGAAAATGTGATGGGCACGCCCTTGGTGCCGGCACAGTCCATGAACCCGGTATAAGTTCCTGAAAAGACTCCGTTCAGGGTGCAAATTGTTCCGTCCATGACGAACGTAGCCCGGACCTCGGATTTGGCCCTTGCCAACCACGATCGGGAGCCGGTCAGCCACAGTTTCATTTCCGTGACCTTCTCCTCAGGCCCGTTTTGGCTGCAGAGCCCGACATGTTTCATGTCCAGATTGGTGGTGAATTCACCCGCCGTCCCGGTCTCCGTGAGGTTGCCGCTCAACTGCCATTACGACAAAAAGCCTGCTACGCCGCTAATGGACAGGGGGTGGCCGGATGCGGCGCCCGCAATGGCGAGCGGAAACAGGGCGGCCAGGCGTAAGGGAGAGCCAAATCTCAAGTCGGACTCCTGCGGTCCTGTTACGGTCATTTATGGTTATTGCGACGCCGGGACGTTATTAAGCATGGATGACATCGCAACGATTGGACCCTATTCAAGCATTCTTTCCGATCAAAGCCTGCTGTAAAATGCGCTGTGATCT
>Ga0157376_10002117_pt1 | contig 13363 bp, 12 predicted proteins | sample M45metaG_FD_121801 | JGI IMG/M metagenome (GOLD analysis project Ga0157376, IMG submission 121801) | Miscanthus rhizosphere microbial communities from Kellogg Biological Station, Michigan, USA - M4-5 metaG | ecosystem: Host-associated > Plants > Roots > Rhizosphere > Soil | place: USA: Michigan... | reverse complement strand
TTACCATAAGCGTCGATATTGTGGTACAATAGTGTTAGAAAGATTTGGGGTTTGACAACTAATAAGTTTTGTATTATAATCATACCTAGATTTGAATATTAAATCATCTAATATTCCCCTAGTGGTGAGGCAGGGGGCGGAGAATTCTATAGCCATGAGCGAGTCGGTCACGACAGATACAGCAGCAAGCCTTAAGACCGCGGTCCAGGATATTCTAGCATCGATCGATCAAGAACGTGAGCGTGAGATTATCACACGCCGTTTTGGTCTCTTTGATCGCAAGGAAACACTCGAGCAAATCGGTGAGCTCCTTGGCATTACCCGCGAGCGCGTTCGCCAGCTCGAAAAAGCTATCCTTATCCGCCTCAAGATTGCAGCCGATGAAGGCAAAATTCCAGCCGTTCACGATATTGAGCGTATGATCGTACGCGACCTTTCAGAAAATGGCCGAGTTGCTCGAGTTCAAGATATCGCGGCCCGCATCACCGGCAAAAGTCCAACTAACGAAACGAAAGCACGGATCTCATTTGTTGCAGAACTCTCGCCACGCCTTGTTGTCATCAACGAAAACGACAACTACTACCAAGGCATCGGCATCACTGAAAACGGTGACGAGAAGAAAATCCGCGGGAACATTGATGAAATTGTAAAGGCTGTCAAAAAACACGGTGAGCCAATCGATATTGAAACACTCCATAGTGCGCTCAACTACGAAAGTCCATCGCAGATTCGCGCGCTTGCAAGCCTTGCAAAAAGCCTTGCAAGCCTCAAAGACGTATGGGGCCTCATTAAGTGGCCAACAGTCAACCCAAAGAATATTCGCGACAAAATCTATGTAATTCTTGCCGACAACGAAAAGCCGATGCACTTCAGTGACATCGCTAAGAAAATCAAAGATAGCGATTTCAAGCGTAAAGACGTCACCACCCAGGCAATCCACAACGAGCTCATCAAAGATAAGCGCTTCGTGCTCATTGGCCGCGGTATTTACGCCCTCGACAGTTGGGGGTACGCTAAGGGTACCGTCAGCGACATCATCACTAAGGTTCTTAAAAAAGCTGGCGAGCCGCTCCACCGCGATGAAATTGTAAAGCGCGTGCTAAAGAGTCGCCAGGTAAAAGAAACGACGATCCTCCTCAACCTCCAGTCGAAGCAAGAATTCAAGCGCGTAGCAAAAGCCACGTACACGCTTGCCGATGAACCTGTTAAAAAGTAGTGCAAAATAACGCAAAAGAGAAGGCCTCCGAGAATCACCTCACAGGCCTTCTCTTTATGGAAATACCCGCGATTTATCCAGTGGCAGATGACGGCTAAGCTTGCAAAATTAACAGAGGTATGATATACTAACCGAAAGAATATTATGTCATTCATGCTTACATTCATCAATATTTTACTGCAATGGTACATTTGGCTCCCAATTGTACTGATTCTGGCATTTATGACCTGGCGCAACTACCAGCGCGTCGATATTGTAAAAGATATCGAAACCGTCCTACTTACACTTGAGATCCCGCGGGCAAACGATAAATCAGAGCTCGCCGCCGAGCAAATGTTTGCGAGTCTCCACGGTATCTTGCGTGATGCCAAAGAGTTAAGGGCAAACAATGGTTACCAGGAACACCTTAGCTTCGAGATCGCATCAGTCGGTGGAAGTATTCAGTTCTACGTCTGGACACCAAAGTCACTCCAAAACTTTGTAGAAGGGCAGATCTACGCTCAGTACCCACAGGTGCAAATCCACGCAGCAGAAGAGGACTACACCTCGCATGAGCGACACCACAGTGTTACCTATACCACTGAAATTACACTTACAGACAAAGAATTCTTACCAATCAAAACCTTCCAAAGCTTCGAGGTTGATCCGCTCGCCGGCATCACTGGTACGCTTGCAAAACTTGAGAATACCGATGAAGAAATCTGGATTCAAATGCTTGTTCGTCCAGTAGAAGATGACTGGCACAAAGCCGCCGATACGTGGACTCGCTCTGTAAAATCTGGCGGATTTAATCTTTTTGGCGGTAACGGTGGTGGTACGGCAAAATATTTTGCTGGTCTTTTTGAAGTCCTTTGGGCGCCACCAGAACAAGGAAAAAGCGGAGCTGCCGCTGAAATCTCCGAGCGCAACAAAACTCGCATTGCCGAGGCTGAAAAAAAGGCAACAAAACTTGGCTATCAGGTAAAAATCCGCATTGCGTACCTCGGTGAAAACATGTCTGATGCTAAACTTCGCATGCAAGGGATTGTTGGTACATTCAAGCAGTTCAATAGCACCAATCTCAATGGATTCAGGAGTTCAAACGACAGCTTCGCAAAAGAAGCGCTGCAGAAATACCGCATGCGCCTTTTCGCTGATCGCGGGTACCTCATGAATATCGAGGAAGTGGCGAGTGTATTCCACCTTCCTCATACGAATGTCGAGACACCAAACATCGTCTGGGCGAATACAAAGACTGCTGAACCACCCGCAAAGCTACCAGTTCTTAGCGGTGACCCCGCACATGACGAGAACATCTCGGCCTTTGGCATGACCAACTTCCGCGGGGTCAATCATCAGTTCGGTATGATGCGGTACGATCGCTCACGCCACGTCTATATCATAGGGCAGACAGGCGCCGGTAAGTCGGGCCTTTTGGAATTATTCGCACTAAGTGACATCTTCCATGGTCAGGGTTACGCTATTATCGACCCTCACGGCGACTTCGCTATTAACAATATGCGTTTTATCCCTGGGTCGCGTCTTCAAGATGTCGTATACTTTAACCCAGCCGACACGCAATATCCACTCGGATTTAATCCACTCGAGGTAACAAATCCTGCACAAAAAACGAATGTGAGCTCCGAAGTTATCGGAGTGCTTAAGCGTATGTTCGGCGAGTCTTGGGGTCCACGTCTTGAGTATATTCTTCGATACACCATTCTCGCACTACTTGATCGACCAGAGACGACAATGCTCGACATCACCCGCATGCTTACGGATAAAAAATTTCGTAAAGATACACTGAGCTACTGCACCGACACTGTGGTATTACAGTTTTGGAATATTGAGTTTGCAAGCTGGACTGATAAGTTCCAGGCCGAAGCTATCGCCCCAGTACTCAACAAGGTAGGAGCATTCACGGCCAATCCAGTTATCCGTAATATCATTGGTCAACCAAAGAGCACCTTTAATATTCGCCAAATTATGGACGAGGGCAAGATTCTTATCGTCAATCTCTCTAAGGGTCTGATTGGCGAGGACAATGCCAGCATCTTGGGATCTTTCCTCGTCACAAAGATTCAGCTAGCTGCAATGAGCCGTAGTGACATACCCGACATTAAAGACCGCCGCCCGTTCTACCTATACGTGGACGAATTCCAAAACTTCGCCACAGATTCATTCGCCACCATCCTATCCGAAGCACGTAAATACGGCCTTAACCTCACCGTGGCCAATCAGTACATCTCGCAGATGAACGAAACGGTGCGCGATGCCGTATTTGGCAACGTTGGTACAATGATCACATTCCGCGTTTCTGCAGATGACAGTCCAATTCTTGCGAAACAGTTTGAGCCACAATTTGAGCCAAACGACCTCCTGCAAATGCACAACCGTAACTTTATTATAAATATGGTTATTAATGGTGAGAAATCACCCGCCTTTAGCGCTAAAACGCTCAACTTGCCACCGCCACAGGATGACAACACCGGCCGTATAATTCAATGGACACGTGAATACTACAGTCGTAACCGTGAGGATATTGAGCGTGAAATCTCTGATCGTATCCTACCGCCAGAGAATCTCACTGTAAAGCGCCCAGGCCCTGCTTATACAGCACCAAAAAGCCCAGAGCAACGCGAGCAAGAACGTCTCGAAAAAGAAGCAGCAATGCTCGAGCAGGGCAAGACGTGGACAATTAGCAATGTGACCCCAGATGAAGTGAATACAGCACTTCAAATAGCAAAAGAGGAGGGAAGTGGAACCACCGAGATAACAGAGGTAATCCAAGGAACTCACAAGGCTCCGAGCGAACCAATCGGTTCTAGTGCGAATAGTGAAGAGAGGCCTAAGAGAAAACGCTCACGAAGCCGCAAACGTAAAAGCTCAAGCGGTGCAGTTAAAAGTGAAGAGGTTGCTTCTGTCGCTCCTAAGGTTACTAACGAATCTCAGTCAAAAGAACCAAGCGATACTGGCGTATTATCTATTCGGTAAATCTTCTCTAAGAAAAACAGTCCACTGGGCATGCTAGCATTTCAAGGTTCCACGCCTGCTTGCAGTAGGCAATGAGCAACACATCCCACCAGATAAATTAGGGGAGGCAATGGCACATGAGGCCGATCACTGGGATTTCTATCTTAACGAAGCAGGGTATTTACAACAAGATCCAAAGAGACGGCTTAGTCGTGAGGAGATGCTCGCAATTGCCAAAAAGCGAGGATATGCTACGTCTCGCAAGATTAGGGAAAATTTTAGGTCACTATGCTCGCTTAGGTCACAATGATCCTTTAGAGGGATTTGCGTCAATTATTCGCGATAGGCGCCCGCGCAATGCAACTGAGGTACTAAGATTAGTAAATGAACGCATGAAGGACCCAAAGGATTTTGATGTGGCACTTGCCGTCTTTGCAATAACCACTGCATTTGGCAAAAAAAGACAAACTAGTGACTAAGAAGGAGTTAGAAGCATACAAGTTGCTAGGTACTGTTAAAAGTTAAGGAAGATTCTCTGAGTCCGGGCAGAAAAGACCTTAGTCACCCAAGAGAATTAGAACAAATATAGAACATATTTAATAGTAAAACCAATGGCTTGATGGATTATAGTCGACAACTTGTCCGTCTTTAGAAAAAGAGTGTTTGTCGATATTACATACGCTTTGCGCGTGGGAGAAGGTTGTTGGTGGGTGTGGGTGACTGGTTCATAAAAACTAAAATCCTTTCATAAATATTGATAGGGAGATAGTATTACAAACCTAATTTTATGTATATATCTTACGTCGCACAATGTTTCTTTTGCGACTTAGAGCATATGATTTAAAGACGAATCAGCATACCTTTAATGAGAGTGCTATTACGTACATATCAAGTACACAGTCTCATTCAAGGGGAGTCTTGTCTACCACGCGTGTCATAACCTCCATAACTCCTTCAATGAATACACTTCGTTGACATTAAGCACGCTATTCAATGTAGCATTCGCTACAATATGTCATTTTATAGAATCTACAGAGTTTTCCACAGCGGTTTATCATAATATTTGCATTTTTCAGTTTTTATTCCCCCCTATCCTTTTTTCCTATTTTCATACTCATTTGCAATTCCCCCGCTTTCGTAGTGTAGTATATATTTTTCTCCATTGCCAAAAACATAGAACATAAATAGAACACTCTCTCAAGCGGTGAGGAGGGCCTCTTATTGGTAGTAAGCTCGTCCACCAATGCGCACATCAAGATACTTCGGTACTATACCCTTACTTGCCAAGTAACGCACTGTACGTGCAGTATCCTCTGCTTGGTCGGCTGCAGGCCGATCTACACTTATCTTCACTGGATAGCTCACCCCTTGCATAGACACGAGCAACTGATGTGTTGTATCAGCAGGCAGAACTACTTGGCTCACCGATAAACCTTGCTCATGTAAATGTCCGATGATTAGGCCAATAAATCCTAAAAACCGATTACTCGCAAGCACCTGATTATTCACAGTCTGTATGCCAGTTTGGTCGACAACCTCAACGGTTGGATCGGCATAGTAATTACGAGCAAAAGCAATGCCATCTTTATCCACATACAGTCTTGAGGCACCGGTTTTCCAACTTACAACAGGTTTACGCATGCTGAGAGTAAGCGTTGCAATACCAATTTGGTGATGCACGGCGTTAAGCGAAATACCGCCCACCTCGGGGAACCCATGATTTTGCAGGTAGGTTGTAACGCCCCCTACATTAAAGCTTGCTCGGTAACGTTCAAATGGGTGCGAGTCCAAATAGTGCTGAATTTCATCAGTATAGGGCTTGGCATTAAGCGGCTGCGATGCGCCATTATCTGTCTCGATGCGTACGGTGACGATCGACTGCCAAATCACCCAGGCAAGTCCAACAATAACTGCAAGCACAACAAAAAGTACCATACTTAAACGACGACGATGACGACGTAAATGGTGCGCCTGTACGCGTGTTGACTGTAATTCTGAGTTATGCTCACTTACGCTCGATACCCCTGATGATAAACTCCCCGTAAGTGTACGATTACGCCTAAAGGCATGGCGCTGCGAGTCGTCAAAATCAGTTACTATACCCTTTTCACGCACGAGAGCAGAACGTCGACCTTGTCTTTGTTGTTTTTTTCGCAATAAATTCATAGGAGCCTTCTTCCCTACATTGTAGCAGGGGTCCCTTTATCTACCTAATTGCGCTTATGATCAATTTAGCCAAGTCCTGTGCCGCATTCGGACGCGCAAAACGGTACAAGTTTCGCGCCAGCACTTCACGACGCTCACTATCATTACAGAGGTCGATTAACAGATCAGCAAAGCTATCGTTTTCGCCAAGCGTTTCACTATCTTCCACGATCTCAGCCGCATCCGCCGCCTTATACACCTTGGCATTTTTGAGTTGATCGCCAAGTGATCGCGCCGGGATCATCACAACAGCTTTTCGAAGTCCAGCCAACTCTTGCATAAACGTTGCGCTGCCACGCGCCACAACAACGTCTGCCGCACCCAAAACTTTATGCATATCCTTAAAAACAAACGGCACAGCCTTAAAATTAGCATGCTCAGACGCTACATCTGCAACCATATCGTAGTTCTTTTTACCAGTGATATCGTAGATAGAAATATGTTCTTTAGCAAGCTGCGATGCCACTCGCACCATCCCTTGATTGATCCAAGTTGCGCCGAGGCCGCCACCAGTCGCCACGATCAGTTTTTCTTTTGTATTGAACCCGAGTTTCTCCTTGAGCTCTGACTGCTCATCATTGCTCAGCGGATGAAAGCCTTCGGCAATCGGTACACCAGTATAATGCGACTTACGCGAATCGTATGGATAATTATCAAGCGGAGAGCCAGTTGCGATAACTTTAGCAAATCGCGATAATACGCGGTTCGTAAGACCTGGCCGAGTGTCTGAATCATGAATAACAAGCGGAATATGGAGTAACCAGGCGACAATGCCGAGCGGGAGGCAAACGTAACCACCTTTTGCAAACACAACATCAGGGCGACGCGTAATTAACAAACTGAAACTTTCAAAAAATCCCGCGATAATCCTGCTCAGATCTCGCAGATTACCCCACACAACACTTGGTACTGTAAAGTGTTGCCAAAATGTTAAGTGCGAATAACGCCGAAACTTACCGGCAGAGATTGTTCGCACCTCAACAGGTACTGCGGCATAAGCCATAAGACCCCGAGACTGTTCTTCGAACGCCTTATCACAAACAAAGGTTACATGGAGATTTGACTCGATAGCACTAAGCTGATTGATGACGGCGAGAACCGGCGTAACGTGTCCGCCCGATCCGCCTCCGACTGCGAGGATCTTCATCGTTAGTATCTCCTTTAATAGTTACTGCCTTATGGATAGTATAGCGCGACAATTGAAATGCAAGACCAAGCGCACCGGTAATAAACACCATACTTGTACCCCCAAAGCTCAAAAGCGGTAGCGTAATACCAGTCAGGGGCATCAATCCAATCATTGAAGCTACATTCATCATCACATGTGCCGCTAGCCATCCAAATATACCAGCAACCGCAAGTCGCATTGGCATATCCACTAAGTGATCCGTAATACGCAACAAACGCGTCAGCAACGCAGCAAAGAGTCCCAAGATAATTGTCGTACCAATAAAACCGAATATCTCGCCCAGAATAGCAAAGATTGAGTCATTTGTCGCCTCAGGCAAGTAGCCCGTTGCCTGAATGCTACGCCCAATACCACGGCCAAACATACCACCCGACCCTAACGCAATCATCGCGTTTTTAATCTGATAGTTGTTGTCATCTGCTTGCGCACTATCCGTCGCAGCATTATCACCGCTAAAAAATGTCGCAATACGCTCCATACGATGTGGTGCACTAATAACCGCAATAATACCGAGCGCGGCGCAGGCTAGGCCAATACGTGCGAGCAAATGCCATTTCATTGTGCTGACAATAAACATCGCCGCAATCATCGAGCCCATCGCGATACCGGTACCCATATCTTTTTGCAAAACAATAACGACAAATAACGACACACCGGCAATAAGTGCCATCGGGTACACTGTCTCTTGTAAGCTATTAATCTTACCCTCCTGATAGCGTTTGCCCAAAAATCCAGACATATAAACTAACAGTGCAAACTTCAACGCCTCAGCCGGCTGTAAACTCCCAAATGGGCCGAGGTTAAACCAACGATATGCACCCAGCGTATTGGTTGCTATTTTGTCAATATGCAACAAATTACCCGCTACAAAAAGTAGGATACAGAGCGCAAATCCAATCTGAACAAGTCGCCAGCTATACTTCTGCAATGTTGCAAACGGAACTGCCGCCATCAGCCCAAATGCCATCGCTGCAATGCCAAGGCTCGCAAGCTGTTTAATGACAAAATAATTACCTGTATAAAAATCGGTACTATGGACCGAGTTCAGCAAATTAGCACGCGCTGGACCAATCGCATACATCACGATCACTCCAATAAGCATCAAAAGCCCCATAAACAATATTATGCGGTAATCTGGCCGATGTCGCCGCTGCCCTGCGACAATATCAACCGAAGGCGCAGACTGTGGCATGTGCCGGCCAGCAATCGCCATCTAAATATATCCCCCACTCAGTGCAAGCAACAGGCCAATAAAAGCCGCAACACAGGCAATCACCCAAAACCGCATCGTAACTTTTACCTCTGGCCAACCAATTGCTTCAAGATGATGGTGAATTGGTGCTGAGATAAAAATACGATGATGGAACAGTCGTTTAGAAGTAATCTGCAACAAACTTGAACCCGCCTCAATAACGAAGAGAATACCAATGATTGGGAGTAAAAAGAGTGTATTTGTAAGCATTGCCACAACACCAAGGCTTGTACCAAATGCGAAGCTCCCTACATCACCCATGAAGAATCGTGCAGGATAAATATTAAACCAAAGATAACTGAGCAGCGCACCAACCACCGTGAAACAAAAACCAGCAATCTTCAGGTGTCCTTGCAATAATGCAATCGTACCGAATGCAACAAATGAAATTGAAAGCAACCCACCCGCAAGCCCGTCCAACCCATCGCTAATATTCACTGCATTACCAGTCGATACAACAGCAAAAACAAAGATGGCAATAATCCAAATACCTACTTGCCAGTCACCCATAAATGGAATGTGTACTGAATCATATCCGAGCTTAAAGTAAAAAAACCAACCAAGTACAATCGCCATTGTGGTAATCATTGCAAACTTCAAGCTTGAACGAAGCCCGGCGACACCCTTGCCCTGCCCGCGAATATTAATAACATCATCAAGCAAACCAACCCCTGCCCCGCCAACAAGCGCCGCAAGCGGCAACCACGTCTCAGCGCGATCACGATTGAAGAAAAAGGTCACTACCGCGATGGAAAGAACGCCGATAACACCTGCCATGGTTGGAATATTACGCGTAAACTTCTGCGCATGCAATTTGGTAAATACTTCAAGTTTCTCGCCTGTCGTGCTTGTGCTGCGTTGTCGTTTCCAGAACCTATAACGATAAGCAAAATAAGTATATATTGGCGTCAGCGCCATAGCGAGTAAAAACGAGCCAATACTGAGAATAAATGTTGCGTTAATATCACTTGTAAAAGACTGTAGGTTCATATGCATATTGTACCCTATCACTTCTGTGGCGTCAGGCCTAAATAATTAATAAGCCAGTTGGAGATTGTATTAAAGATAGGCTTCGCGTCAGTGCCACCACCCATCGACTTATCTTTGTCAGAGATCTCAACCATAATTACATAGCGTGGATTATCAGCCGTCGCCCCACCAAACCCGAGATATGTACCGATCGTCTGATCATTTATATATTTACCATTCTTAATGGTCTGCGAGGTACCAGTCTTACCGCCAATAAAATATCGGTCCGAGCCATCATGCGGGTTATACGTAGCATAATGCGCCTCATGCACCATTTCACGTACCACCTGGGATGTCGCTGGCGTTACAACACCCGCCGTTTTATTAGCGTTCTTCGCCCCTGTGAATACACCATCGTCACTAACCGTACCGTTGATAACTGTTGGGTTGTAGTAGACACCTCCATTAATAACCGAGCAAAAACCACTTGCCACCTGCAGCATAGTTACATCCATCCCCTGCCCAAATGCCATGTTACTATAGCGCACTGCATTCCCTTGCACGTCGGCTGGCGACACAATCACACCTTGCTGCTCATTTGCGAGCTCAATACCTGTAGCTTGGCCTAATCGGAAGCGATTGTAAAAATAATTGTACATCGTATCGCGTGCCTGGCGCGTAATATAATTGCCATCACCAAGTCGTTCGGCAATCGTCACCATACCCGTATTAAGTGACCAGTTCAGCGCCGTTTGCATTGTAATATTGCCCGTTACCGCTGCCGTTTTTGTAGCATTGTTAATCGTGATATCATCGACCTTAATCTGTCCAGTATTATTATACGTTGAACCTGGAGTGATAACTCCTTTGTCGACACCCGTCGCCACAGTAAATGTCTTAATGTCAGATCCAGGTTCGTATGGTGCTGAAACAATATCATTGTTAAGCTGTGCAACGTCAGTTACCTTATTGAGCTGGGACGGATCATAGGTAGGCACATTCGCCATTGCAAGCACCTTGCCGGTTTGTGGATCCATAACAATTGCACTAGCGTGGTCAGCCCCACTCTTTGCCACACCGTCCGCAAGCGCTTGTTCCGTCTCAGCCTGAATATTACGATCAATCGTCAGCACCATATTCTGGCCGTTCACTGCAGGTTGACGAATGTTTTTATCAGATACTGTAAGAGGCACATCGCGAATGTCTGTCACCGTCTTAAGCAGCCCGTCCTTGCCCTTTAGTTGTGCATCATTTGCTTGCTCAAAGCCATATTTACCCTCACCGTTTGCATCAACAAATCCAAGCACCTGGCTCGCTAGTTGACCCTCGGGATAAACCCGTTGGCTCACCCCATCGAATCCAATACCAGCTAAGCGTTTCTTCTTCAGCATTTCTGCTTGCTGCATCGTTACTTTTGTTGCAAGCACCTGATAGCGCGAATGGCTCATATCGAGATATTGCGCAAAATTATCACGTACATTTCCCCCGGCAATACTGTTAAGTGCCGATATTACAGCGTTCTTGTCGGTTACCTCTGTTGGGTCAGCCCACACAGTGTACACTGTCTGATTCATCACCAGTTTTGCCGGCGTGGAGCCGTCCATTGTATAAATTTCACCCCGTTTGGCGTGGAGTGTAAATTGCTTCACTTGCTCCTGATCCGCCTGTGCAACATACTTCTCATGCTGCACCACCTGAATATAAAAAAGGCGCACAATAAAAATCGCCATTGCAGCAAGGGTTACTACAGCAATATTTTTCGCGCGACTTCCTTGGGAAAAATGCAGTTCCATGAGTTTTAGGGATTAGGTACTACTCACTCACGCTCTGAACATCTGTCGGGGTCGTCATTGCCTTTGCAACGTTAGAGTTTTTGACAGTTTGCAGTGCCGTAAGACGAGCATTCTCAACTTCCAGGTTATCCTTCTGTTCGGTCAATGAAGAAATCTTGTCTGAGATCGCATTGGCAGCATAGTCATACCCAGACACTCGAGTAGCCTGTGTTAAGTATATCAAACCTAGCACTGTAATCATAAGAGCAACGAGTACGGTGTGGCTGATTGGGCCGAGTTTTACAGCAGAGGCAAAAGCAACTGTATTTTGATTGCGCTGCCAGTTAGTTTGGCGCCTGCTATTAAATTGTACGGTTCGGTTATATGACATTGTGGTTTTTCTTTTTGTGTTTGTTTACTTGGCGTCTTACGGAGAGCTTTTGCTCTCCGTAAGAACGATTGCGAATACTACTTAACGTGTACGTCTACGTTTGCAGATTCGTCTTGGTATTGTACTGGGATATGTACTGGCATTGCAGTTACCCCTCCTTTTTTGTTTTATTTTTTCACTGCGACGCGCAATTTTGCACTGCGTGATCGCGGGTTGTGAACATCCTGAATGGATCCATCAATTGGACGCTTGGTCACGATTTCGAGCTCTGCTTCGTAGCCACTTCTTGTCTGTTCGGCAAAATAGCGCTTTACGATGCGATCCTCCAGGCTGTGAAAGCTAATGACGCCAACTCGACCACCTTTTTTCAGTAATCGAGGGAGGAGCGGCATCACTTCACGAACCTGGTGGAGCTCATCGTTGACCTGGATCCGTATGGCCTGAAAGGTACGTGTCGCTGGGTGGATTTTCTGCCACTTGCCGACATGAGATTGCTTGATAACGTCCGCGAGCTGCCCAGTCGTTTGTATAGGCCGAGCGGCGATAATCGCTTCGGCATAGCGTTTTGCAGTGCCTGGTGACTCCTCGCCATATTCTCGTATGATTCTGGTTAACTCATTGCGTTTTGCAGTGTTAACAATCGTCTCAGCTGTTAAGCTTTGTCGATTATCCATCCTCATATCGAGAGGTCCATCGCGATTAAACGAGAACCCTCTTGCTTGCATATCAAGCTGTGGTGACGACACCCCCAAATCAATTAATATTATATCGAATTGCTTCCCTTCTTCTACTAGCTGTTTTGCAGCACTGAGATAGTCGGTATGCAGTAAACGAGTCCCTTTGTCAGAAAACTCACCGAGGTGTGCAATCGCAAAATCATCGCGATCAACCAAGGCTGATTCAATATAATTATCTGTCTTCTCCAGTACGACTCTCGCATGACCACCATACCCCGCCGTCAGGTCGAGATAATTCTCGCCTAATTGAGGTTGCAGTAATGCGATGACCGACTCGAGTAACACAGGAACATGAAGTGGTGGATGTTCTTTTATACTCATATAACAAAAGTATACCATTCCCAGGCTGTATCCGCACGAGCGAAGCGAGCTTGAAGGGATGGAAATGCGCCAGCGAATTTACTTCGATGATGCATTGGAAGGGCGTGCCCTTCCTCTTTTTGTCAACTCGAGATCACCAAACTGGTAGCAAACCTATGTTTGTTTTCGCATGGTGTGTTTGTTTTTTGTGTATAAGTAAAGATAAGCGCCGACGGTGATTTCTAAGAAACCCATAGTCCGATTTGCTTATCTAAGAGAGACTTATGTGTGAGGTGGAGTTTTTTGGGAGGTGTTGTGTTAGAGGAAGGTACATTCGACTATTTTTAATGTGGGTCGATAGACCACTGGTTCACCACCAG
>Ga0157376_10002116_pt1 | contig 13365 bp, 13 predicted proteins | sample M45metaG_FD_121801 | JGI IMG/M metagenome (GOLD analysis project Ga0157376, IMG submission 121801) | Miscanthus rhizosphere microbial communities from Kellogg Biological Station, Michigan, USA - M4-5 metaG | ecosystem: Host-associated > Plants > Roots > Rhizosphere > Soil | place: USA: Michigan... | reverse complement strand
CGGCCTTGGCCGCAAGCGTGGGGGCGACATTACTGCCAACTGCCGATGTCGGCATTCTTGCCCTCCCCGCCGGACTGGCCATCGGCGCCAAACGACATCACGTCGATCTCGCCCTTGACCCCCGGGTTGAGGTATTGATAAGGGCGGCCCCAGGGATCGTTGGGCAGCTTGTCGAGGTACGGCTTCCAATTGCCGGGCGTGGGGCCCGTCGTGGGCTTGGTGACCAGGGCCTGCAAGCCCTGGTCGGTGGTGGGATAGGCCTGGTTGTCCAGCTTGTAGAGCTTGAGGGCCTGCATCAGGTTGTTGACGTCGGTGCGGGCTGCCGTGACCTTGGCCTCGTCGGCGCGCTCCAGCACGTTGGGCACGATCAATGCGGCCAGCACGCCGATGATGACCATCACCACCATCAGTTCGATGAGGGTGAAGCCGGCTTGGCGTGCGTGACGGGCGTAATGGTTGAGATGCTTCATGGCATTTGAGAGTCGATCGCTTCCATGATAATCGCCGCATGGTGAGCAACTTGCGTAACAGTTGGGCTGTGGCCGCCACGACCTTCCTGTTATGGGGCCTCGTGGCTGCCAGCGCCGTTTACTGGGGGCTGAAGCTCACTGCCAAGCCCGGTGGTGCAACGGGCGGGCCGCCCGTCGTTGCGCCCACGGTCAACGCGGACCCGGCGGCGATTGCGGCCTTGTTGGGCGCCGTGCAGAACACCGGGCCGACCCCCGTCGCCAGCCTGTCCAGCCGTTTTTCTTTGATCGGCGTCGTCGCGGACCAATCGCACGCGGGCGCTGCGCTGATCGCCGTCGACGGCAAGCCGCCCAAGCCGTTCCGCGTCGGGGCGAACGTGGATGAGAACCTGGTGCTGCAATCGGTCGACAGCCGCCGTGCCGTGCTGGGACCCCCCGGTAGTGCGCCGGCGCTCACCCTGGAACTGCCGCCGCCCAAGCCCTGACCGCCGCCGGCCCATCTTCCCGTCTAGAGCTCGGCCGGATGCGGCTGCGCGATGAAGCCGACCGACAGTGCGTTCGCGCCGGCATTCACCGAATTGGTCGGCGCCATCTCCTGCAGCGTGACGGTCACGCCTTTGCCGGCAGCCTCCTGAAGCAGCGACTGGTATTCGGGCAGTGCTTCCACGTCCGCGGTATCGCCCGAATAGCTGACGCAAACATAGTTGGCCAGCAGCCCGCGCCCGACTTCCCGCCGCGCGAGGTTGAGGACGTGCTGGCGAGCCGCAGCCACGCCGCGCACCTTGGCGACAGCCTCGGTCTTGCCTTGCCAGCCGCGCAGGATCGGCATGATGCCCAGCATCTTCGCGGCCGCCTGGCCCAACATGCCGACGCTGTTGTCGCCACGCGCGCGGGCTCGTGCGAGCAGGTAGTCGAGGTTGGACGGCGCGAGGTACCCGTACGCGGACTTGGCGAGGTCCTGCATGTTCGCGCGGATGTTGCTCACCAGCGGTTCGGCCTCGAACTGCCGCAGCGCTTCGAGCACCTGCACGCCGTAGCCGGCGAACAAGTTCATGCTGTCGTAGCACTCCACCAGCAGCGGGCCCTTGATGCCGGCACGCATGCGAACCGGCATCGAATCGGTGATCACGCGCGAGGCGGCCTCGAAAGCGCTCTTGAAGATCGGCGAGCGCGAGGACATGACGAACAGGCCGAACACGTGGTCGAAGTTGGTCGAGATCTGCTCGAGCAGGAACTTGCGGATCTCCGCTTCGCCGGGCGGCATCGACCGCGAGACTTCGGCGGTGCGCATGTCGAGCAAGCGCGAATTGAAGTCGCGCGTGGCGGCCGGCTTGCGCTCGTCGAGGTAGGTCTTGTCGCCGATGCGGATGGCCACCGGCAGCAGGCGCACGCGGGGGTTGTCCAGGACGCTTTGCGGCACATCGGCCGCGGAGTCGATGACGATCCCGAGTCTGAGCATGGCCTGTCTCCGAACGTTCTTGTGCTGTCATCCAGCCCTTCGGCCGCACAGCCTGCCGCCCGAGGGAGCGGCTCCATGCTACGTCTGCAAAAACAATCGGTAAACAGGGTTGGCCGTCTCCTCGACATAGGGATAACCCAAAGTCTCGAGGAACGCCTTGAACGCCTTGTTGTCGGCCTTGGGCACCTGGATGCCCACGAGGATGCGCCCGTAGTCGGCGCCCTGGTTGCGGTAATGGAAGAGGCTGATGTTCCAGTTCGGCCGCATCGCGGAGAGGAACTTCATCAGCGCGCCGGGGCGTTCAGGGAAATCGAAGCGCATCAGCCGCTCGTCCTGCGCGAGCGAGGTCCGTCCGCCGACCATGTGGCGGATGTGTTCCTTGGCCAGCTCGTCGTGCGTGAGGTCCAGCGTGTCGAAGCCGTGGCGGTTGAAGTTGGCCGCGATCTTCACCGACTCGCCCTTGCCGTGCGTGCTGAGGCCGACGAACACGTGCGCGTGCGCGGCATCGCTGATGCGGTAGTTGAATTCGGTGACGCTGCGCAGGCCGCCCGGCAAGGCGCCGACCAGTTCGCAAAAGCGCCGGAAGCTGCCGCGCTCCTCGGGGATCGTCACGGCAAACAGCGCCTCGCGTTCCTCGCCGACTTCCGCGCGTTCGGCGACGAAACGCAGCCGGTCGAAGTTCATGTTCGCGCCCGACAGGATCGCGACGTAGGTTTCGCCGCGCGTCTTGTGCGTGGCGGCGTACTGCTTGATGGCGGCCACGCCCAGCGCGCCGGAAGGCTCGACGATGCTGCGCGTGTCGATGAACACGTCCTTGATCGCCGCGCAGACGGCGTCGGTGTCGACAGTGACGAATTCGTCGACCAGCTCGCGCGCGACGCGGAACGTTTCCTCGCCGACCAGCTTCACGGCGGTGCCGTCGGCGAAGAGGCCCACGTCGGACAGTGTCACGCGCTTTTTCGCGCCGACCGATCGCATCATCGCGTCCGAATCGACGGTCTGCACGCCGATCACCTTGATCTCCGGCCGCACCGCCTTGATGTAGTTCGCCACGCCCGCGATCAAGCCGCCTCCACCGATCGCGACGAACACCGCGTCGATCGGTCCTTGGTGCTGGCGCAGGATTTCCATCGCGATCGTCCCCTGGCCGGCGATCACGTCCGGATCGTCGAACGGATGGACGAAGGTCAGGCCCTGCTGCTTTTCCAGTTCGCAGGCGTGCAGGTAGGCGTCGGAGTAGCTTTCGCCGTGCAGCACCACTTCGCCACCGAGCGACTTCACGCCCTCGACTTTCACTTGCGGGGTGGTGACCGGCATCACGATCACGGCCCGCGTGCCCAATTTGTGCGCCGACAGCGCGACCCCTTGCGCGTGATTGCCGGCCGAGGCGCAGATCACGCCGCGCTTGAGCTGCTCGTCGGTCAGGTGCGCCATCTTGTTGTAGGCGCCGCGCAGCTTGAAGCTGAAGACGGCCTGCTGGTCCTCACGCTTGAGAAGGACCTTGTTGTGCAGCCTGCGGCTGAGGTTCTTGGCCGGTTCGAGCGAGGATTCGATGGCGACGTCGTAGACCCGCGCGGTAAGGATTTTCTTGAGGTAATCGGCCGGCTGTAGATGCTTTTTCATGACGAAACAATCATAAGCGGCCCGCCGAGCGGCTCTCGGCACAGAAAAAAGCCCTCGAGTCTTGCGGCTCGAGGGCTAAATCCACCAAAGGAGAAGGTGGAGGAGACAATCAGCGAGCCGCCCCGGGGGCGGCGCGGGCACAACGAAATCGTTATGCTGCGAAACCAGTATAGCCCGATCTTTGCTGCGATGCAGCACGCTCAGCTGTTTCAATGTGAGACGCCGCGCCGTATTAGCGGAAGTTATCGAGGCCAAGCGCCAATGATGTTTTGATAGGATGAAACGATGGAATGCACGGTGAGCTGGACGGGCGCGACGGGTGCCCGCTCCGGCATGGGATTCGTGGCCGAAACCGGAAGCGGCCATGTGCTCGCGATGGACGGCGCCCCCGATGCGGCCAAGCCCGAAAACGGCGGCCAGAACCTGGCGCCGCGGCCCATGGAAACCGTGCTGGCCGGTGCCGGCGGCTGCACCGCCTATGACGTCGTTTTGATCCTCAAACGCGGCCGACACGACGTGCGCGGCTGCTCCGTCAAGCTCACTTCGGAACGCGCGCCCGTGGACCCGAAGGTGTTCACCAAGATTCATATGCATTTCACGGTGACGGGGCGAGACCTACCGGCGCAGGCGGTGGAGCGGGCGATCGCCATGAGTCACGACAAATACTGCTCCGCGACTATCATGCTCGGGAAGACGGCGGAGATCACCACCAGCTTCGAGGTGCTGGCGGGCTGAAGACCCGCTGTCAGATGTAGTGCGCCGTGGTCGTCATCACCTTGGCCGCCGCGCGCATCAGCGCCTTCACAGGGGCGGGCAGTTCCACCGCGCCCGCTTGCAACGCCTGTGCGGCGTGCGCGGCTTCATCGTCCTTCATCTGCGCGACGATGGCACGGGACGCATGATCGCCCGCAGGGAGCCGATCCAGGTGGCTTTGCAGGTGCGCCTCGACCTGCTTTTCGGTCTCCACCACGAAGCCGAGGCTCGCGCGATCGCCGAAGCGCCCTGCGAGCAGGCCCAGGCCGAATGCGCCGGCATACCAGAGAGGATTGAGGAGCGACGGGCGATCATCGAGTTCGGCCAGCCGCTCCGCGGTCCACGCGAGGTGGTCCGTCTCTTCGGCTGCGGCGCGCTCGAAGTGCTCTCGCAAAACAGGGTCCGGCGTGGCCAGCGCCTGCGCCGTATAGAGGGCTTGCGCGCACACCTCGCCCACATGATTCACTCGCATCAGCGCGGCCGCGTGCTTGCGTTCGTGCGAGGCGAGCAGCGTCTCGTCGGCGGCGACAACGGGGCACGCGCGCTGCGCCCGGGGCTTCGCGAAAAGGGTCTTGAGGGCGCTATCGGCGGCGCCGAAAAAGCGGTCGCTTGCATGCATTTGAAGGCAAGTTTAGACCGGTGGGCGTCCTGGCCGCATTTTCGCCATCCGAAACGAAAATTCCGGCTGTTGCGCGGGTTCCACTGAGCAGTTTGCTTCTGTTGTCCGTGTGCAACGAAAGGCGCGGGCAAACCCTAAATACTTTGCGAAAGCAGAGCCCCTCTGGTGCAATAACGACAACCTTCCAAAAGGAGGTTGGCCCGGGGATCCGGCGGGAGCACAAGAGTGCCTGCATAACGTGACCCCTTCGCACCGGAGCCCTCTGTTTAACCTTGGAGAAACTTGCATGAAAAAGTCCCTGATTGCTCTGGCCGCGCTGGCATCGTTCGCCGGCGTCGCCTCTGCCCAATCTTCCGTCACGCTGTTCGGCATCGTCGACGCGACCCTGGCCTTCGGCCACGGCACCGCCAGCAACAAGACGCAGCTGACCAACTCGGGCTACAACAGCTCGCGTCTGGGTTTCCGTGGCACGGAAGACCTGGGTGGCGGCATGTCCGCTTCCTTCTGGCTTGAAGCCGGCCTGAACAACGACAACGGCACTGGCGCCAACAGCAACACGAACAACCAGCCGTCGGGCCAGCCGGCCGCCGGTACGGTCCCCAACGGCTCGCAAGGCCTGACGTTCAATCGCCGTTCCACGGTCAGCCTGGCTGGCGGCTGGGGCGAACTGCGCCTGGGCCGTGACTACACCCCGCAATTCTGGAACCTGACGGTCTTCGATCCGTTCGGCACCAATGGCGTGGGCACCACCCAGACCCTGAACTCGATCATCACCGGCGTCACCGCCGTTCGTGCTTCGAACAGCATCGGCTACTTCCTGCCGGGCAACCTGGGCGGCTTCTACGGCCAAGTCCAGTACTACCTGGGCGAGAACAACAGCAATGCTGCGAACAAGGACGACGGCACCGGCTACGGCCTGCGCTTCGGCTTCGCCAACGGCCCGTTCAACGTGGCGCTGGCTCTGAGCCGCACCAAGTACCTGGCGGGTGACGTTCAGCAAAACAACGTTGCCGGTCAGTGGGACTTCGGCGTTGCCAAGCTGATGGGCGAGTACAGCTTCGACAAGAACGAAGCCGTCACCAGCGGCAAGGGCCGTGGTTACCTGGTCGGTGGCCTGATCCCGGTTGGCGCCGGCGAAATCCGCCTGGCCTACTCGCGCTACAAGGTCGAGCTGGCTGCTTCCACCCCGACCGCCAAGAAGTGGGCGATCGGCTACGACTACAACCTGTCCAAGCGCACGGTTCTGTACACGACCTACGCCCACGTTTCCAACAGCGGCGGTTCTGGCCAAGCTCTGAACGGCGCGACCCTGACGGGCGCGAACGATTCGTCGACCGGCCTGGACATCGGTCTGCGTCACGCCTTCTAATTCGGCGGCTGGCCTAGAGCCAGCTTCGAATGAAGAAACTTGAAAAGCCGCCTTCGGGCGGCTTTTTTTGTGCCTTCACCGCAATTGCTTTAAGCCTGAAGGAAACCCCTGTGTCGGCACTACATTTGCTCTGCTAGCATCGTCTGTCCCCACGACCTCAAGAGATGCTCGCTTTCGTTCTGCGCCGCCTGCTCCAGGCTGTGATCGTGATGATCGCAGTGGCGTTCATCGCGTTCTTGCTGTTCCAATATGTCGGCGATCCGGTCGTGTTCCTGCTCGGCCAGGACGCGAAGCCCGATCAAATCCGGCAACTGCGCACCGACCTTGGGCTCGACCAGCCCTTCTTCGTCCAGTTCTGGCACTTTCTGGGGAATGCCGCCCAAGGTGAATTCGGCTTGAGCCTGCGGCAGGGCGCGAAGGTCTCGCGGCTGATCGGCGAGCGCTTTCCGGCGACGCTCGAGCTCGCCGTCGTGGCGGGCGTAGGCGCCGTGCTGATCGGCATCCCGATGGGCGTGTATGCGGCCTTGCGGCGCGGAACGTTCCTGAGCCAGGTGTTTCTCACCTTGTCGCTGCTCGGCGTGTCGCTGCCGACATTCCTGATCGGCATTCTCCTGATCCTCGTGTTCGCGGTGCTGCTCGGCTGGTTCCCGAGCTTCGGCCGCGGCAACGTGGTATCGCTCGGCTGGTGGAACACTGGCCTGCTCACGGTCGATGGATGGCACCATATCGTGCTGCCGGCCGTGACCCTGGCGATCTTTCAGCTCACCCTCATCATGCGGCTCGTGCGGTCCGAAATGCTCGAAGTGCTGCGCACCGACTACATCAAGTTCGCCCGTGCACGTGGCCTGCCCGATCGCGCCATCCATTTCGGCCACGCGCTGAAGAACACTCTGGTGCCGGTGATGACGATCATCGGCCTGCAACTCGGCACGCTGATCGCGTTCTCGATCATCACCGAGACCGTGTTCCAGTGGCCCGGCATGGGCCTGCTGTTCATCCAGGCGGTCACCTTCGCCGATATTCCCGTGATGGCGGCTTACCTGTGCCTCATCGCGCTGATCTTCGTCATCATCAACCTCATCGTCGACCTGCTGTACTTCGCGGTCGATCCGCGGCTGCGCGTGGGCAACGCGCAAGGACATTGAGATGCTCGCACCCCGCCTGAAGGCCAACGGCCGCGCGTTCGCGCACATCGCGCAGTTCCATCCGGAGCTCACGGCGTTGCGGCGAGACCTGCATGCGCACCCGGAACTCGGCTTCGAGGAAATCTACACCTCCGGACGCGTGAAGGAAGCGCTCAAGGTGTGCGGTGTCGACGAGATCCATAGCGGCATCGGCAAGACCGGTGTGGTCGGCGTCATCCGCGGCAAGCGCCACTCGAGCGGCCGCATGATCGGCCTGCGCGCCGACATGGACGCGCTCACCATGACGGAGCAGAACGACTTCGCCTGGAAGTCGCACAAGAGCGGCATGATGCACGGCTGCGGCCACGACGGGCACACGGCGATGCTGGTGGGCGCGGCGCGCTACCTGGCCGAGACGCGCAACTTCGACGGCACGGCGGTGCTGGTGTTCCAGCCCGGCGAAGAGGGCTTCGCGGGCGCCAAGCAGATGATCGAGGACGGCCTGTTCGAGCGCTTCCCCGTGGAGGCGATCTACGCAATGCACAACTGGCCGCAGATGAAGCCCGGCACGATCGGCATCAACCCCGGCCCCATGATGGCCGCCGCCGATCGCGTGACCATCGAAGTCACTGGACGGGGCGGGCACGGCGCGCATGCGTATCTGGCGATCGACCCGGTGCTGGTGGCGGCGCACATCATCACCGCGGCGCAAAGCATCGTCTCGCGCAACGTGCGGCCGATCGACAGCGCCGTGATCAGCCTGTGCGCCGTGCAGGCCGGCGACTTGCAAGCCATGAGTGTGATCCCCAGCAAAGCGACCATCGTCGGCACCGTGCGGACGTTCCAGCCGGAAGTGCAGGCCCTGGTTGAACGGCGGCTGGCCGAGCTGTGCAGCGCAGTGGCGCTGGGCCTGGGCGCGACCGCGGCCGTGCAATTCGATCGCGTGTATCCCGCCACGATCAACTCGCCGGCGGAAGCGAATTTCGCCGGCGACGTCGCCGAAAGCCTGGTGGGTGCCGAGCACGTGGTTCGCGACATGGAGCCCAGCATGGGCGCGGAAGACTTTTCGTTCATGCTGCAGACCAAGCCGGGCGCGTACCTGCGCATCGGACAGGGCGGCGAAGGCAACTGCTTCCTGCACAACACCCGCTACGATTTCAACGACGACATCCTTCCGCTCGGCTCTGCGCTGCACGCCGGCATCATCGAGCAGTCCATGCCGCTTTCGGCCGGATGACGCAACCACTTTCCCCAACGAGAACCAGGAGTACCCATGAAATTCAGCCTGACACTGCTATCGGTCGCCCTCGCCGGCGCCCTCGGCGCGACGGCCGCGCACGCGGTGACGGTGCGCATCGCCAACCAGGGCGATTCGCTGTCGCTGGACCCGCACTCCCTGCAGGAATCGTTGCAGCTGTCCGTCACCGGTAACGTGTACGAGCCGCTCGTCACGCGCGACAAGAATTTCAAGCTGACGCCGGCGCTGGCCACGAGCTGGAAGCAGGTCGCACCGACGGTATGGCGCTTCGAGCTGCGCAAGGGCGTGCAGTTCCACGACGGCACGCCCTTCACGGCCGACGACGTGATCTTCAGCTATGACCGCACGCGCGGCGAAGGCTCGGACCTGCAAAGCGCCGTTGGGCCCATCAAGGCCATCCGCAAGATCAACGATCACGTGGTCGAGATGGACACGTCCACGCCGTTCCCGATCCTGCCGGACCTGATCACCAACTGGTACATCATGAGCAAGAAGTGGTGCGAGACGAACCAGGCCACGAAGCCCGTCGATCGCCGCAAGGGCATCGAGAACGCGGCCTCGTTCCGCGCCAACGGCACTGGCCCTTTCCGCGTGCGCGAGCGCCAGCCGAACGTGCGCACGACGTTCGTGCGCAACGGGAACTACTGGGGCAAGATCGAAGGCAACGTCGATGAAGTCGTCTTCAACGTGATCGGCAACGACGCGACGCGCGTCGCGGCGCTGATGTCCGGCGAAATCGACGTGATGGAGCCCGTGCCGGTACAGGACGTGGACCGCATCAAGGCCGCACCGAACCTGAAGGTGCTGCAAGGCCCCGAACTTCGCGTCATCTTCCTGGGCATGGACCAGAAGCGCGACGAACTGCTGTTCTCGAGCGTGAAGGGCAAGAATCCGTTCAAGGACAAGCGCGTGCGCCAGGCCTTCTACCAGGCGATCGATGTCGAAGGGATCAAGCGCACCGTCATGCGCGGGGCCTCGACGCCCAATGCCGAGATGATGCCGCCGCAGGTCAACGGCTTCGCGCCCGACCTCGCCAAGCGCCTGCCTTTCGATCCGGAAGCCTCCAAGAAATTGCTGGCCGAGGCAGGTTATCCGCAAGGCTTCGAAGTGACGATGAACTGCCCGAACGATCGCTACGTGAACGACGGGGCGATCTGCCAGGCGGTCGCGGCGAACCTCGCTCGCGTCGGCGTGAAGATCAACTTGCAGATCGAGACGAAGGGCACGTACTTCCCGAAGATCCTGCGCCGCGATACCAGCTTCTACATGCTCGGCTGGACATCGACCACCGTCGACGCCCACAACGTGCTGTACCCGATCATGGCTTCGCCGGGTGAAGGCGGCCGCGGCCAGTTCAACCTGGGCGCCTACAGCAATCCCAGGGTCGACGAGTTGACGCTGAAGATCGCTTCCGAAACCGACCAGAAGAAGCGCAACGAGATGATCCACGAGGCCATCAAGATCCACCAGGACGACGTGGGCCACATCCCGCTGCACCAGCAGGCGCTGAACTGGGCCGCCAAGAAGAACATCGACCTGGTCCAGATGCCCAACAACGACATGGTGTGGAAGTACATCACCGTCAAGTGATCGCGAACGAAAAGACGCAAGGCTGGCTCGGGCGGGCCTGGCACAGCGATGTCGGCTACAGCTTCCGCACCTCGCCGGTGGCGATGGGTGCGGCGCTGGTCGCGTTCCTCTGCGTGTTCTGCGCGGTGTTCGCGAACCTGGTGGCGCCGCACCACCCGTTCGACCTCGCCACGCTGGAGCTGAGCGATGCATTCCTGCCGCCCTCTTGGGTGGAGGGCGGCAACCCGAAGTATTTTCTCGGCACCGACGACCAGGGCCGCGACATCCTGTCGGCAATCATGTACGGCGCGCGGATTTCGCTCCTGGTCGGCCTGGCGTCGGTGATGTTGTCGGTGCTGATCGGCGTGAGCCTGGGATTGCTGGCCGGCTTCCTGGGCGGACGCACGGACGCGTTCATCATGCGGGTATGCGACGTGATCCTGTCGTTCCCCGCGATCCTCGTCGCGCTGCTGATTGCCGGTGTGGGGCGCGCATTGCTGCCCAATGCCGGCGAAGTTGTGATCTTCGGCGTGTTGATCCTGTCGATCTCGCTGGCGGGCGGCGGCGGCTGGGTGCAGTACGCGCGCACGGTGCGCGGCTCTACGCTGGTCGAGCGCAGCCGCGAGTACGTGCAGGCAGCGCGCGTCACCGGCGTTTCGCCGCTGCGCATCATGCGGAGGCACGTCTTGCCGAATATTCTCGGCCCAGTGATGGTCCTTTCCACGATCCAGGTCGCCACCGCGATCATCACGGAAGCGACGCTGTCGTTCCTGGGTGTCGGCGCGCCGCCGAACTCGCCTTCGCTCGGCACGTTGATCCAGGTGGGCAACAAGTTCCTGTTCTCCGGCAACTGGTGGATCACCGTCTTCCCCGGCACGATGCTGGTGCTGATCGCGCTGTCGGTGAACCTGCTGGGCGACTGGCTGCGCGACGCCTTGAACCCGCGGCTGCGCTAGCACCCGCCATCCCATGAGCCTGCTTCAAGTCAACAACCTCGTGGTCGAGTTCCCGCACCGCCGCGGCACGCTGCGCGCGCTCGACGACATCAGCTTCGACATCGCCCCTGGAGAAATCCTCGGCGTGGTCGGTGAGTCCGGCGCGGGCAAGTCGCTCACGGGCGCCTCCATCATCGGCCTGCTCGAGCCGCCCGGGCGCGTGGCCGGCGGCCAGATACTGCTGGAGGGCCAACGCATCGACAACCTGTCGCACGAGCAGATGCGCCACATCCGCGGCCGCAAGATCGGAGCGATCTTCCAGGACCCGCTCACCTCGCTCAACCCGCTGTACACCGTCGGCCGCCAATTGACCGAGACCATCCAGGCCCATCTGCCGGTGGACGGCGCGGAAGCCAAGCGGCGCGCCATCAGCCTGCTGGAGGACACCGGCATCCCGGCCGCGGCGCAGCGCATCGACCACTACCCGCACCAGTTCTCCGGCGGCATGCGCCAGCGCGTGGTAATCGCCCTTGCGCTTGCTGCCGAACCCAAGTTGATCGTAGCCGACGAGCCCACCACGGCACTCGACGTCTCGATCCAGGCGCAGATCATCCAGCTGCTCAAGCGCGTGTGCAAGGACCGTGGCGCCGCCGTCATGTTGATCACCCACGACATGGGCGTGATCGCCGAAACCTGCGACCGCGTGGCCGTCATGTACGCCGGCCGCATCGCCGAGATCGGCCCCGTCCATGAGGTGATCAACCAGCCTGCACACCCGTACTCCATGGGCCTGATGGCCGCCATCCCCGACATCACGCAGGACCGCGAGCGGCTTCACCAGATCGACGGCTCGATGCCCCGGCTGAATGCGATCCCGACCGGCTGCGCTTACAACCCGCGCTGCCCGCGTGCGTTCTCCCGCTGCACGGCGGAGCGGCCCGACCTGCTGGCCGCCGGCGCCACCCGCGCCGCCTGCTGGCTGCACGATGCGCACCAGGGAGTGGTGGCATGAGCGCGCGTGAGGCAGTGGTGGCGCCGCTCGTGCAGGCGCGCGACCTGGCCAAGACCTTCGACGTCTCGGCGCCCTGGCTCAATCGCGTGATCGAGCAGCGCCCGCGCGTGCTGCTGCACGCCGTCGACGGTGTCAGCTTCGAGATCGCCAAGGGCCGCACCCTTGCGCTGGTCGGCGAATCGGGATGCGGCAAGAGCACCGTCGCGAAACTGCTGGTCGGCCTGTACGAGCCCACGCGCGGCGGCCTGACCTTCGACGGACAGGATGCGCACGCGGCGTACCGCACTGCCCAAGGGCGGCAGCTGCGCCGCCGCATCCAGATGATCTTCCAGGACCCATACGCGAGCCTGAACCCGCGCTGGACGGTGGAGGACATCGTGGGCGAGCCGCTGCATGAGCACGACGTCGTCACGGACAAGGTGCAGCTCGAAGGCCGCGTCGGCGAGCTGCTGAAATCTGTCGGCCTGTCGCCGCAGGACATGGCGAAATACCCGCACCAGTTCTCGGGCGGACAGCGCCAGCGCATCTCGATCGCGCGGGCGCTGGCCACCGAGCCCGAGTTCCTGGTGTGCGACGAGCCCACTTCGGCGCTCGACGTGAGCGTGCAGGCGCAAGTGCTCAACATCATGAAGGACCTGCAGCGCAAGCAGGGCCTGACCTACCTGTTCATCTCGCACAACCTGGCCGTGGTGCGGCACGTGAGCGACGAGGTGGGCGTGATGTACCTGGGCCGCATCGTCGAGCTCGCCGGCAAGCACCAGCTGTTCGGCAACCCGCGCCATCCGTACACGCGCATGTTGCTCGATGCGATCCCCAAGATGCACGACACGGGGCGGTCGCGCACACCGGTGCAAGGCGAGGTGCCCAATCCGCTGAACCCGCCCACGGGTTGCACCTTCCATCCGCGCTGCCCGCATGCCAACGAGCGCTGCAAGGTGGAACGGCCGGCACTGCTGGAGTTCGGCGGCGCGCGCATCGCCTGCCACGCGGTGGAGGAAGGGCGGATTTAGGGGCGCCGGATTGCGGGTCTCGCCCGCAATGACTTCAGGCGTAGCGCTTGTTACGCAAGTTGTTCTTCATCTCGCGCAGCAGCGGCTGCAGGCGCGGTCCGATGCGCAGCGCAACGGCGGTGGCGAGCACATCGATGATCACCAGGTGCAGCAGGCGCGACACCATG
>Ga0157376_10002115_pt1 | contig 13367 bp, 7 predicted proteins | sample M45metaG_FD_121801 | JGI IMG/M metagenome (GOLD analysis project Ga0157376, IMG submission 121801) | Miscanthus rhizosphere microbial communities from Kellogg Biological Station, Michigan, USA - M4-5 metaG | ecosystem: Host-associated > Plants > Roots > Rhizosphere > Soil | place: USA: Michigan... | reverse complement strand
TCGATGACGATGCGCCCGCCGCGCGTCTCGATTCCGTCTTCGGGCCGAAGAAACGAGAACTCTCCGGTCTGGCCGATGGAGACGATCACCGTGTCGGCGGGAACGATCGATTCGGAGCCCTCGATGAACTGGGGCGAGAACCGGCCGTGCTCGTCGAAGACCCTCGAGACGGAGAGAAACTCGACGCCGCGGACGGTGCCGCCCTCCCCGACGAAGCGCTTCGGACCCACGCCATGACGGAACCGGATCCCCTCGCGGAGGGCCTCTTCGATCTCTTCGGGCGAAGCCGGCATCTCGCTCTCGGACTCGAGGCTGCAGACCGTCACCTCGCGGGCGCCGAAGCGGATGGCGCTGCGAGCGACGTCGAGGGCCTGGACCACCGAGAGATTGCGTTGGAGGTTCTCCTGCTCGCCGCCGCGCGCCGCCACGCGCGCCACGTCGAGGGCCACGTTGCCCCCGCCGATGACGAGGACCCGCCGCCCCATCTCGACCTTGTACCCGAGGTTGACGTTGAGCAGATAGTCGATACCCTTGAGGATGCCGTCGAGCTCGATCCCGTCGACGGCGAGCTCGCGGCTGCGCATCGCTCCGACGCCGAGGAACACCGCCGCGTAGCCCTGCTCCTTCAAGTCGGCCAGCGTGAACTCGTGTCCCAGGCGCGCGTTCGTCGTCAGCTCCACGCCCAGTGAGAGGATCGCGTTGATCTCGAGCTGGATCAGCGCCCGCGGCAGCCGGTACTCCGGGACGCCGAGTCGGAGCATGCCCCCCGCGACGGGGGCCGCCTCGAAGATGGTGACCGGATATCCCATGAGGGCGAGGTCGTGCGCGCAAGCCAGGCCCGCGGGACCCGATCCGATGACGGCCACACGTTCGACGTGGCGTTTCTCGCGGCGGCCGTAGATCTCGGCGAGGACGGAGAGATCGATCATGCTCTCCACGCCGAATCGCTCGGTGACGAAGCGCTTGAGAGCCCGGATGGAGATCGGCGCGTCGATCTCACCGCGGCGGCAGACGCCCTCGCAGGGGGCGGCGCAGATGCGCCCACAGATCGACGCGAGAGGGTTGGGCCGGCGCGCCACGGCGTAGGCCTCGCGGTACCGGCCCTGCGCGATCATCGAGACGTACTTTCCCGCCTCCGTGTGGACCGGACACGCCCATTTGCAGGGGAAATTACGCTCGAGCCACTCGCGATTGAGATCCGCCACGCTTCACTTCGCGATCTCGAAGTCGACCTCGGTGGCCCCGGCCACGGTGGCGGGCTTCTCGGCGGCCTTGAGCTTCGGATGCCAGATCTTGACGGTGTAGCTGCCGTCCGGCACGTCGCCGATGTGGAAGCTCCCGTCCGCCTTGACCGACGTGAAGTAGGGCGTCGGAACCGCCACGACGTAGGCCTCCATCTCGGGGTGCACCTTGCACAGGAGGACCGCCGCGCATTCCTTCGCGAACGTGTAGCTCTTCGTCTGGCCCTGCGGCCAGGTGCCGAGGTTGAACTTCTCGGCGCAGGCCTCGGGCGTGAAGACGTTGTGGAGAACCGCGTCCGAGTTCAAGAAGTCGACGGTGGTACCGACGAGCACCGGAAGGATGTGCGGGCTGAAGACCAGATTCTTCTGGTCCATCTTTGCATGATCCTTGGGAGCCGGGAAGCTCTTGCCGGCGATGGCGCCGACGTAGACGACGGCGTCGGCGCAGTCCCGCACACCCTTGCAGACGACCTTTCCGTGGAGATCGCCCGCGGCCATGGGCAACGCGACGGTGAGGGCGAGAAGAACGAGGACAGACCTTCGCATGACGTGTGCTCCTTCTAGAACGCCGCCCGGAGGACGGTCGTGAACGTGTAGTTCTTGTTGTTGACGAGGTCGCCGTTGTACTCGAGCATCAGTTTGATGTTGGCGTACGCCAGGAAGCTAAAGTTGGCAGTGAAGATCTTGCTCAGCCGCGCGGTGGAATCGCCCGGAGTGAGCTGCTCATACCGCACGGACGCCTGGAACGGAGGGGCGAAGACGTAGTCGCTCTGGACGAACCAGGCACTGTAGCTGGGGCTCTTCGCGGCGAAGAGGACGTTGCTCTCGGGGTTGAAGATCTCGAGGTTGTCCTTGCCGCGAAGGTATCCGCCGAAGACGTTCAGGCTCCCGACGTAGACCGATCCGTAGATTCCGTACCGGTGAAAGGTGCGGTCCTGTTCGTTGAAGGTCTCGCCGGCGGGATCGGTGACCTCGTAGTTGACCCCGCCCCCGTTGCCCCAGTATCCGAGAACGCCTAGCCGAAAAGAGGTCTCCTTCCAGTTCTCGGGTGGCAGGGTGACGCCGGTCGACGTGCCGTCGAGCGCGAGGCCGCCGAACTTGTAGTCGATCCGGGCGTACGCATCCTTCTGGGTCGTGCTCCCGAAGGAGTCGAAAGATCCGCCCGGACCGATCGGGCTGTCGACGCCGACGACGTACAGGAGGCGATGCGCCACGATGCCGTACATCTCGATCGCGCGCGCATTGGCCGGCAGGGCCACGCCGCAGGAGTCGCTGTCGCAGAGGCCGGTTCCCCCGTTGAAGCCGATCGGGTTGTAGTCGAAGAACGAGCCGATCCCGCTGTCGGTCATGATCCACATTTCCTGGAAGCCATCCCAGGCGTTGGGCGCGAGCTTCCCGAGACGGAAGTTGAAGAGGTGCTCGGGGCCGAACGCGTTGACGAAGTCGAGCCGCGCGTGCTCGATCTCGACCTCGGTGCCGCCGTCCGGAAGCTCACCGTAGGTGAGCTCGCTGAAGAAGCTCATGTGCTTGCCGAGCGTGCCGGCGGCGAAGAGGTTGAGCTCCTGGGGGAACTGGAAGTCGTTGTGGAGGACCTGGTGGCCCGAATCGTCCGCCGCGGAGGCATAGAGGTCCGCAAACTTGGCGTTGACCGCCAGCGGCACGTTGCCGGGAAGCGTGCTCGGATAGACCATCTTCGGCCAGAGCTTCTCGTAGGCCTCGGAGCCGAGCGACACGGGCACCTGTTTGACCATCTCCTCCGTCTCGCCGGGCATGCGGTAGCCGTTGAGTCGAAACGCCTGGCCGAAGGGATTGAGCTTCGGAAAGATGGCGTGGCAGGTCTGGCACGAGGTCTGATACTTCCGGGAAAAAGCCGGGACCCCTTTTGCAGTGGGCACGCCGGCGCCAAAGAACAGGCACCCGACCGCGAAGAGTGCGAAGACGATGCAGAGACCGCGTTTCGAGCTTTCCACCTGCCCCTCCCTTCTTTGAAAGGAATGCTGGGGCCGGGGCGACACGGAGGAAATGCCGCAACCTCACCAAATCCGGTGAAGCGAACTCACCAGGGCGGGAGAGGAGCTAGACGATGTGCTGCTGAAACGCGAAGGCGACGGCTTCCGCCTTCGAGTGGACCTCGAGTTTCTCGAGGATGTTCTGGATGTGATTGCGGGCAGTCAGCGTCGAGATGTGCAGCCGACCGCCGATCTCGGGCGTCGACCGGCCGGCCGCCAGCATGCCGAGCACCTCCACTTCGCGCGCCGTGAGCTTGCGGGCACGGGCGTCCGGCGATTCGCGCACGGCGACCAGCATCGGCCGCGGCGGCGCCTCGCGGGGCGCCTCCGCGACGTGCGGGCGCGGCTCGGAGGGTTTGAGGATGTGCGCGAGCACGAAGTTATCGGGAGAACGGACCGTGAGATGGAGGACGCTCACGTCCATCGGGAGGATGCGCCCGTCCTTGGCGCGCAACCGGAGGCCGAAGTGGTGGATCGTCTCGCCCCGCGCCGCCATCTGCGTGACCGGGCAGTGCTCCGAGCAGTAACGGTTCCCGTATGCGTCACAGCCTCCCAGTGCGCTGGCGCAGGGAGATCCCAGGATCTCCTCGTCCGTGAAGCCGAAGAGGCGTTCGCAGCTCGTGTTCCAGAAGATGATCCTGAGGCGGTGGTCGGTCGCGAAGACGGGGTCGGGCGACTGGACGAGGCTTTCGAAGAGTCCCAGGACCTCCTGCGGGACGTGGGCCACCCGGTTCACGGCGATCGTCTCGGAGCTGCTGCCCGGGTCCGCCGAGTCCCAGCGAGTCCGGGCCTCGCGTTATTGCGCACGGAATTGCCAAGCTAGCACATCTGCTCGGGTGGGAGGGCTCGCGTTCATGGCGCTCGACCCTCCGCTCCGAAAAAAGAGCGGCCGGGGTCTCCCCCGGCCGATCGCCTCAGGCCGCAGCGTCAGACGCGGCTACTCCGTGGTCTTCCCGGCGAAGTGCTCCTTGGCGACCACGGCCTCGGCCTTGGTGGCATGCACCGTGCCATCCGCGTGCTCTGGGGGCCCGTACAGCGTGTACAGCTTCAGGGGCTTGTCGCCCGTGTTCCGCACGTTGTGCCGCGCGCCGGCGGGAACGAGAATCGCCGAGTCGCCCTCGATCTTCGTCTTGCGGCCGTCGATCGAGACTTCCCCTCTGCCCATCTCGATCCGGAAGAACTGGTCACGGTCCGGGTGGACCTCTTCGCCGATGTCCTCGCCCGGCGCGAGGGACATCAGCACGAGCTGAATGTTCTTCCCCGTGTAGAGCACGCGGCGAAAATCGGTGTTGTGTTCGGTAATGTCTTCGATGTCTTCGACGAAGCCTCTCATGGGTCCCACCTTTCTACCCCTCCGCGGGGTATCTCCCTTTGACGTGAACCGACGACCTGACGATATGAGGTCGACTTCGAAGGCGCCTGATTCAATCGAATCAGGCAGGTTAGAGCCGGAAGAACGCTCTCCGCGCGGTGCGCGAGCTCGGACACGGTCCCCGCCGAAGTGAAATCCGTCGCGCCGTCGTTGCTCCAGCCCGGGTCCAAGATCCCGTTCTCGCATCTCGAGCACGCCGTTACCGTTGCTGTTGTCGTGGACGACGGGGTCCACGGTCAGCGACGCGAAACAGTCAACAGGTTCGGGGCGTCGGAGCTGTTCATCGGGAAGTGAGCCGCCAGAAGCGGCCCGCTGGCGATCTCGCACCCTGGCTCGCCCTCCGGCGCCTAACCCACTGAGAGGGTTTGAACTGTGTTGGTTTTCGAATCCCGGTGTCCCGACCAAAATCCCTGACCGGCTCTCCCACGGGTGCCGTCGGCTGAACGGCGCGCGGCGCCCCCCTTCGGTTATTCTGTACATCTCCACGCCGGATTGGCGGAGACCCTATGGCCCAAACTCCTCCGAAGTCGAGCTTCCTGGGGGATCCGAAGACCCCGCTGGAGTTCGGCGGCGCGAGTGTTTCCTTTCCGGTCTCCTTCGCGCAGCAGCGGGTCTGGTTTCTGCACTACCTGGAGCCGACCACCGCCTCCTACAACCTTCCCGTCGGCTTCCGCCTCCGTGGTCCGCTCGACGTGGGGGCGCTCGAGGAGAGCCTGAACGAGGTCGTGAAGCGCCAGGACGTCCTCCGCACGACGTTTCCCGTAAGGGAGGGCCGGCCCGTCCAGGTCATCGTTCCCGTCCGCCGCGTCGCACTTCCCGTGATCGATCTGACGGATTCCCCCCCGGAGGCCCGCGAGGGCGATGCCGCGCGTCTGGCGGCCGTCGAGGCGAACCGCCCCTTCGATCTGGCGCAGGGACCGCTCTTCCGCGCGCGGCTGCTTCGTCTCCACGAAGAGGAGCACGTCCTGATCGTGACGATGCACCACATCGTCTCCGACGGCTGGTCGATCGGCATCTTGATGCGGGAGCTCGCCGCGCTCTACGGGGCCTTCCGTCTCGGACGGCCCTCTCCGCTGCCGGAGTTGCCCATCCAGTACGCCGACTACGCCCTCTGGCAACACGAATGGCTGCGCGGCGACGTTCTCGAGACGGACCTCGCCTACTGGAAGAGACAATTGGCCGGCCTTCCCGCCCTGCTCGAGGTCCCCACGGACCGGCGGCGCGGCGCGGTCCGTTCGCCGCGCGGAGGGTCCCTCAGCGCGATCTGCCCGCCCGGTCTCCTCGAGCGATTGAAGGCTCTCGCCCGGAACGAGAGCTCGACTCTCTTCATGACGCTCCTCGCGGCGTTCCAACTCTTCCTCTCGCGCTACACCGGGCAGGAAGACATCCCGGTCGGCTCGCCGATCGCCGGGCGGACCCAGGTCGAGACCGAGGGGCTGATCGGTTTCTTCGTCAACACCCTCGTCCTGCGGGGCGATCTCTCGGGTGATCCGAGCTTCCGCCGGCTTCTCGCGCGCGTTCGCGAGATGGCGCTGGACGCCTATGCGCACCAGGATCTCCCCTTCGAGCGGCTCGTGCAGGAGATGCAGCCCGTCCGGAGTCCGAGTCAGACGCCGCTCTTCCAGATCGTCTTTCAGCTGGCGACCTCGCCTCGGCAGCAGCCCTCGTTTTTCGGCCTGGACGTGACCTCGTTCCCCGTGCGGACCGAGAACGCGAAATTCGACCTGAGCCTGAGCGTGATCGCGCGGCCGGATCGGCTCTCCTCGTCCTCCGTCATCGACTACCGAACCGATCTCTACGATGCCGAAACGATTCGCCGAATGCTGGGGCACTGGCACGTCCTGCTCGCCGGTATCGCGGCCGATCCGGACCGGCCGATCTCCGAGATCCCTCTGATCGACGACGCGGAACGCCGGCAGATCCTCTTCGATTGGAACGCGACCCAATCCGCCTATCCGCGCGAGAAGAGCGTCTCGGAAGTCTTCGAGGCGCAGGCCGCCGCGACGCCCAACGCGACGGCTCTCGTCTTCGGGGCCGAGCGGATGACGTACGCGGAGCTGAATGCGCGCGCGAACCGTTTGGCCCATGCTCTGCGCGCGCGCGGCGTGGAGGCCGAGACACCGGTGGGAGTCTTTCTCGAACGCTCGTTCGAACTGGTCGTCGCCCTGCTGGCGATTCTCAAGGCCGGAGGATCCTACGTCCCGCTCGACACGGCGTATCCGCGCGAACGGTTGGGTCTCCTGATTCGTCAGACCGGGATGCGCCTCGTCTTGACCGACGGGGATTCGGCGAACCGAATCGGAGCCGAGGACGACGTCTCGATCCTGCGGCTCGACACGGAGCCCCGGGCGATCGAAAGCCTACCGGCGGAGAACCTTCCGTCGCTCGCCTCGGGCGACTCCATCGCCTCCGTGATGTTCACGTCGGGCTCCACCGGGACTCCGAAGGGCGTCCTCGTCCCCCATCGCGGAATCCTCCGCCTCGTCAAGGGAGTGGAGTACGTCCGGATCGGCCCCGAGGACGTCTTTCTGCAGCTTTCGCCGATCGCCTTCGACGCGTCGACCTTCGAGCTGTGGGGCGCTCTGTTGAACGGGGCTCGCTGCGTTCTCTTTCCGGGCCGGATCCCGACACCCGCCGACCTGCGCTCCGTCATCGCCGAGCACCGAGTGTCGATCCTCTGGCTCACCGCCTCGCTCTTCAACGTGATCATCGACAAGGATGCGACCGCTCTCTCGGGCATCCGTGAGCTGTTGATCGGCGGCGAGGCCCTGTCGGTCGAGCACGTCCGCCGCGCGCTCGACGCGATGCCCTCGACGCGGATCCTCAACGGATATGGGCCGACGGAGAGCACCACGTTCGCCTGCTGTCATCGGATCCCGACTCCCCTTCCCGAATCCGTCCATTCGATCCCGATCGGAAAGCCGATCTCCAATACGCGCGTTCACGTCCTCGATCGCAAGGGAAACCCGGTCCCGGTCGGGATCGCCGGCGAGCTCTTCATCGGCGGGGACGGCCTCGCCCGCGGATACCTCGGCGATCCCGAGCTCACGGCCGAGAAGTTCGTCCCGGATCCCTTCTCCGATCGGCCAGGAGAGCGGCTCTACCGAACGGGGGATCTGGTCCGCTACCGCTCGGATGGTCAGATCGAGTTTCTCGGAAGGCTCGACAAGCAGCTGAAGATCCGCGGATTCCGGGTCGAGCCGGGAGAGATCGAGGCCGTGCTGACCGGGCATCCCGAGGTGGCGAGCGCCTTCGTGATGGCTCGGGAAGACGTCCTGGGAGACCGCCGGCTGGTGGCGTACCTGACCCGGCGGGATGGGAGCCGCGACCCGCTCCCCGATGCGGGCACGTACCTCGCCTCGAAGCTGCCGGAGTACATGGTGCCTTCCGCCTTCGTCGTTCTGGGCTCGGTGCCTTTGAACGCCGTCGGAAAGGTGGATTGGCGGGCGCTCCCGCGTCCCGCTCTCGAGCTGTCCGAGCCTTCGGCAGCCGGAGGAGCTCGGCCTCAGGACACGCTCGAGCTCGTCCTGCTCAAGATGTGGGAGGACGCCCTCGGGCTTCGATCGATCGGCCTCGAAGACGATTTCTTCGAGCTTGGTGGCCACTCGCTGTTGGCGGTGCGCCTGTTCGCGGACATCGAGAAGTCGTTCGGTTGCAGTCTGCCCCTGGCGACGCTCTTTCAGGCGCCGACCGTGGCGCGGTTGGCGGCGAAGCTGAGAGAGAAGGGATGGGAAGCGCCGTGGTCGTCCCTCGTCGTGATTCAACGCGGGGCGTCCGAACGGCCGCCCTTCTTCTGCGTCCCCGGCGTCGGCGGCAACATCCTGGGCCTCTACGACCTGGCGCGCCACCTCGGGCCGGACCAGCCGGTCTACGGACTCCAGGCGCGGGGACTGGACGGAAAGGCGGAGCCGCTGACGCGGATCGAGGACATCGCGGCACGGCACATCGAGGAGATCAAGGCGGTGTCGCCCAAGGGTCCCTTCTTCCTGGGCGGGCTGTCGTTCGGAGGGAGCGTCGCCTTCGAGATGGCGCGCCAGCTGGAGCGGGCCGGCGACCGCGTCGCCCTGGTCGTCCTGTTCGATGCCTTCGCCCCCGGACCGGGAGGTCCGTCGCGGTGGATCTCCGCGACGCGGCGATGGTCCACTCGGCTCCGTGCGCGCGTCGCGACTCACACCCGCAATCTGTTGGTCGGACCGGGACGCATCGACTACCTCCGCGGCAAGGCAAGGACGCTGCTGCTGAGGGTCAGCGGCGGGATCCAGAAGACGATCGTGCCCGTTCCGGGCTCCAAGCCCCTCACCCGAACGCTCCGGGACGTCCGGGAGGCGAATTACCGGGCCCGACGCAATTACGTTCCCGGTCCTTACCGCGGAAGGGTCACTCTCTTCCGTGCCGCGGTCCGCTGGAGCGCCGACTCGCCGGCGCGCGACATGGGCTGGGAGCGGTTGGCACTCGGGGGCGTCGAGATCCGGGAGGTGCCCGGGAACCACGTCAACATGATGCTCTGGCCGCAGGTGGCCCTCCTCGCGGAGCAACTCCGCGAGTGCATCGACCGAGCGACGGGCGCCGTGACTCCCACCGCGCAACGGGAGGCAACGTCCGGTTCCGTGCCAGGATTTGGGTCGTGAGTCGAACTCAGCCGTCGGGCCTGAAGCAAAGAGCCGCGGCCGCGAGCGTCGTCGTGAAGCGCTCGCTGGAGACGCTGCTGAGCGATGCCAACATGCTCGACGTCATCGCGGCGATGACGCTTCTCTTGCTGCTGCTCCACACCGAACCGGAGAAGTATCTTCGCGTGCCCGTCACCGTGCTCTCGACCGCCGGCCTGCTCTACCGGCCGCTCGCCCGGAAGGCGAGCTTCTGGTTCGTCGTCACGGCGGTCCTGGCGGCGGGCCACTTCACCCTCTGGCATCTGATCGACAACCACAAGTACCTCATGACCTATTGGTGCCTCGCGCTGGCCTGCTCCCTCCTGATGGAGGATCCGCGGCAAGCTCTGGCCTTCAACGCCAGGCTGCTGACCGGGCTGTGCTTCTTCTTCGCCGTGCTCTGGAAGGCGACGTCGCCCGACTTTCTCGACGGGTCCTTCTTCCACTTCACGCTCCTGGCGGATCCCCGCTTCCAGCACGTCACGGAAGTCGTCGGCGGAGTGTCGCCGGCTCAGTGGGCCGCAAACGAAAAGGCCATCGCGAGTCTCTCCCGGTTCGACTCTGTTCAAACGGCCGTGCAGCTCCAGGATGCGCCGCGAGTCGTCGCGATCGCTCGGTTCCTGACGGGCTGGTCCATGGCCGTCGAAGGGCTCGTCGCCCTGGTCTTCCTCTGGCCGGACGGGCCTCGCGCGAGCAGGGGACGCGACGCGGCGCTCCTGCTCTTCCTGGCCAGCACCTATCCGGTAGCCACCGTGCTCGGATTCGCGTGGCTGTTGGCCGTGATGGGACTGTCGCAAGCCTCCGGGTTCCGCTCCTCCCGCTTCCTCTACGCCGTCCTCTTCGTGCTGCTCCCGCTGTGCGATCTGCCATTTCACCGAATCGGCGGGTTCCTCTTCCGGCATCTGTCGACGGCCCGGGGAGTGATCGGCGGATAGCATGGCCCAAGCCCTCCGTGACCGGCTGCTCCGCTTCGCGGCGCCGACGGTCCTGGTCCTCGTCGCGAGCCTGCAGCTCTACCTTGCGCATACTCACGATCTGTCGCCCTGGAAGGGGGGCGGCTTCAGCATGTTCTCCGCGGTGGACAGGTCCGACCGCCGAATCGTGCGCTGTTACCTGGAGACGCCTCGAGGGAACGTGCCGGTCGCGGTCCCCGATTCGGATGTCCGCAAGAGGGCGCGCGCGATGCCGACGGCCGCCCGCGCCTCGCGTCTCGCGCAGGCCATGGCACGGTCGGTCTGGGTGCCGTGTTCTCCGGATGACCGCGAAGCCGGTGGCCCTCCCGACGGGTGCGGGCATTCCGGTCTCCGACCCTTGTCATCCGGGGAACCGCTCCCGGCGGGCTCCTCGCCGATCGCCTTCTCCCGCGTCGACCTGGAAGTCTGGAAGGTCGGCTTTCGCTCGAGTGACAGGATGCTCAGGGCCCAGAAGTTGATCACGGTCACGGCGGAGCGCCGATGAGGGGAGGTCCTCCCCCGGTCCCCGCCGATCCCGTGCGTCCTTCGGCCCCGGGAGCTCGCGAAGACGGCGTGCTCGAGTGGCTCGACCGCTCTTGCGCCCGCTTTCCCGAGCGCACCGCCGTCGAGACGGATTCGATATCGCTGAGCTACGACGCGCTCGACGCCATCGCGAACCGAGTCGCACAGGACCTGATCGCCCGCGGGATTTCCCCCGGGTCGGTGGTGGCCGTCCCGATTCGGGATCGGGTCGCGATGATCGTCGCGATGATCGGGATCTTTCGCGCCGGGTGCGTCTTCGCGCCCCTGGATCCCACGGGACCGAGGTTGCGGCTCCGCGAGATCGTGACGGACCTTTCGCCGGCCTTGTTCCTCACCGAGAGCGGTCTGCGGGAGCAGGTGTCCGAACTCGCGGGAAGCCGGCCGGTCCTCACAGTGGACCTGACCTGCAGCGGTGAGCTCGGCCAGGATTCGCGCGAGAGGGAGCGGCCGCGTGTCTCGGTCGATCCCGACGCCATGCGGTACGTCTACTACACGTCGGGCTCCACCGGCGCCCCCAAGGGGATTGCGGGGTGCTTGAAATCCCTGGCGCACTTCATCCGCTGGGAGATCGACACGTTCGGAATCGGGGAGGGCTTTCGGGTGAGTCAGCTGATCCATCCGACCTTCGATGCCTTCTTCCGGGACGTACTGGTACCGCTCTGCGCCGGAGGCACGGTGTGCATTCCCGCCGAGGCGCCCGGGAAAACCGAGCCGCGCGTCCTTCTGGACTGGATCGAGCATCGCCAGATCAACCTGATCCATAGCGTTCCGTCACTCTTGCAGCCCGTCTCGCCGAAGGATCTCGGCGGTCGAGCCCTCGGGGCGCTCCGCTTTGTCCTGTTCGCGGGGGAACGCCTCCACGCTCGGGATGTGACGAAGTGGCTCGACTCCGGGGAAGGCCGGATTCGCGTGGTCAACCTCTATGGCCCGACCGAGTGCACCATGGTCAAGTTCTTCCATTTCGTGTCCCGCTCCGACGTCGAGAGGGGCTTCATCCCGATCGGAAGGCCGATCCCGGGAGCAAGCGCACTCGTCCTCGGCGAGGAGGGGAAGCCGTGTGCCCCGGGCGAGATCGGCGAGCTCTACATTCGCAGCGCATTCCTGACGCTCGGCTACTACCGGAGGCCGGAGCTGACGCGGGAGGCGTTCCCGCCAGACCCGCTCGGCGAGGGGACGGACGGAAAAATGTACAGGACGGGGGACCTCGTCCGGCTGCGGGAAGACGGAGCCCTCGAGTTCATCGGTCGCAAGGATTTCCAGCTGAAGATCCGAGGCGTCCGGGTCGAGCCGGGGGAAATCGAGAGCCGGCTCCTCGAGCTCGATGGCGTTCGAGCAGCCGTCGTCGTCGGCCGGGAGGATCGCCCCGGCGAGCAAAGCCTGGTCGCCTACGTCGTGCCCGCCGATCGAGCGCTGCCGAGTACCGAGCTGCGAGGCTTTCTCAAGGAGAGGTTGCCCGAGGCCATGGTGCCCTCCTCCTTCGTCGTTCTGGAATCGCTGCCGCTGACGCGCACCGGCAAGGTCGACCGCGGGGCCTTGCCCGCGCCGGGGCCCGAGAGGCCCGAGCTCGGCTCGCCCTTCGTGCGTCCTCGAACGGCGACCGAAGAGAAGCTCGCCTCGATCTGGGCCGACCTCCTGAGGCTGGACAAAATCGGCGTCGAGGACGATTTCTTCGAGCTCGGCGGAAACTCGCTGACGGCCATGCGAGCGGTCTCGCGCATCCGTGACGCGCTGCGGATCGAGCTGCCGCTGCGGAGACTGTTCGAGAGCGCCACGGTGGCGCAGCTCGCCCGCTGGATCGAGGCCTCCGCTCGAGGGGAAGCAGACCTTCCCGCTCCGTCGCCGATCCCTGCGCGGCGAGGCGATCGCCCCGGGCTCTCCTTCGCCCAGCTTCGCCTCTGGTTCCTCGAGCAGTTGGAGCCCGGAAACCCCTTCTACAACATCCACGAGGCGCATCGATTGAGCGGGACTCTGGACGTTTCGGCGCTCACGAAGGCGCTCGGCGCGATTCTCGAGCGGCAGGAAGCCCTGCGCACGACGTTCCCGGCCAGGGAAGGCGTCCCCTGGGCCTCGATCCGGCAGGCCGGCTCTCCGGACTTGCCCGTCATCGATCTTCGCTCTCTGCCGGCCGAGCAGAGGGAGGCGGAGATCCTCCGGATCGATCGGGAAGAGGAGCAACGACCCTTCGACCTCGCTTCCGGCCCGTTGCTGCGCATGAAACTGTTGCGGGCTGGAGAGCGCGACCACGTCCTGATGTGGACCGTGCACCACATCGTGTTCGATGGCTGGTCGGAGGACATCTTCCGCCGCGAGCTCTCCCTCTTCTATGCAGCGTTCCTCTCGGCATCGCCCGCGCCGATCGCGCCCCTGCCGATCCAGTACGCAGACTTCGCGGATTGGCAGCGGCGCTGGCTCGACGAGGGCAGGCTCCCGGAACAGCTCGCCTACTGGAAGAAGACGCTCCAGGGCCTCACCGGGACTCTGGATCTGCCGACCGACCGCCCGCGCCCCGCGCAGCAGACCCACCGCGGGGCGAGCCAGACCCGCTGGCTTCCCGCCCGGCTCGCCGAAAGCGTTCGCGCGCTTTCCCGGCAGGAACGGGTCAC
>Ga0157376_10002114_pt1 | contig 13375 bp, 14 predicted proteins | sample M45metaG_FD_121801 | JGI IMG/M metagenome (GOLD analysis project Ga0157376, IMG submission 121801) | Miscanthus rhizosphere microbial communities from Kellogg Biological Station, Michigan, USA - M4-5 metaG | ecosystem: Host-associated > Plants > Roots > Rhizosphere > Soil | place: USA: Michigan... | reverse complement strand
TCAACGAGGGCTACGGCGGGAGAGGGGATCTCGCGGAGGAGGCGATCCGGCTCGGACGCTCGCTCGCTGACCTGATGCCGGACGAGCCGGAGGTGCACGGCCTTCTCGCGCTGATGCTCGTGAACGACGCCCGACGCGCGGCGCGGTTCGACGGCGACGACGTCGTCCTCCTCCACGAGCAGGACCGCTCACTCTGGGACGACGACCGCATCGCCGCTGGACGCGGGGCCCTCGACACGGCCCTTGCGCTCGGAGGACGGGGACCGTACGCCCTGCAGGCGAGGATCGCCGTCCTCCACATCGACCGGCCGCCCGACTGGCCCCGGCTCGCGGAGCTGTACGGCGAGCTCTCGGGGCTCACGGGATCGCCGGTCGTCGAGTTGAATCGTGCGGTCGCGATCGCCGAGGCGGGCGACGTCGGGACCGCGCTCGCCGCCGTCGACGCGCTCGAGCTCGACCGCTACCACTATCTCCACGCAACGCGTGCCGACCTGCTCGTCCGACTCGAGCGGGTGGACGAGGCCCGGGAGGCGTACGTCCGGGCGCTCGAGCTCGTCCACGCCGAGCCCGAGCGGCGTCTCCTCGAGCGGCGGCTCGCCGAGCTCGGCTGACGGGGTTCCACGCCCGTGCCGCCGTGCGTCAGAATGGATCCCGGTGCCGACGAACTTCGAGCGGGCGTTCGCCGAGCGGCCCGAGGTATATGCCGCCTGGGTGCAGCTGAACGGCGCGGTCAAGGCCGGGATGGATCTGAGGCGCTACGAGCTCGCAACGCTGGCGGCTGCCCAGCGGCTCCGGTCGAGCTACTGCTGCCTCGCGCACGGCTCGGTGCTCGCGAGCCAATTCGGAGAGCCGGTTCGTGACATCGTCCTCGACCGGCGTGCGGCGGGTCTCGACGAGATCGACGTCGCGGTGATGGACCTCGCAGAGCGGGTGGTGGCCGACGCCACGTCGATCGGTGACGCCGACCTCCGACCGCTTCGCGATCTCGGGCTTACGCAGACCGAGATCATGGACGTCGTGCTCGCTGCGGCAGCGCGATGCTTCTTCTCCAAGGCCCTCGACGCCCTGGGCGTGCTTCCCGACGCCGGCTACCGGGACCTCGAGGCGGAGCTCCGGGAAGCGCTCGTCGTCGGCCGGCCCATCGCCGAGGTCTGAGGCGCCGTCTGCCGACGCGGGCTCGCGAGCGGCGAGATGCCCGGACTCCCGAGACCTCGCCCCCTTGCGCCGCGCCGCTCGCCCGAGCATGCTTGCGCCGATGCCAGCCGCCCGGCCGATCGTCTTCCTGAGCGACTTCGGCCTCGGCAACGAGTGGGTCGGGCTCTGCCATTCGGTGATGAGCGGCATCGCGCCGCACTGCCCCATCGTCGACCTGTCGCATCTCGTGCGGCCGCTGGAGGTCGCCTCCGGCGCGATCCTGCTCGCCGACTCGATGCCGTATGTCCACGAGAACGCGGTCGTTCTCGCCGTCGTCGACCCGAACGTCGGCCGCGATCGTGAGGTCGCGATCGAGACCGTGAGCGGTCGCCATCTCGTCGGGCCCGACAACGGCCTCCTCTCGCTCGCGTGGGGGGCCGCCGGCGGCGTTCGCGCGGTCGTCGAGCTCACGTCGCCCGAGGTCGTCCGCCAGCCGCACGCCGAGTCCTTCCGCGCGCCGGACACCCTGTGCCCGGCCGCGGCCTCGCTCGCGTCCGGCATGCAGATCGACGAGCTCGGGACACGCGTCGACCCCGCGTCGCTTGCGGTCGTGGTGATGGCCGAGCCCGAGATCGAGCCGGGAAAGATCACCTGCGAGGTGATCGACTTCAACCGGTTCGGCAACGTCCACCTCAACGTGCGCCCCGCCGATCTCGTGGCCGCCGGGCTCGACGGCGACTCCACCCTCTCGATCGAGGCGGTCTCCGGCGCGACCGTCGCCAAGCGCGGCAGTACCTACGCCGACTTCGCCGCCGGCGAGTACGGCGTCCTCGTCGACCCCCGCGGCTGGCTGACAATCGTCCGCGGGAACCCCGCGAGCGCCCTCGACGGGCTCGGGCTCGCGATCGCTGCTCCCGTCTGGATCACGCGCGCGGGCTGACGGTCGACACGCACCGGTCGGCTACGCGAGGAGGGCGTCGAGGCCGCGCGTCAGCCCCACGCGACCGGGCACGGCGCGGATCGCGAGCAGCGTCCCCGCGACGTACGGCGCAGGCGTCTGTCCGGCGTCGTGGCGCAGCGTCAGCCGCTCGCCGCTGCCCGCGAACACGATCTCGGTCGAGACGACGAAGCCCGGCAGCCGCAGCGAGTGCACCTGCGTCCCCGCGATCGTCGCGCCGCGCGCGTCGCGTGCCCCCATGACCTCGTCGAGCGGCACGACGAGCGTCGGTCGGCGAACCGTGTCGAGGCGCTCTGCGAGCTCGCGCGCCGTCCCGCTCGGCGCGTCCACCTTGCCGGCGCTCGCGTAGTCGATCACCTCCCAGGTGTCGAGGTGGCGCGCCGCCTCGGTCGCGAATCGCAGGACGAGCGCCGCGGAGAGCGAGAAGTTGCCGGCCGCCACGACGCCGACTTCCCGCTCGCGCGCCAGCTCGTCGATCCGCGAGTACTCCGCGGCCGAGAGGCCGCTCGATCCGACGACGACGCCGACGCCCCGCTCGAGCGCCGCGTCGACATTGTCCCGCACCGCTTCTGCGTGCGTGTAGTCGACCAGGACGTCCGCCTCGACCGCGTCGAGTGCGTCGGTGACGGACGAGAAGCGGCCCGGGTCGGAGCGTGCGACGCCGGAGACGAGATCGAGGTCGTCGGCGCCGTCGATCGCCTCGGCGACCGCGGCGCCGGTCCAGCCCGTGACTCCCGCGACGCAGACGCGGATCACCGGTACGGGTCCCGCGGCGAGCGATCGTCGGAGAGCGACGCCTGCGAGCGCTCGACGAGGCGCTCGATCGCGTCGGCGAGGTGCTCCCGGCCGATGTTGTACTCGCCACGCTCGACGCGCAGCCGGTGCGCTTCGAGCAGCACGTCCGCATGCGTGTGCCCGGCCGGCGGGTCGAACCGGTAGGACGCGAGCTCGATCAGGAGGCCGAGCGGGTCGTCGAAGTAGATCGAGTCCATGAAGCCGCGGTCCTTCACCCCCGAATGCCGGATTCCGCGCTCGTCGAGCCGTTCGACCACCTGGTGGAAGGTCGCCTGGGAGAGCGAGAACGCGAGATGGTGCACCGTGCCCGGGTCGCGGGTGAGGCCGCCCGGGTTGGGCGCCCGCTCCTCGTTCGTGAACACCGTGATGAGGCGCCCGTCGCCCGGGTCGAAGTAGAGGTGGCTCTCGGCCTCGTTGTCGAGGTTCGGCTGCTCGAACACGAACGGCATGCCGAGCAGGCCCTCCCAGAAGTCGATCGCGGTCTGCCGGGCGGCGCCGACGATCGTGATGTGGTGGACGCCCTGGCTCTGGATCTTCCGCATCGCACTCCCTCGGATCGCGTCGGACGGCGCTCGAACGCTCGTAGTCTGGCGGATCCGTGCCGGATCGATCGTGACGTACGGTGTCGCGGTGCTCCTGCTCGTCGCAGCGACCGACCGCGAGCTCTGCGGCCACGAGGGCCTCGCGTGCGGGGTCGGGCCGGTCGAGGCGGCGGCCGCGACCGCACGGGCGCTCGCGCTCGGTGAGGTCCGGGCGCTCGTCCACGTCGGCATCGCCGGAGCACGCGGCTACGACGTAGGGACGCTCGTCGTCGGCAGCGAGTCGGTCTACTGCGACGTTTCGGCCCGCTGGCCCGTCATCGACCGCGTCGACGCCGACCCGCGGCTCGCCGCAGCCGCTCTCGCGGCCCTGCCGGGTGCGGCGAGGGCGCCGATCCACACCTCGGCGGCTGTGGGCGGTGCGGGCGCCGCGGTGCCGGATGGTCCGCTCGTCGAGGCGATGGAGGGGTTCGGTGTGCTCCGCGCCGCGGCGCTCGCCCGCGTGCCCGCGATCGAGGTGCGGGCGATCTCCAACGAGATCGGCGAGGACGACCGCTCGCGTTGGGCGGTCGGGGAGGCGCTCGCGGCGCTCGAGCACGCGATCCCGCTGCTCGCGGCGGCCGACGCGTCCGCGCGGTAGGCGCCGCTACGGCTCGCGGATCGCCACGGCGACCTCGAGCGTCTCGTCGGCCGTGCCCTTGTAGACGCCGCGCGACGGAGACACGTCGGCATAGTCGCGGCCCACGCCGACGCGGACGTAGTGCTCGGTCTGCTCGACATCGTGCGTCGGGTCGAGCGACAGCCAGCCCCCCGCGCCGAGGTGCACGTCGACCCACGCATGCGACTCTCCGAGGTCTCCGTGCTCGGGGTCGTACAGGTAGCCGCTCACGTAGCGGGCGGGGATCCCACGGGCCCGGCACGCGCCGATCATCACGTGCGAGAAGTCCTGGCAGACACCGCGTCCCTCGGCCAGCGCCTCGGCCGCCGTCGTGTGGACGTTGGTCGTCCCCCGCTCGTACGTCATCGCCGAGCGCACGGCGTCCATCAGCGACGTTGCCGTCGCGTCCGGCTCGCCGGACCCCGGGGCGGCGGCCAGCTCGAGGACGAGGTCGTCGAGCGGGACGTAGCGCGATGGCGCGAGGAAGTCGAACCGGTCGAGCGGCGTCGGCGATATCCCGTCGACGAGACGCGGAGCCGTCCACACCTCGCTGCGGGCGGTCACGGCGATGCGGTCGTGCTGCTCGAGCACGTCGAAGTGGTGGACGGTGTTCCCGAATCGGTCGACGTACTCCGCGACCGACACGCCGCGGGGCTCGAGCGCGAGCGAGAACGACGAGCATCGCTGACCGTCGCGGTGCGAGGGCTTCAGCCGGAGCTCGGTGTACGCCTCGCTGATGGGTGCGTCGTACGAGAAGCGGGTGACGTGCTCGACGGTCAGCCACATTGCTGCTGCTGTGCCTCCTGGATCGCGATCGCCGACGCCGGGAGGGCACGGCTCGAGAAGAAGGCCTTCGTCAACGCGTCGCCGGCCCGGTAGATCCCGCCGAGGAGCCCGCCCAGCGTCTCGGCGACGCTGCGACCGGAGACGTCGTCGACGTCGCCGTACTCGACCTCTGCGCAGAGGCGCCCGAGCACGCGGTGCGGGGCGCCCTGCTCGGGGGCGATCCGGTCGACGGACGTCGCGCACGTCCGGAGGCAGTAGAGAACCGAGCGGGGAAACTGCTCCGAGCGGACGAGCGATTCGGCGATGTCGAACGGCTCGAACGTCGCCCCGTGGCGCTTGACGTATGCCTCGAACGCGCTGCACGACTTGAGCAACGCGGTCAGCTCGTGCGCCTGGGCCGGGTCGTCGTTCGCGAGCGAGACCGCGACGGGGTATCGGCTGCGGACCACGCGCACCGTCGTCGATGCCCGCTCGAGGTGGAGGCCGAGCTGGATGAACTCGTACGGCTCGCCGTGGGTCATCGTCGCGTCCGCGCACCCCTGGAACCGGTGCGCGCCGTTCCGGAGCTGCTCGAAGAACGCGTGCGGGCCACGGACGGTCGTGCTCTTGTTGGCGCGGCCGACCAGGAGGAACAGGGAGTTGATCGCCTCCCACATCTCGCCGGAGATCTGCTCGCGCACCGAGCGGGCGTTCTCTCGCGCCGCCGTGATGCAGCTCGCGACCGCGTTCGGGTTCCCGTCGTGCCAGAGCAGCCAGTCGGCGACGTTGTGCGCCGTGAACGCGTCGAAGTGCTCGGCGAACGCCTCGGTGTCGCCGAGCAGCGCGACGAGCTGCTGCCATGCCTCGCCGTGGTCGGAGACGTGGGCGTCGAGGAGCGCGTGGTACTCGACGTCGAGGAGCCGGGTCACGTCCTCGGCCCTCTCCACGTAGCGGGCCGTCCAGTAGAGCGACTCCGCGACGCGGCTAAGCATCCGCTCGACCCCGGCCGAGGACGGCTCCCGGAACGGGCGGCGTCGAGGAAGGACACTCAGCCACCGAGCACCCAGGTGTCCTTGCTGCCCCCGCCCTGCGAGGAGTTGACGACCAGGGAGCCCTCCCGGAGCGCCGTTCGGGTCAGCCCTCCGGGAACGATCCGCACGCCGTCGGCGCCGGAGAGCACGAACGGCCTCAGGTCGACGTGGCACCCGTGGAGGCCGCCGCGCACGAACGTCGGATGGCGTGAGAGGGCGATCGTCGGCTGCGCGATGTAGTTCCGCGGCTCGGCCGCGACCCGGCGTCGGAACTCGTCGCGCTCGGCCGGCGTCGCCGCAGGCCCGATGAGCATCCCGTAGCCGCCCGACTGGTCGACGGCCTTCACGACGAGCTCGTCGATGCGCTCGAGGATTTCCTCGCGCTGGTCGGCGTCGCCGCCCACGAGCGTCGGCACGTTCGGCAGGATCGGCTCCTCGCCGAGGTAGAAGCGGATCATCTCGGGGACGAAGGGGTAGACGGCCTTGTCGTCCGCGACCCCGGTGCCGACGGCGTTCGCGAGCGTCACGTTGCCGGCGCGGTACGCGTTCACGAGCCCGGTGACCCCGAGGAGGCTGTCCGGGCGGAAGGCGAGCGGGTCGAGGAAGTCGTCGTCGATCCGCCGGTAGACGACGTCGACGCGCTCGAGGCCCTTCGTCGTGCGCCGGAAGACGCGGTTTCGGTGGACGACGAGGTCGCGGCTCTCGACGAGCTCGATCCCCATCTGCCGCGCGAGGAACGAGTGCTCGTAGTACGCGGAGTTGTAGGCGCCGGGGGTGAGCAGGACGATCGACGGGTCCCCGCCCGCCCCGGGCGGGGCGACCGACCGCAGCGTCTCGTGGAGCTCGCGCGGGTAGTGGTCGATCCCGCGCACGCCCGAGCGCTCGAAGAGCGAAGCGAAGATCCGCTTCAGGGCCTGCCGGCTCTCGAGCATGTAGCTCACCCCCGACGGGGTGCGCAGGTTGTCCTCGAGCACGATGTACTCACCCTCGCGGTCGCGGATGAGGTCGATCCCCGCGACGTGCGCGTAGATCCCGCCGGGCGGCGCGATGCCGATCATCTCGCGCCGCAGGTTGCGCGACGCGAAGACGAGGTCGTGCGGGACGATCCCCTCGTCGAGGATCCGCTGCTCGCCGTAGAGGTCGCCGAGGAAAAGGTTGAGCGCCGTGATCCGCTGCGCGAGGCCGTGCTCGACCTTCGCCCACTCGTCCGCCGGCACGATGCGCGGGATCAGGTCGAAGGGGAAGATCCGGTCGGTGCCCGCCTCGTCGCCGTAGACGGTGAAGCCGATGCCCTGCGTCGCGAAGAACGCGTTCGCGGTGCGGATCCGCTCGTCGAGCCCTTCGTCGGTGAGCGCGCCGAGGCGATCGTAGAGCGCGCGGTAATGAGGTCGCGGCCGCCCGTCCACGTCGAGCATCTCGTCGAAGAACGGCCCGACGTCGTACCCGGCGATCAGCCCCGCGCCCGGGCTCGTGGACGTGGCGTCGGCCCCGTCCCTCCCCGATCCTCCTCGTGCGCCCGCCGGTGTCAGGCACGTCACCCTACCGCCCCGTCTACGTTTCGGCCGTGGCTCGACCGCGATATCCCAACAAGGGCCGGCCGTTGCCTCCTCCGCTGCCGCCCGTCTCCCGCACGGTCGGCCAGGTGATCGCCGAGGCGATCAAGCTCTACCAGGCGCACTTCTTCGCGGCGCTCGGGCTCGGTCTGCCGGTGGCCGTGGTCGACCAGGTCATCGCGAGCGAGTCCGTCGTCGAGCGCGTCGCGCTCCTCGCCGCCGCGTCTCCCGTGTTCAGCCTGGCGTTCGCCACAGCCTCGGCGATCCGCCAGGGCGACCGCCCACCCGCCCGCACGTGGGCGATCGCGGTCCTCGTCGGCGTCGTGACGTTCCTCCCGGCCGCGTTCTTCTTCGGCTGGTTCGTGATCGCAGCGATCCTCTGGCTCGGGCTTGCCGGTCACGCCGTGCCGGCCGTGATGGCGGAGCGAATCGGCGTTCTTGCTGCCCTCCGTCGGACGGTCGAGCTCGGACGCGCCGACTACGTCCACGCGGCGGGCTCTTTCGCGGCGCTCGCGCTGCTCTTCGGGCTCACCCGGCTCGCGCTCGGGCTGTTGCTGCAGAACCAGGCCGACACGGCGGTACGCGTCGCGATCTTCCTCGCCGACCTGGTCACCTCACCGATGCTGTTTCTCGGCGCCGCGATCGTGTACGTCGACCTTGTCGCGCGCGTGGGCGTGGGCCGCGACCAGCGCCGGAAGCTGAGGCACGCCGCGCCGGGACGTCCCGAGTAGGCTCTAGGCCCCCGAGATCGAGGAGGCGACCGGCGTGCCCATGTACCTGATGCTGACGACGCTGACCGAGAAGGGCAGGCAGACCCTGAACGCGAACCCGGCTCGTCTCCGAGAGGTGAATCGCGACGTCGAGGAGCTGGGAGCCAAGGTACTCCACCAGTGGGCGGCGCTCGGCGAGTACGACTTCGTCAACGTCGTCGAGGCGCCCGACGAGCTCACGATGGCCAATCTCTCCCTCAAGCTCGGCGCGCGCGGGAGCGTGAAGTTCCAGACGCTCACGCTGCTGCCCGTCGACGACCTTCTGCGGGCCCTCGAGACGTAGGCTCCTGCCGTCGGGCCTTCCGGTGAGCCCACCGGGAGAGGCCGAGGGCGCTGCCGAGTCGTCGGCGGCGGTTCCGCGCTAGCCGAGGTCGGTGATCACTTCGCCCGCTGCGCGTTCTCCTGTCTCGACCGCGCCGTTCAGGTATCCCTGGAAGTCGACCGACGTGTGCTCGCCACAGAAGTGGGCGTTGCCCTCCTGCCGCCCCTCGATCCCTGCGAACGACGTGTATTGACCCACCTTCCAGTACGAGTACGAGCCGCGCGTCCACTCGTACCCGGGCCAGTAGTCGAGCGTCGCGCGGCGATTCCACCGCGCCGAGATCCCGGGAAGGACAGGCTCGAGCTGTTTCAGAAACTGCGAGGCGCGGTCGTCGAGGGTGCCCGAGCCGAAGCTCGCGCCTACCCGGCCCCCGGTGTAGTCGACGAGGATGCCCGAGCGACCCGACTGTGCACGCGTGACCTCCCACGTGTTCTGGTAGCCGTCGGCATACGTCTCGCCGTTCGATCCGAGGGAGTTCCAATGACGCGTCCCGAACTGGAGGTGGAGCTTCGAGTTCGTCCCCATCCCGAGCTCGCGAATGGCGAGCATCTTCCGCGCCGAGAACCCGGCGCGCGTCAGATCGACGGACCTCCGGAGGATGGAGAACGGGACCGCGAGCACGAGCACGTCGGCCGCGACGGTCGCAGTCCCGCTGCCCGCGTCGAAGCCGAGCGTGTAGGCGCCTGCCGGGGTGCGCCGAATGGCGACGAGCTCGGCCCCGGTCGTGATCTGTCCGGCGAGTGCCTCCGCGAGCCGGGCCGGGATCTGGTCGTTCCCGCCGCGAACGTGGTACTTCTCGTTGGACTTGCCGAAGATGCGGAGCTGCCCCGGGCCGGCAAATCCGAGCAGGTAGAGGAGGTTCAAGGCGCTCTGCTCGGATGAGTCGGCCCCGTACTCGATCGTGTAGGCGACGTCGAGCAGTCGGCCGAGGCGCGATCGCATCCCATCCGGGACCGACTCCTCGATCCAGTCGACGATCGAGAGTCGGTCGAGCTCGCGTCCGCGTTGCGTGGAGCTGTCGAAGAGCGTCGGATACCCGGCCGCCGACACGTCCTCGTGAATCGTCTGCCACACGCGCTTGAGGTCGTCGGTGATCTCGGCCTGCGTGTAGAGCGCGCCGTCGAAGCTCGCGCGCATCTCGGTCCCGTTCACCTCCGCGCGGAGGAGGTTGTCGAGCTCGAGGTGGAGCTCCTGCGAGAGGTTCCGGATCGCATTGTGGCCCTGATCGATCAGCTCACCGCCGTGCTCGGCGATCTGTCCCTCTGCGAACGCGTCGCGAATCGTCCAACATCTGCCGCCGACGCGGCCGGAGGCGTCGAACACCTGACAGACGTAGCCGGCTCGCCGCAGGCGATAGGCGCACGTGAGGCCGGCGAGGCCGGCGCCCACGACGACGATCCGGGGCGAAGCGGCGGCCCGCGCCGCGGGCGTGAGGCGTCCGAGGGCCGCGAGGGCCACCGCCCCGGCACCCGCTCGACGCAGGAGCGTACGCCGCGTCGTGCGCCGTTCCTCGGCGGCGACGGCGGCCACGGATGCTTGCAACGCTTGCGCGAGTGGCGTTCGCACAGCTTCCCCTTCGTCTCGTTCGGTCTCTTCCGACCATGATGGATCGCGGGACGGGTTTCAACCCGTTCCGAGACTTCCGCCGGCCTCCACCTCGGTCGAAAACCTGCCCGGCTATCCCCGATCGGCGAGTACCTCGTCGAGCACGCCTCGCGCGCTCGTGCGCCAGCCGAAGCGACGGCTCGCTGCCGCTCCCTCTCCGTGACGGGAGCGCGCGACGGTGATCAGGGCCTTCCAGAGTGCCCAGCCACGGCCGCGCCGCCGGGCTCCGACGTCCGCGCGGAGGCCGTCGAGGAAGATCTCCCGGCTCGCGCCCTCGAAGAACGTCCACGCGATCGCCAGATCGCACGACGGGTCGCCGACGGCGCAGCACCCGAAGTCGATGACGGAGCTGAGGCGCCCGTCGCTGACGAGCAGGTTCGCACCCGTGACGTCCCCGTGCACCCACACCGGCGGCCCGGGCCACCGCGACTCGAGCGCCTGCTCCCAGATCGCGAGCGCGCAGTCGAGATCGAGACGGTCGTCGAGCATGGCGATCGCCGTACGGGTCTCGGCGTCGTACGTCGCCGGCGAGGCTCCGCGAAAGAAGCTGTGCGCCCCTGCCCGCGGCCCGTCGGTCGCGTCTATCCGACCCAGAGCCACGAGGAATTCGGCCAGGTCGCGAGCGAACCGGTCGAGGTCGACGACGGCGTCCACCGTCGCGTGCGCTCCGGCCAGCCACCGGTAGATCGACCATGGCCTCGGGAACTCCGCGTCGGGAGCACCGTGTGCGATCGGGGTCGGGATCGGAACCGGCAGGTGCGGCGCGAGCAGGGGAAGCCAGTGCTGCTCTTTCTCCACCTGCGCGACGTACTCGTCCGCGCTTGGAAGTCGAACCGACAGGGACTCGCCGAGGCGGAACGTCGTGTTGTCCCAGCCGTCCAGCTCGACGGGGCGTACGGCGAGGTTGCGCCACTGCGGGAACTGCTCCGAGACGAGTCGGGCGACGAGGGTCGGCGTGATCGCCGCCTTCTCCAACGTCAGCCGGGAGCGAGGAACCCGGTCTCGCGACCGCGGACCTCCATCGGGCTGACCGGCAGTCCGCGCGACGGCTCCGGTGCGTTGAAGCCACCCGGGGCGACGTCGTTCGGCGTGTCCGGGTGGAAGAGCGCGGCGAGCAGCTGGATCTGCCCCCGTCCGACGGAGAGCTCCCACTGGCCGCCGCCGTACGCGCCGATTCCCTGGACCTCGCAGTAGTCGTACGCCGCGAAGAGTCGTTCGATCGAGCCGAAGCGGGACGGCTTCACGTTGACCGTCCGCGGCGGCCAGCGGAGCGCCTCGATGTCCGTGACGGCGTGGATGGGCGCATCCCACGTGATCCGCGCGGCGTGCGGCTCGAGGATCGGGATGGTCTCGTCCGTCAGCGCCGGGTCCTCGATCCAGGCGTCGGGGAACGCGTCGACGACCCGCCGGTACAGCGCAGGATCGGGCGGGTTGTCGACGACCGTCCCGGTGTACTGGCCCTTGAGGTCGATCGAGTCGACGCATCCCAGCTCGTGGAGCTCTGCAAAGACGGCGCCGGTCCAGTCAGGACGAGCGTCGAGCTTGAACCGCAGCGTGGGGTAGAGGCCGAGGAACGCACGGAGGCGGCCGGTCGTCGGCGGTGCGCCGAGCCCGCCCGAGGCGACGAACGTCACGGGTCGCGCCTTCCGCCCGACGACGTCGCCGAGCGAGCGTCCGGCCTGACGGAGGGCGAGGTCGAGGGCGGCGCTCTCGAACGCCCAGCGCCGGTAGTCGAGGAATTCGTGCCGGTCGGGAACCTCGGGGAAGAGCGCCGCCGCCTCGAGGTGCCGCGAGAAGCTGTCGATCGTCCACTCGCCGTGGAGCGGAAGCGTCGCGCCTCGGGCCTGCTGCGCGTCCTGCAGCCCTCCGTCGTACGTCACGTCCTCGCCGAGGCCCTCGTCGCCGGCCCCGAGCAGCCGGATCACCGTCGTCTTCCGGATGAAGTCCTCGCGCACTGCGTACTCGTGCCCTTCGAGCGCGTACCCCTCGACGACGAGGGGCAGGTCGCGGACGCGGTCGTACAGCGCCACGTCAGAGAGAGGCGTGGGCGACGGCGATCTCGGCTGCGAGGCCCGCGTTCGCGACGATGAGGTCACGGTTGACCCGGCGCGTCTCGCCGTCGGAGCGCTCGTGGAGCGCGGAGAGGACGTATGGCGTCACGGCCTGGCCGACGATACCCCGGGCGGTCGCCTCTGCGACGACTTCCTCGATCAGGTCGACGACGTCCAGGCTCTCGTCCGGCGCCCGCCCGATGAGGATCGCGCTACCACCGAGCCGCCAGTGCGCGTCCGCGACCCGGGCTGCCTCGCCCGCGTCCTCGACGCGACCCGACACCGGCGGCCCGCCCTCGGCGGAGTAGAAGAGCGGGAGCGTGTCGACCCGGTAGCCGAGCACGGGGATACCGAGCGTCTCGAGGAGCTCCATCGTGGCGGGCACGTCGAGGAGGGACTTGATTCCCGACGAGACGACGACCGCCGGGACGCGTGCGCAGGCCGCGAGGTCGGCCGAGACGTCCGGGGGCGTCGGGAAGCCGCGGTGGACGCCGCCGAGCCCGCCGGTCCCCATGAAGCGGATGCCGACGGTGGCCGCGGCCGCGAGCGTGCCGCCGACCGTGGTCGCGCCGACCGCGCCCTGTACGGCGCATACGGCCAGGTCGCGTGGGCCGAGCTTCCGCGCGTCGGGCGTGAATCGCTCGAGCTGCTCCTCCGTGAGACCCACGACGATGCACCCGTCGACGACGCCGATCGTGGCCGGGACGGCGCCGGCCGAGCGCACCGCCGTCTCGCTCGCGAGGCCTACCTCGATCCCCGCGGGAGCGGGGAACCCGTGCGCGACGAGGGTCGTCTCCAGGGCGACGACCGCCCGCTCCTCGGCAAGCGCGGCCTGGACCTCGTCCGAGACGCGGATCAGGTGCTCCACGCCGGGGAGCCTAGTGGCCGCCCCGCGGAGGCTCGGCGCTGGTCCGCGATCGGTCGTTGTCCGCGTCGCGTCCGACTCCGTGCCGGGTCTCGTATCCGAGGATATGTCCTACCCCGTGTCCGACACCGACCCGCACCGGCGTTCGGTGCCGACCCAGACGTCAACGCCCGACGCTCTCCCCAAACGGCCCCCAGGGGCACCCCGGTGTCCCTGGTGTCACGCTATCGAGGAAAGTCGGACGTGGCCGTGCCGTCTGTGTGTCGTCTTCGAGCCGGGATTTGCCCGACCGTGTAGGTCGACTGCGCGCGGGGTGATCGCAAGACGCT
>Ga0157376_10002109_pt1 | contig 13382 bp, 11 predicted proteins | sample M45metaG_FD_121801 | JGI IMG/M metagenome (GOLD analysis project Ga0157376, IMG submission 121801) | Miscanthus rhizosphere microbial communities from Kellogg Biological Station, Michigan, USA - M4-5 metaG | ecosystem: Host-associated > Plants > Roots > Rhizosphere > Soil | place: USA: Michigan... | reverse complement strand
GGCCGGCGTGCCTTCGAAGACGATGCTGCCATGGCCCATCACCAGCGCCCGATCGGAGATTTCCATGGCGATGGTGAGCTTCTGCTCGATGAGCAGCACCGAGATGCCGCGCTCCTTGAGCTTCTTCAGGTACTCGCCGACCAGCTCGACGATCTTGGGCGCAAGCCCTTCCGTAGGCTCGTCGATGATGATGAGCTCGGGGTCGCCCATCAGTGTGCGGCACAAGGTGAGCATCTGCTGCTCGCCGCCGGACAGCACGCCGGCTTCGGTGTGCTGGCGCTCCTTCAGGCGGGGGAACATCGCGTACATGTCGTCGAACGACCAGCGGCCGATCTGGTGGGCGCTCTTCTGGCCGAGCATCAGGTTCTGGTGCACCGTCAGCTTGGGGAAGATGTCGCGGTTTTCGGGGACGTAACCGATCCCGAGGTGCGCGATCTCGTAGGGCTTCATGCCGGCGATGTGGCGGCCGCGCCAGTCCACCTTGCCGGTGCACTCGACCATGCCCATGATCGCTTTCGCAGTCGTCGAGCGGCCGGAGCCATTGCGCCCCAGCAGCGCGACGATCTCGCCCTTGTTCACATTGAAGTGCACGCCGTGCAGCACATGGCTCTTGCCGTAGAACGCATGGAGGTTTTCGATTGAAAGCATGTCAGTGGCCTCCCGCGGCGGCTTGCGCATCGGCGACGTGGGATCCCAGATACGCCTCTTGCACGCGCTGGTTGGCGCGCACCGCGGCCGGCGTGTCGAAGGCGATCACTTCGCCGTACACCACGACGGCAATCTTGTCGGCCAGGCCGAACACCACGCCCATGTCGTGCTCGACGGTCAACAGCGTCTTGCCCACCGTCACTTCCTTGATGAGTTCGATGAAACGCTTGGTCTCGCTCTTGCTCATGCCCGCCGTGGGCTCGTCGAGCAGGATCACGTTGGCGCCGCCCGCGATGGTGATGCCGATCTCCAGCGCGCGCTGTTCCGCGTAGGTGAGGTTCACGCCCAGCACGTCGCGCTTGCGATCGAGCTTGATCATGTGCAGCAACTGCTCGGCGCGCTCGTTCGCATCGTGCAGGTCGGCGAGGAACTTCAGGAACGTGTACTTGTAGCCCAGGCTCCACAGCACCCCGCAGCGCAGGTTCTCGAAGACCGAGAGCTTCGGGAAGATGTTGGTGATCTGGAAGCTGCGCGACAGGCCCAGCCGATTGATCTCGAACGGCCGCTTGCCGTCGATCCGGTGGCCATTGAGCAGGACTTCGCCGCTGGTGGGCGCGAAGCGGCCGCTGATCAGGTTGAACAGCGTGGACTTCCCGGCGCCGTTGGGACCGATCACCGCGATGCGCTCGCCGGCGTTCACTGCCAGGCTGGCGCCGCGGATGATCTCGGTCTTGCCGAAGCTCTTTCGCAAGTCGCGCAGCTCAAGCGCGTACGGCGGCGCGGTGTCGGCCACGGCGCGTGTGCGCGTGCCGCTTTCGAACGATGGGGACGCGGCGCCCACGCCGGCATCGGGCATGACGGCGCTCATAGGGCCTCCCTTCGTTTCATTTCCTTCTCGATGAATTCCTGGATCTCGCCCCACTGCCGCGCGAAATGGCGGCGCGCCACTTCGAACAAGCCGAGGCCCGTCAACATGACGAACGCCGCGCCGAACCAGCTGCTGGCGCCTTGCGCGTTCAGCGCCGCACCCATGAAACGAAGCTCCGGGCCGAGCGCCGCGTTGAGCTTGAGGTGATAGACCATCTCGATCATCGCGGCGGCACCGATCAAGGTGATGAACGCCGTCACGGCCAGCGCGAGGTAGCTGACCCACAACTCCTTGAGGCGGCCGAAGGCGGCCACACGCAAGTTCATCATGATCAGGCTGGCGATGCCGCCGGGCGCATACATCACCATGAAGAGGAACACGAGGCCCAGGTACAGCAGCCAGGCCTTGGTGAGTTCCGACAGCAGCACGAACGCCAGCACCATGAGGATGCCGCCGATGATCGGGCCGAAGAAGAAGGTCGCGCCCCCCAGGAACGTGAACAGCAGATAGGCGCCGGAGCGATAGCCGCTGACGACTTCCGACGTGACGATCTCGAAGTTCAGCGCCGCGAGCCCGCCCGAGATCCCGGCGAAGAACGCCGCGATGACGAACGAGATGTAGCGCACCTTCTGCGTGTCGTAGCCGACGAATTCCACGCGCTCGGGGTTGTCGCGCACCGCGTTGAGCATGCGGCCCAGCGGCGTGCGCGTGAAGGCGAACATGAGGCCGGTGCACACGAAGGTGTAGACGGCGATGAGGTAGTACAGCTGGATTTGCGGGCCGAAGGTGATGCCGAACGGCTTCGGTCCCGTCACGCGGTTGCCGGAGATGCCGCCTTCGCCGCCGAAGAACTCCGGGAACATCAGCGACATGGCCCACACCAGCTCGCCGATGCCGAGCGTGATCATCGCGAACGGCGTGGCCGCCTTCTTCGTGGTGACCCAGCCGAACAGCAGCGCGAAACCCATCGCCGAGATGCCGCCGACCAGCGGGATCAAGCTGACGGGAAGCGGCAAGTGGTTCTTGCTCACCAGGTTCAAGGTGTGGATCGCGAGGAACGCGCCCAGGCCCGAATAGACCGCATGGCCGAAACTGAGCATGCCGCCCTGCCCCAGCAACATGTTGTAGGAGAGGCAGACGATGATCGCCACGCCCATCTGCGTGAGCATCGTTTGCGACAGGCTGCTGGTGAAGATCAGCGGCGCGACCAGCAGCACCACGGCGAACAAAGTCCAGATGATCCAGCGGCCGATGTTGAACGGCTGGAAGCGGTAATACGGCGTGGCCGCATGGGACGCGGCGGGAGCGGATTGCTCGGCTCGTTGCGGAACGGCGCTCATCGTCAACCCTCCCGCGTGCCGAGCAGGCCCTTGGGCCGGAAGATCAGCATCAGGACCAGGAACAGGAACGGCAGGATCGGTGCCACCTGGCTGATCTTCAGTTTCCACAAGGCGTAGCCGAAAGTCTGCGGCGTGATGTCGAAGCCGATCGTGCCCGCGGCGCCGAGCAGCGAGCTGTCCGTGCCCACGGCAAAGGTCTGGATGATGCCGATCGCCAGCGAAGCAATGAAGGCGCCCGAGAGCGAGCCCATCCCGCCGACGACCACCACCACGAAGATCACCGGTCCTACGGCCGCTGCCATGCCCGGCTCGGTCACGAACGCATTGCCGCCGATGACGCCTGCGAGCCCCGCGAGTGCGGCGCCGCCGCCGAACACCAGCATGAAAACGCGCGGCACGTTGTGGCCGAGCGCCTCGACGGTCTCGGGATGCGTGAGCGCCGCCTGGATGATCAGGCCGATGCGCGTGCGCGTGAGGAGCAGCCAGATCGACACGAGCATGAGCAGCGCAACGAGCATCATGAAGGCGCGATAGGCCGGGAACTGCGTGCCGTAGATCGTGAAGAGCGGCCCTTCAAGCGCCGCCGGCACGCGGTAGTCGAGCGAGCTCGTGCCCCAGATCAGTTGCACGACTTCCAGGATGATGAACGAGAGGCCGAATGTGATCAGCAGCTCGGGCACGTGGCCGAACTTGTGCACCCGGCGCAGGCAGTACCTCTCGAACAGCGCGCCCAGTGCACCGACGATCAGGGGCGCGATGAAGAGCGCGGGCCAGTAGCCCACCAGCTGCGAGACGGCGAACGCGAAATAGGCACCCAGCATGTAGAAGCTGGCATGGGCGAAATTGAGGACGCCCATCATGCTGAAGATCAGCGTCAGGCCCGAGCTCAGCATGAACAGCAGCAGCCCATAGCTGACGCCGTTCAGCAGCGAGATGGTGAAGAACTCCATTCGATAACCCGTTCGTTATGAGGGAAACCCACTAGAAAACTGCAAGCGGGCAAAGAAAAGCCGGGCGGCTTGCGCGGAACCCGGCTTTCTCGCTTGCGCGCTGGCTTTTAGGAAGCGGAGGACGGCCGTTGCATCTGGCAGCTGGTGGGCGTGCTGGACACGTACGGATCCATCTGCTTGATCGGCACGAAGGTGTAGCCCGTGTTTTCGACGCTGTACTCGCCTTTCTTGGCCTTTTGCCATTTGGTGATGTACATGGTCTGCTGCAGCTGGTGGTCGGACGCGCGCATCGTCACGTCGCCGGCGAAGCTCTTGACCGACAGGCCCTCCATCGCCTTGGCAACCTTGACCGGATCGGACGACTTCGCCTTCGCCATCGCCGCGCCCATCAACTCGATGCCGTTGTACGTTGCGAAGGTGTAGTAGTCGTCGTTGAACTTCTTCTTGAAGTCCGCGCCGATCTGTCCCAGCTCGCCCGTGTGGTTGGAGTGGCCGTACGCGACGACGTACACCTCGCTGTCGCCACCGGCGGCCAGCGCCGTCGGCGTGCCGGTCACACCGGCGTAATACGTGTACATCGGGATCTTCAGGCCGGCGTCGTTCATCGCCTTCACGAGCAGGGTCAAGTCCTGGCCCCAGTTGCCGGTGACCACGGAATCGGCGCCCGAAGCCTTGATCTTGGCGACGTAGGGCGAGAAGTCCTTGACCTGGCCGATGGGGTGCAAGTCTTCGCCGACCACTTGCACGTCCGGGCGCTTGCGCTTGATGTCTTCCTTGAAGAACTTGAGTACCTGCTGGCCGTGCGAATAGTTCTGGCCGATGACGTAGACCTTCTTGACCTTGGGCTGGTCCTTCATGAAGGAGGTCAGCGCTTCCATCTTCATGGTGGTGTCGGCATCCAGGCGGAAGTGCCAGAAATTGCACTTCTCGTTGGTGAGCGCCGGATCGACGGCGGCGTAATTCAGGTACACGAGCTCCTTGCCGGGATTGCGCTCGTTGTATTTCTCCACGGCGTCGGAGATCGCCAGCGCGGCGCCCGAGCCGTTGCCCTGCGTGATGTAGCGGAAGCCCTGGTCGATCGCGGCCTTCAACGTGTTCAGGCTTTCCTGCGGCGAGCCCTTGTTGTCGAAACCGACGACCTCGAAATTGACGCCGGCCGGGTTATGGCTGCCCGACAGGCGCTCGGCGATGAACTGCCAGCTCTTGAGCTGGTTCTGGCCGACGTTCGCGAACGGGCCGGACAGCGGGTCCATGAACGCGATGCGGACGGTCTCGCCCTTCAACGCACCGGCCGGCGTTGCAGCGGCCATCGGCTTCGCGGCGGGCGCGGCCTTGGCAGCAGGCGCAGTCTTGGCAGCGGGTGCCGCGGCCGCTGCGGGCTTGGCGGCCTGTTGCGCATAAAGCGGCGCGGCGCATGCGAGGACGGCTCCGATGGCGACGAATTTCAGGGCAAATCTCATGTGTTATCTCCTGGGTCGGTTATCAGCTGGCAGGGTACAAGTTTTGTGCAGTGCAACGCTCAGGGATTGCCCCTAAAAGCGCGCGCTCCTATCGCACACGTGACAGCGCGCCGCCACCGTCACAGCGGCGCGCGATTTGTGGTCGGAGAGCTTCAGACGCCCGGCAGTTTGTAGTCCTTCAACATCTCGCGCAGCCGGGTCTTCAGCATCTTGCCGGTCGCGCCGAGCGGGATCGCGTCGACGAACACGACATCGTCGGGGATCTGCCACTTGGCCGTCTTGCCTTCGTAGAACTTCAGCAGCTCTTCCTTGGTGACCTGCGCGCCGGGCTTTTTCACGACGGCGATGATCGGCCGCTCGTCCCACTTCGGGTGGCGCATGCCGATGCAGGCAGCCATCGCCACGGCGGGATGCGCCACCACGATGTTCTCCACGTCGATCGAACTGATCCACTCGCCGCCCGACTTGATCACGTCCTTGCTGCGGTCGGTGATCTGCATGTAGCCGTCGGGGTCGATCGTCGCGACGTCACCGGTCGGGAACCAGCCCGTGCCATGCTCGTCGCGCACGAGCGGATTGCCGCCCTCGCCCTTGAAATATTCCGCCACGACCCAGGGGCCCTTGACGTACAGATCGCCGAAGGCCTTGCCATCCCACGGCAGTTCCTTGCCGTCTTCACCCACGATCTTCATGTCCACGCCGTACACCGCGCGGCCCTGCTTCAGCCGGATCTTCATCTGGTCGTCCGCCGGCATCGCGAGGTGCTTGTTCTTCAAGGTGCACAAGGTGCCCAGCGGGCTCATTTCGGTCATGCCCCAGGCGTGCAGCACCTCGACGCCGTACTCCTCGCGGAACGTGTCGATCATCGCCGGCGGGCAGGCGGAGCCGCCAATCACCGTGCGCTTGAGTGTGGAAAAACGCAGGCCGTTCTGCTTCATATGGCCCAGCAGCATCTGCCAGACCGTCGGCACCCCGGCGGCGTAATTGACCTTCTCGGCCTCGATCAATTCGTAGATCGACTTGCCGTCCATTGCCGCGCCGGGAAACACCAGCTTCGCGCCGGCCAGCGCCGCCGAGTAAGGGATGCCCCAGGCGTTGACGTGGAACATCGGCACGACCGGCAGGATGGAGTCGCGTGCCGAGATGCACATCACGTCCGGCAACGCGGCCGCGAACGCATGCAGCATCGTGGAGCGATGGCTGTACAAAGCCGCCTTCGGGTTGCCGGTGGTGCCGCTCGTGTAGCACATGCTCGACGCCGAGTTCTCGTCGAAAGTCGGCCACTGGTAAGTCGTCGGCTGACCACCCATCCACGCTTCGTAGCTCACCAGGTTCGGGATGCCCGTGTCCTTCGGCAGCTTGTCGGCGTCGCACAGCGCCACGTACTGCCGGATCGTCGGGCAGCGCGCATGGACGGCCTGCACCAGCGGCAGGAACGTCATGTCGAAACACAGCACCTGGTCCTCGGCATGGTTCGCGATCCATGCGATCTGGTCGGGGTGCAGCCGCGGGTTGATGGTGTGCAGCACCCGTCCCGATCCGCTGGCGCCGAAATAGATTTCCAGGTGACGGTAGCCGTTCCACGCGAGCGTCGCGACGCGATCGGAGAACAGCAGGTTCATGCCGTCCAGCGCGTTGGCGACCTGGCGCGCGCGCTTGGCGACGTCGCGCCAGGTATAGCGATGGATGTCGCCTTCGACGCGCCGCGAAACCACCTCGGCGTCGCCGTGATGGCGTTCGGCGTGGTGGATCAGCGACGAGATCAGCAGCGGTTGGTCTTGCATCAGGCCGAGCATCGGGATTCCTCGTAATGGCAGTGAGAGTTTGCTTGTCGATTCAATCTCTCAGTGTGCTTGACGAAGCGGTCACTGTGCAAGAGCTGTCGCCCGCCGGACACTTTGCGTCCTTTCGTCCACAGGTCTCGCATCACGCGGCCAGAAGCTCCTGCGGATCTTCGAGACACTCGATGAGCCCCGCCGCGAGCAACGCCGCCAGCGACGATCGCAGCGAAGCGGGAGGCATGAACTGCCGCAGATCGTGTTCCCACGCGCCGGCTTCGCAGAAGCCCAGGAGATCGGCGTGGTACGGCGACCACCCGTCGACCCGGTCCGCGGCGCCGCGGATCCTGCTGCTGCCGGTGACGCGGTAGAAGTTTCCGCCGGCGCCCTGCACTTGCGGTTCGGTCCTGTACTTGCCCATGATGAACAACTCCTCATCAGGTTAGGTGGGGATGCCTTCACTTGGTGAACTTCTCGCCGGGGCCGATGATGGTCAGCTCGACGAAGCGCGAACCCTGGTGCGAGTTCCTGCTGAACCCCACTTCGAAGCCGCCCAGGTTCACCTGCTTCATGCCTTCGAGCGCCGCGACGAAGCGCGGGCGCGTCAGGTCGCGGCCGGCGCGGCGCAGGCCTTCCGTCATGGCCTTGGCGTTCAGGAACGCCTCGAAGCCGATGAACGACAAATTCGTGAAGCCGGACTTGCGCATCGCGGCCTGGTATTCCTTGGCGGCCGGCACGCTCTGGCTCCAGGGAAACGGCACCACGGAGGTCACCACCACGCCGACCCCGTCCGGCCCGAGCGCACGCAATGTCGCCTGCGTGCCCATGACCGACAGCGCGTAAAAGCGCATGCCGCGGCTTTGCGAGTTGTACTTCTTGATGAAGTCGACGGTGGCCTTGCCCGTCGTGATCATGATGATGACATCGGGGCGGCTGTCGTGCAGCGCAGCGACGGCTTTGTCGACGTCCGAGGCGTCCTGCTGGACCGAAGCGCTCGAGAGGATCTTCATCGATCGCTTCTCCATCGCCTTTTGCACGCCCGCCAGGCCCGACTTGCCCAGGCCGTTGTCCAGGTACACGACCGAGATGCGCTGTATGCCGAGCGTGGACAGGTGCTGCACGATCTTCTCCACCTCGTCGCCGTAGCTGGCGCGAATGTGGAACAAGTTGACCATCGCGGGGTCGCGCAGCTGGTCGGCGCCCGTGATCGGGCCGAAGAGCGGGATCGGCGGCTTTTCCTGATCGAGCAGCGGCGCGATCGCGGCCACATTGCCGGTTCCCGTGACGTTCAGCAGCGCGAAGACGCGGTCTTCGTCGATCAACTGGTGCGCGGCCTTCACGGTGTTGGCCGGCACATAACCGTCATCCAGCGTGACCAGGCGCACCTTGCGCCCGTTGACGCCGCCCCGGTCATTGACCAGGTTGAACCACGCCTGCGCACCGTTGACGATGTCGGGCGTGATGTCGGCCAGCGGGCCGGTAAGGGCAATGATCTGGCCGATGGCGATTTCCTTGCCGGCCACACCCGCTTCGGCTGCCCGGCCGAGGCCGGGCAGGAAACACGCGGCAAGCATCCCGGCGCAGACGGCACGACGTAAATGAACTTTCATGGCTTGTCTCCTGACGACTTTTGGCGGGTGCCCGGCACTGCGTCGGCCCCGTGCGAAAAGTCTAGGGGGCAAGCCCCGTTGCCCGGCTATCGCAAGCGGGCCAAACTGCTGACTTGGTAGACCATACGGCATGCAACGCACGACATCGTCTTCGTGGGTCAGGGGCCTGGCCGACATGTTCGCCGGCCACGGGCTGGACCTCGCCCGGCTTTTCCAGGCCGCGGGCGTCGACTACGCCCGGCTCGATTTGCCCGATGCCCGGTTCACCGCCGACGAAGTCACGCGCCTGTGGGAAGTCGCGCTCGTTCGCTCGGGCGACCCGGCACTCGGGATCGACCGCGAAACGGCCGCGCGCTACAGCAACTTCGACGTGGTCGGCCACGCCGTGCTGTACCAGGCCGACTTGCGATCGGGCCTGAAGGAACTGGCACGCTACCTCGACCTGATCTCCAGCGCCACCACCATCGAGCTGCGGCCGGAGGCGGACAACTGCTGGGTTTCGATGGGCCACACCGGCTACACGCTGCCGCTGCCGTGGCAGCGCTCGGCCTACTCGCTGCTGGGCGTGCTCACGCTATGCCGCTGGTCCACGCGCCGTGACGTGAACCCGGTCGTGGCGCATTTCAGTTTTCCGCAGCCGCCGGACGCGGGGCTCTTGCAGCGCTCCTTCGGCTGCCCCGTGCGCTACGAGCAAGCGGACAACGCGATCCTGATCGCCGGCACCGACCTGGCGGCGGCCATCCCTTCGCACAATCCGGCACTGCTCGCCTTGCACGAGAAAGTCATGGAGGAGCGGCTCGCGGCATTGGGCGACGCGACGGCCAGCCACGCCGTGAGCGGAGAGATCATCCGCCGGCTGCATCGGGGTGAGCCGCGGCGCGAGGACATTGCCGCGAGCCTGGGCATGGCCGAACGCACCTTGCGCAGGCGCCTGGAATCCGAAGGCACGTCCTACCAGCAACTGCTGGACGAAACGCGCCGGGAACTCGCCCGGCGCTACCTGGCCGATGCCCACCGGCCGCTGGTCGAAGTCTCCGACCTGCTGGGTTTCGTGGACAGCAGCAACTTCTTTCGCGCCTGCAAACGCTGGTTCGGCTTGTCGCCCGGCCAATACCGCCAGCGCCTCGGAACGGCAAAGGCGGCCTGAACGGCCGCCCTTGCCTCTGCATTGCCGCTCGCCGGTTATTGCGTGCTGATCACGGCCTGGGTCGGCGTCGCGTCGAAGATCAGCTTGGCAGGCCAGGTGCCCCAGGTCGTGCCCAGCGTCGAATTGTTCGGGTCGCCGTTGCGGGCGAACGCCGAGATGCTCGCCATCATCGCGGCCGACAGCGCAAGGCGTCCCGGCTTGTTGGCGGTGCTGTTCGCGGCGTTGGAGAAGAGCGAGGGCCCGAAGTTGCCGAAGATGAACGGCAGGTCGAACGCGTGGGCGGCACCATAGATCGTGTTCCAGGGTGCGGGCTCCTGCGCCCACTTGAACTGGTAATACCAAACGTTCGCCTGCTGAGTCTTCAGCGCGTTGAGCACGTTGTCGCGGCTCGGGATCATGAAGATCTGCGTGAGCAGCGCCGTCTTCGCGGTCCAGCCGGTGGTCGGCGTATCCGACGGCGCGTAGGCCGGGTCGAGGATGTCGTTTTCGGTCAGCGTCGTCGGCGCGTCCGGGTTGAACGTCTGCATCATCGTGAACCGCGTCGCGTCGGTGATCTTGAAACCTGGCGGGCCGCCGAGCAGCGTGAGGAAGGGCGCGAAGAGTTTGCCCTCTTCCGCCGTGTTGCTCGCGAGGATCGGCATCTTGTTGTAGTGGCCGGCCGTGATCGCGGCCACCGGGTCGGTCGGGATCACGGTGCCATCGGGGATCGGGCCGGAGCCGGTCAGTCCTCCGGCCAGCAGCGTCGTGAGGATCGTGCCGCCCGCCTTGGCCCGCAGGTAGTCGGCGATCTGCGCCGAAGTCTGCGTGGCGATGTACGCCTGGGCGGAGGCCGTGTCCGTCGCCTTGCCGTCGGCGATCAGCAATTTGGCGAGCAGCGCGTTGCCTTGCGTGGCGTACGTCGTGGCCGGGCTGAGTGTCGGGATCGTGCCGGACGGCAGGTTCGAAGCCAGCGAGATGCCGCCGCTCATCGGCATGGCCTTGTGGAACAGGCCCGCGGCGAGCGGCGAAGTCAGCAAGGCCCACACGTTGATGGCGCCGGCCGACTGGCCGATCAAGGTGACGTTGCCGGCGTTGCCGCCGAAAGTCGCCGCATTGTTCTTGACGAACTTCAGCGCCTGGATGATGTCCAGCAGCGCGAAGTTGCCCGAATCCTCGGCGGCGTTGGTGCCCGTCTTGAGCTGCGCGAGGTTCATGAAGCCGAGGACGCCGACACGGTAGTTCGCGGTGACCACGACGGCGTTGGCCGATTTCGCCAGCGCCGCGCCGTCATAAGTCGGGTCGGCGGTGTAGCCGGAGATATTGCTGCCGCCGTAGACGAAGAAGATCACCGGCAGGTTGGCCGCGTCGGAGGCGGGTCGCCAGATGTTGAGCGTGAGGCAGTCTTCGCTGCCCACCGGCGTGTTCAGCGTGGTGCCGATGGTGCTGTCGTACGTGTTGTTGGAGCCGGGCCCGTAGATGCGGCCGTTCTGCAGGCAGGCGTTGCCGAAGCGCGTTGCTGCCAACGTCGCTGTCCACGGTGCCGGGTCCGCCGGCGCCTTCCAGCGCAGGGCCCCGACCGGTGGTTGCGCGAAAGGAATCCCCTTCCAGGAATAGGTGCCCGTGGTCGCGGTGTCGTTGCTGCCTTGCACCGGGCCCAGCGTGGTCATGCGGGCCGCCGGGTCGGGCGAAGATCCGCCGCCGCCGCATGCGCTCAGGATCGTGAAGGCCAGGCTCGCGCCCAGCACCGGCATCAGCCTGCTGATGAACTTCATTGCGTGTCTCCTCTTTCGGGGTAAGTCTGAACTTGTGCGAACCGGTCAAATCCCTTGAAATCGCAGCACGCACTCGATGCTGCGACCAGGAAAAGTGTAGGGACGAGGCTGCAACCGCCGGGTATCGCAAGGCGGCCATTCTTGTGACTTCACGACGCCACTTCTGACGATGGGACGCACCAGTTCATCCGCCTGGGTCAAAGGCGTTGCCGACATGTTCGCCTCGCAAGGTGTCGACGTGCCCAAGCTGTTCGAGGCCGCCGGGCTCGACCTCACGCTCCTGGAAAAACCGGACGCGCGCTTTTCCGCCGACGACGTCACGAAGCTTTGGGACCTCGCGGTGGCCTGGTCGGGCAAGCCCGCGCTCGGGCTCGACCGCGATCTCGCGTCGCGCTACGTGAATTTCGACGTTGTCGGCTACGCAATGCTCTCCAGTCCCAACTTGCGCGCGGGCTTGGAAAGCTTCGCAAGGTACCTGGCGCTCATTTCCGACGCGGCGACCTTCGAGGTGCAACCGGAGCGGCGCGGCGCATGGCTGATCCTCGGGCACATGGGCAACACGCTGCGCATCCCGCGCCAGCGTCAGGAATACGGATTGCTCGCGCTGCTCATGGCATCGCGCTGGCTGACGCGGCGCGAATTGCGGCCGCTCGCGGTGGAGTCGATCTTCCCCGAGCCGGCCGATTTCCATCCGTACCGCATGGCGTTCGAATGCCCGTTGCGGTTCGATCAGCCGGCCACGCGCATGCTGCTCGCCACATCCGATCTGGAATTGCTGATCCCCTCGCGCAACGCGTCGATGTATGCGCTGCACGAACGCGTGATGGAGGACCGCCTGGCCAGCCTGGGCAACGCGAGGACGAGTTACCGCGTGAGCGAGGAAATCGTGCGCAGACTGCACCAGGGCGAGCCGCGCCGCGAGGACATCGCGGCCAGCCTGGCATTGACCGACCGCACGCTGCAGCGGCGCCTTCACGCGGAGAAGACGTCTTATCAGCAATTGCTCGACGAAGCGCGGCGCGAACTGGCGCGAAAGTATCTGGCCGACGAGCACTATTCACTGGGCCAGATCGCGGACCTTCTGGGTTTCGTCGACCAGAGCAACTTCTTCCGGGCCGCCAGACGCTGGTTCGGGATGCCCCCCGGCCAGTACCGCCAGAAACTCGTCGCGGCCGCGCCCGGCGATGCGCCTTAAGCAAATCCCTTACTGCGCCGCGCAAAATGCACGGGCGCGAGCCGGCCCCACTGTTGCGTTATCCGGGAAAACGCGAATAATCTGACTCATTGGGTATCCGGTCACGGCGCCTCCGTTGTATGGGCGGGCCGGCATGCCCTAGGGGAGAGAAAAAATGAGCGATCAGACAGCGTCGCCGGCGTATGCCCGCGAATTCCCGGCCTTGCCTCCACAGGCTCTCGCCTATGCAAGGCCGAACGTCGGCTTTCCGATGTTGCCGGCCGAAGCCGGGCGGATGGAGGTGCCCCTCGACGAACTCGGTTTCTTTCGGCTCACGGCGCCTTCCGATATCGCGGAAATCCATCACCTTCGCGCCGAAATCCAGCTGCCCGTGTCCGCCGTGGCGGACCCGGCGTTTCGTGCACGGGAAAAAAAAGAGACCAGGAAGGCGTCGTGGGCGCCTTCGAGTGGCGCGACGAGTTCATCGGCACCATGAGGTTCGTGCCCATGCGCGGCGGGCTCTCCAGCATGGAGGAACTCCTGCGAAACCGCGCCCCGGCGTGGTCGCTGCCATCCGGAAAAAACTGGGAGTTCGGCCGCCTTGCGCTCGACCCGCGCTATCGCGCCGGTCCCGAAATGCTTCAAAGATGCGTCTT
>Ga0157376_10002106_pt1 | contig 13384 bp, 11 predicted proteins | sample M45metaG_FD_121801 | JGI IMG/M metagenome (GOLD analysis project Ga0157376, IMG submission 121801) | Miscanthus rhizosphere microbial communities from Kellogg Biological Station, Michigan, USA - M4-5 metaG | ecosystem: Host-associated > Plants > Roots > Rhizosphere > Soil | place: USA: Michigan... | reverse complement strand
TGCCGCGACAAACAAGTCCGAGAGGTTTTCCTGCCCGTGTTGGCTGAATATCTTCCGATTCTGCTGTTCCTGATCGTTGCCGGCGGCATCGGCGTTGCGCTGTTGCTGGTCGGCGCGCTGCTGGGTCCGCGCAGCGCGAACAAGGACAAGTCAGCAGCGTACGAATGCGGCTTCGAGGCGTTCGAAGACGCACACATGCAGTTCGACGTGCGCTATTACCTGATCGCGATCCTGTTCATCATCTTCGACCTGGAAATCGCCTTCCTGTTTCCGTGGGCTGTCGTGTTCAAGCAGATCGGCATTGTCGCCCTGGTCGAAATGGCGATGTTCCTGCTGCTGCTGCTTTTGGGATTTGTATACTGCTGGAAGAAGGGCGCGCTGGAATGGGAATGAAGCCGGAAACGGACGATCCGCTCAGCACGCAGAGCACCGTCGCCAAGCATTTCATGCATAACCCGGTTCCGACCGGGCCGGTTGACGACATCCTGCGCCCCGGTGGCGACAATCCGCTGATCGAGCGCGGTTTCGCCACGGCGTCACTGGACAGCCTGATCAACTGGGCGCGCACGGGTTCGATGTGGCCGATGACGTTCGGCCTGGCCTGCTGCGCCGTCGAGATGATGCATGCTGGTGCGGCGCGCATCGACCTTGACCGCTACGGTGTCGTGTTCCGCGGCAGCCCGCGCCAGAGCGACGTGATGATCGTCGCCGGTACGCTCGTCAACAAGATGGCGCCGGCGCTGCGCCGCGTCTACGACCAGATGCCGAATCCGAAGTGGGTCATTTCGATGGGTTCGTGCGCGAACGGCGGCGGCTACTACCACTATTCCTACGCGGTCGTGCGCGGCTGCGATCGCATCGTGCCGGTCGACGTCTACGTGCCCGGCTGCCCGCCGACCGCGGAAGCGCTCGTGTACGGCATCCTGCAACTGCAGAAGAAAATCCGCCGCACGAACTCGATCGCCGACGGCGGCATGGCCGGCTCGACCCGCATGGCCTCCAATACATTCGCGCGCTGAACATGACCGGGACAAACTCACTGGCGCAACGCATCGGCGCGCACTTCGCCGACAGGATCGTCGCCGTCGTCGAAGGAGTTGGCGAAACCACGGTCGAAGTGCTGCCCGAAAACCTGCTCGCGGTTGCGCAGGAATTGCGCGACAACGACGCCTTTCGCTTCGAGCAGGCGATGGACGTCAGCGGCGTCGACTATCTCAGTTACGGTCAAACCGAGTGGGACACGACCGATGTCAGCGCGCAGGGTTTTTCGCGCGGGGTGGAAGGCGAAGGTCCCGGGCGCTTCCAGTGGTCGAACCGGCCGATGGTCGGGGCCGGTGGCCACAAGCGTTTCGCTGCGGTTGTGCACCTGTTGTCGATCAAGCACAACAGCCGCGTGCGGCTGCGCTGTCATGCGCAGGACGATTCGCTGCCGGTCGTCCCATCGCTGACTGGCCTGTGGCCCGGCGTTAACTGGTTCGAGCGCGAGGCATTCGATCTGTTCGGCATCATCTTCGAAGGTCATCCGGACATGCGCCGAATCCTGACCGACTACGGTTTCGTCGGTCATCCGTTCCGCAAGGATTTCCCGCTGATCGGCAACGTAGAAGTGCGCTACGACGAAACGCTGCAGCGCGTGATCTACGAGCCGGTCACCTCGGTCGAACCGCGCGTGCTGGTGCCGCGGGTCATCCGCGACGACTCGCGCTACGGCCAGGCTGCTGCGGAGTCAGTGGGTGCGGCGGCGAAGAAGTGAAAAGAATTTTGGACGCGGATTACGCGGATCAACACGGATAAGAGCGGATAGAGCAAAGCGCATCAAACAAACAATGCCCGCATTTAATTCAAATTGTCTTTGCTTTATCCGTGTTCATTGCTCTTCATCCGTGCAATCCGCGTTGAACGCTTTTTCTTGAGTAGCCATGCAAGAGATCAAGAACTACACGATCAACTTCGGCCCGCAGCATCCTGCCGCGCACGGCGTGCTGCGCCTTGTGCTCGAGATGGACGGCGAGGTCGTGCAGCGCGCCGATCCTCACATCGGTCTGCTTCATCGCGCGACCGAGAAGCTGGCCGAATCCAAGCCGTTCAACCAGTCGATCGGCTACATGGATCGGCTCGATTACATGTCGATGATGTGCAACGAGCACGCCTACGTGCGCGCGATCGAGGCACTGCTCGGCATCGAGGCGCCGATTCGGGCCCAGTATATTCGTACACTGTTCGACGAAATCACGCGCATCCTGAATCATCTGTTGTGGATCGGATCGAGCGGGCTGGATCTCGGCGCGATGGCGGTGTTTCTGTACGCGTTCCGCGAGCGCGAGGAGTTGATTGACTGCTACGAGGCGGTCAGCGGCTCGCGCATGCATGCGACTTACTACCGCCCCGGCGGCGTCTATCGCGACCTGCCGGAGAAGATGCCGAAGTATCGCGAATCGCCCTGGCACAAGGGCGAAGACCTCAAGCGTCGCAACGCCTGGCGGGAAGGCTCGATGCTCGATTTCCTGCAGGCGTTTGCCGACGACTTTCCGCAAAAGGTCGACGAGTACGAAACGCTGCTGACCAACAACCGCATCTGGAAACAGCGCACGGTCGGCATTGGCGTCGTGCCGCCAGAGATGGCGCTGGCCTGGGGCATGAGCGGACCGATGTTGCGTGGTTCCGGCATCGAATGGGACCTGCGCAAGAAGCAGCCGTATGCGGCGTACGACAAGATGGATTTCGACATCCCGGTCGGCGTCAACGGCGACTGCTACGACCGTTATCTGGTGCGCGTCGAGGAAATGCGCCAGGCCTGCCGCATCATGCAGCAGTGCATCAAGTGGCTGCGCGAGAACCCCGGCGAAGTCATGCTGCGCAATTTCAAGGTGTCGCCGCCGCGCCGCGAGGAAATGAAAGAGGACATGGAAGCCCTGATCCATCATTTCAAATTGTTCACGGAGGGCTACACCGTGCCGGCCGGCGAAGTGTATTCCGCGATCGAGGCGCCGAAGGGCGAATTCGGCATCTATTTGATCTCCGACGGTGCGAACAAACCGTTCCGCTGCAAGATTCGCCCACCGGGTTTTGCCCACCTGTCGTCGATGGACGCGATCGTGCGCGGCCACATGCTGCCCGACGTCGTCGCGATGATCGGCAGCTACGACATCGTTTTCGGGGAGATCGACCGGTGAAGGCGACCAATCACTACGCCGAGGTCAAGGACGTCGATCCGCTGGTCGCGCTGAACGCGCACACGCGCGAGCACATCGACCTGTGGGCAGCGAAGTTTCCGCCCGAGCGCAAGCGTTCGGCATTGATCCAGGGCCTGATGGCCGCGCAGGAACAGAACTCCGGTTGGCTGACCGACGAACTGATAACCGCGGTAGCGAAGTACCTCGGCCTGCCGGCGATTTGGGCCTACGAGGTCGCGAGTTTCTACTCGATGTTTGAGACTCACCAGGTCGGACGCAACAATGTCGCAGTGTGCACGAACATTTCGTGCTGGCTCAACGGCGGCGAAGACATCCTGCGCCACTGCGAGAAGAAACTCGGCGTGAAGGTCGGGGAGAGCACCGCCGACGGGCGTGTCTATCTGAAGCCGGAAGAGGAATGCCTCGCAGCCTGCTGTGGCGCGCCGATGATGGTCGTCAATGGTCACTATCACGAGAATCTGACGACGGAAAAGGTCGACAAGATCCTCGACGAATTGAAATAGCTGGGCGAAAAGTAAAAGGCTCGTCATTCCCGCGAAAGCGGGAATCCATCTTGATCCTGGTGCGACAAGAGCAAAATGGATTCCCGCTTTCGCGGGAATGACGGAAATGGAAAGTTGCGGTGGTCCAAGGGCCCACCCGACGAAAGCAACTACGGAACGCGTATGGCAGTCGGTCCCGCACCTCTGGAACATCAGGTCGTCTATACGACTCTGCACTTCGACAATCCGTCGAGTCTCGACAACTACGTCAAGACCGGCGGCTACGAGGCGTGGAAGAAAATCCTGGCGGAGAAACCCGATCCGGCCTCGATCGTCGACGAGCTGAAGAAGAGCTCGCTGCGCGGCCGTGGCGGTGCCGGCTTCCCGACCGGCCTGAAATGGTCGTTCATGCCGCGCAACGCGCCCGGGCAGAAGTATATTTTGTGCAATTCCGATGAATCCGAACCGGGCACCTGCAAGGATCGCGACATCCTGCGCTTCAACCCGCATTCGGTGATCGAGGGCATGGCGATTGCCTGCTACGCGACCGGATCGACGGTCGCCTACAACTATTTGCGCGGCGAGTTCCACCACGAGCCGTACGAGCGCTGCGAGGAGGCTTTGAAGGAAGCTTATGCAGCCGGCCTGCTCGGCAAGAACATCGGCGGCAGCGGTATCGATGTGGACGTGTATAACGCGCTCGGCGCGGGCGCCTACATCTGCGGCGAGGAAACCGCGCTGATGGAGTCGCTCGAAGGCAAGAAAGGCCAGCCGCGCTTCAAGCCGCCGTTCCCGGCCGGCTTCGGCCTCTACGGCCGGCCAACGACAATCAACAACACCGAAACTTACGCGTCGGTGCCGGCGATCCTGCGCAAGGGCGGGGAGTGGTTCCTCGGCCTCGGCAAGGTCAACAATGGCGGACCGAAGATTTTTTCCGTCTCCGGTCACGTCAACAAGCCCGGCAACTACGAGATCAAGCTCGGAACGCCTTTCGCCGAGTTGCTCGAGATGGCCGGGGGTGTGCGCAACGGTCACAAGCTGAAGGGAGTGATTCCCGGGGGCTCATCGATGCCGGTGCTGCCAGCCGACACGATGATGAACGCAACGATGGATTACGATTGCTTGCAGAAGGCCGGTTCCGGGCTCGGTTCCGGCGCGGTCATCGTCATGGACGAAACGACGTGCATGGTGCGCGCCTGCCAGCGCATTGCGCGCTTCTACTACGCCGAGTCATGCGGCCAGTGCACGCCGTGCCGTGAAGGCACCGGCTGGATGTACCGCGTGCTGACGCGCATCGTCGAAGGCAATGCGACGATGGCCGATGTCGAGATGCTCAAGCAGGCCGCCGGCCAGATCGAAGGGCACACGATCTGCGCTTTCGGCGAGGCCGCTGCCTGGCCGGTACAGGGCTTCCTGCGCCACTACTGGAACGAGTTCGAATACTACGTTGCGAACAAGCGCTCGATCGTCGACGCTCCGCTGGAGGTCGCCGCATGAGCGCCGTCGCGGGTTCAATTCCTGGCGTCATCCCCGCGAAAGCGGGGATCCATTTTGATCTTGCCTTCAAAGCAGGATGGATTCCCGCTTTCGCGGGAATGACGTCAAAAAAAGGGAGCGCTGCATGAGCGCGCAGCCGACCGCACCTGCCGCACCGCTCGACATGGTCAACATCGAGATCGACGGCAAGCCGATGCAGGTGCCGAAGAATTCGATGATCATCGCGGCTGCCGACAAGGCTGGCATCGCGATTCCACGGTTCTGCTATCACGACAAACTGACGATCGCTGCGAATTGCCGCATGTGCATGGTCGAGACCGAGATGGGCGGCAAGCCGGTGCCGAAACCGCAGCCGGCCTGCGCCACGCCGGTCATGGAAGGCATGAAGATATTCACGCAGTCGCAGCGCGCGCTGTCGGCGCAGCGCAATGTCATGGAATTTCTGCTGATCAACCATCCGCTCGATTGCCCGATCTGCGACCAGGGCGGCGAGTGCGAACTGCAGGACCTGTCGATGGGTTACGGCCGCTCGGTGTCGCGTTTCGCCGAGCGCAAGCGCGTCGTGCCGGATGAGGATCTCGGCCCGTTGATTGCGACCGAGATGACGCGCTGCATCCAGTGTACGCGCTGCGTGCGCTTCATGACCGAAGTCGCCGGCAGTCCGGAACTCGGTGGTCTGGGCCGCGGCGAAAATCTCGAAATCGGCACGTACATCGGCAAGTCGATCGACAGCGAACTGGGCGGCAACATCATCGACGTCTGCCCGGTCGGCGCGCTGACGAACAAGGTATTCCGCTTCAAGGCGCGCCCGTGGGAACTGATCGCGCGCGAATCGATCGGGTATCACGATGCGCTCGGCTCGAACCTGTGGTTGCATACGCGCCGCGGTGAAGTGTTGCGCACGGTTCCGCGCGACAACGAGACGATCAACGAGTGCTGGCTGTCCGATCGCGACCGCTATTCGCACGAGGGCCTTTACGCCGGCGATCGCGCGACCAAGCCGATGATCCGCAAGGACGGTGAGCTCGTCGAGACGAGCTGGGAAGAAGCCATCGCGTTCGTCGCGGATGGCTTGCGCAAGCATGAGGGCGCGAAACTCGGTGCGTTGGTCGCGCCGCTCGCCTCGTGCGAAGAAGGCTGGCTGCTGGCCAAGCTTGTGCGCGGCCTCGGCAGCGACAACATCGATCATCGTCTGCGCACGCTCGATTTCACCGACGGCGCCGCCGGCGCGACATTCACATTGCCGCTCGCGCAGATCGAGAAGGCGCTCGCAATCCTGCTCGTCGGCTGCAATCCGCGCCACGAACAGCCATTGCTCGGTCATCGCGTTCGCCAGGCGTGGAAACACGGCGCGAAAATATTCGCGATCAATCCACTCGATTTCGATTTCAACTTCGAACTTGCGGGCAAGACGATTGCGACTCCGGCGGGCATGATCGAAGCATTGCTGAAACTTGCGAAGGCCACGAACGACGACGGACATCTGCCGGACTCGGACGCACTCGCCGGTGCAATTTCCAACCTCGCGGCCGACGATGCGTCGCGCAGCCTGTACACAGCGCTGAAGCAGGGCAACGCGGTCGTGATTTTCGGCGACGGCGCCGTCCAGCATGCGCAGGCGTCGCTGCTGCGCGCGGCCGCCCGCTTCGTGGCGGCGGCAACCGGCGCGGCGTACAACGAAATTCCGGCTGGCGCGAACGCTGCAGGATTGGCGCGCGTGGGCGTCATGCCGCATGCTGGCGGCCTCGACGCCGCCGGCCTGCTGGCAAAACCGCCGCGTGCGCTACTTACGTGGCAGGCCGGATCGCAGGACACGAGCTCCTCGGCCGCCTACGATGCGGCGCGCAGCCAGGCCGATTTCCATGTCTATATTGGCGCTTACGCCTGCAACGGCGTGAAGCGCACGGCGCATGCCGTCCTGCCGGTCGGCTTGCCGCCCGAGATCGACGGCAGCTACATGAACATCGACGGCACCGTGCAGACCCTTGCGGCCGGCGCGAAGCTGCCGGGCGATGCGCGTTCCGGATGGCGCGTGTTGCGCGCACTGGGCGCGCAGCTCGGACTGGGCGGATTCACGTTCACTGAACTGAGCGAGTTGCGCGCGGAGTTGCAGGGCGCGCTCGCTGCGAAGTTCAACCTGCCGAAAAGTCCCCCTGTCGCAGCCCAGGCGGTCGCGCATTCGGGCCTTGTTCGCGTTGCGACGGTTCCTCTGTATCGCAGCGATGCCGTCGTGCGCCGTTCGCCGGCGCTGCAGGCGCATCCGCTCACCGGCAAGGCAGCAGTGGGACTGAATCCTGAAGATGCGCTCGCGCTCGGGCTGGCGAACGACGCAAGCGCCAGCGTGAAGGGCGGCGATGCGGAAGTCGTCCTGCCGGTCGTCATCACGCGCGCGGTACCGCGTGGAGCGGTGTGGATCGAGTCGACGTGGCCCGAGACGCGCGCGCTGCCGCCGACCGGCGCAGCGCTTATGGTAGCGAGGGCCTGACGTGAACTGGATCCTGCATCCGTTCAACTCGCTGCACGAGCTGCTGCTCGGCTTGGGCAACATCGGGTTGGTGCTGTGGCTCGTCGTCTGCATCCTCTGCATCGCGGTGCCGGTCATCATCTCGGTCGCGATGTACGTGTGGTGGGAACGCAAGGTGCTCGGCTGGATGCACGTACGCATGGGGCCGAACAGTGTCGGACCGTTCGGCCTGGCGCAGACGTTCGCCGACGTGTTCAAGCTGCTGCTGAAGGAATACCTCGTCCCGGCGAAATCCAGCCGCATGCTGTTTTTCCTCGCTCCGCTGATTTCCCTGACGCCTGCTCTCGCCGCGTGGGCCGTGATTCCGTTCGATGCGAAGCTCGTGCTCGCGGACGTCAACGCCGGCCTGCTCTACCTGCTCGCGATGACCTCGATGGGCGTGTACGGGATCATCCTCGCCGGCTGGGCGTCGAACTCGAAATACGCGTTCCTCGGCGCGATGCGCTCGGCGGCGCAGGTGGTCAGCTATGAAATCGCGATGGGTTTGGCGCTGGTCGGCGTGCTGATCTGCGCCGGCAGCCTGAATCTGTCGGAGATCGTGCGCGCGCAGGCGGGCCCGTATGGCCTGTTCAGCTGGTTCTGGCTGCCGCTGTTGCCGTTGTTCGTGATCTATTTCGTGTCGGGCGTGGCCGAGACCAATCGCGCGCCGTTCGACGTGGCCGAAGGTGAATCGGAAATTGTCGCCGGTTTCCACGTCGAATATTCCGGTGCGCCGTTCGCGGTGTTCTTTCTGACCGAATACGCGAACATGATCCTGGTTTCCTTCCTCGCGCCGGTCCTGTTCGCCGGTGGCTGGCTGTCGCCGTTCCCCGCTTCGTGGCCGATTCTCGGCGTCGGCGGCTGGTGGTGGCTGTTCGCCAAGGCCTTCTTTTTCGCCTTTCTGTTCCTGTGGTTCCGCGCCGCATTCCCGCGCTACCGCTACGACCAGATCATGCGACTGGGCTGGAAGGTGTTCGTCCCGTTGGCGATCGTCTGGATCTTCGTCGCCGGCTGCCTGGTTTATTTCGGCGTTGTCGGGCCTGCGCCGGCAGTGGAGGCCATGTCATGAATCGCGTCGCGCACTATATCAAGAGTCTGATGCTCATCGAGCTGTTCAAGGGCCTGGGACTGACCATGAAGTACATGTGGAAGCCCAAGTACACGATGCGCTATCCGATGGAGAAGATCCCGCAGTCGAACCGGTTCCGTGGCCTGCACGCGCTGCGCCGCTATCCGAACGGGGAAGAGCGTTGCATCGCCTGCAAGCTGTGCGAAGCGGTGTGTCCGGCGCTGGCGATCACTATCGACTCGGAGCAGCGCGCCGACGGCACGCGCCGCACGACGCGCTACGACATCGACTTGTTCAAGTGCATCTACTGCGGATTCTGCGAGGAGAGTTGCCCGGTCGATTCGATCGTCGAGACGAACATCCACGAGTACCACTTCGAGCGGCGTGGCGAAAACATCGTCACCAAGCCGCAGTTGCTCGCGATCGGCGACCGTTTCGAGAAGGAAATTGCCGCGGCCCGCGCTCAAGACGCGGCTTTCCGCTAGAGAGACGTCGATGACTCTGCCCTGGGACCTGATTCTGTTCTACACGTTCGCCACGGTGCTGGTGCTGGCCGGACTCGCCATGATCAGCGTGAAGAACTCCGTGCATGCGGCGCTGTTCCTCGTGCTGGCGTTTTTCACGAGCGCCGCTTTGTGGCTGCTGTTGCAGGCGGAGTTTCTCGCGATCGCGCTGGTGCTGGTCTATGTCGGCGCGGTCATGGTGCTGTTCCTGTTCGTCGTGATGATGCTCGACATCAACAGCGAACCGCTGCGCGAAGGTTTCATCCGCTACCTGCCGATCGGCATCGGTGTCGCAATCGTCATGCTGGTCGAGATGCTGCTGCTGGTCGGGGTGCGCGTCATGTACGCGCTGCCGGTCGTGCCCGAGCCCGCCGCGGCCGCGAACCGGTCCAACGTTTCCTGGCTCGGCAATGCGCTGTTCACGCAGTTCCTGCTGCCGTTCGAGATCGCGGCAATCGTGCTGACCGTGGCGATCGTCGCGGCGATCATGCTGACCTTGCGGCGGCGCACGGGAACGCTGCGCCAGAGCGCTTCCGCACAATCGGCCGTGCGCGCGTCCGACCGCGTTCGCATCGTCAAGATGGCCAGCGCCGGAAAGGGAGGCTCGACGCCATGATCGAGACGATGCATCTGACGCTGGCCCACTATATCGGCCTCGGCGCGATCCTTTTCTGCATTTCGGTCGCCGGCATCTTCATCAATCGCAAGAACGTCATTGTGCTGCTGATGGCGATCGAACTGATGCTGCTCGCGGTCAACATGAATTTCGTCGCGTTCTCGCGTTTCCTCGGCGATGTGTCCGGCCAGGTGTTCGTGTTCTTCATCCTGACCGTGGCCGCGGCCGAGTCGGCGATCGGCCTGGCGATCCTGGTCGTGCTGTTCCGCAACCGCGCGACGATCAATGTGGGTGAAATCGATTCGATGAAGGGCTGATTTAGTGGCCGAACAACCGAACACAATAGGGTTGTCATTCCCGCGGAAGCGGGAATCCAAATTGATCCTTGGCGTGCAAAAAGCAAAATGGATTCCCGCTTGCGCGGGACTGCGAAGGCAGGATGCCGAAGCGAACATTCGCGTAGCGAATGGCCCGGAGGGCGAGCGGCAGGAGCCGCGAGTAATGACGACAAATAAGGTATAGCTGCATGAGTCTGGACCCGACAATTCTTCTCATCATCGCACTCGCACCGCTGCTCGGCGCGATCGTCGCGGGTCTGTTCGGCAAGCAGATCGGCCGCATCGGTGCGCACTCGGTGACCATCGCCGGCGTGGCATTGAGTTGCGTGCTGTCTTTCTACGTTCTCTACCAAATGGTCTGGGGAGGAGCCGAGACGTTCAACCAGGACGTCTACACCTGGTTCCAGGTCGGCTCGCTGCAGACCCATGTCGGCTTCATGATCGATCGTTTGAGCGCGATGATGATGGTCGTCGTGACGTTCGTCTCGCTGATGGTGCACATCTATACGATCGGCTACATGGCGGATGACGACGGTTACCAGCGCTTCTTCAGCTACATCGCGCTGTTCACGTTCTCGATGCTGATGCTCGTGATGAGCAACAACTTCCTGCAGCTGTTCTTCGGCTGGGAAGCCGTCGGCCTGGTTTCGTACTTGCTGATCGGCTTCTGGTTCAAGAAGCCGAGCGCGATCTTCGCGAACCTCAAGGCATTTCTCGTCAATCGCGTCGGCGATTTTGGTTTCCTGCTCGGCATCGCGGGCGTGTTGTACTTTTTCCAGACACTCGACTACCGCGCCGTGTTCGACCACACCGATGCGCTGACCGGCAAGACGTTCGAGTTGTTCGCCGGCCATCCGTGGTCTGCGGCCACCGTGATCTGCCTGTGCCTGTTCGTCGGCGCGATGGGCAAGTCGGCTCAGGTGCCGCTGCATGTGTGGCTGCCCGACTCGATGGAAGGCCCGACGCCGATCTCCGCCCTGATCCATGCGGCGACGATGGTGACCGCGGGGATCTTCATGGTCGCGCGCATGTCGCCGCTGTTCGAACTGTCGGAGACCGCGCTGAGCACCGTCCTCGTGATCGGCGCGACAACCGCGTTCTTCACCGGCTTGATTGGCATCGTGCAGAACGATATCAAGCGTGTCGTCGCCTATTCGACCCTGTCGCAACTCGGCTACATGACTGCCGCGCTCGGGGCATCGGCCTATGCGGGTGCGATCTTTCATCTCATGACGCATGCATTCTTCAAGGCGCTCCTGTTCCTCGGCGCCGGGTCGGTCATCATCGCGATGCATCATGAGCAGGACATGCGCTACATGGGTGGCCTGCGCCGCTACATGCCAATCACCTACATCACGATGTGGATCGGTACGCTCGCGCTGACCGGCATGCCGGGGTTTGCCGGGTTCTTTTCGAAGGACGCGATCATCGAGGCCGTCGAGGAATCGCACCGCTGGGGTTCCGGTTATGCGTACCTGTGCGTGCTGGTCGGCGTATTCGTCACGGCGCTCTACAGTTTCCGCCTGCTCTACCTGACCTTCCACGGGTCGGAGCGCTTCGTCGTCGAGCACGGCGAGCATGGACACGACGATCATCATCACTACGAGCCAGGTCATCTTGCGCACGCGCCGCACGAATCGCCGTGGGTCGTGACGATTCCGCTGATCGCGCTGGCGATTCCGTCAATTCTCGTCGGCGCCGACACGGTCGGGGCGATGTTGCACGGCGATTTCTTCGGTCACTCGCTGGTAATGGGCGAGCACGAGGCCGAATTTGCCGGTGTCTTTGCGACGATTCTCGACGGCTTCATGCACCCGCCATTCTGGCTCGCGTTCGGAGGATTCGCGGTTGCAACTTATGTCTACCTGTTCAACCCGGCGATCGCGGACGCGGCCAAGCGCGCGCTGCACCCTTTATGGCGCCTGCTCGATCGCAAGTACTGGTTCGACGAGGCCTATCAGGCGGTCTTCGCGCGCGGCTCGCTGCTGCTCGGTCGTGGACTGTGGAAGGGTGGCGATACTGGCGTGATCGACAACATCCTGATCGACGGGACTTCGGCCACGGTCGGCCGCGTCGCGGGTCAGGTGCGGCGGTTGCAGACCGGCTATCTGTACACCTATGCATTCGCAATGATTCTCGGCCTGGTCGGATTGCTCGGCGGCCTGTGGTGGGTGGTGAGATCGTGACGGACACTTGGAAACGCCAACGATGAATCTGACCCACCTGTTGAGCCTCCTCGTCTGGCTGCCGATCGTCGGCGGTGCGCTCGTGTCATTGACCGGAGCGGGCCGCGCGAATAGCGCGCGCTGGTTGGCGCTCGGCATCTCGATTCTGACATTCGTCCTGAGCATACCGCTGTTCACGGGATACGACGCCACGTCCGGCACGATGCAGTTCATCGAGAACCACACCTGGATCGCGGCGATCGCGGCGAACTACCACCTCGGCGCCGACGGCATCTCGATCGCGTTGATTTTGCTGACGACGTTCACGACCGTGCTCGTGATCATCGGCGCTTGGGACTCGGTGCACGACAAGGTGAACCAGTACCTGGCCGCGTTCCTGATCCTCGAAGGCCTGATGATCGGCGTGTTCGTGGCGCTGGATGCACTGCTGTTCTACGTGTTCTTCGAGGGCATGCTGATCCCGATGTTCATCATCATCGGCATCTGGGGCGGCCCGCGGCGCGTCTATGCCACGCTGAAATTCTTCCTGTATACTTTTTTCGGTTCGATCTTCATGCTGGTCGCGCTGATCTATCTGTACCTGCACGCGAACAGTTGGGAAATGGCCGATATGGCGAAGCTGCCGTTGAGCGCCACGGTGCAGGCCTGGCTATTCTTCGCGTTCCTCGCCGGGTTCGCGATCAAGGTGCCGATGTGGCCCGTGCACACGTGGTTGCCGGACGCGCACGTGGAGGCGCCAACCGGCGGCTCGGTGATCCTGGCCGCGATCATGTTGAAGATCGGCGGGTACGGTTTCATTCGCTTCTCGCTTCCGATAGTTCCCGACGCGAGCCAGGAATATGCCTGGGTCGTGATCGCAATGTCGCTGATCGCGGTCATCTACATCGGCTTCGTCGCGCTGGTGCAGGAGGACATGAAGAAGCTGATCGCCTATTCGTCGGTCGCGCACATGGGTTTCGTCACGCTCGGCCTGTTCATCAGCCTTGCGCTCGTGCG
>Ga0157376_10002105_pt1 | contig 13387 bp, 12 predicted proteins | sample M45metaG_FD_121801 | JGI IMG/M metagenome (GOLD analysis project Ga0157376, IMG submission 121801) | Miscanthus rhizosphere microbial communities from Kellogg Biological Station, Michigan, USA - M4-5 metaG | ecosystem: Host-associated > Plants > Roots > Rhizosphere > Soil | place: USA: Michigan... | reverse complement strand
GTCTACGCGATCGGCAATCTTGGAATGAAGCTGCCCGGCCTTTCGAAACTAGGCGACTACACGCTTATCGTGGCCACACCGAAGGCTTAAAGAAAGAAGCGATCGCTGTCCAGCCGCGACTCTCGCGAAGCTGTCTTTGCTCGGGATCAGCCTTGCGCGCCGCACGTCGCTGTCCGGGACGTAGTCGAGGCTCATTCGGGCCTTAGGGTCAGCGTCGAACATCGCCCCGCCGCGTGTTCAGCGCTTCGGCTGCCAGAGCGTCACCTCGATCGTCTTCGTCTTGTCGTCGGAGCTCGGATCGGGGATCGTGAAGCGGCCGGCCTCTTCGTGGGCGAAAGCGCCGGTTTTCTCCTCGACGATCGACCGCCACGACGCGATCGTCGTCGCTCCGTCGGGCGTCGTCAGCAGCCAGGCGCGGCGCACCTGCGCCGCGTCGACCCAGCCGAGGCTCATGCGCGCCATGCGCTCGCCGGCGTAGACGCCGCCGATGTACCAGATCGCTCCGACCGGAGCGCCGTTGGCGATCGCGACCAGGCCGGGAGATTGGCCGGTGAAGTCGATCAGCGGCTGGCCCGAGCTGAACCCTGCCGAGCGCAGCAGCAGCAGGTAGCTCTCGAGGCTTCGCGCCAGCGCCGGCGTGACGTCGAGGTCGATTCCGCCGGGGTTGGCAGGCAACGGCACGGTCTGCTCGGCGAGCGACGCACCGAGCCGGTACGTGTAGCGGCCGTCGACCCATTGGCGGACGACGATCTCGGCGGGCAGAGCGGCCAGCAGCGCGAGCGCGCCGGCGAAGAGCCAGGTCGGGACCGCGCGCTCGAGCCACATCGTGCGGATCAACACCGCAGCGATGACCAAGGGAAAGATCGCCGCCATCCCCATGTGCTGCAAGAGCGCGTTGCTGGTGCCGTACGAATACGCGAACGGCACGACAAGGATCGCGCCGGCGACGACGAGCGAGCGAACGCGCGCGCCGCTCGCGAGTCGCGCGCGCAGAAGCCAGAGCGCAGCGCAGCCGAGCAGGACCGCGATCCAGGTGACGAGGACGACGCGATAGAAGCGGTTGTCCTTGACGAACGTGTACACGAGGGCACCGGCGACGAACACCGCCACCGCGAGCGCGTCGGCGAGCGGGCGCCGGCGCAGTTGCGCGCCAGCCGTGAGCGCGAGGACGGCGAAGAGGAGCGGCCACAGCAGCACACGCAGCGCGTGGAGCGCGTCCTGCGGCAGTGCGCCGAAGACGAGCGCAGCGACTTCGCCGGTCGCGCTTCGCTCCATCATTGCGAGCGTCACCTCGATGCCGCGTTCGAACCTGAGCGGCAAGCCGGGGTCGGCGATCCAGAGCGCAAGGAGGTTCAGCGCGAGCCCCGCAATCGCCGCGAGCACGACGCGCGACCAGCCGCCGGCGTCGAGCCGGTGCCAGGCGAGCGCGGCGAAGACCGCGAGCGCCAGCGCTAGGACCAGCAGTCCAGAGCTGAACTTGCTCGCGACTCCTACCGATCCGACGAGGCCGAGGGCGAACGCGGTCGCGAGGCGTCCCCGCGGTGCGTCGTCGTGGACGATGCGGCCGAGCCTGAGCGCGAGCGCGAGGACGACGAGAGCGCACGCGAGCGTCAGCAGGTTGTAGCTCGGCGTCGGCGACACCGGCGACGCGCCGTAGTAGCTCCAGATCGCGGCGGCGGCCGCGACCGCCGTCGCGAGCTCGCCGTCGCGCGATCGCCGCCCGACGAGCGCGCCGAACGCGCGCTGCGCCTCCGAGCCGAACCAGATCGCGGCACCGAGGAGGAGCGCGAAACCGAGCAGGCGCATCGCCCAGACGTCGTGGCCGACGAGCACATACGGCCAGGTGAAGTAGGCGCCGAAGAGCGAGACCGACGGCCACTCGGTCCAGTGGCGGTACGTCAGCAGGTAGAAGCTCTCGTCGGTCAGGTCGAAGCCGCGCCTCGCGGCGACGATGAACATCACCGCTTGCACGGCGACGATGACGATCGCCATCGTGGCCAGCGGGTCGCGACTGCGGACGCTCCTCGTCTGCGGCGCGGCGTTCACGGCGCAAGTGTCTCCTCAGCGCGGCGGGCTGAGCTCGTCGATCAACGCCTTCGTCTGCCGGATGTTGGCGCGGCCGGAGGCACCGAACACGATCGATTCGATCTTCGGCTGCGCGCAGACGTAGGCGATCGCCTCGCGCGGCGCGATCGCGCCCGAGGCGAGGACCGACATCGCGATCGGGCGGAAGCGCCGCGTCGCGATCGCTTCCTCGTACGCGGCGATGCCGCCGCACATCCTGAAGCCGATCTTGTTGATGTTGGCGCAGACGATCGGGTTGTCGATGCCGAGGCCGTCGAGCACGTCGAGCAGGCGGGGCACGTTCATCGTGATGAAGCCGGCCTCGGCGCCGTAGCGGTCGCGGACGTGCGCGTGAAAGACCCGGAAGCACTCGTGCATTCGCAGGCCGAGCAGGAGGTCGGTGATGACGTTCTGCATGAAGACGACCGGCGTCTTCAGGCCGTGGAACATCTTCATCTCGGCGTCGATCAGCATCTGCATGATCGCCTCGATGTCCTTGTTCGCGAGGGCGACGCCTCCCTTCAGCATCGCCGCAACGGCGCCGTCTTGTGGCAGGAACATCCGCAGGGCTTCGATCATCCCGTGCTCGGTCACCGCATTGGCGTACTTGTGCGCGTACGGAATGCACGGGTAGAAGCGGTAGTCCGGATAGCGCGCGGCGTTGGCGCGGAAGTGGTCGCAGATCTCGGCGACGCGGTCGTGCGATGTGCACATGAAGGTGCGGATGCCTTCGGCGTACGCCGCGTCGAGGACGTCGAGGATCGACTGCAGGTCCTGGAAGCGCATCGACTGCGCGCGGGCCTTCTCCTCCGACATGTGGTTGACGCCGAAGAACTGGTTGTCGCCGAACAGGACCCGGTCCATCGGGTCGTCGTTGCTGGTTGCCGCTGCTGCCATCGCGCTCAGCCGAAGACGCGCGACCAGAACCCGCGACGCGCGGGAGCCGCAGCCGGCGCCGTGCGCGCTGTGCCCGGCTCGACCAGCATCGCGACGACGCGGTCGGTCGCGAGCGCCGACGCGAACGTGTTCTCGCCGTCGAGGCGACCCAGTTGCATGCTCTTGGCGAAGTAATCGATCTGCGCCGAGTACTCCTCGCCGCGCAGGTAGAACCAGACGTCTTCGGTGAGGTCAGTCGTGTAGCGCACCGTCCAGCCCGGTTCGACGCCGGGCAGCGCGTCGTGGCGCTCGCGCAGGTAGAGCTGGCACTCCTGGCGGTCGGCGACGACGCGGCCGTTCGTTCCCCAGACCGAGATCTTGGTCGACATCTTGCGAAAGCTCTCGTCGCTCCAGTTGACCGCGAGCTGGCCGCTCGCGCCGCCGGCGAACTCGAGCGTCGCGTAGACCTCGTCGTCGACGTCGCGCGAGAAGACGCTCGAGCGGACGACGCCGATCGCCGCGGTCGGCGCGCCGTGGACGAAGTTGACGAGGTCGATCGCATGGCACGCGTAGTCGTACAGCGCGCCGCCGCCCTCGCTCTTCGCCGAGCGCCAGGTCGCACCCTTGCGGCGCAGCACGACCGGCCCGTACGCCTCGGCGCGGACGTGGTGGATGGTGCCCAGCGCGCCCGACCGGACGAGCCGCGCCGCCTCGCGGAACGCGCCGACGAAGCGGTAGTGGTAGCCGACCTGCGTCACGCGCTCCTTGCTGCTGGCGAGCGCGATCAGCCGCTCGCCGTCGGCGACGTCGAGGACGAACGGCTTCTCGCAGAAGACGTGCAGGCCGCGCGCGAGCGCCTTCTCGACCATTGCGGCGTGCAGCTTCGACGGCGTCGCGACGATCAGCGCGTCGAGCTGTTCGCCGTCGAGCATGCGGTCGAGGTCGGAATAGCACTTGAGCGCCGCGTGCTTCGAGAGGACGTCGGTGAGATACGCCGTCGCGTCGCAGCCGGCGACGAGATCGATCTCGGGATGCGCGCGCGCGATCGAGAGGTGCGAGAGCCCCATCTTGCCGAGGCCGACCATCCCGGTCCTGAAGACGGAGCCGGTCATTGCGGTGCGGTCGGACGCTCGAGCGGCGGCGACTGCCATGCGGGTGCGCGGTAGCGGCCGAACCAGTCGAGCAGGACGAGCCAGAAGAACTCGGTGTCGCGGAAGTACCGCCGCCAGTAGCGCTTCGGCTCGGTCGTGATGCGGTAGACCCACTCGAGGCCGTTTCTCGTCATCCAACGCGGCGCGCGAACGACGGCATCGGCTTCGTAGTCGATCGTCGCGCCGACGCCCATGTAGATCTTCACCCCGGGCATGGCACTGCGGTAGCGGTCGATCCAGATCTCCTGCTTGGGGGCGCCGAGGCCGACGATCAGCACCGTCGCCTGCGACGCATTGATCATCTCGACGACCTCGACGATCTCCTTCGGGTCGTTGACGAACTGCATCGACGGGCTGTGGGCGCCGATGACGATCTCGCGGCCGACCCTCGCGTTGATGCGCTCGCGCGCCTTCTGAGCAATTCCCGGGCCGGCGCCGAGCAGGAAGATGCGCACGTCCGGGTTGGCCGCGTGGTGGCGGCAGAACGTCGGCACGATGTCGGAGCCCGAGACCTTCTCCTGGATCGGCCTGCCGATCCAGCCGAGCGCCCAGTAGACGTACTTGCTGTCCGAGGTGATGAAGTCGGCCTTGCGGTACGCCGCATAGAAGTCGGCATTGCGCTGCAGGTGCCAGCAGTGGTCGGGATTGAGCGTGAACACGATGCCGTGGTCGAGCCGCTCCATCAGCTGGGGCATCGTCAGGTCGTCGACCCAGACGTTGAGGAGTCGCGAACGGGGCCAGGGGCGCGCGGGCGGGGGCTCGGCGTCGGCGGGTCGGGTCATGGGACAGGTGCGGGGTTCCGCCGACCGCTCGGCGCGATCGCGGCAGCGGTCGAGGACCGCGCGGGTCGGCGGATTCTACGGCGCGCGTTGTTGCGCGCTGATGTCGACTAGAGCATCCGCTCGCCGTTGCCGAGCAGGTGCGCGTGGCAGTCCTTCGCCGGCCGCTCGCAGCCTTGCACGAAGCTGTCGACGAACTCCGACTTCCAGCCATTGAACCAGTCGGCGTGCGACGAGTAGCCGGCCGGCAGCGTCGGGTCGTAGTTGTCGGAGGCGAGCCGCCAGCGCGCCGGTGCGCTCGCGTCGGTGACCGGGTAGAGGACGTTGACCGTGATTTCGGGGATCGCGACCGGATGCGACGCCGGGCAGCCGCCGCTCGGGTACGCCATGTGGCTCTTGTGATCGGGCGAATCGAGGTTCACGCCGTCCCAGCACTGCGGAAAGATCACGCGCACCCAGATCGTGTTGCCCGCCGCGCAGGTCGTCGGCAGGCTGTAGACCGTCGCGCCGTTGCCCGTCGCCGCGTCGATGCAAGCGAAGTTCGCGGGACCCCACTGGGTCATCGTCTTCGCTGCCGAGCTGCCGGCGATCATCCGCAGGCCATCCGGCATCGACTGCACTGTCGCCGGAGCGACGCCGGTGTAGCCGGTCTTGTAGTAGATCGCGGCCATCGCCGGGGCGACCGGTGTGCCGTCCTTGGTGTCGATCATCGCCGGCGCCCAGTACGCGGTGCGGTTGATCGTCCCGCCGAGGCACGTCGAGTTGCCGGTGTTGGCGATCGAGTCGACGGTCGAGTTGGCGTTCGTTCCAGTGTTGCCGAAGAAGACGTGCAGATGCGACTTGCCCGGTTGACCCGGGTAGACGATCGGATCGTCGAACGCCATGTGCGAGAACTGGCACGCGGTGCGGAACGCGCCGGTGCCGTCGGAGGCGGCCGGCAGCTCGGTCGTCGATGCGATCTGCATCGAGGCGACGCCGCTCGATCCGACCGGGATCTTCGCCGTGTCGATCGCGGGAACGGTGTTCGTCATCGTCGTTGTCGTCGGTGACGACGCCGGCGGAGCCGGTGCAGGCGCGGGCGCAGGGGCCGGGGCGGGCGCCGGCGCGGGCGCCGGGGCGGACCCGGGAGCCGGCGCGGGTGCCTGTGCGTGGCCGGGTGCTGAAGCGGATTGACCAGGGGACCCGGGCTTCGAAGCCTTCGACATCCCCAGCACCTCCGAGCCCTGCACGTCTGGCGAGCGCGGATCGAGGTCCATCAGCGTGTGGCTGCCGTTGGCCTTGAAGGAGACGAGGCTCGACGGCGAATCGATGGTCGACTGACCGCCACCGCACGCGGACATCGCGGCGGCGGCGAGCAACGACAGGCATCCGCTCATGGGCGGAATTCTGGCGGGGCGTAAAGGCATGGGTGCTGAGGCGGCTTTCTGTGGACGGGTTCATTTCGACGTGAACCTCGGCGGCCTGAAGCGCAACACGCATGCCATTGCATTCGTGCGCATTGCTCACGGCAAAGCGGCCGCAAAACGGCGCTTCGGTAACGCGTGACCGCCTGCGGGTTACAGCAGCGACACGAACTGCCGTCGAACTCCGCGGAGGTGGTGCGACGTTTCGAGTTGCTACCGGCCCGTGTGGCCGATCGCGCGCGACTCAGCGTGTGTCGGGATGCCGGCCCGCGTGTCGAAACGTTTCGTAGTCGCGCAGGTAATCGGCCTCGTCGTACGGCTCGGAAGCGAGGACGAGGCACACCGAGCCCGACGAGAAGTTGTCGAGCTCGCGCCAGATCATCGGGCAGACGTAGAGCCCGGTGTACGAGCGATTGAGGTGGTAGCGCGCGCGTCTTGTGCCGTCGTCGAGGACGACGTCGAAGCTGCCCGACATCGCGACGATGAGCTGGCGCAGCTTGAAGTGGCCGTGGCCACCGCGCTCGGCGCCGCCGGGGACGTCGTAGAGGTAGTAGACGCGCTGGATGTCGAACGGCACGTGGCGTCCTGCCTCGACGAACGTGAGGTTGCCGCGCCGGTCTTGGATGCGCGGCAGCTCGACGACGCCGCAATGCTCGAGCGAGCCGCGCGCCTCGGCGCCGGGGAGGACGTCGAAGTGCGGCGGGTCGGTGACTGGCGGCTGAAGCATGCGCGGGCGGACGGGCGGAGATCGAAACCTTAGCCGATCTCAGCCGCCGCGCGACTTCAGCGGCCGAGCAGGATTGCCCACCCACGTCTCGCCTGCGGGAACGTCTCGGGTGACGACCGCGCCGGCGCCGACCGTCGCCCGCTCGCCGATCGTGACGCCACCGAGGATGGTCGCGTTGGCGCCGATCGACGCGCCTTGCCGGACGGTCGTCCGCTGGAATGCGGGCGGGTACTGCTTCGAGCGCGGATGCTTGTCGTTGGTGAAGGCGACGTTCGGGCCGACAAAGACGTCGTTCTCGATCCGCAGCCCGTCCCAGAGCTGCACTCCCGACTTCACGGTGACGCGGTCGCCGACGACGACGTCGTTCTCGATCAGGCAGAGCGCGTTGATGTTGCAGTCTTTGCCGATCACCGCCCCGGGCAGGATCACGACGTATTGCCACACCGCCGTGCCTTCGCCGATCGAGCGACTCTGGACGTCGGCGAGCGGATGGATCTGCACGGTCATGAGCGCGCGCCGCCCTCTTCGCCGGCGCTCAGTGCCAGGTGAACTGCGTCGCGCAGCCGATGACGTTGGCGGTGTACGAGTAGGAGACGATCGCGGTGACGTCGCGCGTCTCGTGCGCGACGGTGCAGTTCGCGTTCCACGCGCGGTTGATCGCGTAACTGACCGACATCGTCGCGGTCTTGGCGACGTCGACGTCGCGCGCGTCGAGGCCGGCCTGGACCGCGCCTGCGAGACGCGCGCGCGTGTAGCGCAGGCCCGCGCTGGCATTGATCTTCGCGGTCGCGGCGTAGCTCGCGGCGAGGCCGAACGAGTCGGTCACGCGGTTGTTCTCGTAGACGATCGAGACCGGCGTCAATGTCAGCCCCGTGCCCGACTGGACGATCGCGTATTGCGTCAGCGAGTTCGCCTCGAAGCCGGCATCGCGCGACGCGTCGAACACGACCGAGGTTTTCGCCGTCGGCTGCCAGCTGACGGCGAGGCTGCCGGTCAGGCCCGAGAAGTCCGACGTCGCGATGACGCTGTTGGTCTGCCTCGTGTAGCTGAGACGGGCGTTGACCTTCAGCTGCGCGTCGGGCGTGTAGTCGGCGATCAGGTCGATGTTGTTGCCGTCGGTCGTGTTCGGCGAGTACGTCGCCGAGTTCGGATCGAACAGCGCCTTGGGCGTCTTGGTGTACTCGTAGCGATACGCGACGCCGACGCGCAGGATCGGGCTCGGCCGGTAGTAGAGGCCGAGCGTTGCCGTCGTCTCCCGCGACTCGGAGGTCACGAACTGCGGCGCCGAGTAGTCGACCGCGACGTAGTCGAGGCCGCCTTCGATGGTGAGCAGCGACGGACCGCCCCAGCGCAGCCGGCCGCCGGCGCGCTCGGTCTTCTGCAGGTTGCGTCCGGCCGCCGGCGCGCCGAACGTCGCCGATGCCGACGCCAGGTTCTGGCTCAGGCCGACGTTGACGCTGCCCGAGATGTGCTCGATCGTCTCGAGGTCGGCGCCGAGGCTGAAGTCGTACGAGGTGTTGTTGAGCTGCGTTTCGTCGGAATAGCGATTCAGGCTGACGCCGGCGCGACCGAACACGCGCTGCCTGCTGATCGGCTGGTCGAAGCCGCCGAACACGGTCGTGCTCGAATACGTGTCGCCCGGTCCCGACGGGATGCGGTAGACGTTGGTGTCGTGCGTGAAGCCCTGGCCGACGCCGATGTAGTAGGGATTCGGGTCCGGGGTGTACGCGGCGTTTGGCGACGGCGGCGGTGCGCTCCGCGTGGTCGTTGTCGTCTGCGAAGGCGCCGTTGGCGAGGACGGAGCCGTGGGCGAAGACGGTGCCGTGGGCGAGGATGGCGCCGTCGGCGAGGAGGGCGCCGACGGCTGTCCGCCGGTATCTTGCGCGCGCGCAGGCGCGGCGGCGAAGCTGAGCACTGCCGCCGCGGCGGCGAGCAGCGCGCCGCCGCGGCCAAGGCCGGGCAATTCGTCGTTCATGCGTTCTCCAATGTCCACCGCGCGACAGGGCATTCAGCGCGCCTAGTAGGCGTGTCGGTCGAAGAAGACGAGCTTGATCGTCTGGACGATGATCTTGAGGTCGAGGCCGAGCGACCAGTTGCGCAGATATTCGAGATCGTATTCGACGCGGGTGCGCATCTTCTCGACCGTGTCGGTCTCGCCACGCTGGCCGTTGACCTGCGCCCAGCCGGTGATCCCTGGCTTGACTTTGTGGCGCACCATGTACGCCTTGATGATCTGGCGGTATTCCGCGTTGTGCGTCACCGCGTGCGGCCTGGGGCCGACGATGCTCATCGTCCCCTTCAGGACGTTGAAGAACTGCGGCAGCTCGTCGAACGACGTCCGCCGCAGGAACGCGCCGAACGGCGTCACCCGCGGGTCGTTGCGCGTCGCCTGGCGGACGACGGCGCCGTCCTCGAGCGTGCGCATCGAACGGAACTTGTAGACCGTGATCTCATGGCCGTCGAGGCCGTTGCGGCGCTGCCTGAAGAGCACCGGGCCCGGCGAGCTGAGCTTGACGCCGATCGCGATCGCGACCAGCAGCGGCGAGATCAGGACGACGATGAGGCTCGCGATGACGAGGTCGCTCGCCCGCTTGACGAGCTCGTTGGTGCCGGTGAACGGCGTCTCGCAGATGCCGACCACGGGCACGCCGTTGATGTCCTGCAGCCGCCCCTGGATGATGCTGATGCCGAACACGTCGGGGACGAAGAAGAGCGACGCGGTCGTCCCCTGCAGCTGGTCGAGCAGCTCGACGATGCGCGGCTGCGAGCCGAGCGGCAGCGTGATGTAGACCTCGCGGATGCCGTTCTCGGTCGTGTAGGCGGCGACGTCCGCGAGGCGGCCGAGGATGCGCTCTTTGGCGTCTTCGTCGACGCGCTCGTCGGTGCGGTCATCGAAGAAGCCGACGAATTCGATGCCCGGGCTCTCGCCGCCCTGCAGCGCGCGCGCGACCTTGACACCGAGCGCGCTCGCGCCGACGACGACGGCAGTCCGCCTGAGCTCGGGCCGCGCCTCCCGGCGCCGCACGATCGTCCTTCCGAGCCAGGTCGCGAGCCACTGCAGCACCGGCGCCGCGATCGCCCAGGCGATCAGGACGTTGTCCTCGAAGTAGTGCCGGCTCTTGGTTGCGTACGCGCAGAGCCACAGGATCGCAAGCAGCACCACCCACGACGACACGATGTCGACCGCGGCGCCGAGCAGCGGCTCGCGGAAGCGGTCGCGGCCAGGGAAGGTGAGGGCGAAGACGAGCAGGCACAGCGTCAGCGCCGGCCGGTCCATGGGCTCGTCGTTGAGGAGTGTCACCGCGATGAAGGTGAGGACCGTGATGCCGGGTTCGAGGAACGCGGCGACCAGCGATTGCACCGATTGCGGCGCGCTGAAGAAGGTCCTCTTGTGGGAATCTTCGAACATCTTCGACGCCGCGGGCACCGGCCCGGGGCAAGAGCAAGAGCGAGACCCGTCTGCGCGGGCGAATCCGCGTTTCTACCGTGTTTTTCGACCGCGCGGGGCGGCCCGATCCCCCCGGGCCGGAGGGGTCGCCGCGCCGCTGGCGCGCGACGGTGTCAGGACGATGACGTCGCCTGGGCGCGCCGGCCGCGGCCGAAGAGGCCGAGCCGCTGCGCTTCGAGCGCCGCCTCGGCGCGCGAGCTGACGTTGAGCTTGCGGTAGATCTGCTTGACGTAGTCCGAGATCGTGTGCCGCGAAAGGTTGAGCTGGACCGCGATCTCGGGCAGCGTGAAGCCCTTGGCGACGCGCAGCAGGACCTCGTTCTCCCGGTCGGTGAGGACGACGTGGGGGACGTTGCGCCGCTCGCGTTGCTGCGAGCGCGACGCGAAGTGGGTCATGATGCGTCGCGCGATCGCCGGCGAGAGCGGCGGCTCGCCCTGGCTCATGCGGCGGAATTGGTCGACGATGACCGCCTCCGAGTTGTCCTTGAGCACATAGCCGAACGCGCCCGCCTGCAAGGCAGGGAAGAGGTGGTCGTCGTCGTCGTGGATCGTGACGACGACCGCCTGCGCCTTTGGCTGCGCCTCACGCAGCGCGGCGACGACGTCGACTCCCGAGCCATCGGGCAGGCCGAGGTCGATCAGGGCGACGTCGATCTGCTCCTTGGCGATCACGGCGAGCGCCGCGCTGACGCGCGACGTCTCGAAGTAGCGCGGCTCCTTGAAGACTTCCGAGGCCTGCACCTTCAGCCAGTTGCTGGCCTCGGGGACGTCTTCCAACAGCAAGATGTTCGTCATGGCGAACTCCGGTGCTCCGGTCTCCGCAGTGACCGGCACGTGTGAATGGGCAAGCGCCGTGCGAAGCGCGGTGCGTCGCAGCGGATCGTAGCAAGCGCCGCTCGTCGGGAACGCCGCGTCAGAGTGGCACCGTGAGCGATATCACGACGCCATAGCCGGGCCGCGACTCGACGAGGCACTGACCGTTCATCCGCTTGGCGCGCCGCTTCATGCTCGACATTCCCTGGCCGCGGTGGAGGTCGGCTGCGATGCCGCGGCCGTTGTCGCGCACCGTGAGGACGAGGCTGCCTTCGTCGACGGCGCACCGCACCTCGCAGCGGCTCGCCTCGCTGTGCTTGATGACGTTGCTGACCGCCTCGCGCAGCACCCGGGTGAGCTGCATGAACAGACGCGCCGGCAGCATGTGCGGCTGGATGTCGGCGTCGTGGTCCCAGAGCGCTTCGATGCGCGCCTGCCCGAGGCGGACCATCGTCTCGGCGCGCCAGTCGGCGAGGGCGTCGTCGAGGCGCACCGGACGACCGGCGAGACCGCGCACCGAGAGCCGCATCTCTTCGAGCGCCTCGCGCGCCAGCTGCGGCACGCGTCCCGGATCGGAGGTGTGAACGATCGTCAGCAGCTTGGCGCCGAGGTCGTCGTGAAGATCGGAGGCGATGCGCTTTCGTTCGCGCTCGGTGAACTGCTCGACACGCTGCGAGGTCATCGTCTCGACACGGACGTCGAACTCGTTGGTGAGTGTCTTCAGCTCGCGGGCGAGCCGGTTGCGGTCCTCCTCGGTCGCGTGCAGCGCGTGGGCGAACATCAGGAAGAGCCGCGTACCGACGCCGCCGAAGAGGAGCGGCAGCACGATGACGAGCAGCGAGAGCGGGGGCATCGGCATGACCCCGCTCTGGACTGCGAGCTCGGCGACGAGCGCGAGCACGCCGGCCGCGACCGTGAGCGCCATCGGGCCGAAGTCCTGCGGCCGCTGGCGCAGCGTCACCGAGAGATAGATGGCCATCACGGCAACCAGCTCGATCGCCAGGACGAAGTACCAGAAGAGCGCCATCGGGAACAGGTGGTCGGGTCCGGCGAGGATCAGCGACGTCGGCAGCACGACCCATTGCAGCGCCGCGACGTTCTCGATCACGCGCGACCGCAGCCCCGCGAAGCTGAGGAAGAACTGCACCGCGAGCGCGAGCAGGACGGCCCAGAACGAACACAGCATGAATTCGGAGACGTCGTTGCTCCACGGCAGGTCGGCCGCCGACGAGGCGAGCGACATCACGACCCAGGCGAGGCACAGCCAGCCGAGGTAGGTGAAGTACACCTCGCGGCGATTGAGCCAGCCGACGGCGATCAGGACGCAGCCGACGCCGATCAGGATCAGGCTGCTGGTGTCGACCCAGCGCACGCCCCAGAAGAGCCGCGCCGCATGCGCGGCCTGCAGGGCCGATTGGGGGCCGACCTCGAGCGCGGAGAGCCCGCCCGCCGCCTGCCGGGAAGCGACGCGCTGCAGCGGGTGGCCGAGGACGCGCACGTCGAGGAGGTTGTCGCCGGTGCGCAGCAACGCCGGCGGCAGCGTGACGAGCTGCGGGCGCAAGCAGTTGCGCGTCACCGGCTCGATCATCCGGCCGCCGCTGAAGATCAGCGCGCCGTTCAGATGGACGTGCAGGTTGCTGCACGCGCGTTCGATGTAGACCGCGAGCAGCTCGTCGCTGCCGACCGCGTCGGTGAGCCGGAAGGCAGCTCGATACCAGACCGTTCCGGCGAAGCGCGGATGCGACTCCGCCCAGTCGTCGGGGAGCCGGACGACGCGTGCGTTCTCGTCGAAGCGGACGCGACTGTCGGCGCCAGCGGTGACCGAGAGCGCCTGATCGATCAGCCGCACCTGCGCCGGCGGATCGGCGGCGGCAGCGCTCGCGGCCAGACCGAGCGCTGCAAGCAAGCCGAGCAGCCAGCAGTGGAGTCGGCGGACGAGGAGTGGAGGGCTGCTCGACATCGGCGCCGATTGTGCTGGCGCAGGCTGCCGAGCACCCAGCGCCGCCGCCATGAAAAAGCGGACCGAAGTCCGCTTTTTCGGCGAGCAGAGCGGGGAACTCAGCTCTTGCGACGACGCGCCATGAAGCCGACCGCGCCGAGGCCGGCGAGGAACAGCGCGTACGTCTC
>Ga0157376_10002104_pt1 | contig 13389 bp, 18 predicted proteins | sample M45metaG_FD_121801 | JGI IMG/M metagenome (GOLD analysis project Ga0157376, IMG submission 121801) | Miscanthus rhizosphere microbial communities from Kellogg Biological Station, Michigan, USA - M4-5 metaG | ecosystem: Host-associated > Plants > Roots > Rhizosphere > Soil | place: USA: Michigan... | reverse complement strand
CTACCGGTTTGGGGGGAAACGAACACGCTAGGGGCGCCTCGTGGGGGGGTGGGCGGCAAAAAAGCGGGGTGCGTCATGTGCGTTTGATTTGTTTATGGGTTTTCGTTTGAAGGGTGGCACCCCCCCACCCCCCACCCCCCCGGTGGCGGGAGGTACCCCGCCCCCCCGGTGGGGTACAGCGTGGGCATGAGCAGCGTCGCTGTCGTTGCGTTGGCCCGTGACCTGGCCATCATCGTGGCCGCCGTCGTGTTCGTCATCGACATCGTGTAGCTCGGGCCGGCCGCCGGTGCAGTCGCAGTAGAGGCAGCGCCCGTCACGGTGGTGGCTCATGCGGTGGCCGCACTCGCACGTCGTGGGATAGAGCGCCCGGTACGTGGCCGCCCGGTTGACCCACACCCGCACGAACACGGCACGCCCGGCGGCGTGCACGCTCAGCCCACGGACGGCGGGCTCACCGCGTGCACCGGGTGCGCCGGCGTGGCGCTGCACCCAGCGCTGCAGTCCCCACCGCATCGGCAGCGGCGGTGTCTGCCCGCGCCCGATCGACACCCACCGCTCGGGCTTGGCCATCACGCCGCCTCGACTCGCGCCTGCTCCATCGCCGGCGCACTCGCGGCGTGGATCTCGGCGCGGTCGAAGAGCAGGCGCTCACCGTCCTCGGTCACCAGCTCGAAGGTGTTGTCGCTGGTGCGGAAGATCGCGGTGTCGGGCTCGGGCGTGTGCTCGGGCCGGCCCGCGTGGTCGAAGCCGAGCAGCCCTTCACGCATCGTCATCGTCATCCTTGGAGTCCTCTGTTTGTCCGATGGTTGACCGAGATCCCTCATCCACCGGTTCGAGTCCGGTCGTCGCCTTGAAAAGCGTCCCTTGCAGGGATTCTTCGGGGGGACGATCGGAATGGTTCGGAGCCGGGTTGTCATTCCGGTCGCTCGTCCGGCTCGTGGTCCTCGCTCTGCGGGGAACGAGCGGCCGGGACATGCGCATGGTCGGGCCACTTGCACTGATCGGGATGGGCCAGCCGCCACTCCACTATCTCGTCGCGGGCATCCTCGACGTGGTGCGCCTGCTCTAGCAGGTCGTGTCTGACGCAGAGCGCGCGATATGCCTCGACCGCCGCGACCGCGAGGTTGTCCTTCGCCTTGATGACGAACACCGGCATCGGGTCCTCGCTCTGCGGGGAACGAGCGGCATCGGCCCGCTTGGCAAGCGTTTCGACCTGGCGGTGCTTGAACGCTCTGTCCTCGCGGCAGATCGCAAGTTCTCTGCGCAGCCGCTCGACTTCGTCCTCGTCTTCCTGGTTCCGAGCGGCAGAGCCGGTGCCACGGACAGCATCGAGAGCGGCGATGGCCGTCCGCGCGACTCGCCACGCTATGTCGTTGTCGGACGGCTCGAAGTACGAGTAGCTCTCGATCAGTCGTCGCGCGACCGCTTCGATCTCGGCCTCACGACCACCGGCGGGATCAGTCATCGGTCGCGGTCGACGGCGTCGGTCATCTGCTCGTCGATGCCGTCGTGGCCGCGCTGAGCGACGGCCTTGGAGGCGCGGTCGACGGGCCGGCGGCCGTGCAGGGCCTGGTAGGCCATGTTGCCCCACACCCCCGACTGCGCATCGCTGATGAGGACCAGCGTGTTGTGCATGGCGAGGGCGTAGGAGGCGATCGAGGTGTGCCCGGCGCGGCCGGCGCGGGCGGCGAGGTAGTCGAGCTGCTCGTTCGTCATGGCCTTCGGTCCCCGTCGACCTCGAGGCTGAACGCGAGGCCGAACGTCGCGGCCAGCTTGCGCATCGTCTCGTCGTCGCCGCCCATCAGCTTGCGCAGCAAAGGCGAAGGCTGTTTGCCCTGACGCAACCGCAGCAGTTGTTCGTCTCGCGCCCAACGCTTGATGTCCTCGGTGCTCGGCGCCGGCGGCTCGGGGCGCTCGGGATTCTGCCACTCGAGCGCCTGGTCGTACTGGCCGGGCTCGAGGTTCCCGCAGTCAGGGCACCACAGGACGCCGTGGCGGTCAATGTCCATCTGCGGCGAGCGCGGGACGCAGTCGCAGACCTCGGCGCCCATGACGGCCTCATCGAGGACGGCGCGGTAGGCGGCCTCGCTGTTGTCGGGGCGCCGGGTGACGCCGGCATCCGGGCGCTCGGGCTCCGGAGCGGGCGGGTGCAGACGCTGGTAGACGTCGGCGGCCGCGGGTCGCCACTCTTCGGTGCGGGCGAGCCCTCGGATGGCAGCAGCGACGTCCTCCGGGGGCTCGTCGCCGAGTATGGACGCGTACGGCTTGTAGTCGGCGGGCTGCATGCGCTTGCGCCACGACCCGAGCGCGGCCACGACGGGTCCCCACAGGTGCGCGATGCGGGCCATGTTGTCGGCGTCGCACGCTGCCAGCAGGCGCACGGACAACAGGCCGTTCTCTTCGTTTTCTTTCATCCCCTCATCCCCCGGCCTCGTGCGCCCGCGCCCGCGGAGCCCTCGGTCGTCCGCCAACCGGGGGATGGGGTGGATTTTTGGAGTTTTTCGGAATTTGCGAACAGAACCTCAAACGCATGTGGAAACCATGTGAACGTTTGCGGTAGAACACCGGCGCCGCGAGGCGCCGGGGTCGCGCGCACGCCCGCGAGACACCCTGTCAAGTTCTTATCCATTCCAGTCTTTGACACGGTGTCAAGCTAGGTCTCGTCGGGGTCGTAGAAGGCGTCATCCGACGGGATGTCGGACTCGCCGGTAGGGACGAACCCCGAGCGGAACAGGTCGATGAGCTTGGACGCCTGACCCGACCGCAGCTCGCGCATCCAGCCGGCCTTCAGCTCGACGTCCTCGAGGCCCACGTGGTTGAGAGCGGCGCGGAGCTGGTGGCTCTTGAAGCCCTCGCGCATGGCGCGCTGGAGCAGGCCCTTGAGGTAGCCGTACTGGCCCTCGGTGATCGGATCCAGCACCGGGTCGGGCGCCCGCTTGGGGGCGTCCTCCGTGTCCTCTGCGGGACGTTCGTGGGACTCCGTAACCCCGGCGTCACTTTCGGCCCGCACGACGTCAGGAGGCTCGATTTCGACGGCGGTGGCCTGAAGCTCGTCGCCGGTGTAGACCGAGCCGACGAACAGGTCCGGGCAGTGCATCCGGGCGCCGTTGGTCATCGCCCTGGCGAAGTACATGTTGCGCGGGTAGCGCTGGTAGTTCTGACCGCCGAGGCCGGCGCGCTTGGCGTCCGCAGGCCCGAACTCCGAGACCGGCATGAGCGGCTTGCCGTTGCGCGAGAAGACGATCGCGCAGCCCGAGTCGTCCCACCGCTTGATCGCGTAGTCGTAGACGCCGGACCTGCGGACGAGCGCGGCGACGGCGCCGGCGCTCAGGGTGACCTCGCCCTTGATGATGTCGATGCCGCGCATCGAGGCAATGGGGCCGAGGCCGAGCTCGGCGCCCGCCATGATCTTCACCGCCGCCTGGGCCGCCTCCTTGGCGTCGGCGAAGTAGTCGGACGCCGCGACGAGCGCGCCGAGGTCGCGGACCGCGGCCGGGTCGACGGTGCGGTTGACCGGGATGAGGTCGGCGGTCATTGGCAGCTCCATTCGCCGCCGCGGCCTACGGCGTGCATCCAGGCGGCGGCGAGCGCGGACCACTTCGCCGACCAGATCGAGTGATGCCGGTATGGCGTCGTCCTCCACGTGCTCGGGATGAACTGGAACAGCCCCGAGCTACCGCTCGAGGCGTTATAGGCGCGGGGGTTGAAGCGGCTCTCGCACCACGCCTTGCGCCTGAGCATCGGCTCCGAGACCCGCCAGCGCATGGCGGCGCGGTGGATGCACGCCCCGACCGAGCCGTTGTCGCAGCGGTCGCCGGCGACGCGCTCGTCGCAGGCGTGGGTGTTGCAGCCGCCGGGCAGCGCGATCGCGGCGACGGCGAGAACGAGGGTCACGAGCGTTCCTCCTCGGGGTGGGGGGTGGGCGGCCAGCTCCAGTCGGGCGAGCCGGCGTGGCCGTTGCGGACAGCGAGCAGCGCCCGCAGGCGGTCAAGCTCGGCCTCCTGGCGGCGGCGCTCGCGGCGCTCGAGCACGGCCAGGAGCACGGCGAAGACCGCGAGCAGCAGCGGGACGAGCTCGGCGCCGTTCACGCCTGCACCCGGCCCTCACCGGTCACGTACAACCGCAACGCCCGAGCGATCTCCGCGCTCACCGAGCGGTCGTTCTCGTCGGCGAGCTGCCGGATCATCTCGGCGGTCTCACGCGGGACCCGCACGTAGAGCTGGACGGTCTCGGCCATGCGGCAACCCTACCCGACATCGCAGCAGAATGCGAGGCGTCCTCCGCACTTTGCTTGACACGCGCGGCTGGGCGCCGTAGCATCGCCGCTCCTACACAAACCCCGCGATGAGCGCGCTACCCGCTTCGGTGCGTAGCGCCCTCCGACCGGGCCAACGGAAGGAGTCGCCCTGAGCGACCAGGAGCAGCACCCCGGCGACGATCAGTCGCCCCCGCAGGACGAGCAGCTTCAGCTGCTCACGACGGAGGAGCTGGTCAAGCGCGAGGTGGGGGTCATCTTCGGCCGCCACCAGCTCGTGACCAAGGAGGGCAGCATCGACCCGATCGCTGTCGCCGACATGATCTACCCGGTCGTCAGTAAGGCGATCGCGGAGGTCCCCGGCGACCGCGCGAAGGTCGGCATCACCCCGACGCACCTCGTGGAGCAGTTCTTCCCCGACGTCCCCGGCCCGTCCGACTGGGCCGAGTACAACAACGAGGAGGAGCGGCAGTTCCACGAGAAGGTCTACGACGGCGTCAAGAGGGAGGTCTTCCGGGTTCTCAGCATCAACCCGGACGGCCTCGTGCAGGCGCGCTTGGGCACGAACGGCGGCATGGTCCTTTGCCGGACCAAGGCCACCAAGGGCCGTGAGGTCACGGCCTACGTCACGCGCAACCGCACGTGCATCAACGACGACAACAACACGCCGGCCATGAAGGCGGCCAAGGCCGCCCAGGCCAAGGCCGACGCGCTGGCGGCGTTGTCGATCAACCGCGTGCCTGAGCACGCGAAGTGGTTCGAGGCGCGGCTGAACAGCGGCCGCAAGGAGCTCGTCGACACCTCGAAGAACACGGTCAAGGCCGCGCTCGAGATGGTCAACGGCGACATCGACATCGCCGACGACGGCGATGAGTAGTGGGATCCAGGGGGCGCCTTCGGGCGCCCCCGCCCCCACCACCCTGGCAGAGAACGAAGCGATCATCGAGCGAGGGCTCACCTCGTTCGTCGACGTCGGCCAGGCCCTCATGCGTATCCGCGACGAGCGCCAGTACCGCGGGACGCATCCGACGTTCGAGCGTTATTGCCGCGAGCGTTGGAAGTTCAGCGAGAACTATGCGAGCAAGCAGATCGCTGCTGCACGCGTCAGTACAATTGTACTGACGCAGGATCTGCCTTCGCCGGCCACGGAAAGCGTCGCCCGAGAGCTCCGGTCGATCAAGGACCCCGATGCGATGGTCGATGCCTGGAAGACTGCGGTCGAACGGCACGGCCCGAAGCCGACGGCCGCGCAGACCAAGCGCGTCATCGAAGAGCGAACCGGGCCGAAGGCCGCACCGGAGCCCAAGGCGAAGGCCGAGGGTCGCGAGAAGATCCCGCTCTGCAACGAGGAGACGATCCTCGCCTGGGTCGGCAAGCGCATGCGGGCCGGCAAGAACCGCGACGAGATCTACGCCGAGGCCGTCGCCCGCAGTTACGACCGGCCGTTCCCCGAGGAGGACTTCAGCAAGAACGGCGTCGACGCTGCTCGCGCGATTCTCCTCGACCGCAAGCGCCGCGGCGACAGCAACCGTCGCCGTGGGCCTAGCGAGTCCGGTAAGCGGCTGCGCGGACTGCACGCCGAGAAGCGTGCGGGCCGGCAGGTCGGTGACCTGTGGCATCTGCAGGTCGCGATCGCCGAAGCGGCCGGCCGGGTCGAAGCGTTCTATCTGCCCGACCTGGACTGGAGCGAGGAGACCGACACCATGATCCTCGACATCCGCGACGACCTTCTCCGTCATGCCGCCTGGAACGATGCCGCCTTCGACGTCGTCGTCGCGCACATGAGCGACCTCTCCCGGCAGCGCACGTACAACCTGCTCGTCACCCGTGCGAACGACCCGAGTTCGACGCCGAACGAGCGGGCGACGGCCGCCCGCCTCGCCGAGCGGTGGCGGCGCAAGCAGAACGCCGCCCGGCTGTCCCCCTAGAGCATCCCGGTGAACCCGGCGATGACGACCAGGGCAACCACCAGGCCGCTGCCGGCCAGCGCAACGAAAATGACGACGCCGTCGTTCACGGGACCACGACGCAGAGCATGACCATGACCGTAGCGTCGACGGGATCGCGGACGTGTACGCCGAGGGTTTGCAGGACAGTCCCGGCCGGGCATGCGGGGCCGGGGGCGCCCGGCGGCCCGACCGGGCCGACGGGACCGGTGGGGCCGGGAACGCCGGCCGGTCCGGGCCGCCCCCGGCGTCCTCTGCGGCCGCGGCGGCCGCGTCGACCGCGTCGACCGCGACTGCCATCCTGCCCGGCGGCGCCGCGGGTACCTCTGACACCGGCGGGACCGCTCGGACCCGTAGCTCCCGCCGGTCCCGCGGCGCCACGTTGCCCCGGAGACCCACGAGAGCCCTTCGCTCCCGCGCTCCCCGGTGCTCCCCGGTCGCCGGGGTCACCCGGCGGGCCCTGAGCGCCCACAGGGCCGCGTGGACCTGCGGGACCCTTCGGGCCGGTGTCGCCGGCGATGACCAATGCGGTGGCGCCGGACAGGCTTCCCATCGCGGCGCAGTACAGGACGACGAGCCATGCGGTCTTACGGCCCACGAAGGCGGGCTACCTCGGCTCGGCAATCCGCGAGCGCCGCCTGCTGCTCCTCCCATATCTCATGCTGGACCTCCACAACCCCTCGCAGATCACCGCGGGCGAGTCTCGCGATCGCGAGGACGATCCCGACGGCGCCGAGGGCGCTAGTCAGATACGGCAAGACGTCCTGGATCATCGCCCGACGCGGGCGACCGCGCAGTCCGCTGCTCCTCGATCATGACGGCCAGCTCGATGAGCTGCATCTGCTTTTCCAGCCGTTCGCGCTGCTCGTCGGTCATCTGCGCGTCAGATCCCTTCTCGGCCATGCGACCCTCCTAATCGGGGAAGTCGACGATCCCGAACCCGGCCGACCAGTAGGACCAGCCGCGGGTCTTCTTCGCGACGGTCCCGCCGTTCCAGGCGCTCGAGTTGCTCGTGTTGCCCTCGATCGTCGTGCCGTCCTCGGCGTCGTAGATCACGCCGGTGTGGTCGGATCCGATGAACGCGTGGTCGCCGGCGTGCACGCGGCTGGGGTCGTTCGTCCAGCCGCGGTAGATGCCCGAGCCCTGCTTGGCAAGCTGGACGTTGTTGTAGACGCCGGCCGTGCCGGAGCCCTTGACGCCGTTGTCCCACGCCGAGCAGACGGCGAAGCAGGCGCACCACGGGACCCCGTCGTCGCCGTAGACACGCTCCTGCCACTTGCTCGGCTGCGGCTGGCCCTTGTTGGACCCATCGGGGTTCTCGTGCACGCCGATGAAGGACTCGAGCCAGCGCTTGCAGTCCGACCGGCTGCCGCCGCCGGCCGGGTCGTCGTGGATGGCCTGGCCGTACTTGTTGTGGCTCTTCTCGTAGGACTCCCAGTAGTCGCCGTGGTGCGTCGCGATGCAGAGATTCTCGTAGCGCAGCTCGCGCTCGGCCTCGTCCCAGCCCTCGTCCTCGCCGAGGTGCCAGACCTGCTTGCGGCGGGCGACCAGCCAGTCGGAGTTCGCGGTTTTCCGCTTGCGCTGCGCGTCGTCGGCCGAGGCGCCGTCGCCGCCGATCATCAGGTAGCCCTCGCGCTCCTCGATGTAGGACTTCTCACTCGGGGTGCAACCGTTCGCGGGCAGCGCGTACTCATGCTCGGCCGTCGCCGTGTTCAGCGACTCGTCCTTCAGCTGCTCGTAGCGGGCGGCGCGGTTGTTGACGTCCCAGCCGGCGCCACCCGAGCAGGCCTTCTTGCCCTCGGCACAGCGCCAGATCTCCTTGCGCTGGTTCACGAGCCAGTCGCGGGCCGCCAGCTTGCGGTTGTCCTGCGCGGCGGTGAAGCCCTCCCAGTCGGTGATGGCGCGCAGCGTGCCGTACTCATCCCAGTAGTGCTGCTCGGTCTCGGTGAGGTCGGAGTAGGCCATCAGCCGACCCTCGCGGGGACCACGGAGAGCCGGCGTAGACGCGTGCCGGCGGTGCCGGAAAGCGTCTTCTGCTGGATGACGACGACGTCGTTGGCAGCCGCCGTGCGGCGAATGATCGTGCCGCCGGGCTGCGCGGTGTTCGCGACCCCCGAGGTCGTGTGCCAGCCGTCGTTGTCGGCGGTGGCGGCGGCGCCGAGCTTGACCGCGCTGTAGACGCCGGCGGTCGTCGTGCTGTTCCAGACCTGGCCCGTGTGCTGGATGATGTAGTCGCCGGCGAGCGGGACGGTGACCTGGCACGCCGGCGCGATCGTGGCGTAGCCGGTGTTCGTCCAGCCCGGCGCGTCGGCGCTCTGCTCGGCCAGCAGCGGCGGCCCGCCGATGACCTCCCACTTGAACGACGACGCGGACGCCGAGCGGTAGCGCAGATGCCAGACGATCCCGAGGGTGGCATCGGCGAGGAAATAGCACTCCTGGCCGTCGACCGGGGAGCCGGGCAGGCTCGTCACGAGTGCCGGGCGCAGGACGGCGTCGAGGCGGACGCCGAGCGCCTGGATGTCGCGGGGGACGTCGGCGGTGTCCGTCGCGGACGGATACGGGAGGGCGAAGACGGGGGTGTTCGGCATGGGGGTCCTATCCGCTGGTGAGCTGGGCGTAGGTCGGGGCGAGCGGGACGACGCGGCCGATCGGCGCTCCGGGCCAGGCGCCGGCGGCCTTGGGTCCCCACACGCGCCCGGAGGCGCTGTCGAGGTAGATCGAGCCGTCGATCCCGATGCCGGCTCCGGGGGCGCCGGTCCCGGACACGAACGTCGACGCGCCGGAGACGCCCTGCGGCCCCTGGGCGCCGGTGTCGCCCTTGGGTCCCTGCGCGCCCGTGGAGCCCGCAGAGCCCGTCGCTCCCGTGTCGCCCTTGGGTCCCTGGACGCCGGGGTCGCCCTGCGGGCCGGTGGGTCCCGTGGGGCCGGCCGGTCCCTGCGGGCCGGTGGCGCCGCCGCCGCCCCCGGAGCCGAGGACGAGCAGCCGGCCGGGCCAGGCGAGCATGTAGGCGGCGACGCCGGCGGCCTCGGCCGGGGCCTTGGGGACCTCGAGCGTCTGGCCGTTGAGCGACACGACGCTGTAGCGCGGGCTCGACGCCGTGGCGCCGGTGTAGGCGCCGACGAGCACGCGGGCGCCGTCCGGTGGGGCGGTGAGGTCGCGCAGCACCGCGGTCAGCGAGCGCGTCGCCGGGGTGCTCACGATGCCACCGCCCACGCGTCGAGGCCGGCGGGCCGCTGCTCGGCGGTCGGCGCGAACTGGGTGCGAGTGACGATCGCCTGCGCGTCGGTGGCGAGACTGATGGTGGTGGCGTCGATCAGGTGGCGCTCGCTGCGGCCGTCGGCGAACACGACGCTGATGGTGTCGCCGGCCTCCAGCGCCGGGTTCGGGGCGGCGGTCAGCTCGAGCGACCGGGTCTGCTTGAGGCGCAGGCGCAGCAGGCTGTCGGCGGCGGCCTGCGCCTCGGCGACGGTGGTGACGGTCGTCGAGTCGGCGAGGATCGCGACGTGTCCGAACGGGCCGCCCCACCGGATCGGCGAGCTCGGGTCGGTGAACGTCGCGAGCGCCGAGACGGGCGGCTGGTCGGACTGCGCCTGGCCCTTGACGACGACGCCGTTGTAGACGCCGGTGCGGTCCAGGCTTTCCTTGGCGTCGATCATCACGCCGACCTCGGAGGCGTCGACGGTCCAGACGACCGGCGCGTCGTCCTGCGGCTTCTGGGCGAACACGAAGTCGCCGGCGGCGTCGAAGTAGGTCTCGGCGCCGTAGGACTGCTCGAGCGCCGACAGCGCCTCGGTCCGCTCGCCCGTCCAGGTGATGTCCCCCAGGGTCGCGGCCGGCGCGAATGGGGTGTGGTAGAGGATCGAGGAGCCGAAGACGGCCTGGACGATCTCGACGGCGGCGCCGTGCGGCGTCTTTCCCTTGGCGGCGTACGGCGCCGTGAACGGCTCGTCGCGGACCTGCGCCATGCGGTCGGCAAGCTCGAGCGACGCGGACGCCTCGAGCGTCCCCCAGTTCACGGACTCCACCCGCAGTCGGCCGAGGAGCATCAGCTCGGTCGACCCGTCGGCGTAGCGCAGGCCGCGACGCACGAGCGCGTAGCCGCCGAGGGGGAGGTCGCGAACGTCGACGCCGAGGTCCGCGCCCGCTTGCAGCGACCACGGGATGCGCACGCTGCCCGACCGGCGGCTCTGGGCGGTGCGGTCGATCGTCACGCTGCCGGACTCGACCGGGACGCTGACCGCGTTGGCGTCGGTGTCGCCGGGCCACACGAGGTCGACGCCCGCGGCGATGACGTGGCTGTAGCGCAGCGAGGCGAGGAACTCGGGCGAGCAGGGGCGCATCAGACGTCGTCGGGGGGCCAGGGGACGATGTCCGACGGCGCGCTGCCCGACCAGTCGTACAGGACGGCGTCGTAGGTGGCGCGGCCCGCCTTCAGGGCGGTGTAGGTCGCGAACGTCGCCTTGACGTGGGCGTAGGTGCTAACGCCGATCGGCGCGTACAGCAGCGGGTCGGGGCGCTGGACCTGGCGGGCGGTGACGACGAACCGCCGGTCGGCGACGGTGCCGTCGGTGACGATGCGCTGCTCGTGGAAGCCGAGCACCGAGAAGTACAGGTTGCCGATGCCGTCCTGCGGTGGGGTGCGCAAGAGGACGGGGACGCCGTTTCCGAGAATCGCCCGGCACTGGTCGCGGTCGTCGAGCGTCTCGGTCAGGACGGACAGCTCGAAGGCGGGCGTGTGCGCGATGTCCGACGTGACGATCGGCGAGCGGCGGGTGATGATCTCGTGCACCGACGCCGGGACGAGATGGTCGAGGTCGGGCAGCGACTCGATGACGATCTGCATCGTGTTCGACACGCGGGCGAGGTCGTTGAGCCAGGTGTCCGCGCAGCCGGCCGCCGGGACGGTGATGGTGGCGGTGGCGGTGTCGATGACCGTCCCCGAGCTGTTTTCGGCGGTCGCGGTGTAGTGCAGCGCGACGCCGATGGGGGCCTCGAAGTCGCGGGCGATCACCGCGCCGGGGACGGCGGGCTCGTCGAGCCAGTTGCGGACGGTCGCCGGGGTCCCGGACGGCCCGGTGCGGGTGATCGTGACCGACGCGGTGGCGGCGGGGGCCGTGTAGTCCAGGCGGACCGCCTTGACCTCGGGCTCGACGGTGGCAGTGAGCGCCATTCAGCCCGCCAGCAGCGCTCGGGCGAGCCCGGTGTTTGAGTCGACGATCTCGGTGCGCACGAGGCTGGTGAGTTCCTGGTCGCCGATGAAGACCCGGACCTGGACGTTGGGGGCGGACATCCGGTCCAGGGGGATGACGGCCTCGGGGCCGGCCTCGCCAACCATCGCGAGGGTCGGGGCGGTGACGATGCCGCCCTTGGCGAGCAGCGGAACGTTGGGGAAGCCGATCGACTGCCCGCCGAAGCCGCCGCCACCAAACGTCTTCTTGCCGATCTTGAGTTTGGGGATGTTGATCCGCGGGATCGTCAGGGTGATGCTGTTCCACGCACTGAGGACCGCGTTGATGGGTCCCTTGATGGCGTTCGCGACGGAGTGCGCGGCGCTTGAGACCTTGCCGGCGATGCCCTCGATGAAGTTGACGATGCCGTTGAGGTTGCGCTGTACCGATTCGTAGGCGTCGCGGGCGCCGCCGGCGATGGCGTCGAACACGTTGCCGGCGGCGTTCAGCGCCAGGGATAGGGCGCCGTGCGCGAACGCGGAGATCCACGAGGCGAGGCCGTTGAGAAAGCCCTTGACGTCCGACACTCCGTCGGTGACGGCGTTGCGGATGGCGCTGAACGCCGAGCTGACGGCGTCGCGGATGTCGCCCCAGTGGCGGGCGAGGGTGACGACGGCGATGCCGATCGGGCCGGTGAGGACCGCGAGCAGCGTCGGCCAGTTGCTTTTCAGCCACGACCAGACCGCCTGGGCGGCGCGGAGGACCGCGTCGAACGCCCGGTCGACGATGGCGCGGAACGTGTCCGACGTCTTGTAGGCGATGACGAACGCGGCGACCAGGGCGGCGACGGCGACGATGACGAGCCCTATGGGGTTGGCGGCCAGGGCGGCGTTGAGCAGCCACTGCGCGGCGGTCCATGCCTTCGCGGCGCCCTGGGCGATCATCGTGACCGCCGTCCACGCGGCGATCGCGGCGTTGACGGTGACGACCGCGGCGCCGAGGCCGACCATCGCGATGACGATGACGGGCAGCACGCCCTTGTACTGGCCGAGGACGCCCAGCACGCCGGTGAACGTGCCGAGCAGCGCCGTGAAGGCGGGGACGAGCTGGCCGACGAGCTCGCCGGCCATGTTCGAGAAGGACTCCTTGAGGATGTTCAGCTGGCCGGGCAGCGTCTTCCCCGCGGCCGCGGCGGATCCGCCGAACTCCTTGTTGACCTCGGCGAGGATGATCTTCTGCGCCTCCAAGGTCTTCCCCGAGGCTTGCAGTGCGGCGATCTGTTCCTTCTGCTGGTCGGTGAACGTCACCCCGGAGCGGGTGAGCTTGGTGACGCCCTTGACCGGGTCGTTGAGCGCCTTGCCGAGCTGCATGGCCGCGCTTTTCATGTCGGTGCCGAGCGCGACCGACATGTCCAGGGCGGCCTTGGTCGTCTGGTCGAAGACGTCGTTGCCCTTGCCGGCCTCGTTGCGGATGTTCGTGAACGTGAGCAGCAGGTTCTCGCCGGACTGGATCGCCTCGTCGTCGACCCCGCTCTTTTTCATCAGCGATCCGGCGAGCTTTGAGATGTCGCCGGCCGTGACGCCGGCCGCGCCGCCGGTGCTCTTGATCGCGGCAGCGGTCTGCGCCGAGACCTTGGACGCCTCGGAGAACTCGTCGATGCCGGTCTTGACGGTCGCGACGAGCGCGCCGATGCCGGCGGTGCCGGCGGCGGCGAGGCTGGCCTTGCCGATCCCCTTCAGCCGCGACCCGAACGACGACGTGGCGCCCTGCGCCTTGCGAAAGCCGGCCTGCAGATCGCCGGTGTTGGCGATGAAGTCGACGATGATGGCGGGGTTCGCCATCGGTCAGCCTCGGCGTGCCCGGCGCGCCTGGCGCTTGTGCTCGCGGTTCTCGTCCTCGATGTAGCGCCAGAACGCGGCGAGCTCGGCGGGGTCGAGCTCGTCGACCTCGCGGGGGGTCATGCGCCAGTACCGGCAGAAGACGGCGAGGTTGTGGCCGGCCGTCCGTTCGTAGGGTCCGG
>Ga0157376_10002103_pt1 | contig 13391 bp, 9 predicted proteins | sample M45metaG_FD_121801 | JGI IMG/M metagenome (GOLD analysis project Ga0157376, IMG submission 121801) | Miscanthus rhizosphere microbial communities from Kellogg Biological Station, Michigan, USA - M4-5 metaG | ecosystem: Host-associated > Plants > Roots > Rhizosphere > Soil | place: USA: Michigan... | reverse complement strand
CAGCCAAGATTTGCATGCCCCCTTTCAGCAGCGGGGTAGTATACAGTGTTCATTATATTATATTTTGATGTTTAAACATCAATTAGTATACCAAGACAAATGAGAGATACCAAATTATCAATCAGGGCAGGCTTTTCGGCCTCTTCGTCAGGTATTATGCGGGATTGGCGGGTGGCAATATAAATTCAACGTCTTCTTCCCTGTTTTCATTGAATTCTATGATGAAGTTGTTCCTTCCCTCACCGGTAAGAATGGACATGTATCGTTGCTGGGCCAGTTCCAGCAGGGAAAGAAAAAGAAACAATGCGTGGATACGGTTTTCGCAGATATCGAATATTTTTTCGAAAGCTGTTGTTTTCTCTGTTTGCAATTTTTTGAGCAGGAATTCACGGCTATCCTCCATCGTATAATTGTACCGGACAACGGTGTGTACAGGCCTGTGGTTGCGATCATACATCCGTTGCATTGCTTTCTCGAAAGCCTTCATCAGTTTGTACAACGTAATATTCTGAATTTCTGTGCCTTCACCGGCTTCTTCGCCAATGCTGGCGATTTCTTTTTGCAGGTTACCACGTTTTACCATCAGCATCCTGATGGCTTCCATATCTGCCATCTGGGCGGCAGCCTCTTTATATTTTTTGTATTCCAGTATCTTGTCAATCAATTCCTGCCTGGGGTCTATTTCATTGCCCTGTGCATCTATCTCTTTGCGTGGCAGCAGCATCTTTGCCTTTATACGCATAAGGGTGGATACAAAAAGTATAAACTCGCTTGATAATTCAATATTCAGCTTTTCCTGCTGGTGTACAAAATCAAGAAAATCCTTAATGATTTTAGTGATGGGTATATTATAAATATCCAGCTCGTCACGCTCAATAAAAAATAGCAAGAGGTCGAACGGCCCTTCAAACTGCGCTAATTTAATCTGGTAAGATGGTGCACTCACATTAATTCATTTACGGCTTTAAAAGAAAGGGTCCCGGTTTAACCACGGGACCCAACAAATGTAAGGAAATAATATGGCAGCGTATAGCCGGGAATTCCACAACCTGTTAAGATATTTGTGGTTAAAACGGCACCCATTCAGGGGCGTTTTCATCAGAATTTAGCGCTATAGCCAAAGCCTACATATTCCCGTAACTGCGTTCGTGCACCATTTTGATTTGCCCCAAATATCCGCACGTCGTCGTCATAAATAATATCCAGTCCAAAATTGAAGGAAAGGCCTTTGAAAAGATTGACACTTAGCACATTGGTCAGGTACAGGTCTACATTTTCAGGATTGTGTTTATAATTGGAAAAGAGTTCAAGTTTACCTTTATAAACAACTTTTTTTGGAACAATCTCTTTCAGGTAGTTCGCGCTAAGATATGCACCTATTTGATTCTGTACTGTTTTGCCAGAATCAACACCATAGGCATTGCCTTTGGCATTGGGTGTTTTGGGGTTTAAACCAGTTGCAGTTACAATTACCCAACGGCTTGTAATGGGTGAAATAAACAGGGAGAAATCTTTATTGGGTTTGAAGTCGAGACCCAAAGCCAGGGTGACATAGCCCGGTGATAAAAATTCAGAAGTTAAGTTAGATGAATCTGGTTTGGGATAATCATAACCCGGTGCAAACTGCGTACGAAAATTGAATAGTGCACTTAAATACCATTTGCTGGTGGGGGTTAATTTATAGCCGTATTTTGAAGTAAGATCAATACGATCGTCGCTTTTGCGTGAACCCAGTGAAGTTGTTTTTACATAACCCAGCGCCAGATCCAGGCTATTGTCCCATGCATTTCTGTCTTTGGCATAAAACGCATGTACATTAAGAAAACCGTTTACGTTCAGCTGCAAATTATCTCCTCCAGCAGCCCAGTTAGAAAGCGTTGTCTGGCCAAAAGTAAGATTAAAAAGACCGCCAGTCTTCCATGTTTTTGCAATGGTATCATTGGGATCTTTTGTGATGGCTTTAGAACCGGCGTCTCGTAACTCCTGAACAGTCTTATCCTGGGCATTTGCGCTTATAACAAGGGTAAGCAGTGAACCCAACAGTAATATCTTTTTCATTTGTAGTTTTTTATTTGTAAACAATGTCTATGCCAGACGGTAAACAACATGGGGTAGTTGCAAGCAGCGGGTGAATGCAAGTAAACGATATAATACTTTACTTTTTATAAAAATGGCATTCCAATGCTTGTTGGAATGCCGGCAAATATAGTTTGAAAATATTGTTTTAATCAGGAGGAAAGCACTGCTTTTCTCCTGATTAAAAATAACAGGTACAATTTTAATTCTATTCCCCGCGGATGGACCTATTTTTTTAAGGAATCTCTTATCTCCATTAATAATTTATCTGTGGAAGATGGTTCAGTGGCAGAAGGCACCGTTTTTTTCTCCAGGCTTTTCATTCCTTTTACTATTATAAAAAGAATAAATGCAATGATGATGAATTTAATAACTGCTGCCAGAAAGCTGCCGTATTTAACTGCACCCCATGCAAGTTTTTCAATATCCTGTAAGTTGGCTGCCTTTAATGCGGGCGCCAGTAATAGTGGTGTAATTACATTATCTACCAGCGAGGAAACAATGGCAGTAAATGCTGCTCCAATAACCACCGCAACCGCAAGGTCAATGACATTGCCGCGTAAAACAAAATCTTTGAATTCTTTAAACATTCCCATAACAGTTTATTTTAGTGTTAAGTGGTAAAATGAACCATACGTCCATCAATTTACGAATAAGTTGCAATTGTACTATTGATGGTTGCATCAAATAACGAAAAATCTTTATTTCTTAATTCCCGGAAACTGCATTTTCAAATCCACCAGGGTATCGCGCAATTGTTTGGCGATGACATATTCCTTATACCAGTTTTGATCCGATGGTACGACGGTCCAGGGTATGTCGTTGCAATTTTCAAAACAATCTTCATACATATTCATATAATCCTTCCATAGTTTTGCCTCGGCAAAATCGTTTTCATTGTATTTCCATTGTTTGGCAGGATCTTTAATTCTTTCCTGCAGGCGCTCCTGCTGTTCTTCCGGAGATATGTGCAGGTAGAATTTTAAGACAATGGTATTATTATGGTCTGCCAGCAATTTTTCAAAATTGTTAATGGCCTTCATTCTTTTTCCGGCTGTTTGGTCATCACACCATTTATGCACCCTGGTTATAAGTATGTCTTCATAATGCGAGCGGTTAAAAAGCTGAATCATTCCTTTTGCAGGAGCATGGCGGTGGATGCGCCACAAAAAATCATGCGATAATTCTTCTGCTGTGGGTGCTTTGAACGATTGTACGGTTACGCCCTGCGGATTCAGTTTGCCAAACACATTCCTGATAAGACCATCTTTGCCGCTGGCATCCATTCCCTGTATAACAATCAATACCGAATGTTTGCTTTCTGCATACAAAAGGTTTTGCAGGGCATTCAGTTCCTCTGTCAGTTTAATGATTTTTTCTTTGGTGTCCTGTTTGTCAAAATCTTTTGGCGCCCTTGTGCTGATATCGCCCAATTTTATTTTTGCCATGAAATGTCTTTTTTCTGAAGGTAGAATTTATTTTACAGGTGTATTTTACAACCCTGTATTTTTTTTACAATTGGCTGGTTAATGAAGAAATACAGCAGGCAGCATTTTTACCAAATCAGCTATACTGATACCGGCTGCCGGCCACTGTAGTTTTGAGGTTGACGGATTTGCAGCAGCAGCTTACAAATATAACGTTAATGGGCAGTTGTAAATTAGCTACAGTAATTTAAACACCACACCTGCCAGCATGCCGCCGATAATGGGGCCAAGAACGGGTATCCAGCTATATGCCCAGTCGCTGTCTCTTTTGCCAGGTACGGGTAATATAGCATGCATAATCCGCGGACCGAGGTCCCTGGCAGGATTGATGGCATATCCGGTAGGTCCGCCCAATGATAAACCCACACCCAATACTACCAGCGCCACTGGCAACGCATCCAATGCACCAAGCGTGCTGGCGGGTGCCGCAATATACAGCGCAGCAAAAACCAGTACAAAAGTGCCAATCATTTCTGTTATCAGGTTATTGGGGGTACTGCGTATTGCCGGACTGGTGCAGAACACTGCCAGCTTCAAATCGGCATCGGGAGTAGCCACGAAATGTAATTTATAACATAACCACACTATGGCTGCACCGGTCATTGCACCCAGTACCTGCCCGCCAATATAGGCGGGTACATCGGCCCAGCTAAAGCCATTTCCTATATAGGCGGCTGCCAGTGTGAATGCAGGATTAAGATGTGCTTTGCTGAAATGCGAGGCCACAAAAATACCTGTAAACACAGCTATTGCCCAGCCGAATGTAATAACTATCCAGCCGCTGTTATTGCCTTTTGTTTTATTAAGTACTACATTGGCAACCACGCCTTCGCCCAAAATAATCAGGATGGCTGTGCCAAGAAATTCGCCTAAAAAAGGATGCATAATCGTTGATTTTATTATTGGTTTGCAAGCGGAATATAATGAAGCGCAATTTTTTTGAAAGCAGCTACCTGCTCATCTTCCCATTTTTTATCCTTGTTCATCAGTTCGGCCATCAATGCGGCAACTGCGGGTGCGGCTTCCAGTGCTGCTTTTGCATCAAGCAGAATGGCCCTGGTTCTTCTTGCAAGCGCGTCATCTACGGTTATGCACATTTCTTCCTGCACTGCCCACGCAATAGCCGCTTTTGTATAGGGAAGGCGTTCATGTAATTTTTCATTCAGCGAAGGATCTGATGCTGCAAGTGCTTCTACCAAAGACTGGTCAGTACCATAGTAGTAATAATCATTGTTGTAATCGTTGGTAGTTTGTGCACCATGAATGGGCAATGATTCAGTGATGCAGTCTTTATGGGGCAGCATATTGTTGATGGCTGCTGTATTTACCACATCTTCCGCCATCTTGCGGTAAGTGGTCCACTTGCCACCCAGTATATTAATCAGGCCCGATGCCGAAATTGTAATTACATGATCCCTTGAAAGCTCTGCGGTCTTTTTGCTTTCCGCTTTTACTAACGGTCTCAGCCCTGCGAAAATACTTCTTACATCACTAATGCCCGGGTCTTTGGTAAGATAGCGGCCAATATGGTGAATAATAAAATCAACTTCATCTGCCTGAGCCATGGGTTCTTCAGTTATTTTTTTAACTGCCGTATCGGTGGTTCCCACAATCACTTTTTTGTGCCATGGTACGGCAAATAAAACCCTTCCGTCATCTGTATGCGGTATCATAATGGCACTGTTGCCGGGTAAAAATGCTGCATCCAGCACAATATGAATGCCCTGACTGGGTGCAATGGTTTTTGTTTTGGCAGCATCGTCCATATGCTGCACTGCATCGCTAAAAACGCCGGTAGCATTGATAACGGCTTTGCATTTCACTTCATATTCTTTTCCGCTTAACTGATCTTTTACCTGTACACCGCTTATTTTATTACCAGTTTTGATAAGTCCTTTTACGCCGCAATAATTAATTAAACAGCCACCATATACAGCGGCAGTCTGTGCCATATTGATTGCCAGGCGGGCATCATCGAATTGCCCATCGTGGTATAAAACACCACCGCGCAAATCGGTAGGGTCAAGCGTAGGCGCCAGTTCCAGCACTTCTTCCTTACCCAGCCATTCAGACGGACCCAGTCCAAGGTTGCCACTCATCCAGTCGTATACTTTAAGACCAAGTCCATAATAAGGGCCTTCCCACCATTTATAGTTAGGTACAATAAAAGACTGATTTTTTACCAGGTGCGGCGCATTCTTTTTCAATGTGCCTCTTTCTTTTAATGCATCCATTACCAGTTTGATATTTCCCTGCTGCAGGTAACGTACACCCCCATGTACTAATTTGGTAGAACGGGAAGAAGTACCTTTTGCAAAGTCTGTTTGTTCAAACAACAAGGTCTTATATCCGCGTGAAGCTGCATCAATGGCCGCCCCCAGTCCGGTAGCGCCACCACCAATTATACAAATATCCCATTCACCTGAATGAGCTTCCATCTGCTGAATCATTGTTGATCGCTTCATATTTTAGTCTTTGGTTCGTCAGTGGTCAGCGGTCAGTAGCGAAAATAGCGCGTAAGATACTATTCTTGTTTGTAAGTCTTACGATTCACAACTCACCACTCACTACAGATCCTCCGCCCATGCGATACTGGCTTTTACTGCCCGCTGCCAGCCATGCATAAGCGTTGTAATCTTTTGTTGCTCCATTGCCGGTTTAAATGTTTTATCCGCCTGCCATTGTTTTTGCAGTTCGCCAATATTGGCCCAGTAGCCAACAGCCAGGCCAGCCAGGTAAGCAGCCCCCAGTGCGGTTGTTTCATACACTTTGGGTCTTACAACCGGCACGTTCAGAATATTGCTTTGAAACTGCATCAATAAATTATTGATGGTAGCGCCACCATCCACCCTTAATTCTTTTATGCTGATGCCTGAATCCGATTCCATTGCTTTTAATACATCGGTGGTCTGGTAAGCAATACTTTCAAGCGCGGCCCTGGCCATATGTTCTTTGGTAGTGCCACGGGTAACGCCAAATATACTTCCGCGCGCATATTGGTTCCAGTGAGGAGCGCCCAGACCCGCAAAAGCCGGTACCAGGTACACACCACCAGTATCTTCTACCTGTTCCGCCAGTGTTTCTACTTCCGCAGCAGAACGAATCATATGAATACCATCTCTTAACCATTGTACAACGGCCCCGGCAATAAAAATACTTCCTTCAAGCGCATAGGAGGTGCTGCCATTTATTTTCCATGCAACGGTTGTCAGCAAATTATTGCTTGAACTTACTGCTTTATCGCCGGTATTCATCAGCATAAAACAACCAGTACCATAAGTATTTTTTACCATGCCCGGAGTGGTACACATCTGCCCAAACAAAGCTGATTGCTGATCACCTGCTATGCCGGCAATGGGTATATCTCCATGTTCGGTAGTACCATAAACCTCGCTGGATTGTTTTACTTCGGGCAAAATGTTGCGGGGTATATCAAATAGCTGCAGTAATTCTTCATCCCATTGGCAGCTATGAATATTTAATAACATGGTCCTGGATGCATTAGATACATCGGTAATGTGCAGTTTGCCGCCAGAGAGTTTCCATGTCAGCCACGTATCTACTGTGCCAAATGCCAGTTCGCCCTTATTGGCTTTGTCTCTTGCACCCGGCACATTGTCCAGTATCCATTTCAATTTTGTGCCCGAAAAATAAGCATCAATGATCAGCCCTGTTTTTTGTTGTATGAAGGAAGCCATTCCCCTGCCTTTTAATTCATCACAAAAAGCGGCTGTGCGCCTGTCCTGCCATACAATGGCATTGTATATGGGTTTGCTTGTTTTCTTATCCCATACAATAGTAGTTTCTCTTTGGTTGGTAATGCCAATGGCCGCAATTTGTTTGGTAGTGATATTTTGTTTGGCAATCACTTCGGCCATTACACTGAACTGAGAGCTCCATATTTCCTCTGCATCATGTTCTACCCAGGCAGGGTGCGGGTAAAGCTGTGTAAATTCTTTTTGTGCCGTGGTAATGATGTTTCCATCATGATTAAATAATATCGCTCTTGAACTGGTGGTGCCCTGGTCCAGGGCGAGGATGTAAGAATTGTTCATATGCAATCGCTGGTATTTAGATAAAGTAAGATAGGGAAAAAAAGTTGATTGATTGATCGGTTGAATAGTTGATTGGCGGAAATGAGAAAGGCCTTACTCTTTGGCCGGCAGACCTGCAATGCCAATTTCATTTTTCCTTCAACCCGAAAAAGAAGGCATCGGTTTTTTTATTAACTTCAGCAACGCCGTCGTTTTTTAATAAACTGTCATGTAATAGAAAGCTTTATTTACCACGATTCTGTAAAGTTTATCTGTATCAGGTATTTCATCATCATATTTGTGCTATACAGTTTTTGCGTATCCTTTAAAGGACCAGGGGATCCTGTACCCAAAGTCAGGAAGGCCCTGGCCAGCTATTTCCATCGTTATCCCCAGGAAAAAGTGTACTTGCAGCTGGATCGGCAATCCTACCTGTCGGGCGAAACAATATGGTTTAGCGGATATGTTATTTGCCAGTCAAAGCCTTCCACTATCAGCAATATTGTCTATACCGAGCTTTTCAACGAGAAGGGTTTTGTTATAACCCGTAGCATGCTGCGGGCGCAGCAGGGCAGTCTTTCAGGACAATTTGTATTACCGGAGGATTTGCGTACCGGTAATTATTATGTCAGGGCCTACACCGCCTGGATGCTTAATTTCCCTTCCTCCCTGTTTTTTTACCGAAAAATTTCGGTTACTGGTAAGGGAAAGACCCAAAAAGAAAAGCCCGGCCCGGGATATTCAGATTTTTCGGTTCGTTTTTTCCCGGAGAGCGGCAACCTGGTAAGCCGCCTTACCAGCCAGGTGGTGTTTAAAGCAGTTGATACAAATGGATTGCCAGTAAATATCTCAGGGAAGATTTTTAATAACATGGGCGATACCGTTGCTTTAATAAAAACAGTACATGATGGAATGGGCAGCTTTGTTATTCATTGTTCGCCCCAAACTACCTATACAGCACTGGTGTCTGCCAACGGAATGCTTAAAAAAATACAATTGCCTGTTGTGCAAACAAGCGGCATCGTTTTACATACCGAGAATCACCACAATACAGGATACGACAGTATCTTTTTTCATATATCCAGGAGCGGAATAAATAGAAAGGAATTTGAGCACCTGATTTTATGCGCGCAGATGGAGAATCATTTTTCTGTTACCAAAATTCATTTTGATGAATCCGCAGTCAATGATCCAATGGATACGATCCTCACCGCACCGTATCCGTTGCTGTTAAATAATTTCAGCAACGGGCTATTACGACTGACTCTTTTAAATGATTCAGGAACCATAATGGCGGAAAGGCTGGTGTTTTTGCATTACGGAAAATCTGCGCCTGTTCAACTGCTGCCAGGTACCGATGCAACAAAAGAAAAAAACAGCTTTATTATTTCACTACCCGATGGTTACAAAGGAATGCTAACTGTTGCAGTGACAGCGGCCGGCAAAGAAGGCGGAATGCCGGGTGACGAATCTATTCAGTCAGCAATGTTGCTTTCTTCTGGTGTAGATGCCAGTGTACATAATCCTGACTGGTATTTTGATGACAGCAATCCCGAGTCTGCCAGCGCCCTTGATGCGTTGCTGGTTACTTGTAAGCCATACAGCTTTGATTTGCAAAAAATACTGGCAGCCACTGAACCACCTGTAAAGTACCTGCCGGAAAAATTAATTGCACTGAAAGGCCATGCGTTTCAAATAAACGGGGAAACAAAAGCGTCCCTGGCCAACAGTACATTGTTTTTGATTTTGAAAGCTCCCCATGATTCCCTTACGAAACCTTTAAGTGCTGAGACCGATTCAGCCGGACTGTTTACTGTGAATGAACTCAGCTTTCATGACACTGCGGCTATTTATGTACAAACGGGAATCAAAACAGACGGCCATACCAATAATGGTTTAGCTATATTGTTTGATAAAACTATTTTTGATTCAATTGCCCATAACAATTTTGTTATAGCACCGTCTGTACTTAATTCAAAGTTATCTGCAGGTATTGCCGACAGCCTGACTAATAATACAACAGGAAATAACCAGCCGGGGCTGCTGAAAAACGTAACAGTAACGGCAAAAGCAAAATCGCACCTTGACAGTGTGCTGTCGCAATACGCGAGCGGTATTTTTGCCAGCCCGGGTGCCTGGGCGCAAACTTTGGATCTCACGAATGACGAGATTACAAAAAACTCAGACCAGGATATACTCGGATGGTTAAACGGGAAAGTTGCGGGGCTCAATTATTCTTATAGCAATGGAAAACCAATAATCATCTGGCGGTCTTCAAATTTTATGGCCGGTTTGTCTGGTGTTGATCAGCTTAAATTAAATGCACCTTCCTTCTTTTTAAATGAAGCCCTGTTAAATACGGGACTTGAAGGGTATGATGGCGCAGTTGATTTGCTGTCAGGCATAAGGATGGCAGACGTTGCCTTAATAAGGATTTTTAAACCCGGCACAATGCCAAATGTTCCCGAAAACGGGCCACACGGTTGTATTGCCATTTATTTAAAAAATGGCAGGGAAAACAACATGCCGGTATCAAAAATTAATTTTGAAAAATCTTCTGTGTACGGGTTCAGCATACCAGGAAGTTTTAGCACTGTCAATAGCAGTTCAGCAAACAACAACACCCTGTACTGGAACCCGTCTTTGTATGTTGATCCGGTAACACATACTGCATCATTTAGTTTTAATAATAATGGCAACAAACAGTTTATGATAGTGGCAGAGGGCATGGACGAAAATGGAATACTGGTAAGGATAAAGCGACTTGTTCAATAAGCTGCAAATAATATATACGAACAAAGGAGATACAATGCCTGCATCTTTATGAAGAAGCTATGTTTGATTATACCGGTATGTTTTTTTTGCCTCGGATGCGTTGTTGCGCAGCCAATTATTGGCGGCAGTGTTACGGATGCAAATACGTCGATGCCGGTTCCTGCCGCCAGTGTATTTATTAGCAATTCCTCTGCAGGCATATTTACAGACAATAATGGCAATTTTATTTTGAAGAGGGTGCCGGAAGGCCGGTTTACGCTGGTGGTGTCCTGTGTAGGGTATGAAACTTTTGTAAAAGACTTTCAAGGGGCGGGCGCAAACCTTACTATAAAAATTGTGCTAAGACGGAAAGCAACTGATTTGGATGAAATAGTTGTGACGCCAATGGACAAGAATGGTTGGATAAACTGGGGTAGTTTGTTTATTGAACAATTCATAGGCACCTCTTCATATGCCAGTGCCTGCAGGATAAAAAATCCAAAGGTTTTGAAATTCAGGTTAAATCAAAAAGACAGTATTTTGACAGTGTCGGCCGATGAGCCGCTTATTATAGAAAACAAGTCACTGGGGTATATTATGAAATATGATTTAAAAGAATTCACGTATTATTTTTATAGCAATGCGGTGCGTTATTCGGGCTATGCTTTTTTTGAGGAAATCAGTTCCGATGAAAAAACAAGTGAGAAATATAAAGAAAACAGGATGAAAGTGTATGCAGTTTCGTTTATACATTTTATAAGGAGCCTGTATAATGAAACCAGCGAAGCGGAAGGTTTCAAAATTATCAGAAGACTAAACAAAACTGCTGTTGAGTTAAAAAAAGCAGATAAAAAAGTGGTTCAGGAATATAACGGCGAAGGCGCGTTTGATACAATTTATGAGATAAGTAATGCAAATACGCAAATAAAAATAGTTGCGATACAAAGAAATAATGAAATAAAAAATGACATGGCCGTCACTGATAGGTCATCCTTAGACAATATTTTTTCACGGGAGAACGGCAATAATGTATTGAATTTTCATGATACGCTGCAGGTGGTCTATACGGGCAGCAAAGCGCCATCTGAATATATAAAATACACGGAGGGCACCCATAACGGAAATGCCATCCTTTCGGAAATTTCACTGATAAAGGCAGCGCCGGTTATGATTATGAGCAATGGAAGTTTCACGCCTTCTGCCATTGCTATGACTGGTTTTTGGGCGTGGTGGGAGAAAATTTCTATTATGCTGCCCTATGATTATGCGCCGGCAAGTATAGCAAGGCCATAATTTTGGGTGTAATCCGGCGTCCTTAAAACGCCAGCCTGAAACTAAAGAATATACCAAAACGTTTTACACCTTCGGGTGGAAGCGGCCTGGGCAATACCCGCCATACAAAATCAAGCCTGAATACTTTGAAGATATTGTCTACGCCGGTACCAATTTCCATATAAGTCTTACCATTTAGCGAATTAAAAGTAAAGCCCGGCGTTGTATTGTATTGTGCGTTGGCATTACTTAAACTGCCCCATAAACCTTTGGCAGTCCAGAACTGTCTGAACTTTAATTTTCTTGTGAAAGGGATAAAACGAAACAGTCCGGCGCCAAAATTGTGTTCCAGCCCGAATCCAAAATATTTATCATGCACATATTCCCATCGGTTTAGTAAGCTGTATGCGTATTTGTTGTAATAGTAAATTTCATTGCCCGGCGCTACATCAAGCAGCATAAAAGGAAGGGTGCCAAATGTTTTACCGGCAAATACATTATAATAAAAAGTGCCATAGGGTGGTATTTGCATAAAATCTGATATGCCGCCTGAAATTTTACTGTAATTGTAACTGCTGTTAAGAATACCACTTATTCCTTTTGAAAATTTTATTTCGCCAATGGGATAGGGGCTGCCCAGACTGTATCTGTAAAAATATGTTTCAAGGAATTTTTCCAGGTAGGCAAAGCGAAATTTGATACTGGTTTCAAAATTATTAAAGGCCTGTCCGCTTTCTGCCGGGTAATCGGTTTTCACCGGAAGGTTGCGCAGCGGGTCATACTGTTTACTACTTGTGTTAAGAGTTACGGAAAAGCCCGAATGCCATTCTTTAAACAGTTCAAGCGTTTTTTCTTCTGTAAATAAAAATTTAATGGGCACACCGCCTTTGCGAATGGCCAGTGCAAAGATATTATCCTGACTCACTTCGTCCAGGTATTGCTGGCCATAATCAATATCCCTGGAGTATTTGGCGAATAGATAAGTGCGCGGATTTCTTTTGAAGAGATACAAAGCATCTGCTTCATACTTAAATTTCTTATCGCCAAAACCGTAAGCCAGGTAGCCATGCAGAATAAGGTTTTTATTAAAGCCGCGGTTGGTACCCAAATCAAAACGCGTGCGGAAACCTTCCAGCACATTTGAGTAGATCCAGTTTTGCCAGGGGCCAATCTGGTAATTGCCAACATTCAAATAGCCGGTGCCAATAAAATTGATATAGTTGGTATACCTTATAAAGATGGGCATTTTCTCCAGCGTATCTATCATAGTATAGACGGCCTTTTCGTTTTTGGTCAGTTCTTCATGCCTTTGCTGCAGCCAGTATTCATCTTTTTTATCGCGGGCGCCGCTGGTAAATTCCACTTCCTGCATGATCCTGTTTTTTTGCAGCGAATCTTCAATAAAGGGCTGGTCTCTTACAATATTTTTATAGGTAGTTGTTTTCCTTGCAATGATGCCGGTTTTATTTTTATTAAGCAGTGTAAAATCCACTATAAATTTATCTTTCACCAAAAACCAGGTGCTGTCATCAATCAGTTTATATTCCTGTATCAGGCTTAGCTTATCCACGAAATTGATATTGGCATCGGCAGACAAATACATGGTCATTTTCTGAATGGCCCAGGTAGTATCGTGCACCCAGTAATCACCCTGGAAAGTGTTTTCGCACTTTCTTTTGGGTGTAAAGCTCATATGTATCATGCGCCTGCCGTTCACCATTTGTGAATCAAGTACGGTATAATGATAATAATTATCACCGTTATCGCT
>Ga0157376_10002100_pt1 | contig 13399 bp, 11 predicted proteins | sample M45metaG_FD_121801 | JGI IMG/M metagenome (GOLD analysis project Ga0157376, IMG submission 121801) | Miscanthus rhizosphere microbial communities from Kellogg Biological Station, Michigan, USA - M4-5 metaG | ecosystem: Host-associated > Plants > Roots > Rhizosphere > Soil | place: USA: Michigan... | reverse complement strand
TTTACAAAATCTGCATCACCCATAAATGCTGCCCTATCTGCATATGCACGCCGTTCTGCCTCTACCATTAAATGCACAGCAGCTACAGATTGAAAACCCATTTTTGCAATATTTTTATCTGCTATCATTTTCATGGTCTGCTCAATAATAATACCCCCGCTGCTGGGCAGAGGCATGGTAACGATGGTATATCCTTTATACGGGAAACTAAGAACGGGCCGTTCTTTGGCCTGGTAATTTTTTAGATCTTCATATGTCACCAACCCTTTGCCACGCTGCATTTCTTCTACTATTAATTTTGCTGTTTCCCCTTCGTAAAATCCTTTCTGGCCAAGGTCCCTGATGCGTTTTAATGTAGCCGCCAAATCCTTCTGTACCAGCGTATCGCCCTCTTTCCAGGGCAGTTCTTTTACAAACACTGGCTGTATGGTATTGTATTTTACAAAAGCAGCTTTTGAGCCATTCAGAGATTTGGCCTCATTTTCTGTAATGGCAAACCCTTTTTCTGCCAGTTCAATAGCTGGCTCAATCAACACTTTAAACGGCAATTTTGCGTATTTGAGTGATGCAAATAAACCGGCCACCGTGCCTGGTACGCCACTGGCCAGGTGCCCAAACTGGCTGAGGTTCATTTGGGGGTTACCTGAGGCATCAAGGTACATATCACGTCCGGCGGATGCAGGTGCTTTTTCGCGGTAATCCAGCGCAATATTTCTGCCATCCTGTAAGCGGGCAATCATAAAACCACCCCCGCCAATATTGCCCGCCCCCGGGTATACTACCGCCAGTGCAAGTTGGGTAGCAATAGCCGCATCTATGGCATTGCCTCCTTTTTTTAGAACGCTTACACCAGCTTTACTGGCCAGCGGATGCGCAGACACAACAGCTCCGTTATCACAGGTAATTGTTTTTTGTACGGAATATTTATATGCATCAATACTCCGGACAGCAGTCGTTTTTTGAGCAGATATATTAAAAACAATAATGTTCAAAAAAGCTACCAGGAAAATTCTCATGTTACGCATGTCTAATTTGTTATTAAATCTCAAAATACTGACTTTAATTGTGGCAAAGTTTTTTTTCTTACGCCCAAATATTTGTAACTTTCATGAGATCGACAAAAGACTGAACGATTGCCTGAGAAACCCGCCTGCCCGCTTATTCAAATAACAAAAACTGTCAAACAACTCCCGATGCATTTCCTTCCAGCAAACAGTTGCAGGTGAAAATGAATTGGCTGTATACGTTATGCAATTGTTAACCGAAAATATTTTTTACGAAATAGTGAAGCCACTACTGACGAAAAAACCAAATTCTAGTTTGTTAACTTCTTTTGTGAATAAAAAAACTACATAAAATTTGTTGATTTGAAAAACTACCCCTAATTTGAAAGTACGTAATCCCCTACCCGTCTAAAACGATAATTTCCGGCTTTTCTTTGTTGCGCTCTTAAGTGCTCATTATTTAATGCTGCTATTTAATTAATACAGACATTAAAATTGCAGGAGTTTTTTTTAATCCCCGCTCAACCTTCCACTTAACTAAATTTAATCTCGGTGGTGTAATCCGCAGACACAATACATTTGCGGACGCAACGCCTTGTCATAAGAACTATTATCCTTAAAAAAAAGAACGATGCGGTTACTTGACATTTTCAAAACCGGCGGTGGGAAGCCGTACATAACTGAAAAAAAATTCAAACACAATCTTACCAGGCAAGTTGGATTAGTTCCCTCAACACTAAAAAGACTGCGGCAATACGGCATTGCCAGGGACAATGAATTGAAACTGGAGTTTTTCTTCCATTCAAAATCGCCCGACAAAATAGAAGCACTTACGGCGAAACTGGATCAGCTCAATTACCACGTAGAATTTGGCAAAGCCGCTGCTTGTAAAAATCTTTTTGTAATAGCCGGCTGGACCACCAATATGAAAATGGACGACCAAACCCTTATCCACTGGACCAACAAAATGTGCGAACTGGGCTACAAATTTGATTGTGATTTTGACGGATTTGAAACACCTGTGCTAAGCCGGGTGAATGTTGCAATACCCTCTTACGCATAGGCATCCTGCAAGACATGGCAGCCGGCTTTTAGAACTCGGCTTTTATATTTGTAAAATCATTTGTAGATTTTTACTCCACTCATATATACGCGTTAAACCTACTCAAAATATAGCTGGTTGTTTTTATGCCCGGTACAAAAAAATAAATTTTGGGATATACAATGCCTTACCGTTTATGGCGATAGTTAGCATTTGATTTTTGCCTATCTTCCAACAACATTTTTAATTAATTCTCAGAAGCAAGCAGCACAGTGCCTTCAAACAGCCAATGACAATTAAAAAAATTTATGACGCAACATACTACTCCCATTGTTGAAACCCAAATGCTTATAAGACGCCCGGCCAGCCAGGTTTTCCAGTCCATTATTGACCCGGCTATCACCACACATTTCTGGTTTACAAAATCTAGCGGAAAACTGGAACTTGATAAAATCATTACCTGGGAATGGGAGATGTATAACTTCTCAACAAAAGTTGTGGTAAAGGAAATCATACCTGATAAAAAAATAAAAATTGAATGGAGCGACCCGGTCACAATCGTGGAATTTGAGTTCAGAGAAATGAGTGAGCAGTCCACTTATGTGGTCATTAAAAATTATGGGTTCAATGTCACCGGTGATGCGTTGATAAAGGCGATAAAAGACAACACAGGCGGCTTTACAACAGTTTTAGATGGTATGAAAGCCTATCTTGAACATGGCCTGAACCTGAACCTGATTGCCGATAAGTTTCCCGGCGGAAAATAGACAACACGGTTTATTTATTTGCCTGCAAGATCCGATTGCGGGTTGCTGTTTGCCAAGCCTGCGGTACAAAAGCCTATAAAATATTGTAATTCTTCCCGCCGCATTCAACCCGCCTATTGTCGCAATTACCCACCTTCTGTTTTAGTACACCTCAATACCTTTGAATTCTAAAACTACCATTATGGCAAAGCTCAATCCTTATTTAAATTTTAACAACAATTGCCGTGAAGCTATGAATTTTTACAAAGATGCACTGGGCGGACAACTTGAAATGCAAACTGTAGCCGAAATGCCCGCAATGGCAGCGCAGATGCCACCGGAAATGAAAGATCAGATTTTGCATTCAGTTTTAACCAGCGGCGACATGGTAATCATGGCTTCCGATATGAACAGATCAAAGCCAATAGAAGGTAATACTTTTGGTATCTGTGTAAATTGCAGCAGCGAAGAAGAACTCAATCGCCTCTTTTCAAAATTATCAGCAGGTGGCAAGGTCAATCAGCCGGTAGCCATGATGCCCTGGGGAGATCTCTTTGGCGATCTTACCGATAAATACGGAAAGAGCTGGATGTTTAATTTTCATAAAAGTTAGTGTAAAGCAGTTTGAAAATGAAAGCGCAAAATATTTGGCTGGCCATTTCAGCTGCTTTAATCGTGGGCTGCAATGATGGCACAAAAAAGGGCAACAATAATAATTCAACAGCTATGGTAACGGATACGGTTAAACAAACTATACAAGACAGCATCAGCGGCTATGCTGCCATTAACGGCCTCCGCATGTATTATGAAATTCATGGCAAAGGCGAACCGCTTGTTCTGATTCATGGAGGTGGTTCTACTATTAAAACCAGTTTTGGTATTATACTGCCGATGCTGGCAGCACATTATAAAGTAATTGCGGTAGAACTACAGGCGCATGGCCACACCAGCGACCGGGATCAACCAGAAAGTTTTACGCAGGATGCAGATGATGTAGCCGCATTACTGGCATGGCTCAAAACTGACAGCGCTTATTTTGCAGGTTTTAGTAATGGCGGTCAAACATCACTGGAAATTGGAATGCGGCATCCTGCCATTGTTAAAAAATTGGTCATCATATCCGCTTTTTATAAAAGAGAAGGTGCAATAAAAAGCCTTTTTGATGGCTTGCAACATGCAACGCTTGATAATATGCCGGCACCTTTAAAGTCCGCGTACCTGGAGATACCCGGTAATAATCAGCAGGGCCTGCAGGCGATGTTTGAAAAAGACAAGGGAAGGATGTTGCATTTTAAAGGCTGGAGCGATAAAGAAATGCTTTCAATAAAAGCGCCAACCCTGATTATTGGTGCAGACAAAGATGTGGCTACGCCCGAACATACTGTTGAAATGTCGCAAAAAATCCCCCATGCATCGCTGGTTATTTTGCCGGGTACGCACGGGTCATTTATTGGTGAAATATGCACGGCTGTGCCTGGCAGCAAATTACCCGCTATGACGGCGACGCTGATTGAAGAATTTTTGGATAAAAAGGAGTAGCCAGGCAGTTATAGAAGCTGATTAATTTGTAACAATAAATCATTTGCAGGGCAGTAAAATTACAATGAAGAAAAGTGCGGGCATATTATTGTACAGAATGATTAAGGAAAAACCGGAAGTGTTACTGGTACACCCTGGTGGGCCATTCTGGAAAAATAAAGATGAGGGTGCATGGTCTGTTCCCAAGGGAGAATTTACAGATGACGAAGATGCACTTGATGCCGCAAAAAGAGAATTTGAAGAAGAAACCGGGTTTAGCTGTAACGGTGATTTCATTGCATTATCGCCGGTAAAATTAAAGTCGGGAAAAACAGTTTATGCCTGGGCCCTGGAAAAAAATATTGATGCAGACCAGATAAAAAGCAATGAATTTGAAATGGAATGGCCACCCAAATCCGGAAAAAAGCAACGTTTTCCGGAAATAGACAGGGCTGTTTGGTTTACGCCTGCTGTAGCAAAACAAAAGATCAACCTATCGCAGTGCGCCTTTATTGATGAACTGGTATCGCTGCTGCAATCAACATAAAAATTGTATCAGGCATCAGCCATTCTGTTCCTGCCCCAGCCCCATTTCAAAAAAACGGGCATGGCTTTGGCCCAGGTAGCCACATCATGCCGTCCATCCTGCAGTTCCAGGTATTGTATGTCTTTCTGCAGGCTGTATCCCTTGGAAATTAAATCATCAATCAAACCAAGCGTATCATCAATTGAATCTATGATGCCGTTGTGGTTGCGATCCATGGTTTCATCAAAAGCACCTGTTTCAAAAAAGAATTTCAGCCACGGATAAAAACCTCCTTCTTTTACCTGCATATGCATAATACGATCGGTAGCTTCATTATATCCATCTTCCAGTCCACGGGTACGCCACCATAATGAACCGGAGAATACACCTGCTTTTGTAAATTCCTCCGGATGGTTCCATACAATGTCAATGGCGCTTAGTCCACCCAGCGAAAAACCGGCAAATGACTTCTCTTTAAATGATTCCACTGCGTAGGTAGTATGTATAAACGGCAATAGTTCTTCAAAAATAAAACGTGTATACAGTCCGGCTTTTGCTCCCCTGCCCATATAATCTGCACATTTAGCCGTTCCATATTCCGACTTTCTTTCGTTGCCTGTATGAATGGCTACGCAAATGATCGGCTCAATCTCTCCCATTTTCAGCAGGTCTTCAAGTATGCCTGCCAGGCCCAGTTCTTCCATGTTTTGCCCATCGTTGATTAGCAACAGTCCCATCTGCGAGGGCAGCGCCGCATTTTTTGGCAAAAAACAACCAATGGTTACCGGGCGTTGTAATGGTATGGAATCAATAATAAATTCTTCAGTAAATATAACGGTGCTATTGTTTTCATGCATACGCTCAAAAATAAGTAAATCATTGAAATTTTGTCATCCGGACCTCTTCGGATTGTTATTACCATATAGGCAGTGGCTCTTTGTGTTTTATTTGTTTTTCTGATTTGATAAAAATATATTTGGTTAAGCGGAAACAGGAACGGCCGTATGCTTTTTTTAAAAAGGGGTACTGCAGCGCCTGCCACTTGCAGGCGTATTTACATATTTTAAAAAGATTACCATGAAAAAGATTGGAATTTTATTTGGCCAGGAACGCAGCTTTCCCAAAGCATTTATAGAGAGGGTTAACAGCAAAAATGTAAATGGTATTACAGCAGAAGCCGTACGAATAGATAAAGTAATGCAGGGGGAACCGGCAGGCTATGCGGTAATCATTGATCGCATCAGCCAGGATATTCCGTTTTACCGTGCTTTCCTGAAAAATGCAGCTTTAACCGGTACGGCCGTTATCAACAACCCTTTCTGGTGGAGTGCGGACGAGAAATTTTTCAATAATTGCCTGGCAACGAAAATAAATGTACCTGTTCCAAAAACAGTTATCCTTCCATCTAAAGACCACCCGGACGATACTTCAGACAATTCTTTTTCTAACCTGGCTTACCCGATGGATTGGGACAATATTTTCAAATATATAGGATTTCCGGCTTACATGAAACCATTTGCAGGTGGCGGCTGGAAGCATGTCTATAAATTAACTGATAAAGAAGATTTTTTTCAAAAACACAGTGAAACCGGTCAGCTGGTGATGCTGCTGCAGGAAGAAATTATGTTTGATGAATATTATCGTTGCTATTGCATTGGCGGCAAGTATGTACGCATTATGCCTTATGAGCCCCGCAATCCACATCACCTGCGTTATGTTGCCAATTTTACACCCAGTCCGGAAAGATTGCAACTAATGGAAGAGATTGTGCTGCGCATCAATCATTACCTGGGGTATGATTTTAATACAGTAGAACTGGCGTTGCGCGATGGTGTACCGTATGCCATTGATTTTTGCAACCCCGCGCCGGATGCCGATGTTAACAGCGTAGGCCAGGATAATTTTAACTGGGTGGTTGAAACCGCTGCAAATTTTGCCATTGAAAAAGCGATGAGTTACCAACCGGGTGCGGACAATCTTACCTGGGGAGAATACATAAAACGCGGCAGTGCAAAGCAACCGTTGATATAAAGTGGTAGGTGATAAGAAAGTAGTAAATAATAAGTTGTAGGTTATAAGTGCGCTTGCTAAGCACTATAAAAAGTGGTAAGTAATAAGTTGTAAGTTATAGGTGCGCTTGCTAAGCGCTTATAACTTATGTCTTACAACTTATAACTCACAACTTATGACTTATAACTTATAACTTACGACTTATAACTTACACGACTTATAACTTATCCAAATGGCAAACATCAGTTACAAACATTTTACGCTTGGCATTGAAGAGGAATACATGGTCATTGATCCCACAACAAAAGAACTGAAAAGCCATGAACAGAAAATAGTGCATGAAGGCCAGAAGATGATAAAAGACAAGGTGAAAGCAGAGATGCACCAGGCTGTTGTGGAAGTGGGAACAGACATTTGTCAGAACATTGATGAAGCTTATAAAGATGTTTCATTTCTCAGGAAAACCATTTCAGGTATTGCTGAATCACTTGGTTTGTGGGTGGGTGCATCCGGCACACATCCTTTTAGCCACTGGGAGAGCCAGCTTATCACAGATCATGTACGCTATAACGAAATAGTAAATGAACTGCAGGAGGCAGCACGCAGCAACTTAATTTTTGGGTTGCACGTGCATGTTGGTATGGAAAATCGCGACATGGCCATGCATATTGCCAATTCTGCCCGTTATTTTTTACCTCATATTTATGCCCTTAGCACCAATTCCCCTTTTTGGGAAGGAAGAAAAACCGGTTACAAATCTTACCGCACCAAGGTATTCGACAAATTTCCGCGCACCGGCATACCCGATTATTTTGAAAGCATTGAAGCATATGACCGCTATGTAAACCTGCTTATTAAAACGAATTGTATTGATAATGCCAAAAAAATATGGTGGGATCTGCGGGTGCATCCGTTTTTTAACACCGTTGAATTCCGTATCTGCGATGTGCCCATGACAGTAAAAGAAACCATTATCATTGCTGCCCTTTTCCAGGGCATTTGCGCCAAGCTTTACCAGCTTCGTACAAAAAACATGAATTACATGGTTTACCAACGTGCACTGGTAAACGAAAATAAATGGAGGGCCAGCCGTTATGGTATTGATGGTCACCTGATTGATTTTGGAAAAGAAGAAGAAGTAAATACAAGAGTATTAATCTACGAACTGCTGGATTTTATTGATGATGTGGTGGACCCGCTGGGCAGCCGTCATATTGTAAACCAGGTAAGTTCCCTGCTGGAAAACGGTACAGGGGCTGACCGGCAATTAAAAGTTTATGAGCAAACTGGCAACCTGACCAATGTGGTAGACTATATTCATAATCAATTCCTGCATGAACTATAATATAATTGAGGAAACGGTTAAGTGTTTCCCCTTAAATTATTCATGCCGTTTTCCTGTTTAAAAAAATAATGCAACTAGTACCCACAAATAGTACAGATAATCTAAATATCTGCACTAGCTTTGCAGTGTGCCTTATTTCTTGCCAACGCCACTACGGCTCTGATTTAGCAAACAATATTTTAACAAGCGAACCGGAGGTATTGTCTCAATACTTCTGTCATTGTTAATACAATAAGAATAGCAGGGACGGTTATGACTAGCAGCCAGCCCGGTGTTGCACCTGTGGCTGGTTGCTTTTTGAACAGCACTTGTTGCCATGTAAAAAATATAAACCATAGTATAAACCAGAATGACCTATTTCTTCAAAACTTTTAAATGCATATGCAGCACTGGCGGTGGGTGCAAACATGCCTGATATTTGTTTTCGTGTTGATTGTTTATCTATCATCACCGTACTATGAGATCATGTAACAATAGCAACCGCTCCGTAAAAACGGGGCGGTTTTATTTTTATACCGGTATTTTTGTAATAACCGGAATAAAATAAATACTATGACTGCTGTTACATTTCCCTGTTATTACTTCGTTGCCACTCCCCTCTCAAAGGCACACCAGGATACTAACGATGGTGCGATGGGCAAAGCCCTTTGTACAAATAACCGCATAGAATTCAGGCGCCGGCCTGCATCACGCATCCGGCTGGTTAAATATAGCGCCCTCCTGCTGCCTGGCCTGCTTTCTTTTCTATTTGGCTTTTCCCAAAAGATAGATACCGCCGATATTGGCACCGCCTCCCGGTTAATTGATGTGCAGCTAACGGCCGCAGAAAAAGATTCTGCTACAGATGGTATCAACGATCAGCTTAAGCTGTACAAGAAAATGCACCAGCACAACCTTCCTAACAATGAGCCCTACCCGTTTTCATTTACACCTGCATTGCCCGGTTACACTATACCAGCCAAACAATTACCTGTCAACTGGCAAATACCAGCCAACACCCAGCTGCCTGACAACAGGAATGAACTGGCTTTTTATTCAATACCGCAACTGGCCTCGCTTATAAAAAATAAAAAAATCAGTTCTGTTGAACTCACCAAATTCTTCCTGGCGAGATTAAAAAAATGGGGCGATACATTGCAAAGTGTGATTACATTAACGGAAGAACTGGCATTGCAACAGGCAAAACAGGCAGACGATGAGATTAAAAAAGGTATCTATAAAGGGCCCCTGCACGGCATACCATACGGATTAAAAGATCTCTTTGCAGTAAAGGGTTATAAGACCACCTGGGGCTCTGTGCCATACAAAGACCAGGTCATTGATGAAGATGCATTTGTATATACGCAATTAAAGAATGCAGGCGCGGTGTTGTGCGCCAAACTCTCTATGGGTGAACTGGCATTTGCCGATCGCTGGTTTGGTGGCAAAACAAAAAATCCCTGGAACCTTCAACTGGGCAGCAGCGGATCATCAGCCGGTTCCGCTTCAGCTACCGTGGCGGGGCTATTACCATTTGCAATAGGCACGGAAACATATGGCTCAATTGTTTCTCCGTCACACACCTGCGGGGCCACTGGCCTGCGGCCCACTTTTGGATCCATAAGCCGTTCTGGCGCCATGGTATTAAGCTGGAGCCTGGATAAAGCAGGACCTATATGCCGCAGCGCAGAAGATGCAGCCATTGTTTTTTATTATTTAAAAGGTACTGATGGCAAAGACGCCGGCGCCGTGGAAAGGGCTTTTAATTATAACGGTAATGCCAACTGGAAAACACTGCGTATAGCCTATGCCGTTAATTATTTTAAAACATTGCCCGGCAATGCGGCACAGTGGGAAGTAATTAAAACACTGGAAAAAGCCGGCGCCCATATAACCCCTGTTGATTTTCCTGATTCCAGTATTTACCCGTTTAATATTATTGGCACTGTTATCAGCGCAGAATCCGCTGCTGCTTTTGACGAACTTACCAGGAGCAACAAAGACGACCTGATTACCCGCCAGGATAAAAATTTCTGGCCAAATGCCTTCCGTGTATCACGATTTATACCTGCTGTTGAATACATTAACGCCAACCGTCACCGTTATGCGCTGATGCTGGACATGCAGGCATTTATGAAAAATTATGATGTAGTCATCGTACCAAGCTTTGCAGGCAGTCAACTGCCCATTACCAACCTAACGGGCCACCCGGTGGTATGCATGCCCATTGCTATGACCGATAAGGGACTTCCCAACAGTATCACACTAATTGGCAATTTGTATGACGAAGCCACTATATTAGCAGTGGCAAAAGCTTACCAGGACGCCACTAATTTTAATAAAATACATCCGGAAAAATTCAAACAGTAATACTTATCGCTGCTTACTGGCAAGAAAATACGGACAAACCAGGATTATTATGAACAAATTATTTTTTGTCGCCCCGTTATTTTTTTTATTGAACGCCTGCTCCAATAAAACCAATATTGATTTGCTGGTTAAAGGCGCTACCGTTTATACCATTGACAGCGCATTCAGCACCACAGAAGCCATCGCCGTGAAAGACGGGAAAATACTGGCCACCGGAAGCAACGCAGATCTGCTAAAAAAATATGAAGCAAAGGAAACCATTGACGCCGAAGGAAAATTTGTTTACCCGGGCTTTATAGATGCGCACGCCCATTTTGTTGGGTATGGTTTGGGCCTGCAAACCGTGAACCTGGTTGGTACAGAAAACTGGGAAGACATACTGCATCATTTAACAGATGCAGGAAAAGGAATGGATACCGCCGGCTGGATGATTGGCCGCGGCTGGGATCAGAACGACTGGCCCGTCAAAGAATTTCCTTCCAATGAAAAACTGAATCAATTGTTTCCCAATCGCCCTGTATTTCTTGTAAGAGTAGACGGCCACGCTGCTATTGCCAACAAAAAAGCATTGGAACTGGCTGGCGTTCAACCGGGCTTTACGCTCACTGGCGGACAGGTTGAGGTAAAAAACGGAAAGCTAACAGGCATCTTAATAGACAATGCAGTTGGGCTGGTAAGATCCAGCATTCCGCAGCCAACAGTGCCGCAAATGAAAACTGCGCTGCTGCTGGCACAACAAAATTGTTTTGCAGCAGGACTTACCACGGTTGACGATTGTGGACTGGATTACAATGCCATACTTTTTATAGACAGCCTGCAAAAAGCTGGCGATCTTACCATGCGGGTCTACGCCATGCTAAGCGATAACAAGAAAAATTTTGATTTTATAGCTGCCAAAGGCAAAATAAAAACCGAACGCCTGAATGTGCGATCGTTCAAAGTATATGCAGATGGTGCATTGGGCTCAAGAGGCGCCTGCCTGTTACAACCCTACAATGATAAACCAGGATGGTCAGGTTTTTTGCTAAGCCCGGCCAACCATTTTGATTCTGTTGCTGCAGTAATTTATAAATTGGGATTTCAAATGTGTACGCATGCTATTGGCGATAGCGGCAACCGGGTTATTCTTCAAACCTATGCCCGGCAGCTAAAAGGTAAAAATGATTTGCGCTGGCGTATTGAACATGCACAGGTTATCAACCAAAATGATTTCAGGTTATTTGGCGAAAACAATATTATCCCTTCTGTTCAACCCACGCATGCCACTTCAGACATGTACTGGGCTGCCAGCCGCCTGGGACCCGAAAGAATAAAAGGCGCCTATGCTTACAATGATTTATTAAAACAAAATGGCTGGTTGCCATTGGGAACAGATTTTCCGGTAGAAGATATTTCTCCATTCAAAACCTTTTATGCCGCGGTGGTAAGAAAAGATGCTAAGGGCTTTCCCGCAACTGGTTTTCAGCCAGAGAATGCATTAACCCGGCAAGATGCATTGCGGGGTATGACCATCTGGGCTGCCAGGGCTAATTTTGAAGAAACTGAAAAAGGAAGTATTGAAAAAGGCAAGCTGGCAGATTTCGTTGTGCTTGACCAGGACCTGATAAAAACAGCGCCGGAAAATATTCCAGGAACAAAGGTTATCAGTACTTTTATAAACGGGCAGAAAGTCTATACTAATAAACAGTAACAACAAACAAAATAATATCAATTACTTTTCATTATGAAAAAATTAATGATTGCAGCCGCCGCATTTTTTATTTTATCCGCATTCACTATCATTCAGAAAAAACAACGCATTGTATTTTTTGGTGACTCTATTACACAGGCAGGTGTAAAACCAGATGGTTTTATTACCCGCCTGGGCGAAATGATGAAACAAAAAGGCATCGATAATAATTATGAACTGATAGGCGCCGGTATTGGTGGCAATAAAGTATATGATCTCTACCTGCGGATGGATGAAGATGTAATGGCCAAAAATCCTGATGTGGTAGTTATCTGGGTAGGCGTGAATGATGTGTGGCACAAAAGAAGTTTTGGCACCGGCACAGACGCCGATAAATTTGAAAAGTTTTACAATGCCATTATTAAAAAGCTGCAGGCCAAAAATATAAAGGTGCTGATTTGCACACCGGCTTCTATAGGCGAGAAAACAGATTTTAGTAATGAACAGGATGGCGACCTGAATAAATATTCAAATATCATCCGCAGTGTTGCAAAAAACAATAATTGTCAGCTAATAGACTTGCGTAAGATGACACTGGATTATAATCTTGCCAACAATAAAGAAAACAAAGACAGGGGTATTCTGACCTTAGACGGCGTACATTTAAATGAAACGGGTAATAATGTTGTGGCAGATGTAATGTATAAAGCGCTGATACCTTAAGAAGTGATAAGTAATAAGTGGTAAGTAGCCTGATACAGAGTGGTTTTTAGTGCGCTATAAAAAGCCTCATGCATAGGGCAATCCGGGTGCGAAAAATTCGTTACTTTTGCAGCTTTATGGCGCCTGACAAACAATCAATTAAAGTAGCAATCCTTGACATGAATGAAGAGATGCCCAACCAGGGCATGCGCTGCATCCGTGAAATCCTGAATCAGTATAGTGAAGTCAATAACCTGAACCTTACCTGGAACGAATTTGAAGTAAGGGTTAAAAAGCAGGTACCCGATCTCAGCTATGATATCTATATTTCAAGTGGCGGTCCGGGCTCGCCGTTAGACAGCATTGGCAGCGAATGGGAAAACGTTTATTTCAAATGGCTGCAGCAGGTAGAAGACTGGAACGTGAATGAAGCCAACCTGCAAAAGAAATTTGTGTTCTTTATCTGCCATTCATACCAACTGGCCTGC
>Ga0157376_10002097_pt1 | contig 13414 bp, 5 predicted proteins | sample M45metaG_FD_121801 | JGI IMG/M metagenome (GOLD analysis project Ga0157376, IMG submission 121801) | Miscanthus rhizosphere microbial communities from Kellogg Biological Station, Michigan, USA - M4-5 metaG | ecosystem: Host-associated > Plants > Roots > Rhizosphere > Soil | place: USA: Michigan... | reverse complement strand
TTTAGGGGTGCCCAGTACCCTGATCACCTGCTCAGCCAAAACTATTAGCCAATTTTTAATGCCTCATAAACCATCAACTGTTGCAACAATGGTCCGAAATCACCGTCTTTATGGTATCCCTGCTATTTTCAATTGATACCATAAACCGGGTTTTGTTACACTATCCGTTTACAACATTATTTTTTAAAACAAACTGCATGTTTCAAAACTATTTTAAAACCGCCCTGCGAAATTTCCGGGCCAACAAATATTTTGCGCTTACCAATATTGCCGGCCTGGCAATTGGCATCAGTGCATCGCTGGTCATCTACCTGGTGGTTCACTACGATTTTAGTTTTGATAAGTTTGAAAAAAACGGTGATCGCATTTACCGTGTGGTTGCCGATTATACCTTTTCCGGCCAGCCTTATCATGATGCCGGCACACCGGCTGCTATGCCTGCTGCCGTTAAAAAAGAAATCACCGGCCTTGAGATGGTAGTGCCGTTTTATATGTGGAACAATGATGTAAAAATGAGTGTGCCAGGCAAAGACGGCCAACAGGTGGTCTATAAAAAACAGGAACACATTGTGTTTGCTGACGCTAATTATTTTGAATTGATTCCCTATACCTGGGTTACTGGTTCTGCAACCACCTCTTTAAAAGAAGCTTACCAGTTGGTGTTAACTGAATCATCCGCAAAGCAATATTTTCCGGGGCTGGGGCCCGGACAAATTATTGGAAAAGAAATTATTTTTAGTGACACTGTACGAACAACCGTTGCCGGTATTGTAAACGATTTGGATCAAAACAGTGATTTCACTTTTAAAATATTTGTTTCAAGATCTACCATTGAAACACCACGCCTGAAACCAGATGACGGCGACGAATGGAGCAGCGCTTCACCGTCGTCGCAATTGTTTGTTAAACTGACTAATGGTGCGAAGCCTGAACAGATCGAAACCCAGCTGGAAAAGCTTTTTAAAAAATATAATACACATGCTTCTGCTGATGCCAGCACTTTACATAAGCTGCAACCATTGGCCGATCTGCATTTTAACACCACTTATGAAAATATAAACCACCGCACTGCCCACAAACCAACACTGTACGGATTACTTGCAATAGCTGTATTTCTGCTGCTGCTGGCCTGCATCAATTTTATAAACCTTACAACGGCACAGGCATCAAAACGGGCAAAAGAAATTGGCATCCGCAAAACAATGGGTAGTTCAAAAAAACAACTGGTGCAGCAGTTTTTGATTGAAACATTTCTGCTAACTATTACCGCTGCCCTTTTATCACTTGGCTTAACACCATTGCTTTTACATGCATTTTCCGCATTTATTCCTGAAGGATTACATTTTAACTTACTGCAGCAAACGGGTATCTTCCTGTTTCTATTATTGCTTATTGTTGTTGTTACATTGTTATCCGGTTTTTACCCTGCACTTGTTCTCGCTTCTTTTAAACCGGTGCTGGTTTTAAAGAACCAATCTGTTTCCGGCAAAAGCAGTACACGCGGTGCATGGATTCGTAAGTCATTAACAGTTTCGCAATTTGTGATTGCGCAGGTCTTTATTATGGCAACTATTCTTGTAAGCAAGCAGATACATTATACTTTGAACAAAGACCTCGGTTTTAAAAAAGATGCCATCATTTATTTTGGAACCGGTTTTAAAGATATGAACCTTGCACACCGGCTTGTACTGATAGACAAGCTAAACAGCATACCCGGGATAGCGATGGTTAGCCTTAGTAACAATCCTCCTTCGCTAAACTCGCGTCATTATCCCGGAAGTATTTTGAAATACAAGGATGGTAAAAAAGAACTTGAAGTGCATGCCGAAATAAAGTATGCGGACAGTAATTATATCAAACTTTACAAGATAAAATTGCTGGCAGGAACCAACTTAGCTACCAGTGATACTGTACAAAATCTTCTTATTAATGAAACCTTTGCCCGTAGTTTTGGTTTTTCAGAACCGCATCAGGCCATCGGAAAATATATTGAATGGGAAAACAAAACATTTCCGGTTGCGGGTGTTGTGGCAGATTTTCACCAAAAATCATTGCATGAAGCCATTAAGCCTGTATTAATCGCCAGCCGCAATTCGCAGGAGTTAACGCTTAATGTTGCTCTTCAGTCAAACAGCAATGCCTGGGCAACCACTATCAGTAAAATTGAAAAAGATTTTAAAGAAATTTATCCCGAAGAAGATTTTGACTATAGCTTCCTGGATGAAAGCATAGCCAATTATTATACTGCGGAACAAAACATCTCGCATTTACTGTTCTGGGCTACGGGGCTCTCCATTTTTATCAGTAGCCTTGGATTGCTTGGCCTTGTTATGTATATCACCACACAAAGAACAAAAGAAATAGGTATCAGGAAAGTAATTGGCGCTTCGGTTTCTCAACTGGTATTTCTTTTGTCAAAAGATTTCCTTGTACTGGTAGTTGTTGCGTTTATCATTGCTACTCCCATTTCCTGGTGGGGAACATATCAGTGGTTGCAGAATTTCGCCTACAAAACAACAATGAGCTGGTGGATATTTTTTGGCGGAGGTATCTGTATGTTACTTATTGCTTTGTTTGTTCTAAGTGTGCGTACCATTCGGGCAGCCAATGCCAACCCTGTTAAAAGTTTAAGAACGGAATAAGGGTTTAAGACATAACGAAAATGATTCTTTCCTTCTGCCAGGAAAATCACTTCTTATGCCACCCGCCCTTAAAATTTACAGCTGTTAAAAACTATCTCACATTATTAATTGAATTCTTCACCGTATCATGTTTTGTTTTTAAAAGACCACTAATTACCGCCTCATATTCAGCGCCGTCGAGTTCCACCGTGGCTTCCACCGAACAGGTGCCATCGGCACAACGCACACGGCTGATTTGTTTTACAACAGCGCGACCCTTGGTTGTTGGATCCCATCCTCTTACTATAACTTCACTTCTCTTAATTCCTTTTTCATTGATGCTTTTCGCTGCTGCGCCGCTGCCCAAATTATCTTCGCTGGTATTAATATTTTTGCTGCCTCCTTTTACGGTGCCATCCCAGCCTTTGCGTTCAGCATTGGCCTCAATGTTATCAGCCGTCATTTTGATGCCTTTTTCTGTAATGCCTTTTTTTGCAGCCTCGCTTCTTTTAACACCTTTTTCATTGATGCTTTTTCCTGCTGTGCCGGCACCCAAACTTTCGGGCGCCATCCATTTTATGGGTGCAATATCATAACTGGTATATTCGGCCGGCGGCTGATTGCCCGGCGCCACAATAATGTTAGAAGGAATAAAGATATCATGTGCTTTACCGTTACTGCCCACTACCCTAAGATCGCCTTTGGATTCAAAGAGCGGGTTTACACCCTGACTGCCGCTTTGCTGGTATAAGGGATTTGAACCTGTACTGGCCTGACCCTGGTACAATGGATTGTTTGCAATTGCTTCTCCGTCGTTCGCACTGGCTGATTGCGTATCGTTGTCAAAGCTGCTCGTCATTGTTCGTCTGCCCGTTGCCATACCAGTTGCCGCGTCCCTCTCTGCATACATGCCATTATCATTGTCTTTTCCGGTAATGATTTTATAAGTAAGTACTTCATCGCCATTATCGTCAACATTCAACTCTTTCGTAATAACAAAGGGTTTGTGCATGCGTTTGCCGGAGGCCTGACCGCTGGCTGCATCGCGCGGAGAAAGAATTTCATAGGTATCTTCATCCGGACTGATGCTGATAACATAGGGTTTGTGCATACGTTTACCAGTGGCCATCCCGGATGCAGCATCACGCGGTGATGCTATTTCGTTTTCAGTTACCGTCAATTCCTTTGTGATAACATAAGGCTTGTGCATCCGCCTGCCGCTGGCCATCCCTGTTGCTGCATCGCGTGGTGCAGAAACAGTGTAGTCATCAAGGCCATCACCGTCTACATCGCCCGTAACAATTACACTTCTTCGCCCGGTGGCCATACCACTGCTTGCTTCGCGGGCTGTTAATACTTCAGCATATAATTTGCCATCGCTGGTTACAATATTATTTTGATTGATTTCAAATTCTGTATCTGCCACACGATAAGGTTTGTGCATGCGTTTACCTGTTGCCATGCCAGTGGCTGCATCGCGGGAGACAACACTGATATCATTGTATTTTACATTGCCAATATGCTTTTTGCCCGTTGCCATGCCGCTGGAAGCTTCTCTTGCTGCAATTACTTCTACATAAGTTTTATCATCGCTGTTAATCACATAATTCTCTTTTGTATTGCTGCAGCTGCCGCCAATAATGTCCAGCGTCCGGAATCCACTTTCATCCTTGTCAGTAACAGCTACATTCATCGTAGCACCACCTCCATCGGCAGTGTAATTGCCGGGCGCTATATTATTAAAGGCAAAACTGCCGTCCTTGTTTGTGCGGGCAGTTATTACATCGTTGCCTGTTGTACCCATCCGTTTTAAATGTACATCAACACCAGGAATAGGATCGCTGTCTGCCGCAGGCATGCCACACTGACTGAGCGTTGCCCCCTCGGATGTTTTGTACAAAAATCCTGTAAGGTAATTACCAACCGACTGTAGTTGTACACGACTCATACCAAAATCAGCAATTTTTGAACGCAATTCTATTTTTTGCGGGGTGAAAAGCAATGAATCATTATCATCCGGATTATTTTGATCAGGACCGATCATGCGATCATTCTTTATATTGCTTTTTGTTTTTATTTTCTGATCCATTTTTGATACGACAGGATTATCACTACCCGGGTTGACTATACGATCATTTTTGATATTGCTTTTGGTTTTTATTTTTTGATCCATTCTTGCTGATGCCGGATAATCTGTATCGTTGCCAGCAGTTTGTGCATTGTAACCATTGTTATTCCTTTTCCCGGGATTACCAATAGTGAATTGCAAACCGGCTGATGCCTGTATAAACTGATTGGATGCAGTAAAATAAAGCGGCTTTGTACCTTTCTCCCTGTCGAAATTATAATTTACCTGGTCTGTTTGTGTGCTGAAATATCCGGCAGAAAATTGCAAACCCACGTATTCCGATATCACCAGCTTTATTCCTGCACCGGCATTATAAGCTAATCCATTTTTGTTTTCACCGGCCTGGTTGATGTAGATATTATTTACTGCGCCATTTTCTCTCGATACTACAGAGTAACGTGAAGGCTCATTAAAACCATAACCTCCTTTTGCCCAGATATTGATATTGAACTTCTGGGAACCAAAAGAGGCCACCGGGCCAAAAAGAACATGCGTACTTTTAAATGAAGAGGAATTAAATGTAAGCGCCGATGGCTGCAATCCATACTTTTCAGCAATTGCCTCACCGATCTCTTTATACTTATTATCTGCAGAAATGGAATTGATATAACCAATATATGCGCCAAGGCCAAACCTTATATTGCTGTTGCCAAATGTGTAATCCAGGTTGTTTCCAAAATGAATGGCTTTACCTGTATGGGTTGCATTGAGATTGTTGCTGTTTAGCGGTAGTGAAATACCCGCTTCAAGAGATGTTTGAAAAGAAGGTTGGGCAGAAAGCATACAGGTATACAGTATACCCGCTAAAAGCAAGATCGGTTTTTTCATGTTGGGTTCTTTGGGTGATAGTAATATTGAAGGAGGGCAGGATAAGATAGACCCTTAACGCAAAAAACCAAATATTATTGAACCACCAGGAAATTGCTGATTGCGGGAATGGGTGATTTTGAGATTTGCTTTTGTTATACCTGGCTGAGCGGGGCTGTAAATATCAGCACCCCAAAACGGCAATGCATTGCCGTGTTATAGGTCAATGGTATTATCATTGTCCCAATTGGCCTTTACTGCCAGTTTTCGTTTTATGGCAAATACTTTTTCCGGCTGTTTGTGTTTGCCAAAAAATTCGCCTGCATCCCAGGTGAAATTGTCATTTTCATCAAACAATATCCGCATTTCATATTCGCCGGGTTTAAAAAGTTTTACATGAAAATCTTTGGAGACGAGCCTGGAAGAATCTTTCATTACACCGGCCTGCAGAATTTGCAATACTGGTTTTTTTGAAAGGTCAAGATTATTGAACCGGATGCTTACATTGCCATAATCAGATTCTTTCATGGTCCTAAATTTCAGCGTATCTGTTCTGGGTATTTTGCGTCCGCTGGAATCTTCGGCAAATTCCTTGTCCACAATTAAATTAAACGAGGTGTTTTCGGGCCATTTATAAGAGAGCGTTAGTTTTTTATTGCTGGTATCTTTCACCAGGCTGTAATTGGTAATTGGTTTGAAGGCTTCGTCGGTAAATTGTACTTTGGAAGAATCGAATTTTTTTAACGCATCGGTAAAAGTAAATTCAAGTTTACCCAGCAGATCCTGTTGGCCGTTTTCAAGGTTAATAGAAAATTTCAGCCTTTTATCTTTTTCTTTATCCTTGTCTGTCTTGCCACCCACCGGTTTGCCTCCGAGGCTTTTCGATATAGGCTTTTCATTGTCCTTTTCCAGGTAGCCATACAGGGTAACGGGTGTATTCTTGCTGCCAATGGTGACAGGCTTATCTGCAAATGCAAAAGTTTGTCTTTTTGACAGGTATTTTTTTTGGCCGCCTTCATCCTTCAATGCGTACAAATAAAAAGTGCCTGCGGGCAGGTGTCTGAAATGAAACCGGCCCAGGCTGTCCAGTTTAGCAATAAAACGCGGTTTTTCCTTTATCAGCGCTGAGTCATCTCCGTTACGGTGCAGCATTACAATAAGTGTACTGTCTGGCAGGCCCGTCTGGGCAATTTCTACACGGCCGGTAAGCTCAAGGCTGTCAATATAGGGCCCGGTTGAAAAAACATAGGTAAAGTTCTTTAACACATTCCCTTCGTTGATGTCTTTGATTGCTTTGCCAAAATCGTAAGAATAAGTGGTGTTTTCTTCAAGGGTATCTTTAATCTTTACCGTAACGGTTCTTAATTTAGATTCCACTACGGGCTCCATTTTTGGCACCGGCGAAACTATCAGGTTCTCATGCACATTATCTAATTGCACAAACTCATTAAAGGAAAACATGACCCTTTTGGCATTGAAATTTTCTGAAGAGTCTTTGGGTGTTACTGCCACCAGTACCGGTGGCAAAGAGTCCCTGGGACCGCCCGCTGGTGCTATAGGATTGGCGCAGCCAGCGCCAATTGTGGCAATAAAGAAACCGGCAATAATAAAAAATAATACGGTTCCAAAAACTGTACGAGTCATAAGGTTGCAAACATAAGTTGTTTCGGTTATTTACCTGTGCCGGCATTGCTAATAATGCTATAAAATTTGTATTATTGAAGTCCTGTTTTAATTACACTGTACTCTCCTCTTCTTCTTCCTGCGGATGCAGCATTACCGCCAGGTTATTTGATTTTACAAAATTGCACCATTCACAATCCGGTTTACCGCAGCCGGTTTTAAATTCTTTGCGTTGTATTTTGCCCCAGGTATCCGTTATTTGTTGTGTAACAGTAGTTATGTCTGTATCTGTAATTTGTATTATTTCTGTTTTGTATTCGTCATTCACCGGTTCAATAAAATCAAATTCAGTACTTACCACCTGCCAGTCGTTGGTCTTGTCATTATCAAGCAAAATTTTATAAAAAACTGCCTGGCGCCAGTAATCGCCGCCATTGGGTTCTTTTTCATTGGGCGCCACCAGCTTCTTTTTGGCATTTGCATATTTGCCGGTTTTATAATCTACCACATTTACCTGCTTACCGTTAAACTCCAGTTTATCCAGTTTGCCATTGATGGGTATATTTTGCACGGTTACATTACGAACGGCTTTTTCGGCAATGATAACTTTATTCCAGCGGTTGATATGATAATCGTAATAAGCAGGTAATATCTTTTCTCCGTAATCTGTCTTCAGCTTGAATGCTTCGGCCGTAAATGCTTCGCGGTTGTTTTTCATGTGCCAGTTAAAATCATCCACCATTTCCTGTTTTGACGGAAATACATTGTTTCTTTCCCGCATTTTTACAAACAACCGTTCTATCGCCCAGTGTATGGCGCTTCCAAATGCCATGCTTTCATTTTTTGCTGCCGGCACCCGAATAAGGTTCTGGTAATAAAACTTTAGCGGGCAGTCAAGAAAATTATTGAGGTGTGTAACGCTGAGTGTGTATTTTCTCAGCAACTGGTTTATGTATTCATCTTCTACCAGTTCAATTTCGGGTTTTGCTGTTTCTTTAAACTGCAGCAACAGGTAGTCTGCCATCAATCCGTCTGCCACTTGTTTTGGTGTAATAGACAGGTTACTTTGCTCTACTATTTCTGTTATAAAAGTACTTTTTGTCTGTTCTTTGTCCTTATCGTCTTTTACCGGGTAAGAAATATGCAGGTGCGTTTTTGCGCGGGTAATAGCCACATAAAAAAGACGCCTGCTTTCTTCCAGGCTGGTGGCATTGCGGTTAACGCTTACCAGATTATCGGGCAATTTATAGCTATACTTGCCTGAATTACCGGCATCATCCCATATATTTTGCGTGCAGCCAATTACAAATACATGCGCATATTCAGACCCCTTGGCGCCATGTGCAGTTACCATATTCACACCTTCATCGCTGGCTGTTAATTTATATAGTGAAATGGGCAACCGGTTCTTTTTCATGATTTCTATATTGGCCAGCCATTCTTCCAGCGTTAGTTCAGGATTACGTTTGTTTTCATCTTTCAGGTGATTGAAAAATGCATTTAAAACCTGCATGAACCAGGGCTTTTCATGGCTTTGCATAATAAATGAAAGAACGCCTGCCTTTTGTATTACCTGTTCCAGCAATTGCTGAAGCGTGCTGTTGCCGGAGGCTTTGAGTAAATCTTCGAGCATATTGCTTACTTCTTTTACCGACTGGCCATTAGGCTGATTAAACAAATCGGCCCTGGGTATCGCCGATTCTGCCATTAGTCGCCTAAGCGAAAAAATTTCTTCGCGGCTCGTTTTGTTTTTGGCATACACCGTCATGCTTAATTTAGCAATCTCCAGCGGGGAGATAGAAAAAAAATCACTGTGCAGCAACTGAAACAAAATATCATCTGCGCTGTAGGGTATGTATTTTTCCCTGGCTATCCAGTTAAGGATATACAATATGTTCTGAATAAAAGGCAATTGCAGCAGGTCAATTTTTCTTCTTGTATTAACAGCTATCTTTTTTTCTTCCAGCATAGAAACGATGGCTGCTACCTGCGCATGATTACGGTAGATAACGGCTATTTCTTTTCCGCTTATGCCCTGGTCTGTTAACGCTTCTATCTGCATTGCCACATCTATGGCTTCCTGTGCAGGATTGGCATATTCTGTTATTAAAGGCTCAATAGAAATACCCAGCAGGTTTTGATTGGACGCAATCAGTGGCTTGTCGTTTTCAGGCAATACTGTTCTTAGCGCATTGTGTTCAATTAAACGATGCGCTGTGTCCAGCACATTTTGAACGGAACGGTAATTGCTGACCAGATCAATTTTGGTAAGGTTGTCTGCATATTTTTTTTCTACTTCCAGTATGTTTTCCACATTGGCATCCTGAAAAGAAAAAATACTCTGGTCCGCGTCACCCACTACAAAAAGATTGGGCACCTCCCAGTAGCCGGTGAGGTGTTGCAATAATAAATTTTGCGAACGGCTGGTATCCTGAAATTCATCTACCAGGAAATATAAAAACCGCTCCTGGTAGTCAAGCAGCATGTTCCTGTTTTTATCAAATGCATCCAGTACCCACAAGATCATGTCATCAAAATTGTAACGGCCCAGCTCTTCCATCATTTTGTTGTAGCGCGGGTAAAGGTTTACGGCCGCACGCAGCATTTCCATTCTTTCCTTTTCGTCTGCAATGGCAGCAGGCTTTGGATCGCCCGCATTAAACTCCTTATATTTTCTTTTATAAAAAAAGCCTTCCCTGGCTGGCAATTCATTTATATAGGCGTCAATGCGTTCATTAAGGTAAGCGGGTTGCCAGGCTTCTTTCTTCATCAGGCTATAGAGCGATTTAAGCCGGTCTTTTTCGTAATACACTTCCCCGCGAAACCTTTTCAGGGGATTGTCTTTTTCGATGCTGTCTATAAGCTTGTAAAAAAGATCAATTTCTTCCAGGTCGCCAATGGGTGCCAGGTTCAGCTTGCCAAAATAGGTAAGGTTGTCCTGTATAACCTCGTTGCAAAAAGAATGAAATGTATGAATACGGATATTGTAAGCGGCGCTGCCGATAATTTTTAGCAGGCGGTTGCGCATTTCTATGGCACCATTGTCTGTATAGGTGAGGCAGAGAATATTATTGGCACTTGTATCTGTTTGCCTTAAAATACTGGCAATACGCAGTGCCAGCACCTGTGTTTTACCCGTGCCAGGGCCGGCATTTACCATCACCGGGCCTTCGATGGTATCAACCGCCTTGCGCTGGCGGCTATTTAGTTTTTCGTATTCCTGTTTAAAATTTTCTTCCAGTTTATTATTTCTTTCCTGCATACCCAAAGATAAGTATTCGCTTATTCAGGCAGTAGCCGTCTTATAAGGGGAAATGTTTACACGCTGATACTGAATAGTCTGGAGATGGCACAAAAAATATACACTTAAAAAAGGAAGCTTTCCTCATTTGGGAATAATTTTCAAAATTCTGCGTTATAGTGGTAGAAAATCCAAAAAATGAAAAACCGCTCTGCGTTTAAAATCTTCATATTAGAAGATGATGTTTGGTATGGTTCTATGCTGCAGCATTATCTTTCGCTTAACCCCGATTATGAAGTAAGGCGATTTGAAAACTCCTCTACTTTTTTTAGTGCCCTGCATGAAAATCCGCAGGTGGTTACCCTTGATTATTCGCTGCCCGATTGCGATGGTGGTGAAGCACTTAAAAAAATCAAAGAAAACAACAGTAATACACAGGTTGTCATTATCTCCGGGCAGGAGGATGTGGCCACAGCTATCAACCTTCTGAAGAACGGTGCTTTTGATTACATTGTAAAAGATGACGACACCAAAGATCGCCTGTGGAATACCATCACCCATTTGCAGGAAATCAACGGACTGAAACAGGAAGTGGAACAACTGAGAAAAGAAGTTGGCCGCAAGTACGATTTTTCAAAAACAATGATTGGCAACAGCGATAGCATGCAAAAAGTATTCAGCATGATTGAAAAAGCTGTACAAACCAATATCAGCGTATCTGTTTACGGAGAAACCGGATCTGGTAAAGAAATGGTAGCAAAAGCCATTCATTATAATTCGGAAAGAAGAAAAAAACCGTTTGTTGCAGTAAATGTAACGGCCATTCCAAAAGACCTGATAGAAAGTGAGTTGTTTGGGCATGAGAAAGGCGCTTTTACCGGTGCTGTTACACGGCGTATTGGCAAGTTTGAAGAAGCAGATGGCGGCACCCTCTTTCTTGATGAAATTGGTGAAATGGATATTAACCTGCAAACAAAATTATTGCGGGTGCTGCAGGAGAAGGAGATTACACGTGTGGGCGATAACCAGGTGATACCTGTAAACGCACGCATCATTACGGCTACTCATAAAAACCTGCTGGAATCTGTGCAGGCAAAGACTTTCCGCGAGGATCTTTATTACCGCCTGTATGGCTTGCCTATTAACCTGCCGCCATTAAGGGAACGCAGCGGCGATATTCTGATGCTGGCCAAACATTTTATCGATCTTTTCTGCACAGAAAATAAAACAGAAAAGAAAAATCTTTCTGCTGACGCACAGCAAAAATTAATCAATTACCGTTTTCCGGGCAATGTACGCGAGTTGAAATCGGTAATAGATCTGGCAGTGGTGATGAGCGATGGACCCGTGATAGAAGCTGAAAACATTACGCTGAATACCACGGCTAAAGTAACCGATATTTTTGCCAACGGAAAAACATTGCGTGAACATACCAATTTTATTATTCAGCATTATCTTGATACCAATAATGGCGATGTATTGCTGGTTGCAAGACTACTGGATATAGGAAAGTCTACCATTTACAGAATGATTCAAAGTAAGGAACTGGTAATTAATTAAGCGCTTACGGCGGTGCTTACACAAGCAACTATCCATGACAACAGACCATGAATTTCAGTTACTGCAGCGGAATTTTTATGAGGAGATTCTCAATTTCATTCCTTCAGACATAGCGGTACTGGATACAGACGGGCGTTATCTTTTTATTAACCCGTTTGCTGTAAGAGACCCGGAAATGCGCAACTGGATGATTGGAAAAAACGACGAAGAATTTTTTACCCGGAGAGGGAAAGATTTGAACCTGGCAGCACACCGCAAGCAATTGTTTCTGCAGTTAATGCAAACAAAACAACAGGTGGAATGGGAAGAGGAAATGACAAACCGGAATGGCGAAAAAGAAATACTGCTGCGCAAGCTGTTCCCTGTGCCAGATGAACAGGGCACTATAAAAATGGTCATTGGCTATGGCATCAATATAACAGAAAGAAAAAAAATTGAAGAGCAGGTATTGCGCAGCGAGAAGCGCTACCGCGACCTGTTTAACTATAGCCAGGCACTTATCTGTACGCACGAACTGAATGGTAAAATACTTACTACCAATCCTGCTATACTGCATACCCTGCAGTATACGGAGGCGGAGATGATAGGAAAGAGTATCAAAGATTTTATTCCACTGGAGCAACAGGGACAGTTTGAAAAAAACTACCTGGACGTAATCAATAAAAATGGCCGTTCGCAGGGTGTATTTAGCGTGGTGAGCAAGGCTGGTAAAAAAATATACCTGCTGTACCAGAATTATAAAGTGGAAGAACCGGGTCTTGAACCTTATATTATCGGTTTTTCGCAGGATGTAACGCAGCGTATAATGGCAGAGCAGGAATTAATGCATGCAAAGAAAACGACGGAAGATTCTGCTGCGGCAAAAAAAACATTCCTGGCAAATATGAGCCACGAAATACGCACACCTATGAACGGTATATTGGGTGTGGCAGCACTGATGGCCAAAACAAATCTGGATAAAGAGCAGCAAAACTACCTGGGTATGATGCAGGATGCCGCCAACAACCTGCTGGCCGTTATTAATGACATTCTTGATCTTGAAAAAATTGAAGCCGGAAAAATGCAACTGGAAGAAATACCCTTTAATATTACCGATAAGATAAGCACGGTTATAAATTCCTTTAGTATTAAAACGGAAGAAAAAGGTCTCCGGCTGATACATAAAAATCAGTTACCTCAGCAATTGTACATAAAAGGTGACCCTTACCGGCTGGTACAACTGCTGAATAATTTTTTAAGCAATGCTGTTAAGTTTACAGAACAGGGCAGTATAACCCTTGATACCCATATTAAATTTGACAAGGAAGACTGGATGGCGGTTGAATTTATTATAGCAGATACCGGTATTGGTATACCCGATGATAAAATACAATCAGTCTTTGCGCCTTTTGAACAGGCCAGTTCAACTACCACAAGAAAATATGGCGGCACGGG
>Ga0157376_10002094_pt1 | contig 13421 bp, 5 predicted proteins | sample M45metaG_FD_121801 | JGI IMG/M metagenome (GOLD analysis project Ga0157376, IMG submission 121801) | Miscanthus rhizosphere microbial communities from Kellogg Biological Station, Michigan, USA - M4-5 metaG | ecosystem: Host-associated > Plants > Roots > Rhizosphere > Soil | place: USA: Michigan... | reverse complement strand
GATTGCCGGCGCGCTGTTTGTGGCCGAGGTTATTCTTGGCTCGGTGGCGATGGAGACCTTTGGTCCCCTCGTCTTTTCCTCGGTGGTCGCCACGCTCACGGTGCATGCTTTTTTGGGCAGCGATGCGCTCTACAGCATCCCCCCGGTGCAGATGCGGTCGAACTGGGAGATCCTTCCGTTTCTGATGCTGGGCGTGGTGGCGGGCCTTTTCGCCAGCGGCTTTCTGCGGCTGCTCAAGGCCAGTGAGCGACTATTTGCGTGGCTGCATCTGCCAGTGATCGGCCGCCTGGCTCTGGGCGGCCTGTGTGTGGGCGTGCTCGCGATTTTTCGACCGGAAGTGTGTGGAAACGGCTACTCCATTGCGACGGGGGTGCTGCGCGGAGAGTGGGTGTGGTGGGTGCTCTTGATCATTCTCGGCTGCAAGCTCATTGCCACGGCGGCCAGCTTCGGCTCGGGAGCGGTGGGCGGTGTCTTTACGCCAACGCTTTTCGTAGGTGCCTGCATTGGCAGCCTATATGCCCAATTGGTGCAACTCGCGTGGCCGGAGCCGCTTTCGATCAGCTCTTTTGCGGTGGTGGGCATGGGAGCGATGCTGGCCGCGACCACGCACGCGCCAATCATGGCGATCATCATGCTCTTTGAGCTCACGCTCGATTATCAGATCATTCTGCCGCTGATGCTGGCCTGTGTCGTGGGCCATTACACCAGCCTCGCCTTTGACAAGGCCTCCATCTATGCCGAGAGCTTTGAACGCAAAGGGGCCGGAGATTTCAACCGTCGTCTCGCCGGGCTGCGGGTGGCGGATCTCATGCGGCGCAATCCTCCCGTGGTCGGCGAGAATGCGCGGTTCGTGGACATCGCGCAGAATTTCATCACCCATCGGTTCAACTACCTCTACGTCGTCAGCGACGAGGGAAAGCTGCTCGGCGCGATTTCGCTGCACGACATCAAGAACTACCTCAACGAGCCGGACCTCGCGCAGATCATCATCGCCCGCGACCTGGTGCGCGAGGGCTTTCCCACCATCAATCGGACCGAGACCCTGGCCGAGGCCCTGCAACGATTTGCGCATCACGACGGCGAGCGGCTGCCGGTGACGGACAGCACGGAGAACAGCCATCTGGAAGGCAGCATTTCCAAGACCGATCTTCTACTTGCCCTCACGGAGCAGCTCAAAGAGACCGAGAAACAGCCGGCAGCAGCGTAAAATATCGCTCGTGCTATTGGTCTTAAACCTCTCAAGCTTAGCGCGAATCCTGCGCTCGCCGACGATTCGACCAGAACCCGACTCCCCCTAGGACCAACGCGGCAGCAGCAGCCAGTCCAATCATCATTCCGGCATCCAGAAACACCGGAAACACAAAATCGGTATGCGGGTATCGGATCGTGAGTGGAGTCCCCTGCCCTTTCATTCTCGCCTCCACCATTGCCCTGTTTACCGCAAGAAACTGCCGTGCCTGTTCCTCCCGCCCCCATTGGTATGCAACCGCCGCCACGCCCGCGAGGATGATGAGGTAAAACCCACGATGTATTCCACGTTTCATAAGGATAGCCGGAAAGACATTACACTTCCCCGAGAGTTTCCGACGAAGAATCTCTGTGCCAAGCGTAGTTTCTCTGAAAAAACTCTTTGCAATCTCCGGGAATTGGTGTTTCTTGCCCGTCCCAAGCGCGCCAAAATTACGCCGTAGGTCCCTGGGCTGCCCGTTCTCGAAACGCCAGCCAACCGCGCCAGGGGAAACCCGGCGAAAAGAGAAAGTATAACCATGCCAGTTCGTTTCGGACGTTTCGAAATGCCGAAGAGCCTCCTCAAGGATGAGGCCACGGCGACGGAAACCTACGCCAAGTTCACTGCCGAGCCTTTTGAACAAGGCTACGGACACACCATCGGCAACTCGCTCCGCCGCGTGCTGCTCTCCTCGCTTGAGGGGGCTGCCATCACCTCGGTGAAGATCGCCGGTGCCCAGCACGAATTCGCGACTCTTCCCAACGTGGTGGAAGACGTCACCGACATCGTGCTCAACCTCAAGAAGATCAAGTTCAAGGCTTTTGATCACGACACGCGCCTGCTCACCATCTCGGTGAACAAGGAGGGCGAAATCACCGCGGGCGACATTCAAGAAGTCGCCGGCTGCGAAGTGGTCAACAAGGACCTGCACATCTGCACGCTCGACAAGAAGACCAAGTTCGAAGCCGAGCTCGAAGTGCGCGTGGGCCGTGGCTTTGCCACCGGCGACGAGAACAAGCGTCCCGACATGCCGATCGGCGTGATCCCGATTGATTCCATTTTCTCACCGGTCACCCGCGTGAAGTACGCCGTCGAGGCGACCCGCGTGGGCCAGAAGACCGACTATGACAAGCTCATCCTCGAAGTGTGGACCGATGGCCGCATCAACCCGCAGGATGCGCTGGTGCAGTCTTCCTCGATCCTGAAGAAGCATTTCGAGCCGTTCTACGCCTACGACGAAAACGCCGTCGAGTTCGACGAAACGCCGGAAACGCAGACGCAGGAAAACATGAAGCTGAAGAAGCTTCTGAACATGAGCGTCAACGAAATCGAGCTGAGCGTCCGCGCGGCGAACTGCTTGAACAACGCGAACATCACCACCGTTGGCCAGCTCGCGATGAAGACCGAAGCCGAGATGCTCAAGTATCGCAACTTCGGCAAGAAATCCCTCAATGAGATCAAGGACAAGCTGCAGCAGCTCGGCCTCGGCCTTGGAATGAAGTTCGATTCCGGCCTGGTTGACCCGCAAGGCGCCACCGATCTCGCATCCCTGTAATTCACTGGAGAATAACGTCCCATGCGACACCAAAAGAAAACCGTCAAGCTCGGCCGCAGCCAGGCCCATCGCGACTCCCTGCTCGCGAATCAGGTCTGCAGCCTGATTGAGCACAACCGTATCAAAACCACCCTCGCCAAGGCCAAGGCCGTTCGTCCGCTCGCGGAAAAGATGGTCACCCTCGGCAAGAAGAAGACGCTCCATGCGCGCCGCACCGCTCTGGCCGTGCTGCGCCAGAAGGACGCCGTGACCAAGCTGTTTGATGACGTGGCACCCCGCGCCGAAGCGCGCGTAGGCGGCTACACCCGCATCGTAAAGCTCGGCCAGCGCAAGAGCGACGCCGCTCCGATGGCCTTCATCGAATGGGTGGACGCGCCAGTGGTGGTGGAAGAAGTCACGCCCGAGCCCGCCAAGAAGGCGACCAAGGCCAAGGCCGCTCCGGCCGCGGAAACGGCGGAAAAGCCGGCCTGCAAGCCGCGCGCGAAGAAGACCGAGGAAGCTCCCGCCGAAGAAAAGGCGGAATAACTCCGAGGCCACCAGCAACTTTAAAGGGCGACCAGCAATGGTCGCCCTTTTTGCGTGCAGGCAGTTGTTTTTTCCACCGAGGACACGGAGAGCGGGCAGTCGGCGAAGCACGGAGGGCAAGACCTGGCAGCATTGCAGCCCCCGGCCTGCAACTCCGAAAAAAGAAAGGGCGGCCACCCGGCCGCCCTTTTTTCACTACTATCCACTACCACTCAAATTTTTACGCCAGTTTAGCAAACCTTGCGGCGGCGGCGAGCGAGGAACATCAATGCCGTGCTGCCCAGAAGCAGCGCGCCAGTCGCAGGCTCCGGCACCGCCAGGTAAGTCAACTCGCCCAGTCCCAGGTTGGTGAAGGTGCCAGTGCCCAGGAACGTGCTGCCATTGTCGCTATAGAACAGGATTTGCGAAAGTTGCGAATTGCTCAATCCGGTATTGTCCGTCCCGAAGAACAATTGAGTCGTGCTCAGCGTCGGATCAGCATTCACGTTCCAATTGTAGATGGAAAGGGTGGTCCCATTGGTCCAAGTGATCGCGCTGCTATTCGCGAAGGTCAGGTAATTGGTATTGGTATTCCCGGCCCCGTAATCGATGATCGAGTTGGCTGAGAGGGTGAGAGTTCCAATGCCGGGAGATCCGGCACTGCCTTCCACGATCTGCGCGCTGGAGGGGATCGCCAGCGTGCCGCCATTCATATTCACATTGCTGCCCGAGCCAAGGGCTGACGAGTTGCCGAGGATCACCTTGCCGTTCGTAATCGTGAGGGTTCCCGTAAAGGTGTTGGCGGCATTGAGGGTCAATGAACCGGCTCCGGTCTTAGTGAGGCCACCAGTACCACTCAGCACCCCGTTGAGGGTGATGTTATGGGCGACATTGGAACCATCGGAGGCTCTGAAGGTCGGAGCGAGGCCGCTGCTGCTGTTGGTCAACGTCATGGCCACGGCAGTGGACCAATCGGCCGAGGCCGTGATCGTGGGAGCGGTCGCATAGGTCGTGCCGCCCACATTGACGATATTGGTCACGGTCGTCGCGGAGGACGGAGTGGCGACTACGATGCCACCGGAACCGATGTTGAACGTTCCCCCGAGCAACTCAATGGCGTTGGAGGTAGTCGTTGATGTGCCCTGGACCCCGGTGCTGTCACCCATGGTAATCGTGGTGGCGTTAACGACGCCCGTTCCGCGGATGAGCAGTTCACCCGAACCACCGGCAAAATTGCCGCCGACCTGGATCCCTGCGCCCGCCGTGTCGTTGCTGGTGAAGGTGCCGCCGTTTACATCCAGCACGCTATAGCGCGTATTGTTGGCCGTAATGGTCGTCGTGCCGGCAACTGTGATCAATCCACTATCTTCATGCACAATCGAGCTGGAATTCGAACCGCTGGCCGTGCCAATACCAAGCGTGGTCGCAATATTCACCGTGCCACCATTGACATACAAATCGTCATTAACCGGCGTGCTGGTCTGGATGGTGAGCCCGAAGTTATCCCCGGTTCGCCCGACCGCCACACTGTTTGCCGTAAGCGTGCCACTGAGCACCTGCACGCTGCCGGTGGTGGAGGCTTCGCTAGTGCCCGAGTTCAAGGACAAGCCGCCCGACAGGGTGATGCTGCCATTGTTGCTCAGGATGATGCTCGCTCCCGCCCCGGGTTCAGACATGCTGGGCGCAGTCACCGATCCTCCAGAGATCGAAAGCGAAGCGCCGCCAGACACCGTCACTGCACCGGCCGGGGTCACAGACGAACCGATCGAGCCCTGAAGCAGGAGCGTGCCGGCGCTGACACCAGTGGTTCCGGTATAGGTTTGGGCACCCGTCAGCGTAAGGGTTCCCACGCCGGACTTAATGAAGCTTCCGGCTCCACTCAGGATGCCCGAATACGAGGTGCTCGCATTGTTGGCTCCCGCCGTAAGGGCGACCGCAGTGGCCGAAGTGTTGGCAAGGGCGATTCCTTCGGAACCGCTCAAACCGCCCAGCGTAGCGGCGGTAAGCGTGCCAAAGCTCAGCACACCGCCCTGGTTGTTGTAATTGAGCGTGCTGCCACCCAAGCCCAGAGCATTCCCGAGGGTCAAGATGCCGGAACTGATTACCGTGGTGCCGGTGAAGGTATTCGCCGCGGAGAGAGTCAGGTTATCGGTGCCGATTTGATTGAAGCCACCAGTGCCGCTAATCAAATTGGCCAGCGTAGTGTCGTCGGAACGATTAACGGAGAGGGTCCCGTTATCAACGATATTCCCCGTCACGGTCCCCGTAGTGCCGCCCGAGCCGAGTTGGAGCGTTCCGGCGCTGATCGTGGTGTTGCCGGTATAGGTGCTGGCACCCGTCAGAATCAAAGTGCCACTGCCGATCTTGGTCAGGGCAGCGCTGGCCGCGCTTTCAGAAATGACGCCGGAAAGAGTGAGGGTATTGGCCTGACTATCGACGGTCAGAGTTTTGCCCGTCGTTTCCACAAAGTTATTCGCCACCGTAAGGCCAGCTGCACCCGATTGGAGGCCAGCTGCACCCGATTGGAGCGTGCTGTTATTGGTAACGCTCACATCACCAGCCCCCAGTGCCGCCGCAGAGCCCACCTGCAGGGTTCCCGAGTTCAAAATGGTGCCCACTGAACCAGCCGCAGGTCCATAAGTATTGTTGCCGGAAAGCACCAAAGTGCCTGCACCGCTCTTGGTAAGAGTCTTGGCGGAGGAGGTGTTGCTCACCGCGCCCGACATGGTCAGCGTATCCGAGCTATTGGTGACCGTCACCGTCGTATTGGAACTGAGTGTGACGGGAGCGCTGATCGTATGTGTGCCAGCATTGTCGTTAACGACCACCGCGTTGGAACCGTTGTCGAGAATCAATGAGCCGCCGGTTCCTTGCGCAATGGTGTAGGACTTGGAGGCGTCGGTGATTTCCAAGTCACCGATGGTCTTTGATCCGTCGAGGGTTACGGTGCTATTCGCGGTGATGGAGGTCAGGAAGTTCGCCGTGGTTTGCGCCTGGTTGGGAACGCCTGCGCTCCAATTTCCAATCGTGGCCCAACTACCACCCCCGGTAGCGGTCCAGTTGGAGTTGACGAGGGCCGAGCCGGTAATCGTCAACTTCACAAACCCACCCGAAGTGCTGAAAGCGTAGGTATATCCCGATACAGGATTCAGGATCGAAGCATTGGTCAGCGCACTAACGCCGGTGCCGCCGATCGAGCCGGTATATTGGAAAAGATTAAAAGTGCCGGTGCCCGTGTATTTACCCGTCGTGCCGGCGGCATAGAGATCGAAGGTGCCACCGTTAATCACCAAACCACCGCTGGTATTAACATTGATCAAATCATTCGTGCTGGAGCCGAATTCAAAATTGTTCACCACTCCGGTGGAGAGCGTCAATGAACTGACCGAGAGCGTACCAATTCCGCTATTGGTGCCACTGATCCCAGGAGAGAGAATGCTGCCCGAAGAAGTGTAAACCGCACCATTAACGGTGCCACTGCCACCGAGGGTCTGGCCTGAACTTAAAACGATACCACTATTCGTAAGGCCAGTGACATCCAAAATGGCACCGCTGGCCACGGAAATGCTGCTGGAGGTGGCGATACTGTTGGTGCTGCCACCAGAAAGAGCCAGCGTGCCGGCAAGAACATTCGTAACCCCGGTGTAGAGATTACTAATCCCCGTCATCACCCATTCGCCGACACCCGATTTCGTGAGGCTGGTGCTTCCTGAAGAAGGATCTACCACCGCCCCAGCGAAAGAATTGGCACCGGTATTGGAACCCGTGAGCGTAAAGGTGCGATTACCCGTGCCGGAGGCAACGATGGGCAGGAAGCTGGTAAAGGACGTGGTGATGCCGCTGGCATTGGAGGCATCAATACCGCCGCCATTGGCCGTCACCGTCAAAGTGCGGTTTGTCGTTACGGAACTGGAAGCATTCGCAATTTGCAATATTCCTCCGTCCAGAACCAGCGCCGAACCCGCACTGGTGGAAGCGCCAATGCCGCTGGTGGTGCCGCCTGCGGCCAGGCTGTTGGTGCTGAGGATGCCACCCCGGATGATGGTTGCACCTCCGTAGGTATTAACCCCGCTGAGCACCAAGGTGCCCGAGCCAGTTTTGATCAAGGGCCCGAATTGATTGCCGAGTGAATTACTGATCACGCCATCCACGGTGAGTGAATTGCCGCTGGTCACGTCAAAAGTACCCCCCGCCCCGCCGAGAGTGACGGCCCGGAGATTCACGCCACCATTATCGAGCGTGAAGGTGGAAGTTGCCTGCAAGGTGCCGCCATTCAAAGCGAGCGTGGCCCCGGTGGCAGCAGCACCGAGATTGGCATTGGAGCTAATGCTCAGAATGCCGTTATTCACATAAGTGATGCCGGTATAAGTATTCGTCCCGGTGAGCGTAAGCGTTCCGGTGCCGGCTTTCGTAAATGAAGAGGCGGCCGTGCCATCAGCGATAGTGGCACCGATGGTAAGATTACCCGTTCCCGATTGAAACACCACCAGCGCTGGGACGGCATTGGAATTGGTGAGCGTTCCATCGGTGATGGAGTAATCATTGGCTCCCGTGAAGAGCACTCCACTGCTGGCAACGGTGAGGCCAAAAGTCCCAAGATCGAGGGATTGGCCCGCAGCCGTCGTCGTAACCTTCAGCGAGTTGACCGAATCCGCTGCGGTCATCGTATTGCTGCCCGCCAGTAAATAGTTTGTCGTGCTCGCATCAGCCCCCGCTCCCACAAAGGTGGAATAGCCGCTGTAGCCGGAGATGGTGTAAGTCGATCCCGAAAGAGTGCCGGTAGCCCAGTCGGTATTACCGTTCGAATCGGTGTAAATAATCCGGCCGCCGTAAATGCCCGTAGAACCGGGGGCAGTAGAGGTGGTAACGATCGCATTTGCGCCCAAGGTCTGAATGCTCAGCGAACTCCCGGCAACGTTTGCGGTCAATGCTCCCAGATTAACCGTCGTGGACGAACTGCCGTTAGGATCCACGATGATGCGCCCGCCACCTGCGAGGGCCGTCATGCTTACCATCGTCTCAGTGGTCGCCACGGAAGAACTGCTGCTTCCCTTGATTCGCAGAGTCCCCCCGCCCACCGAGTTCGCACTGGCAGCGGCCAAAATCGCGGTAGTGCGGGCAGAATCATCAAGGAGAAGTGTGCCGCCATTGATCTGGTTGGAATAGCCGCCCGTGAGGTTGGAGGTGCTAAGGAAAACATTCGCCGCCGCGTCGTTTCCAGTCAGCGTCCAAGTGCCTGTCCCCACTTTAATCAACTGCGTTCCGGCGCTGACGCCGGCGAAATTAGTAATTCCCCCAGCGTAGGTCTGATCGATATTCGCACTACCGATGACGTAAATGAGGTTGCGCCCATCGCTTCCGCCGGCGGCACCACCACCAATACTGGTAGTGGAACTCGTGGATTGCAACCCGCCCAACACCACCGTGGTTGAACCATATTTACTCGACAAACCACCGGAAGCACTTCCGAGGTCGAAGTTCGCGAAGGGGTTGATCGAGCCGGTGCCGGAGGACGAACTGGTCAACCGAATGCCACTGCTGCTCGTCCCCCACTGGATCGTACCACCATAATTACCAAAAACACTCACCAGCGCAGTATTGCCTGTGGCAACGTTGTTCATTCCCGGCTCATTCCAGGTGAGATTACCGTTTCCGTAGAAAAGGGCATTCATCGACGCCGAAGCATTAAGACTGATCGCGGCGGTGCCCGAAGAAGCGTAAATGCTGTTGTTAACCGACAGTGCCTGATTGCCACTCAACGTCGTTCCATTCGCCAAAACAAAGTTGGCTGCCGCCCCCGAAGTAGTGGCCTGGCCGATATTCAAGGTCAAGGTGCCCGCATTAACAAAGGCATTCCCTGTCCACGTGTCCGCATTCGTGGAAAAAATTAAAGTCCCAGCCCCGTTTTTCACAAACCCTTGATTACCCGCGACCACGGTTTGAATCGTAGCCGTCGTGCCACTGCCCACCGTAATGGCAGGAGTGGTTCCCGCCACGGTGGTTTGCAGGGTCAGGGCCAGGCCGGAACTCGCAGTATCAGCAAAGGTCCATGTTCCTGCGGTTGATGTATTAGTGTCGCCAAAAACCAGATAGCCCAGCGTGTGAGAAGCGTCGAAAGTAACCGAGACAGCCCCCGAAATATCCAGCGCACTAAAATCTGCCGTGGAGTCGGCTCCATCGGCAACCGTGCTGCTCAACCATGCCCCGGTATCACTCCAAGTATCACCGGAAGTAGCATTCTCCCAGGTGCCGCTGGCGGCATGCACCGCTTGGGCCAGAACACTCATTGCGGAGACAACCAAGACAGCGCGAAACGAAGGTTTGGTCACGGGGTACGACGACGTACGAATACGTTTTTTCATGGGGTTGGGGTAAGTGGGTGGGGTTTAGAGATCTGGGGATCTTCGAACGACTTGCCCTTACAGAAGCAATTGACGCTCCGAACGTCAACCGCTTTTCACGAAAACGTCACGAAAAAATTGTTTTCGTGACGTTTTGTCATCGAATCGTCACCCCGGTTCCGCAATTTTTGCAATTCGCCGAAATTTTTTCCTTTTCCGTTGACCCCATGAAGTTGCGTGATTACCTTGCGCGCTCACTTCGGGCTGTGGCTCAGCTTGGTAGAGCGCTTCGTTCGGGACGAAGAGGCCGCGGGTTCGAATCCCGCCAGCCCGACCACTGTAAATTCCCTGCTTGCAGAAGGTTACGGTGAAAATGAGGAGGATTCTTCTTTCAGGTGGTAAACCCCGACATTCCGGGCATGCCCCAACAACTGAACAGTCAAAGGAGCAGATCGTTATTGGAGATGGGATCGTGCACTATGGTGAGTTGGGAAGGCTTAATCTATTCGCTCTCCTCCGGCACATCCATCGGTCTGAATGCGAATGGAAGTTCTTTTGCCCTCAAATGTCGCTTCGCTCTTTCCACAGCGAGCTATTGAATTTGCCAATAGACCGCATAGCGCTCATGGCTGTAACTCCCGTACGGCTTCAGCGTTATTGACTGGCCACCGTTGCCTGGCTGCATTTCAAAAGTCAACGGCTGACCGGGGGACGGCTTGATCCACGCTGCAAGATTTCCCGGATCGCCAGTCAGCTTGGGAGCGACCGGATCGATCAGTTTGGAATATTCAGTATTCTTGGTCACCTCGAGCGTCGCGGGGATTCCCTCCTTCCCCATGTCGCCAGCCAGCACCAATGGCCCATACATCACGGCGACCGTATTTGCATCGTCGCTCGCATGGTGCAAATGCAAGCGCATGGGGACCGTAAACTCGATCTGGTCTCCATCCATCCAAGTTCGATCCAGGACCACGTAGCTGCCCGGCGTCACCGGGACATCCTGTTTCACCCCGTTGAGTTTGACGCCGGCATCATGCGTCCAACTGGGGACGCGCAATCTCATCGCCAGCCGCGTGGGATTCGTCGTTTTGATCGTCAGCAGCGTCCTGTCGCTTTGCGGAAAAGTCGTCTCCTGCCTTACCTGTACGTTTTTCTCCTGCCAGGTAAGTTCCGACGGGATGAATAGATTCACCCATATCCCCTGCTCATCATGGAAATAAATGGCGGCACCGTATTTGGCGTGGTTTTCAATCCCGGTCCCGTTGCAACACCAGAAGGAAGTGTCTGGCGTTCCATAAGTCCTGAAGTGCCCGCTTCCCAGGGGCTGAAAATAGGTCGTCATCCCGGTCTCCGGTTCGATTGAGGCCAGAATATGGTTGTACAACGCCAGCTCGTAGAAATCGCCGATCACAGGATCCGCCCGCCAACCGAATACGTGCTCGGAAAGTTTGAGCAGGTTATACACGTTGCAAGTTTCACCGGTAAAATTTCCCAACCCTTTTGCCTCCACATCGGGAGCGAGAAAATGTTCCTGCAAACTATTACTTCCCGTTACGTAGGAGTGATGACTAGTCACCTGGGACCAAAAATAACTGGCCGCATCCCCAGATTGTTTATCCCCGGTCAGTTCATAGTGCCGGGCCCATCCAATCACTTGCGCGAGGTGCGTATTCGCATGGATGCCAGTGAGATCATCCTTGCCGTTTGCCAGGGGGCTCATAATCCACGGCCGGTCGAAGACGTCCGCAAACTTCAAGTATTCAGGTTTGCCCGTAATCGCATAGAGATTGTGCAATACTTCCGACATGCCGCCGTACTCGTTTTGCGGCCCTTTTCCGACGGTTTTCAACACATGCTCGACTTGTTCCGGAGACAGCTTTTCCATTCGCCCCCGGAAGTAATCCGCCATCTTTTCGGCGATCTGGAGCGCCGCTGCATTACCGCAATAATGGTACTGATCCACCAGTCCGGCCATAATCTTGTGAATCGTGTAATAAGGAGCCCACACTCCTCCATATTTGGTTTCCAAAGTGTCAAATTCGGTTGCGGGAAAAGCGGAGAGATAACCGGTGCCCAGCGCCTCCTGACACCTGGCCAGTTGCGAAACCAAGTATTCGCCACGGGACTTAAACTTTAAATCACCGGTCGCTGCGTACATCTCGGCACATGCCGAAAGGTAATGTCCCATGAAATGCCCCCGCAGCTTGCAGGTTGGAGCCTCCCAGCCGCCCAGTGGTTTTGCAGATGAAGGAAGGCCGGCATTGATGCGGAAGGTATGCAGCAGGCGGTCTGGATCCAGCGCCAGAATGTATTTTTCATCCAGCGCCTCGTTCGTTTGGAAAATGCTGTCGAGCAGGCGAACCTGGCTGAGATCAAAGGGCCGTGCGACGACTGCGCCCTTTGGGGAGATAAAGGCCGGATCATCTTTTGCCACTGCCGCCACCACGCCAGCCGATGGCAAGATTGCCAGCATCGAGTTGAACAGAAAAAACATGATATGTCGCATAAAGTAGTCTTGGAGGCCGTCGCCGTGATTCGTCTTTGCCGGTTAGTATCGGCTATCTGCAAAATGACAAAAACAACCGAATCCATCTGCACTTTTTGTCCAGCAGTTGTTCACATTTTCGTGGCAATCGAAACTTGAGGAAAGGACGATCCATCCTCAAGACCAGCCAGTTAGTGCGGATCAAGGGCTCCATTCAAGGTGACGACCTGTCCGGCGTGCAGCTTTAACTCAGTTTCGTGAGCACCGTATCTCACCTTTCCAATGCCACCAATCGAACTATGGAAGACCGCAGTGACGAGGCGCCCTTTTTCCCACTTTATATCCACGGTAAAGCCGCCCCGGGCGACCAGACCTCGAACCGAACCAGTCGCCCAGGCGGCAGGCAGCGCGGGAAGCAGATCGATGCCATAGCGATCCTCGTTCGGCGCAGCCGGATCCACGTAGCGGTTCTGGCTCTGCAGCAACATCTCGCTGATCGCAGAGACGGCACCAAAGTTGCCATCAATCTGAAATGGCGGGTGGGCGTCGAATAAATTCGGATAGGTTCCCCCGGCATCCGCCATCACGATTTTTGACTCCTCCGTCGGACGAAGTTGATAAGCGAGGAGCTTCAACGCGTGATCCCCATCGTGCAGACGCGCCCAGAAGTTCTCTTTCCAGGCAATGGACCAGCCGGTGCCATCGTCACCGCGGAGCTCAAGCGTCTTCTTCGCCGCATCCGCAAGCTTCGGGGAACTGAGGACATTGATCTGATCTCCCGGGAAGAGTGGATAAAGATGAGACACATGCCGATGGTGGATGTCTTTCGCATTCATGTCCCAATCGCCGTTCCATTCCATGAGCTGCCCCTTTTTTCCGATCTGAAGTGGTTCGATTCGATCGCGCGCCGCCTCCAGCCTGGCGCGAAATTGCGGGTCTCCGCCGAGAATGGCCGTTGCGAGGGCGGTCTTATCGAGAAGATCCCAGATGAGGCACCGCTCCATGGCGGCTCCTTCGGTGACAGAAGAGGTCATGCCCTCATCCGTGGTAAAAGTATTCTCCGGAGACGAGGACGGCGAGCTAATCAGCCTTCCATTCGGGCCAACGACCAGGTTTGCCAGCCAAAACTCGCACGCACCCTTCATCGTCGGGTAAACCGAGCGCAGATATTCCCGGTCCCGGGTAAAGGCGTAATGCTCCCAGAGATGCTGGCATAGCCAGGCATTCGATCCAAACCACACCCCCCATGGCAGTGCCGAGCCCGGGCCCGGGAATATCTGCGCTCGGTTTACCCGACGATGAAGGGTG
>Ga0157376_10002092_pt1 | contig 13426 bp, 8 predicted proteins | sample M45metaG_FD_121801 | JGI IMG/M metagenome (GOLD analysis project Ga0157376, IMG submission 121801) | Miscanthus rhizosphere microbial communities from Kellogg Biological Station, Michigan, USA - M4-5 metaG | ecosystem: Host-associated > Plants > Roots > Rhizosphere > Soil | place: USA: Michigan... | reverse complement strand
TTAAAGAAATTTCTAATTCATCTAAGGCTTTAAGTAGTGAGGGGTAATCTTTTTTCTCGCTGAGAATTTCTATAAGTTGCAAATTCAAAAGAGGCTCAACGGAGGAGTCAAAATGAATCAAACGACATCTAGAGACTACTGTGGGCAATAGGTTTTGTGGGACACTGCTCATTAATATTAAAAGAGTGTCAGAGGGGGGCTCTTCGAGAGTTTTCAGCAAGGCATTACTACCAGTAGGGAGCATTCTCTCTGCATCGTGAATAATAAAGACTTTATGGAGAGCCTCGTAAGGAGGCAAAGCCATCTCATCTATGAGAGAGCGCAAAGCTGTAATGGAATGCATCCCACTTTTACTCTCTATCTGTAGAATATGGAGATCGGGATGATTTCCCTTCTCTATTTTTGGAATATGCTTAGGCCCAAATAGAGTTTTTACCACCTCCAAAGCAACCTGAGCTTTAAGAAGCCTATCTTCTCCTGTAAACAATAACGTCCCTATTAAAGAGCCCTCTTGCAACATCCGATCTAACGCAAGCTTATAAGAAGACATTTATGTATTCCATCGCTTGTTTAAAGAGTTGATCTGGAGAGAGTGTCGCGTCAAGAAGGCGAATTCGAGTGGGATTGTCCTTAGCAATTTGATGAAAAGCCTCTCGTATTTTTTGATGAAAATCAATACTTTCATTTTCCATCCGATCTTTTGAGAGAGAGAGTCGTTGCAATGCGATAGTGGGATCGATATCCAGGTAAAAAGTGAGGTCTGGCTGAAGATGGTGAGAAGCAAAAGCGCATAAGCTATGCACCTGATCTAGAGGCAATCCTCTTGCACCTGCTTGATAAGCCAGTGTCGAATCATTATAGCGGTCGCAAAGCACTATTTTTTTTTGATCGAGTGCAGGTTGTAGAACGCTATCGACATGTTCGGCTCGATCGGCTAAAAAAAGGAAAAGCTCACATCTAGAGCTCATAGGAAGCTTATGTAATAAGAGCTCTCTAATGGCTTCTCCTACTCGACTTCCTCCAGGAGCTCTTGTTTTAATCACCGGAACCCCTTTTTGTAGAAGAAATTGAAACACTTTATCAATCAGAGTTGACTTACCAGCTCCATCTCCTCCTTCAAAAGTGATAAATCCTCTCATGACGAGGCTTCGGGTATCTTGCCTTCTGTAATATCTGGCTCGATAGCTTCTAATTTTTGCACCGCCACTAAATAGTCATTATCTGGCAAGTTAACGAGACGCACTCCTTGTGTAGAACGGCCCATCACTCGTACATCATGCATAGAAATACGCAAAGTTTGACCTGTATTGGCCATCATGACTACGCTATCATGATCGGTAACTGAAATCGCCCCTATCACTAACCCATTGCGCTCATTGGTGATAATAGATTTTACCCCCACTCCTCCTCGATTGGTTTGGCGAAAATCTTCTACCCAGGAACGTTTTCCATAACCATGCTCAGCAAGAATCAAGACACTTTCTGTCCCTTTAACAATTTCACAAGAGACAATCGCATCTTGGCTATTTTTTAAAGTAGCTCCCCGGACTCCTCGAGCTACTCTACCTACTGGACGCACCTGAGATTGGTCAAAACGCACTGCCATTCCATTTTTGGTAAAGAGCATCACTTGATCGCCCTCATGCGTAATACGAGCTGTAATTACTTCATCTCCCTCATCTATATTGATCGCATAAACGCCTTTACGCCTTGGATTGCTGAAAGCAGAGAGTTCTGTTTTCTTGACTACTCCTAGCTTAGTAGTCATTAATATATAGCCTGCATCATCAAAGCTTTTTACAGGTAAGACAGCAGCAATTTTTTCATTGGGTTGAATATCTTCTAAGAGATTGACTAAGGGCTTACCTTTAGAGCGTCTACTAGATTCTGGAACTTGCCACACTTTTAACCAGTAACATCTGCCAAAATTGGTAAAAATCAAAAGAGAAGCATGAGTGGAGGCCACATAGATATTTTTTAATACATCGCTCTCTTTTTTCATTTCAAGACCGATTACCCCTTGTCCTCCTCGACGCTGTTCTCGGAAAGTAGAGGTCGGCATGCGTTTAATATAATCATCCTCAGATATGGTAATGATCATCTGCTCATCTGCAATCAGATCTTCCATATTAAACTCACCTTCCGCTGCAATAATCTTCGTTTTGCGCTCTGAAACGTGATGTTTTTTAAGATCATTCAGCTCTTCTTTAATAATACCTCGAACTAGGGCTTCACTTGCTAAGATAGCTAAATAGTGGGCAATTTTAGCAAGAAGATCTTTATATTCTGCCTCTAATTTTTCGCGTTCTAAACCGGTAAGTTGATAAAGACGCAGCTCTAAAACAGCTAAGGCTTGTCTTTCACTCAATCCATATACAGCGATTAACTCCCCTTTTGCTTTATCGCGATTTTCCGATCTTCGTATTATCTTTACCACTTCATCTAAATGGTCCAACGCTTTTAAATAGCCTTCTAGAATATGGGCACGCGCTTCTGCTTTTTGCAGTTCAAAACGAGTCCTTCTACGAATCACCTCTATACGATGATCTATCCAGCAAGTGATCATATGCTTTATATTCATCGTTCTCGGTAAGCCCTTATCAAGCGCTAACATATTACAGCCAAAAGTCACTTGCAAATCGGTAAACTTATAGAGCTGATTGATAGTGACATCGGGGATTTCGCCCCGTTTTAGCTCCACTACCATACGCATACCCTCTTTATCTGACTCATCGCGAATATCAGAGACACCTGATAATGTTTTGTCATTCACTAGGTCGGCAATTTTTTTAATCAACTCCCCTTTAGAGACATTATAGGGAATTTCATCTATCACCAAACGCTGCTTATCATTACCCTCTTGGTCCTCTACTCGAATGACCCCTCTTAAGGTGATCTTTCCTCTGCCTGTATGATAGGCTTCGCGAATCCCTCTATAGCCACAAATAACACCTCCCGTGGGAAAATCTGGGCCGGGTAAGATTTCAATAATTTGGTCGATAGTAGCCGCTGGATTATCTAGTAATAAGAGGATAGCAATGGAGAGTTCGCCTAAATTATGGGGAGGGATATTAGTGGCCATACCCACTGCGATTCCAGAGGAACCATTGGCTAATAAGTTGGGGAATTTAGAGGGAAAAACAGTAGGCTCTGTTTTTGTTTCATCATAATTGGGTATAAGATCGACAGTCTCTTTTTCCAAATCCTCCATAAGAGCCATGGAAGAATGAGTGAGACGAGCTTCTGTATAACGCATGGCAGCTGGAGGATCGCCATCGACCGATCCAAAGTTACCCTGTCCATCGACTAAACGAAACCGCATCGACCAATTTTGAGCCATACGCACCAGAGTGGGATAAATAACCGATTCTCCATGCGGATGAAAATCACCTGAGGTATCACCACAAATTTTGGCACATTTTCTATGCTTACCTCCTGGAGAAAGATTTAAGAGACGCATGGCATATAAAATCCTTCTTTGTGAAGGTTTGAGCCCATCGCGAACATCTGGCAATGCACGGGAAATAATGACGGACATAGAATAACGCAGATAACTTTCTTTCACCTCTTCCTCTATATTGCGAGGAAGAATAATTTCACCTATTGTATATGACATATCAGCAGACAGCTCCTTAGATATCTAAATTATTAACCGAAAGGGCATTATGTTCAATAAAACGACGTCTGGGAGGCACCTCTTCCCCCATCAGCATTGTAAACATGTGATCTGCACCCACCGCATCTGGCAGTGTCACTTTTAAAAGAGTGCGCTTCAAGGGATCCATTGTAGTTTCCCACAATTGATCTGCATTCATCTCACCTAGACCTTTGTAACGCTGTACTTCTACCCCTTTACGACCATTGGCTCGCAATAATTCCATACATTCGTGAAGAGTAAATAGAGGCACCTCTTTTCCATCATCATAGATGATATCAAACAGTTTAGTACCTGAAATAAGATAATTATCAAAAGAAATAGCATAAGGAGCTAATTTGTTTTTTATTTCATCTAATTTAGATTTTTCATAAAGCTCTACAAAAGAAATTCCTTTCGGTTTAAAGAGGCGCATCTCTTCCGTCTGTTCTTCTAAAGGAATAGAGGCTAATGTCCTCTCATGTTGCTCAAATTGCAGTCCTTCATCTCTTTTTTTCACTTCGATAAACTCTTCTTCTGAATAGACAAATTGATACCCATCTGTAAACTTAATTTGAAAACGAGGTAGTCTACCCTCGGTATCTTTAGCTTCTAAAAATTCACGAAAGGCAATTCCTTTGCGTTGGATGGAAAAAATAAGAGCTTCTACTTCTCTTGTGATTTCTAAAAGAGCTTCTAACTCCTCTTTCGAAAGAGGATTGGAGTGGCCGGGTAATTTGGCTTGAATATCACTAATGCCTAATTTTAAAAGATATTCATCCATCTCTTTTTCACTATGGATATAGCGACTGATCTTCTTGCGAGTGACGCGATAAAGAGGAGGTTGGGCAATATATATAAAATTGTTCTCCACCAAGGCAGGCATATGCCGATAAAAAAAGGTGAGCAAAAGGGTACGAATATGCGATCCATCCACATCCGCATCGGTCATGATAATGATTTTATGATAGCGCAATTTTTCAAGATGAAAATGATCCTTGCCTACTCCACAGCCAAAGGCCGCTACCATTGCACAAATTTCTGTATTTTGCAGAATTTTTTCCAAACGCGCTTTTTCTACATTTAAAATTTTACCGCGAATGGGCAAAATCGCCTGAAATCGACGATCTCGTCCCGATTTTGCAGACCCTCCTGCAGAATCTCCTTCTACAATATAAATTTCGCAGAGCTCCGGATTTTTCTCCTGACAATCGGTCAGTTTTCCAGGTAACCGAGCGCTATCTAAAAGAGTCTTTCTTAAAGTGAGGTCTCTCGCTTTTCTCGCCGCTTCTCGCGCTTGCGCTGCAATAATAGCTTTTTCACCAATAATTTTGGCTACTGCTGGATTTTCATCTAAAAAAACAGCGAGCTGTTCTCCAGCTACTTGTTGAGCAACAGAGCCTGCATCGCTATTGCCTAGCCGCTGTTTTGTCTGTCCTTCAAACTGAGGATTGGGTACTTTTAAAGAGATGATCGCTACGAGTCCCTCCCTCATATCATCCCCAGAGATGCTAATTTTATCAGATTTGAGTAAATTGTTATTTTTAATATATTGATTGAGCACACGAGTTAGAGCTGTTGAAAAACCAGAAACATGTGTCCCTCCCTGTTTTGTGGAGATATTATTTACAAAAGAGTAGACTTGTTCGGTGAAACTTTCATTCCACTGAAGAGCGGCTTCAAATTCAATAGGACCACTATCTCCTTCTCTTATGCCTTGAAGGTAAATAGGATCTACAAATAGAGGCGATTTATTCTCATTTAAATAAGAGACAAAAGAGACTAACCCCCCTTCATAATGAAAGGCCACTTCTTCATGTTCCAAGTTGCGATCATCGCGAAAAATAATGGTTATCCCTTTATTTAAAAAAGCTAACTCTCTAAAACGTTTTAATAAAATATCATAATCAAAGACAGTGACAGAAAAAATCGTATCATCTGGCAAAAAAGTAACTTTAGTACCCCTCTTATTTGTGGAGCCCAGTTCCTTCAATGAATGAAGAGGTTTGCCTTCAGAAAATTCCATCTCATAGATAGTGCCCTCTTTAAAAACTTCTACATGAAATTTTTTAGAAAGAGCATTCACGCAAGAGACCCCGACTCCATGTAGACCTCCTGAAACCTTATAGGAGCTTTTATCAAACTTTCCACCTGCATGCAGAATAGTCATCACCACTTCCAAAGCAGAAACTTCTCTACCCTGCTTTATCGATTCTTTTTCATGCATCCCTATAGGAATACCTCGGCCATTATCTTCTACAGTCGCAGAGCCATTTTTATGCAAAGTAACGCAAATTTCAGAGCAATAACCCGCCATAGCTTCATCGATAGAGTTATCTATTACCTCATAGACTAGATGATGCAGCCCATTAGTTGTCGTATCCCCTATGTACATACCAGGTCGCTCGCGCACTGCTTGCAACCCTTCTAAAACCGTTATCGAACTTGCATCATATACTTTTTCATTACTCATTATTGTCATACCTTACATCTCATAAATTAACCTAAACGAAACAAAATATCGCGAATTTGCACCGACGGAAATTGAGCTTTTAAAGCTTTTAACAATCTTCTTTTTTCATGTTGAACAAGAAGACTGTATAAAGTAGAATTTTTTACCTTTACTAGTAATATTCCCTCTTGAAAAGAGACAGCTTGCGTCATTGGAGCCAATTTCTCACCGATCACTTGTGGCCAAAATAAGAGCACAAGATCGGGTCGATCTATATGAGCTTGTGCAATTTTATCTAAAATTGTCGATAAAAGCGAAGCTATGTGTTTGCTAGTAGTTCTAGTAGGATTATACATATACCTGACTATATTTAGGATCCTTTTTTAGGAAAAGAGAAATGCGCTTAACCCAATGGCTATTAAAAAATAGATGGACATAGAAAAAAAATCATTAAAAGCGGTTATGATCGGTCCCGCTGCAACTGCTGGATCGATACCTACCCTAGCAAAAAGCAGAGGGGAAAACACTCCCAGAGCCGCACCCGTTAAACAAGCTCCAAAGAGCCCTATCCCAATAATAGCCCCCACAGCCGCAGGACTTGCCTTTCCCGCAACCCCCAAAAGATCTAAGCCCCATACTAATAAACCACAAGTAATACCAAAAACCACTCCATTGAGCAAGCCTAATAAAATTTCATTTAAAACAGCCTCCCCTTTACTTCCAATAGAAATCAACCCAGTTCCCATACTTCGCACTAAAATAGTACTGCATTGAATACCTACATTTCCAGACATACCTACCACCAAAGGTACAAAAAAGAGGACAAAGGTGAGCACTCCCTTTTCATAATTTTGAAAAGCAGACATCACTTTCATGTTGAGCAGGCCTGCCGCTAAAGTCACTATTAACCAAGGAGCTCTGGAAAAAAACCGCTTCATAAGAGAACCATGCTCCTCCACCCTTTCAGCCGTTCCCGCCATACTGGCAATCGTCTCATCAGCAATATCTTCAATCGCTTTTACCACATCCTCATAGGAGACCACTCCCAAAAGACGATCGTCCGCATCCACTACTGGTAAAGCAGAGACCTTATAACGCTCTGCCAAGTCCACCACCTCTTCTCGTGTAGCATCAGCGCTCACTTTATACAAAATAGAGCGCATCACCTGCTTCAAGGGTAAGTGGTGAGGATTAACAATAAAATTGCGAGAGGGAACATATCCTTGTAACTCTCGATTTTGATTAATGACAAAAATACTATCGGTGAGATCAATGCCAGGATGGTCATAAATCGCTTGAGCCGCTTCGCCCATCGTGACTTCCATCGTAAAGGCAAAAAACTCATTAGTCATTAGACGCCCTGCCGTATTCCGAGGGTGCTTTTTAATTTCCCTCACACGTTGTGCCTTAGAAAACTCTAAAAGATCCACCACTTTTCTAAAACGGCGTTCAGCCATATCTTCAAGGACTGCCACCGCATCTTCTGGGGGCATATTTTCAATTAATTCTTTAATTTTTACATCAGATAAGTGTCTAAAAACGGCTATACGAGTACTCGGATCTGTATTGATTAAAAATTTAATTTGAGCGTCTAAATCTACTAAATTTTCAAATAAAACAGGGCGAACAGAGGGAGGCAGTCGAGCTGCCGCATAAGCTAGATCGATAGGAGAGAATTCAGAAGCAATTTTTGCTAAATCATGTACCACTACTTGAAAAGTTTGTTTATGAAAAGCGCGCTCTAATTTAGTTTTTAAGATATCATCTCGATGACTAGTCTTAGTTTGCATAAGATTTCCTGTAGTGGACATCTCTTCTTGATTTTGCTGTTCTTCGTAATTTGAATGATCCATCGCCTGTACCCTATCATTTAATGATAAGCGCAATGGAGCTATTTTGCAATGTTGAAATTTAATAGTTTAAAATGCTGTATTTGTTTATACTAACATCATTAACTTATTAAACGAGCTTATGTTTACACCAAAAAAAATTCGAAATATTGCTATTATTGCCCATATTGACCATGGTAAAACCACCATGCTCGATAGTCTTTTGAAACAGTCTAATATCTTTAGAGACAACGAAAAAATCCCCGAACGGGTGATGGATAGTTATGATCAAGAGCAGGAGCGCGGCATTACTATTTTTGCCAAACACACCAGTATCTACTTTGAAGATTATAAAATTAATATTATAGATACCCCTGGCCATTCCGATTTTTCCGGAGAGGTAGAAAGAGTTTTAGGACTGGTCAACTGCGTCCTACTATTAGTAGATGCTCAAGAAGGCCCAATGCCTCAAACTCGTTTTGTGCTCTCACAAGCTCTTAAAATTGGATTAAAACCGATAGTCATTCTCAATAAAATTGATAGACCCCATGCCAATCCCGATCGCGCCTTAAACCTCACTTTTGATCTTTTCGTAGAACTCGGCGCCACCGATGAGCAATTAGACTTTCCTGTGGCTTACGCCTCTGGCCTAGGCGGTTTTGCCACAAAAAATCTTAACGATCCCAGGGTCGACATGAGACCTCTTTTTGAACTCATTATCGAAGCTGTCCCTCCACCTCCTGGAAATTTAGAGCTCCCCTTTCTCATGCAAGCGACCACTTTAACCTACGATGATTATGTAGGCAGACAAGCTTGCGGCCGTATTCTAGAGGGCCAAGTCAAAAAAGGCGACACGCTCAGTAGAGTGGATAAGAATGGCCATCCTACCACTCACCGCATCGTGCGCATAGAGGGCTACCATGGACTCAAAAAAGTAGAAATGGACGAGGCAGGCGTAGGTGATATTGTCAGCTTATCAGGTATTCCCGATATCATTATAGGAGACACCCTTTGTGCTACTACTCACATAGTGCAATTACCCCCTATTTATTTAGCAGAACCTACTCTATCTATTGAAATTTCAGTAAATAATGGGCCTTTTGTCGGTAAAGATGGCAAACATGTGACTATGAATAAAATTCGAGATCGCCTCCAACAAGAAAGGCGCGCCAATATTTCTTTAAAAATAGAAGAAGAAACAGCTAAAGATGATTCTATCCGAGTGTGTGGAAGAGGAGAGCTTCATCTAGCGGTTCTTTTAGAGGCCATGCGACGTGAAGATTTTGAATTTACCATCTCCAAACCTCAAGTAATTTTAAAACAAGTACATGGAGAGACTCATGAACCCATGGAAGTGGCTCACGTAGAAGTACCAGAAGCCTTTTCAGGAGCCGTTATTGAAGAGCTTTCGCGCCGTAAAGGAGAAATGCGATCTCTGAGTACCAATGAACATAAAATTACCTCTCTTGAATTTTTTATTCCCACACGTGGACTGATGGGTTATCGCAATGAATTCATGACGATTACACGAGGTTTAGGTATTATTACTTCTATATTTGATAGTTATGCTCCTTTTAAAGGGGTGATCCCAGGTCGAAAAAAGGGAGTGCTTATCTCTATTGGATCTGGTAAAACCACCGGCTATTCAGCTTTTAACATTCAAGAGCGCGGCACCTTATTTGTCGGCCCTGGCGATGAAGTCTATGAAGGTATGATCGTAGGTGAACACAATCGAGATAATGACCTTATCGTCAATGTGATTAAAGGAAAACAGCTCACCAACGTACGAGCCTCAGGTAATGATGAAAATATCATTTTAACTCCTCCCCGCACCTTTAATCTAGAGCAAGCTATCGATTTTATTCAAGACGATGAATTGGTAGAAATAACTCCCCATTTTGTCCGCTTACGCAAACGCTTTCTGGCAGAAAATGAGCGTAAACGCAGATAGGTGACTTAAGAGTCTCTATGTTTCGGAAGAGGCCCATTGCTGAACGGCCTCTTCTACGCGCTTACCCAGTTCAGGAATATTCCTAACTCTAAGAGCTTTTTCAAAGGCCTTTCGATCTCTAAAATAGGTGACTAAACCAGTACGGAAGCTTTCATCGAGAGCCTCTGCCTCGATCCTAGCTAGCTGCGGGATACAATGATGCCAAGCAGTTCGTTTAAGAGCGCCTTCAAGTACTTCATCAAATGAATAACTGGAAGTAATACCATCACAAAATTGTAGCGTTGCATCGCTTAAATTGGGGTCATTTAATAGTTTTTCTACTTCAACCATTTGCTCCGCATTAAAAGGTTGATTGAGAGAAGGGTCAGGGAGCCGCCTTTTATCTCCACCAAACAAGGCAAGCAATTGGCTAAGTGTTGGTGAAATCGTTTTTGCTAGATCTACCTGCTGTTGAAGAAACCTTTCTTTACAACCCATATTTGCGACATCTTCATATAGATAAAGCTTACAACGAGCGCGCCAAGATTCAACAGCACTATTATCCCCAGTAGCTAATAGACGTTCTGATGCAAATTGCATGCAGCTCATGTCAGTTGGACTGAAGGAAGAACGGACAATAACTGTCAAACGACGTTCTAATTGAGGATCTACTGCTTCTTGCAATAGAGTTGCCTCTGGCTCTTCTCCTTTAAATAGCACGGTGCCATATCCTTTTTGCTTAAGGAAAGCTAGGCGCTGTGATGTGAAAATTTGATCTTTAAATTCTTGCGTTGTGAGGCTAACAAACGCTCCTCTTTGATTTAATACAATCACAGTATGTTTGTTTTTTTCGTGAATTGCCACACAATCGATAAATTTTCCAAAAGAAGCTAGGCGATGGGCGTAGCCCGAATTAAATGAATGTTGATCGTAGTCAGGTATCGATATTCCATCGTAAACATTCATTGCTTCTAAAATATCTTTGCGCAATCTAGCCTCTTGAATTTTAGGTAAATGGGAGGGGCTGCAGTACCCACGTGACAGAGGAACTTCTTTCCAATCTGGATCAAAAAATACACCGGTGCCGGTTGCCAATCCCATTGGAAGAAAACCTAGGCTATTACCTGATGTGCTGGGAAAAATAGTAGAGTGTAGACTTTGATAAATTTCATTAGCCGCAGTTCCCTGCTTAGAGGCATTCTTAACTTTATTTTGCAAACCTTGGTAATTAAATGTTAAGAAATCTTCTGCATTTTCCAAAAAACCAAAAGCCGGACCAGCAATTTTTCGTTGAATCCTACCTTCAATATAATTAATTTGCCATGGATGTTTAACAGGACCTGTAAGGAGAAGGTCACCGGCAGCCTTTTCTGGAGGCTCTGATTCCCAATGTCGAATATGCACCTTTGAAGGGTCATTGCAATGTAAGAATGACCTTGGATCATATTCATCGGTGCAAGCGCCTAGAAAAACCCAATCGAAAGTGAGTGTTGAACAAAATTTTTGCATAAGGGCAATCGCTTTGGCTGCTGCTACAATATCTCCTCGCCCTCCACAAACCTGTGTCATAACAACTATTTTTTTCATTTTAGCAGGCCATGGCAATGCGCGATATTGACTGTCAATTTGTCTATGAAGAGAAAAAAGAGCTTTGTCCAAATCTCTGATTTGTATAGGCAATTCGATATCAACTACTTCAGAAGGGGGCGCTAAGGGAGCTATAGCTCTTGCTTGGTGTGGAAGGAGAGGTTCTCGTTGTTTAATAACTCTTACTTGGCGTGGAAGATGAGGTTCTCGCCGTCGTTTAATACGCCTGATTTTTCTTTTTGTTAAACCGGATGGCTCTGTAGAGGGTTTAAATAAATTGGCGATTGCCATTTCAAATAGAGAAGCAATTTGGCTAATAATAGGAAGCAACTCAACAAAAGCAATTGACGCATGAAAAATGCGTTGGGACCATGAGGCCGCTGGTGCACAAACTAGACGAGCATGGGTTACACAATTACCCCAAGCAAGTGCATTATAAATTGTATAATCTTTGTTTAAAAGTAAATAATTTGATGACATAATGAAATTGTAGCATTATGTATATAATAAATAACAGTGATTTTTTATTAAAAAATGATCGTTTTAATTAAAATTTTAATGTTATAAATTTTTCATATGAAGATCAAAAGAAAATGCGCCTATACTAAAAACAAAAATAATTATACAGTGCGATCATGAAGTACCGCACTAAAATATATGTGTTTCTTATTGCAATTGCTTTAACTAGTTCTTTTATCGCTCTTGGAATTATCTATTATGAAACGCGAAATCGGCTCCTTCAACAGATTCAAAGCCAGCTCCTTTCAATAGCTACTACTACCTCTGCTTTAATCGATGAAAAACTGCTATTACAACTCCATACACCCGTTGACGAAAAGAGTGCAGCCTATCAAACATTAAAAAGTGATTTGCAAAAAGTGCAAAAAGCCAACCAACTTCATAATATCTTAGTGGCCTTTGTCTATATTATGAAACCTGATCCTGAAAATCCCGATCAATTAATCTACTTAGTTGATTCTGATGAGAGTGTAGAGCAAAAGCATATAGGAGAGGTTGAACCCTTAAGTCAAGCCATTGGACTATTAAAGGAAAACAATTTAGAAAAAACTTATATTCCTCCACATTTTATTACCAGCTCTTACGGCACCTGGCTGTCTGGGTTTGCTCCAATTAGAGATAAAAATGGCAATTATATCGCTTCGCTGGGTGTAGAATTAAGAGCTAATGATGTCTTTCATATGATGTTCCAACTTCTAGCCTATGAATTTTGGGCTCTTGCGGGATCTATGTTAGCAGCTGTTTTTGGATCTTTTTTCTTAGCCAATAGAGCTACTAAATCCTTAAATCAATTATGTGATACTGTCCATATTATTGGACAAGGAGATTTAACAGCACGCGTGGCATTAACTCATGAGGATGAATTTGGAGTCTTAGGAAAAGCGATCAATACCATGGCCAAAGGGTTAGAGGAAAGAGAACACATGAAAATGAATTTTGCCCATTATGTCTCAAGCCATGTTATGGAACATATTCTTACCTCTAAAACCCCTCTAAAGCTAGAAGGAGAGAGAAAAAAAATTACCCTACTCTTCTCTGATATCAGGGAATTTACTACACTGGCTGAAAAACATCCCGCTGAGCTTATCGTAAATTTATTAAATGAATATTTCGAAAAAATGATTAATGTTATTTTTCAAAATCGAGGTACCTTAGATAAATTTTTAGGAGATGGCCTTATGGTCGAATTTGGAGCTCCTTTAGAAGATCCCTTAGAAGAAAAACATGCCCTTATCACTGCCTTGGAAATGCAAAGAGAGTTAAAAAAATTATGCATTAAATGGGAAAAGGAGGGAAACCTACTATCCAAATTGGCATAGGCATTCATACAGGTTCAGCTATTTTAGGCACTATTGGTTCTAAACAACGGATGGAATATACTGCCATTGGAGATGCCGTCAATGTAGCTTCGCGTATTCAAGCAGCGACGAGAGCTTTAAATGTCGATATTCTTGTGAGTGAAACGACCTATCTGG